>Ga0265314_10002649_pt1 | contig 17976 bp, 14 predicted proteins | sample 4126metaG_FD_203106 | JGI IMG/M metagenome (GOLD analysis project Ga0265314, IMG submission 203106) | Rhizosphere microbial communities from Carex aquatilis grown in University of Washington, Seatle, WA, United States - 4-1-26 metaG | ecosystem: Host-associated > Plants > Roots > Rhizosphere >... | reverse complement strand
GCCGTCGCTCGTGATTGCGTGGACCGTGCCGTCATTCTGGAAGGCGAACACGTCCGCCACCCCGGTTGAGCTGGGCACCGCGGGCGTAATCCAATCCACATCGCCGGGGTGCGACCAGAGCACCGTTCCCAACGGCAGGCTGCCGCCGGGAAGGGTCGACGGATCGGACACCGTGACATCGGCCGACGCCGTGTCGGCCGTGATGGTCACGTGTCCGGCGGCCAGCGCCGTCAGAAGGGGCGGGTCGTCGCTCGACAGGCTCACCACCGTCGGATCGCTCGATGTCCAGGTCAGTCCCGTGACCGGCTGCCCGGCCGCGCTGAGCGCCTGGATGGCATGCGTGTCGCCCACCATCATGTTGATCACGCTGGGCATTAGCGTCGCGCCGTTTGCCGCCGGTACGGTGAAGGCAAGCGCATTGCTCCACGCCCCGTTCTGTTGAATACGCGCAATGCCGGTCAGAGCCGTGGAAGCGACGGTGGCCACCACCTGCGTGTCGCTCCAACTGACCACTTGGCCCGCGGTGCTGCCCAGCCAGGCCACGCCGCTTCCTTGCGAGGATCCGAAGCCGGCCCCGGTGAACGTGACCGAGGCTCCGGCGGCTCCCGAGTTGGGGCTGACGGTCGTAAGCTGAAGCGTTTTCACGGCAAACGGAACCGGATTGCTCATGACGCCGTTCTGCAGGACGAGCGCGTTGCCGGAGGCCGATCCGCTGGCCACCAGGGCGACTATTTGAGTATCGCTCCAGGTTTGGACCACGGCGTTGGCGGTGCCCAGCCAGACCTGCCCGCTGCCCTGGGCGGCGCCGAAACTGGAGCCCGCGATGGTGACCTGGGTTCCGGGCACGCCGCTGGCCGGCGTGACGGTCGCAATGGTCGCGGTGTTTACGTTGAAGGGCACGGCATTGGACCAGGCCCCGAGCTGCCGCACGCGGGCCGATCCGGACATGGCGTTGAGCGCCACGGTGGCAACAATCTGGGTGTCGCTCCAAGTCACGACCGCACCAAGAGCGCTGCCGAGCCAGACGGCCCCGGTTCCCTGCGCGGAGCCGAAGCCGGAACCGGAAACCGTGACTTGAACGCCCGCGGCCCCCGTTGTTGGGGACACGCTGGCGACGGTCGGCGGGCTGATGGTGAACGTCACTCCGTTGCTGGTCATGCCGTTCGCGGTCACGGTCACCGGCCCCGTGGTTGCTCCGGTGGGCACCTGCGCCGTGATCGAGGTGTTCGTCCAGTTGCTGATCGTGGTCGCGGTCGCGCCATTGAAGCTCACCGAGCCCTGAGTCGTCCCGAAGTTCGTGCCGGTGATCGTGATCGCCGTGCCCACCGCGCCCGAGGTCGGCGAAAGGCCGGTGACATTCGGCGGCGGAATCACCGTGAACGTCACCCCGTTGCTGGTCATCCCGTTCGCGGTAGCGGTCACCGGCCCCGTGGTTGCTCCAGTGGGCACCTGCGCCGTAATGGAGCTCGCCGTCCAGTTGGTGATCGTGGTCGCGGTCGCGCCGTTGAAGCTCACCGAGCCCTGAGTCGTACCGAAGTTCGTACCCGTGATCGTGATCGCAGTGCCCACCGCGCCCGAGGCCGGCGAAAGGCCGGAGATGTTCGGCGGCGGAATCACTGTGAACGGGAACCCGTTGCTGGTCAATCCGTTCGCCGTCACAACCACCGGGCCCGTCGTTGCGCCGCTGGGCACTAGCGCCCATACGCACGTTGCCGTCCAGTCGCTGACCGTGGCGGCGACGCCGTTGAAGCTGACCGAGCCAAAGGTCGTCCCGAAGTTGATACCTGTGATCGTGATCTCAGTGCCCACTCCCGCGGAGGCCGGCGAAAGGCTGTAGATGCCCGGCAGGGGCGGTGTGGTGAAGGTGAAGGTCACCCCGTTGCTCTGCACCATGTTTGCCGTCATCACGGTCACCGGACCCGTCGTTCCTTCGGCCTGCGCCGTAATCGAGGTATCCGTCCAGTTGCTGACCGGCGCACCAGGCATGCTGAGGAACCTTACTGACCCTCGCGTCGTACCGAAATTCCTTCCGGTGATCGTGACGGTGGTGCCCAGCGAGCCCGAGATCGGCGAAAGGTTGGTTATGACTGGCGATGTCGGCGTGGTGACAGTGAACGTCACCCCGTTGCTGCTTAAGGGAGCTGCTGTCGTCACAACCACCGGCCCTGTCGTCGCTCCCGTGGGCACCTGCACTGTAATGGAGCTCGCCGTCCAATTGGTGATCGTTGTCGCAGCCGTCGTGTAGAATTTCACCGTACCCCGTGCCGTGCCGAAGTACGCTCCGCTGATCGTGACCGAAGTTCCCACGGCGCCCGAGGCCGGTGTCAGGCTGTTTATCAGCGGGATCAGAGCCCACAAGGGCGTTGCGAACAACAGGACGGCTGACAGTGCAGCCACCCTCAGACTCAGTTGGAGGCCGCACGCAAAAGCCTCAAGAAGCACGATCCGAATCGGTCCCAGGATGCATCGCGCGAACTCTGAATGGACTTGAGACGGCAGAACAAGGGGATATCCTCTGTGGCTTGATTTTGGCGAATTGGCAACGCATGCGCGTGCGTCGGTGCAAATGCAGATTCAGGACTCCCATATTAAAACGTCACCACCTCAAGGTCAAGACCTATTTAGACCCTATTTATTCTATATTCGAGACGAGCAAGGACTGCACGCACGAGCTCGACGTCTTCAACGTGGGCGTCGGCTCGGCACCAGGCGAGCCACTCGAGGAGTCGCGCCGGCTACCAAGGGGTGTAGGATGACATGCGCGACCTTCGCTGTGCGACGTGGCCAGGAAAACCTGCAGGCCGAAGGCGCCCGCGAAATCCACGGGAATTCTGGAGGCCCGTGCCGCCAACGAAGGAACAGGAGGCCGGACTGCGGCGGGGGGTTGCCGTCGGGCAGCAGGAGACAGGATGCGTAACGATTCGAGTGCGGTCGCAACGGGCTACTTCGTCTTTCTCCGGAAGTAGATTTCCCACCGCCGCGCTTCGCCGGCCCCGTCGAACTCCCCACGCCAGTACCGCCGGAAAGCCGCCGCCTCGCGCGTCGCCCGCTTTTCGAGATACGCCCCCAGCCGCGCGCCCTCGGGCGAATCCTGCGGCAGCAGTGCCAGGCAGGTCCGCCCGGTCGTGGCGCAATCGCTGATCGCGCCGAGGTGATCCTGAATCCGTCCCAGAGCGTCCAGGCAGCGCCGCAAACCGGGGCCGTAGCACGATCGAAACAACTCGATGGTGTACCGCATTCTCTTCGTCCGCAGCCGGAAATCGTGCAGAGTCTCGGGCGAAGCGTCACCCGCGGCCGCCAGGCGGCCTTCCTGGTAGTAACTTGCGACTAACTCGGGCAGACACCGCCGTGCATTGGCGCCGGGACTCCCCGACCCGTCCCACATAAGTGCATCGTCTTTGGCCATGTTACAGTTCGAGCGCGGAACGCCACTTACGGGATAAGTTGCTCCGTATCCATTGTTTCAATTCTGTTACAAGCACCCGCTGAGCCGCGCGCCGGTCGTCCGCCAGACGCCGCGGCAGGTCGGACTTCGGCGCGATCTTCGCTTCCGCCACCAGCGCCAATGCTACGTCCCGATTCCGGACCTCGGACGCCAGGTCCACCATCTCCTTCAGCTCCCGGCGGATCTTCCGCGTTTTGTCGCGCGGGAAAAACTGCTCGAATACCCGCAGGCACTGCGCCAGCCGGCGGATGGCGACCCGCAGGTCGTGGACCGCCTCGGCGTCGGCCGATTTTGCCGCGCGTCCCACCGCGTAGGCCAGCCTCCGCAGCCGGTTTTGCGCGAGCTGTGCCGCATGACGCCGAAGCGTTGGGGCCGGCGCCGCGGTTGGCTCTTTCCGTCCCATATCAGCCTGCCGATCGCGTGACCACCATCGGGCGGCCATACACCTGCCGGAACAGATCGGCGGTGCGCTCGGCCGCCCACTGTTCGAGTTCCACGTCCTCGGACGCGTGAAGCTGGATGAGCGCCTGTCCATTGCGGATCTGGCAGTCGACGGTCTGGATGCGCTGCTCGCCGCTGCGGTCCAGGCTATCGGCGATCCGCAGCAAAGGGATCAGCATGAGCAGCGGCTGGCGCTCCTCCGGCCCGAGAGTGCGCAGATTGGAGTGGTCGGGCGACGGACTGGCCTTGCGGTGGTACCGGCAGAGGTTGGCGATGAAATCCAGCTCCGCTCTCGTGAAACCGGACATGTCCGAGTTCGCCACCAGATAGTAAGAGTGCTTGTGATGGCTCACGTCGTTCACATAGTGGCCTACGTCGTGGAGGTACGCGGCCGCTTCGAGCAACTTGCCGTAGCCCGGGGAAAGCTGGTGCAGCGGCTGCAACTCGTGGAAGAGCGTGGAGGCCATGGCCGCCACCTGGCGCGCGTGCTTCAATCGCACGTCGTAGCGGAGGCACACCCGCTCCACCTCCTTGCGTTGGTCGCGGTTCAGCTGTGCCAGTTCGCGCCCGATGCCGCGCGCCGCCAGGTCCGCGATAATGCCGTCGCGGATGCCGGCCGCGGAATAGTTGACCGACGGCGCCCGGAACTCCTCGAGGATCTGCAGAAGCACGGCTGCGCCCGGAACGATAATCTCGGCGCGCCGCGGGCCCACGCCCCGGACCTTGAGGCGCTCCTCCAGCGGCAACTGGCTGAGTTTGCGGTAGAGCTTCCGCACCTGCGAGGTGGAGGCCCGAAGGCGGTCCGCCTCACCGCGCTTCGAGCGGGGCGCGCCATTGATCGCGCCCGCGATGGTCGAGGCGGTTCCGGATGTGGCGATGAAACGGTCCCAGCGCGCGGCTCCGAAACGGTGCGCCACCCCGGCCAGCCGCTCGCGGATGTAGTCCTCCATCTGGTGCAGCTCGCGCCGCGTGGGCGGGTCCGAGGGCAGGAAGATCTCGCGCAGGCGCACGGCTCCCAGCGGCTTCGAGATGGCGTCGATGAGCCTGCCGTTCTCGCCGCCGATGATCTCCGCGCTGCCGCCGCCGATGTCGACGATCAACACGCGCTGCCGCGGATGCGGCCAGCGGCTCTCGACGCCGGCGTGGACCAGTCGCGCCTCCTCGCGGGCCGTGACCACCTCGGCCTCGCCGCCGATCGCCTCCGACGCGCGCGCCAGAAACTCGGCCTGATTGCGCGCCTCGCGCACGCTGGCGGTAGCCACGGCGCGGACCCCGATGACGTCCAGCGCGCGATAGATCGCTGCCATCCGCCCCAGCACCGCGCAGTTCAACGCGATCGCTTCCTCGCTGATCCTGCCCGTGCGGAACACACTCTCCCCCAGGCGGGTTACTTCCCGCTCCGAAGCGAGAATGCGCGTGGGACTTCCCGGCACAACTTCGGCGGTCTCCATGCGGATGGAGTTACTCCCGATATCGATGGCGGCGTACCGGGGCATATACTGTATATGATAAGTGAAGGTAGACCCTCCTATGGCTCTTTTTCTTCCGAACCGTTACGCGGGACGGCTGATCGTCGTGGAAGGCATCGACGGTTCCGGCAAGTCCACGCAAATTTCACTCCTCAGTCATTGGCTGCGATCTCAGGGTTACGCGGTCGCCTTCAGTGAGTGGAATTCCTCGCCGCTGGTGCGGCAGACCACCCGGCGCGGCAAGAAGAAGGAGATGTTCACGCCCACCTCGTTCAGCCTGATTCACGCCACCGATTTCGCCAACCGCTCCGAGAGCTACATCCTGCCGCTGGTCAAGGCCGGCGCCGTGGTCTGCGCGGACCGCTACGCTTTCACCGCCTTCGCGCGCGACGTGGCGCGGGGCGTGAATCGCCGCTGGGTGCGCAACCTTTACCGCTTCGCCCTCCGCCCCGATGTGTGCTTCTATTTCCGTGTCCCGCTGGACGTAGCCGTGCAGCGCATTCTGGGCGGCCGCGACGCGATCAAATACTACGAGGCCGGCATGGACCTCGGCCTGAGCCGCGACGTGGTCGAGAGCTTCCGTATTTTCCAGGGCCGCATCCTGGACGAGTACGAGGCCATGGCCGAGCAGATGGGCTTCCGCATCATCGACGCCACGCTTTCGATCGAAGAACAGCAGCAGCAGATGCGCGAGATGGTTCTGGAGGCGCTCGGCCAGCGCCTGAGGGCCGGCGTTCTGCGCATTCCCGAAGGAGACACCAGTGCCGGCGCTACAGCCCTTGCAGTTCTACAGTGAGCCCCTTCCGGGTATAGACATCGCGGATCTGCACGGCAAGCTCATCGTCATCGAAGGGCCCGACGCGGTGGGCCGCAGCACCCAGGTGGCGCGCCTGCGCCAGTGGCTCGAGCAGGAGGGCCACGCCGTCCTCGACACCGGAATGGCGCGCTCGGCCCTGGCGGGCAAGGGCATCAAAGAGGCCATGCTCGGCAACACCCTGGGCCCCATCGCGATGACCTTGTTCTACACCACGGATTTTGCCGACCGCCTGGAGAACGAGATCGTCCCCGCTCTCCGTGCCGGTTTCGTGGTGCTCATCGACCGCTACATTTTCTCGATCATGGCCCGTGCCATCGCGCGCGGTGAGGACCGCCGCTGGATCGAACAGGTGGCCGGCTTCGCGCTGGTGCCGCACGCTGTCTATTACCTCCGAGCCGGCGTGGACGACCTGGTGCGGCGCGTGGTTCTGGGCCGCGGCGCGTTCGATTTTTGGGAGAGCGGCATGGACATGCGGTTCGGCGCCGACATGTGCCAGAGCTTCATCCGCTACCAGTCGCGCATCATCCGGGCGCTGGACCTGATGGCCAAGCGCTACAACTTCACAGTGGTGGACGCCAGCCGCCCACCCGACGAGATTTTCAGAGACCTGCAACAGCACATCGGAGCGCTGGAATTCAACGGAAGCCCCATCGAAGCCAAACCCGTGGCGCCGCCCAAGAAGGCGCGCCGGAAACGCGCATGGAAATCTACATCCTGAGGCACGCCATCGCTGAAGACCACCGGCCCGGCCGGCGCGACCAGGATCGCGCCCTGACCGACGAGGGCCGCAAGAAGCTGCGCCCGGTTCTGGACCGCGCGAGAGCCGCCAGGGTCGAGCCCTCTCTCATCCTGACCAGCCCCTACGTCAGGGCCGTACAGACCGCCGAGATGGCCGCCGAAGCCCTCGGCTACAAGGGAACGCTGGTGCGCACCGAGACGCTGGTGCCAGGCTCCGTGCCGCAGGCGGCATGGCTCGAGATCCGCGAGCATCGCGGCGAGAAGGCCATCCTCCTGGCGGGTCACGAGCCGTTGCTCTCCGCGATCGCCGCGTATCTCCTCGGAGTGCCCGAGCTCGCCATCGATTTCAAGAAGGGCGCGCTTCTGCGACTCGATGTGGATGCCTCCGCCCGCGAACCGCACGGAACGCTTCAGTGGCTGCTCACGCCCAAGCTGGCGGCCGCATGAAGATCACCACCGCTACAAGTCAGTTTGAAGCCTGGCTCTTCGCCCGGATCACGCTCGTCAAGCCGGACCTCGAGACCAAGCACGAGCGCATGAGCGAGAGCGCGTTCCTGTTTCTCCGCGCCACCTTTTACCGCTGGGCGCAGCTATGGCCCGAAGTTTGTGCCGACCTCGCGTCGGCGCCGGAAGCCCTGGCCGTCGGCGACCTTCACGTGGAGAATTTCGGCACCTGGCGCGACACCGAGGGCCGCCTGGCGTGGGGCGTCAACGATTTCGACGAGGTGTGGCCGCTGGCCTATACGAACGACCTGGTGCGGCTGGCCGCCAGCGTGATCCTCGCCATTCGCGAAACCCGCCTGGCTCTGGGCCGCGAGGCAGCGATCGAGGCGATTCTCGAGGGCTACACCAAAGCGGTAGAGGGCGGCGGCCGGCCATTCATCCTGGCGGAGGGGCACCCCGCACTTCACGCGATGGCCGTATACCGGCTCAAGGATCCGGAGCCTTTCTGGCAGAAGCTGAATGCCCTGACGCCGCTGAGGAAGAACGCCGTCCCCGCCACCGCCGTGAAGGCGCTGTGCCGCATGATGCCCGATCCGGACCTGCCTCTGCGCATCGCGCATCGAGTTGCGGGCATGGGCAGCCTCGGCCGGCAACGCTTCGTCGCCCTCGCCGACTGGAAAGGCGGCCAGGTTGCGCGCGAGGCGAAAGCCGCGGCGCCATCCGCGTGCGTCTGGGCCTGCGGCGGTAAGGAGACGGTTCTCTACCAGAAGCTCCTGGACCGCTCCCTCCGCTGCCCCGATCCGTATGTGCGCCTCAAGGGGCGCTGGATCGTGCGCCGCCTCGCCCCCGATTGCGCCCGCATCGAACTCTCCGCGCTCCCCGCCCAGCGCGACGAGATCCGCCTGCTACGCGCCATGGGATGGGAGACCGCGAACGTCCACCTGGGCAGTTTGAAGGCGACCACGATTCGCCGCGATCTCGCTCGAAGGCCCGCCAAGTGGCTCTCCAAAGCCGCCGCGAGCATGACCGAAGCGATCGGCGAAGACTGGGAACGCTGGCGCGCGCGCTAAGTTTTAGCTGAGAGCTGACCGCTGACAGCTGACAGCTGACGGCCGGGTCAGTTCGACCCGGCCGTCTCCGTGGCCTTCTTCTCGTACGGCGTCTTGAGGTACTTCGCCGCTTCTTCCTGCGCGCCTTGCGTGTTGTCCCGTGTGCGGACCGCCTGGGTGTACTCGCTCACGGCGCGCTCGCGCTGTCCGGTGATGTCGAAAATCTTGCCCAGGTTGATGTGCGACCAAACCTCGGTCCATTTCGGGTCCAGGTTGCCGTTGATCGCCTCGCGGAATTCGTTCGCCGCCGACTGGTAGTTGTCCTGCAGGAAGAACGTCTCGGCGATCCGGTAGTGCGCCAGCGAGCTGGCCCGGTTCACCTCCAGCGCCTTCTGGTATTCCTTCAGCGCCTCGTTGAACTCGCCGATCTCGGCGAACTGCTCGCCGCGCCGGATCTCCACCTGCACCCGGATCGGATCGCTGAACCGCAGCACCTTGTTCAGAGGATCGATCGCCAGCGACTTCGGCTTCCCGAACGTGTCCACCGAGAACTCGGTCGACGTCCCCATCACGTCGATCCGCTGTTGCTCCGGATTGCCCTCGGTCTCGATCTTCAGATCCACCGGCATGCGGAACGTGTCCAGGTCCTGCGAAACCTTGCCCATCACGCGGAAGCCGCCCTCGCCCTTCGGGCCGCCCTTCTGCGTGCGGTAGATGGTGTAGTCCATCTTGAACTCCGGCGCCCCGCTCGATTCGATCCACTGCAGGAAGAAATACCGCAGCTTCTGGCCGTAGATCGCCTCGGCCACCTTCTCGAAATCCTCGGTCTTCACCGTGCTCCAGGCGTACTTGCCGGGGAACTCGTGCACCAGCTTCTCGAATCCCGAGTCGGTCATTACGTACCGCAGCATGTTCAGCACGGCCGCGCCTTTGCTGGCCGTCAGCGACCAGAACTCCGGCGAGTAGTCGTCAAGGCGCGCCGTCTGGCCGATCGGCACATCGTTCATCGTGAGCGCGTCTATGTACAGGTCGCGCGTCTCGGATTCGAGCGACGACGGCCCGTTGGTGTGCTCCAGGTAGAGGATTTCCGAGTACCGCGCCATGCCGTTGGTCAGCCACAGGCCGCCGCGGGACGCGGGCGATATCAGCGCGCCCCACCATTGCCGCGCCACCTGGTTGGTCAGCAGATGTACCGACACCTGCTTGCCAATCCCCGCCGGCGACAGGAACACCAGCCCCGGCGCGGAGTATCCGTTGGCCGCGCCATCCTCGGTCTCGACCAGCGTCAGGTTGGCTTGCGGCGGAAGGCCGTAGATACCGGTCAGGTAGACCATGAGGCGGGCGGTTTCCTCAGCGTAGGCATTGGCCATCGCCTTCTCCGCTCCGCGGAAGTACAGCGTCGTGGTCACGCCTTCCGAGGTGATGCGCGCCGGGTCGCCCTGCACGATCGCGATACTTCCCGGGAACGAAGGATGATCGTAGGTGAAGCTGAAGGTGACGCCATCGCCGGCCGCCTCGTGCTTCTCCATCCCGGGCGCCAGCACCGTGTAGCCGGCAGGCACCGTGATCTTCAAGTCCGCCGTGAACCGGTCGGTGGTGTAGCCCGCCACCGGAAACCAGCGCGCGGGGTAGAGCAGAAACCCGTGGTCGTCGCTCAGCGCCGCGAACTTGATGCCGAAGACCGGAGAATCCTCTTTGCCGGTCAGCCGCCCGTCGTAATAGAACACCACGCGCGCGGGCTTGCCCTTCGGCAGCGGCTGCGCGAAGTTCAGAACCACCGAAAAGTTCTGCCGCTGGCGCGTCGAGGACACCTGCTTGCCGGTCTCGTCTTCGACTTTCGAGACGTCGAGCGCGTTGTTCAACTCGAACGTGGCGGTGCTGGTTTCGTCTTGCGGGACGAATTCCACCTGCACCTTCGCCCGTAACGTCTGCATCCGCGGATTCACCTCCGCTTCGATGCCGTAATGCTGAACGTCGATGCGCGAGGGCCGCTGCTGTGCCGACGACACCGCCGCCGCGCCCACTAAGGCGAGCGCCAACGAGAGCTTCCGAGCCATTCTCCGTCTCTCCCCAATACTCTTCTAACTCTTGGAAGGCTACCGTACGCGGTTGGTTCCGAGAATCTCGTCCACGATTCCCGCCGCCCTCTCCATCGGGTCCTCGGGGCCGGCCAGCGCGCGGCCGACTTCCCCGAGTTGCCGCCGCATCTGGTCCCGCTCGACGGGGCTATTCAGAAGCCTCAGCGCCTCGGCGGCCAGCCGCTCCCCCGTCATTTCATTTTGCATCAGTTCGGGTATAACTGCGCGCCCCGCGATCAGGTTCACCATCGAATAGAAGGGCACGTCCACCAGGAATTTGCCGGCAAACCAACTCAGCGCGGTTACCTTGTAGAAGGTGACCATCGGCGTTCCCAGCAGGGCCGCCTCAACCGTGACCGTCCCGCTCGCCGCCAGCGCCAGGGTGGCGTGAGCCAGCAGGTCCCACGTTTCACCTTCAATTACTTGGATGGCGCCGCCCGGATTGCGTTCCCTAAAATCGCTCAATCCGGCCCTGCCGAGTACCAGGTTCACCGGCATCCGGGCCGCGATCCTGGCCGCCGCGTCCATCAGCGCCGGCATGTGCCGCGCCGCTTCGGCCTCCCGCGAGCCAGGCAGGAGCGCGACTAGCGGCCGGTCCTCCGCGAGGCCGTGGTTCCGGAAAAACTTCCCCCTGCCGAGCGACGGCCTGACCAGCCGCGATAAGGGATGGCCGATGTAGGTCGTCGCGACGCCGTGCTCCCGGAAGAACGGCTCTTCGAACGGGAAGATGCACAGCAGGCGGTCAATGGTCCGCCGCATCCCCGGCAGCCGGCCCTTGCGCCACGCCCACACCTGCGGTGCCACCAGGTACACCACCGGGATTCCCATCCGCTTCAACTGCCGCGCCAGGCGCAGATGGAAATCGGGACTGTCGGTCAGGATGGCGAGCACCGGCCGTTCGGCGCGCGCGGCCTTCAGCAGCTTGCGATACTCCCGCCACACGCGCGGGATGTGCGCGACCACCTCGATCAGCCCCACCACGGCCAGGCTGGCGGCATCCACCACCGCTCGCACACCGGCCGCCCGCATGCGTGGCCCGGCGCATCCGAACAGCTCCAGATCCGGGTGTCGCCGCAACAATTCGGCCGCCAGGCTCGCTGCGTACAGATCGCCCGAAGCCTCGCCCGCGGAAATCAGGATCTTGAACGCCACCACCCGCCAGCCTACAACAGTGGGGCATGCTTCAGCTTGCCCCTTGTGGGGCAGGCGTCCACGCCTGCAGCGGGTCTCCAGACCCGCTCCGAGCCGGACCTGGACGTCCCGCGCAGCTCTGGAGAGCCGCCCCCCTACCCCGCCGCCAACCGCAGCGCGCGCGGCTCACTCGCAGCCTCGGGCTTCCTGGATACTCCCGCGCCGATATCGATGGGCGCGCGGGCGAACGAATCGGCCCAGAGCTGGCGGAACTCCCCGAGCTTCTTGCTGACTCTCCTGCGAAGCGCGGATTCGATCCTGCGGTCGCCGCCCTGCCGCTCGATCATCTCCCGTACCGACTCGCAGTCGCTGATAGCGCCGAGCACGTCCTGGAGTGCCTTGATCCGCTCCATCCAGCCGTCGAAGGGCGCGCCGTAGGCCGGCGCAAACAGCTCCAGTGTGTAGCGAACCTTTTTGGCCTCGATCCGAAGCCGGTGGATCCTGTCGATCGAAGCCTTAGGGCTGACCGCCCGCTTGCCGCGGCCGACGAACTCCTCGAGCATCGGCTCGAGCGTGCGCATGGCGGTGACTCCGATCGGATCGTGGTTGACGCCGCCGCGGCCGCGACTCTCGAGAGCGGCCCTCCATTTGGAGTACGTCCTGCGCTCCACCCAGTGTCTGAGCGCAGCCGTCAGGTCCCGCTCCGCTTCCTTGCGCCGCTTCCGAAATGACGTCAGAATCGCAGCTGGCGCGGACTTGAATCGCGACAGCACTTCGATGGCGATGTCGTAGTCCCGCACGTCCCCGGCGATCCGCATGATCTTCTTCAGCCGCCGCTTGATGCTTTTCACTTCCTGCGTGGAGAAGGAGGACTCAAAGGCAGCCAGCGCCTGGCTGAATCGTCGAACCGAGACTCTGAGGTCGTGCACTTCGCCCGCGTGCGGCGATTTGGACGTGCGGCCGGCCTGATACGCCAGCCGGCGCAGAAGTCCGCCCACCTGTTCCGCCGCAAACGGACCTGTATCGTTAGCAATCAGCATATGCGGGAGCCCCGTTTCAGCCCGTACTCTTGAATTATAGCCCGAGGGAACGAAGTGGCCGGCGCCAGGGCGCCCCCAGCACCGACCGCGACCGTCAGGGAGCGGACCACTGGCGGCGGCCCCATCCGGCCCAAGTTTCGCCTTCCCGCAACCTCCGGTTCACGTCCCTGCAACCTCCGCGTGACAAGGTTGAAGCATGACGTTCCCCGATCCCACTTGCAGGCTGGGCGCAGATCCGGCCGAAGCGAGCCGAGCGGAGGCGCACCAGCTCGTCCGAAACTTGTGCGCCAGCGTGGCGGCGAGCGGTTACGCGCCCGAGCCCGGCCTCCTGCTGGGTGCTGCGCGTGTGCGGCCCACGGCGAGCGAAGCGGATCTCCGGAACATACCCGAGACCGGTCCCGTCCTGGTCGCGGCAGGCGCCCCCTACGGCGCGCTCGAGGCGCTGGCGGCTTCCTTCCTGCTCGATGAGATCAGGCCCGACGTTAAGGTCGTTGCCGACCGGTTTCTCGCCGGCGCGCCCAACCTCCGGCCCCGCTTCGTGGCTTCGGACCCGTGGGATCTCCGCCGGGCGGCGCCGGCGAACGTCCGCGCGCTCCGCCATGAACTGGCCTGGCTATGTTCCGGAGGATTGCTGGCGGCCTTCGCGGAGGAGGATGCCTGGGGCACGGCGGTACGCCTGGCGCGTTTTGCGGGCGCCGCGATCGTGCCGGCGGCGGTGACGCGTCAGCGGACGCAGTTGCCCGAGAACGGGGCCATCGAGCTGCGCTTCGGGCCGGCCGTCACCCCCCGGCGCCTGGGCCAATTCGCGCTCGACACCGACGCCGCGGCCTACCTGTGCTGGCGAAGCCGCGAGCTGGCCGCGCGCCATCGGCCCGCGTTGAGGCTGGTTCCGCGCCCTTCCGGCCTCGTCATCGTCCCGTAACAAGACTTCGGCCGAGTCCTCCCCAATCCCCCGCGTCAAAACGACGAGACAAACGGGGCTAACCGGGCCGGTTGGATGTACAATCGATTCTGGCCAGGATGGCAACGTGGAACCCCTGTCGAAGTGATCTCGTATGGTCGGTTATGGGGTGCTCCACCCAGGGGCTCATCCTGCGCGAGACGAGATTCGGACCCAACCTTACCCATTGTGAGCAGGAATGGTAACATAGCAGCTTCGAAGATTCCATTTGTTTGGAGAGGTTTATGGACAGCAAACACGAACACGGATTCCTCGATAGCCTGAAGCACCTGGCCTTCGAAGAGGAGCCGGCCAAGCCGGCGACCGAAACCGCGCCAGCCGCTCCGCCCGCGTTTGCACCGGCGCCGGCCGCCGCTCCGCCGGTTGGTTATTCGCTGCCGATCGACGCCGGAGTGGTGCCGGATAACGACGAAGTCTACCGCAAGATTCTGTCTAAGACCGACTTCGAAGGCACCCCCGCGGCCGCAACCATACACAAGTTCCTGGAGCCTCTGAAGGCCATCCCGGACACCGTGATGCCTCCGAACGTGAAGTTCAAGACGGCCGTTCTCCAGGCCAAGGCGCAGGCGGGGCTGACGGAAGACAGCATCCTCGCGACCTTTGACACCCTGAAGGCCAGCCTGCAGCAGGAACAGGACGCTTTTGAGGCGAAGGCGCAGCAGTTCGCGGCTCGCGAGATTACGGGCCGGCAGGACCGCATCGGCCAGATCAGCGCGCAGATCACCCAGCTTCAGCAGGAACTGGGGCAGTTGTCCAGCGAACTGGTCGAGGCGCAGGGCAAGAGTACGCACGCACAAAGCCAGTTTGTGGCCGCCGTGAACCGTCGCGGCAGTGAAATCGAACAGCAGAAAGAACAGTACGCCGCCATGCTGAAAGGATAAGACACAGTCATGAGCCTTTCGCCGATTACTCCCAGTTTCACCCAAAACCTGCAGGGCTATACGCCCAAATCGTTTTGGAAGCGTCCTGAAGGCCCCTTCGGCATGGTGGTGCTGGCGGCTATGATCGTCGGTGCCGGCGTCGGTCTCTATATCCTCCTGCCGTTCCTGATCACGCTGTTGCAGAACACCCTGTACGCGATTGGCCTGACGGCGGCGCTCATTGCCGTCCTCTGGCTGGCGTTCAATCCAACCTTCCGCGCGGCCATCAAGAATCTGTTTCAATCCGCGGTGCGCTGGTTCGCCTCCTGGGTGGTGGAGACCGATCCGATCGGCATTCTCCGCAACAACCTCGACGACATGAAGAAGGAGAAGGGCAATCTCGACCAGACCCTGCAGCGATTCGCCGGCAGCGACGAGCGCCTTCAGCGCAGCATCGCCGCCAAGAACGACGAGATCAACACCCTCGGCCACAAGGCCGCCAAGGCCGAGCAGATGGCGGCGGCCGCCGCCGACCCCATGGAGCGCGAACGCCTCATGCTCGAACGGCAGACCTTCCTGGAGAAGGCGGGCATGCTGATGCAGGGCGTGAAGCAGCTGCAGGCCCTTCAGGAGCAGACGTCGAAGATGCTGGGGACGTTCCAGCACTGGTCTCAGATCGCCGACAGCAAGATCCAGCGGACGGAGAACAAGGTCAGTTTCCTGGCCGAGCAGCGCAAGATGATCCTCGACGCCAAGGAGACTCTCGGCGTCGGCCAGCGGTTGCTGCGCGGCAATCCGGAACAATTGAAGATGGTCGACATGGCGCTGGAGTACCTGGAAGACGACACGGCCCGCACCCTGGGTGAGATCCGCGAGTTCAGCCGCTACACCGACAAGCTGCTCACGGACGACCAGATCGAATCCGGCGCGATGGCGGACGAAGCAGCCGGCAAGTTCGCGGAGTTCAACCAAAAGCTGCTCACGGCCGGCAACCAGCCCGCGGGGGCCGACATGATTCAGATTCCCGGGATGTCGGTGCCGGATCCGGTTGCCACACCCCGGACCCCAGCCGCCGGGAAGAGTTCGGGCGATTACGACAACATGTTCAAGTAAAACCCAAACAAGATTGGCCACGAATGAACACGAATGAACACGAATAGGAAGCAAGCAAAAGTTTTGTTTTATTCGTGTGCATTCGTGTTCATTCGTGGCCAGAAGTTTTTTTCTTGTAGTTCATCTGGAGGATGAGCAAATGGCGCGTTTGAAACCGCAGGCAAAGGTTGTCCTGATTGTGGTCCTGGCGGGCGGCGTGGTCTTCGGACTGCGATCCGCAATGCAGCACGGCTGGATTCCAACCCCCGGCATCATCAAGTCCGTCGTCGCGACTCGCGTGGACCTGCCGTCGCAAACCGAGGCACAGGTGGCCAACGTGCAGGCGCTGCCGTATCCCTCCACAACCGCGGCCAGCGTGTCGGCGACGCGCATGCCGTTCGACATCTGGGAGTGGAACGCCATGTTCGCCCTGCTTTACGCCAACGGCGGCAAGGAGACCACCAAGGATTCGCTGATGGAGAAGTACGGCGTGAACCTGGCTCTGCACCGCGAAGATTCCAACTCGCAGATGAAGGCCGACCTGCTCACCTGCGCCAAGCAACTCCACGATGGCGAGAAGACCTGCTCCTCGGGCGCCGTGGCCCTGGTGGTCATGGGCGATGGAGGCGGCCAGTGGCTGGCCGATCTGAATCCTCAGCTGAAGAAGTTGGGACCGGAATACCAGGCTGTCATCATCGGCGCCGTGGGCCGTTCCAATGGCGAGGATGCGCTACTGGGCCCATCCGAGTGGAAATCCAATCCACAGAGCATGAAGGGCAAGACCGTGGTCGGCGTCATTCGCGATGGCGACTGGAACATCGCCCTGAATTATCTGGGATCGAACGGCCTCAAGAACAACCCCGATCTGAAGACCTACGACCCCGACGCCGTCAACTGGATCTCGGCTCCGGACGAAGACTACATCAAGGCCGTCACCGAGGTCTACATCCCCAACCGCTGCGAAGACCGCAAGGAAGTCAAGGATGGCCGCCCCACGGGCGAGATGGTCAAGGTTTGTCCCGATGGCGTTGTGACCTGGACTCCCGGAGACGAGCAGGCCGTGCATGGCCGTCCGGGCACCACCAAGATCGTGTCCTCGCATGAGTACGCCTCCCAGATGCCGGCCGTCATCGTGGGCATCAAGAAATTCTTCAACGACAACCGGGACGAAGTGCACGGCCTGCTGGCCGCGACCTTCCAGTCCGCCGACCAGTTGAAGGCTTTCGACACCGCGCGCCGCAAGGCCGGCGAGATCTCCGCCAAGATCTACAACGACCAGAACGGCGACTATTGGTACAAGTACTACATGGGCGTCCACGATCCGAAGAGCGGCCAACCCCTGGGCGGCTCGGCGGTCTTCAACCTCGAGGACGACGTCAATTACTTCGGACTCGACGGCAAGCACAATAACAACATGCGCGCCAGTTACGAGACCTTCGGCAAGATCGCGACGATGAACTACCCGCAACTCTTCGAGGACAACCCCATTCCGCCTTACAAGGAAGCGGTGGACACGTCGTTCATCTTTGGAGCTCAGGCGCTGCTCAACACCAGCGGCGTGCAGGGCGCCAGCGCCGAGACCGTGGATTACGCCAAGGAAGCCGCCGGCGGCACCGTGGTGGGCCACAAGGCCGTGTACATCAACTTTGCGAGCGGTTCCGACCAGCCCCTGTCGAACAGCCTGCCCATTCTGAGTGAGCTCAAGGATGCGCTGGCCATCAACTCGCAGTTGGCGATCCAGATTGACGGCTACACCGACAACGCCGGCAGCGACGCCATCAACGTCCCGTTGAGCGAGAAGCGCGCGCTGGCCGTGAAGCGCTATTTTCAGCAGACCGCGCCGCTGAGCTTCCCGGAGTCGCGCTTCAAGTCCGTGGCGGGCCATGGCTCCGAGAGTCCGCTAGCCTCGAACGCAACGGCCGGGGGGAAGGCTCTGAACCGCCGCGTGGAGATTTCTCAGATCGGCCAGTAGGTCCGCGGCAACGGGGGAGGTCTCGGCCTCCCCAGGCCCTTTCGTTGCGATGAAAATCATGAATCATGCCGCTACCGTATTTGCTCCCAACTCAGTTCTGAACAGGAATGCCGTCCGCATTCTGATTGCCACCCAGGTGACGCTGGCGTTCCTGCTATGGGCATTCAGTCCCTTCGTGCTGCTCCCCAAACCAGCCGAAGTATTGCGGGCGCTTGGCGACATGTGGGACCAGGGCCTCGGAGCGGAGCTGATCACCAGCTTTCTTTTGAACCTCCAGGCGATTGCTCTGGCCACCGTCTTTTCGCTCCTGCTGGCTTATGCGACCGTGATGCCCTTTTTCCGCCCCATCGTCGCTCTACTGAGTAAGCTCCGCTTTCTGTCCCTTGTCGGGCTGACTTTCTTTTTTACGCTGATGGCCAAGACCGGCCATCAACTGAAG
>Ga0265314_10002648_pt1 | contig 17980 bp, 11 predicted proteins | sample 4126metaG_FD_203106 | JGI IMG/M metagenome (GOLD analysis project Ga0265314, IMG submission 203106) | Rhizosphere microbial communities from Carex aquatilis grown in University of Washington, Seatle, WA, United States - 4-1-26 metaG | ecosystem: Host-associated > Plants > Roots > Rhizosphere >... | reverse complement strand
CCGGGCCGAGTTGCTCGCGATCTTCCGGCGCCGTGCTGCCGGTCAGCGACCAAGCATACAAGCCCCAGTTGAGAGACGAATCGCTCTGCTTCGTCACACACGACGCAAACAGGTCGCGCATCGATTTGAAATCGGGAAGTCGCATCCACGACAGCGCCGCGATCACAATCGCTGCTGCGGCCGTCATCCACAGAGCCAAGCGCGGCCGCGCGGAGGAAAAATGCCGCTCCAGCCGCTCATCAATCAACACGCAGAACACCAGCAGCCAGCCCGGCAACGCCCATTGGTGATAGTGGTCAGTCATCGGCGCAACTTGCGCGACGAGATTCAGCGCGGGACTCAGTCCCGCGATTCCGAACAGCCAGCTGAAGGCCACGAGACGCCGGTTTTTCGCAAGCCACACCGTCGCCGCGGCAAGCGCCAGCAATCCCGCCCAGATCGCCCAGCCTTCGAGCCACCCCGCGCCGTGTTCGGGCACGTAGTAGTACACGGCCAGGTTTACCGGAAAAAACATGTGTGCGAGATAACGCGCGAGAATGGGCCCGTCGCAAACCACTGCCGCCAGTCGCGATCCGCCGAGAAACGCGCGGCCCAGGTCGTCGCGGACCTGCGTCAAACTCCACAGCGTGAACGCCGCCGCCGCCACAAAAAACGGCACGGGCGGAAGCAGCCGTTTTTTCCAATCGTCCGTTGCGATCGTCATTTCATACGCAGCGATCATCACCGGAATCGCCACTGCGTGCGGTTTCGCGAGAATCCCCGCGACGCACAGCGCCACCGCAGTGAAATAGTTTTTCAGAAACGCGCCACCGCCGGCCTGCCGCGCCGCAACGTAACGCTCGACGCTCCACAGGCTCAGCGCGAGCGAAACCAGGTGCTTGCGCTCCGCCAGCCACAACACCGCCTGCGTGCAGATCGGATGCAGCGCGTACAGCAGGCACACCGCGATCACCACGCCGCGCCGCACGTTCAGCCGGTTGAGCAGCGCCCGAATCGCCAGCGTTCCCAGCCCGAACCAGAGCAGATTATGCAGTCGCGCGCCCCACCACGACTGATCGCCGAAGAGAAACAGATCGAGCCAGATCGTGAGCTGCGTGATCGGGCTGTAATCGCTGAGAATCGTCACATTCCACAGCGTGCGCAGCCCGCCTATTTTTCCGCCCTGCAGGCTGCTGTCGAAATAATACGCCGTGTCGTCCAACCCCATGATGGGGAAGCGCAGCGACTCTATATAAAGGAGGAACGGCAGAAAAAAGATCAGCGCGATTTCGTGCCAGCGCTTGAGCCACGGCACACTGCGATCGGTCGCGGCTATGTTCATCAATCATTGCCCTAGAAGCGCGCAGCGTCGCCAGTACTCAGCACTCAGGACTCAGCACTCAGCACTTTTTTACCCGATCGCTTCCTTCACCATCTCATCCCAACTCTTCGCGCGCCGCGCCAGCTTCAATTCGCTTCCGTCGAGCAGCACTTCCGGCGGCCGCGGGCGCATGTTGTATTCGCTCGCCATCACGTAGCCGTACGCGCCGGCGTTGTGCAGCACCAGCAGATCGCCGCGCCGCACTTCCGGCAGATCGCGCGACGCCGCGTGGTTGTCATCGCCATCGCCGCGCGTGAAGATGTCGCCGCTCTCGCAGATGTTTCCGGCGACGAAATACGCCTTCGTCTTGCCGTCCGGATTGGTCAGATTCGTGATGTGATGGTAACTGCCGTACATCGTCGGCCGCACCAAATGATTGAATCCCGAATCCACGCCGACGAACGTCTTGTTGTACGGCGTTTCTTTGATCGTGTTCACTTTCGCGACCAAGTAGCCGGCTTCCGCGACCGGGAAACGCCCCGGTTCGAGCATCAACGTCAAATCCTTGCCCGCTTCTTTGCAGAACGCGCTGAAATTCTGCGAGAGCATCGAACCGAACGCTTTCAGATCGATCGGCTTCTCGCTCGGCCGGTACGGAACGCCGATGCCGCCGCCGAAATTCACGATCTCGAGGTCCGCCAGCTTGTTCTTGCGCAACACGCTCAGCAGAATTTCCATCGCCTGGCCGAAACGTTCGACTTCGCGAATCCCCGAACCGATATGCTGATGCACGCCGACCAGCTTCAATTTCCGGCTCGCGACAACCTTCAGCGCCTCCGGAACCTGCTCCCACGGAATGCCGAACTTGCTCTCGGGTCCGCAGGTGATCACGTGGTCATGATGCCCGCCGCCGACCGGCCCGTTGATGCGCGCGAAGCACGCGCTGCCCTCGGGCAGATCGCCCAGCCGCTGAATGCTGTCGCAGTTGATCCAGATCTTGCCGGTTTCTTTGGACAGCTTCACGACCGCGTTAAATTCATCGTCGGCGACGTTGTTGTTCGTATAGAGAATGCGGTCCGCGCCGAGCTGCAGCGCGAAGAGCACTTCGCCGAGGCTTACGCAATCCAGTCCGAACCCGGTGCCGAGGATCGTGCGCACCACCGCCTGATTCGAATTCGCCTTCATGGCGTACAGCATTTTCTTCTTCGGAAACGTCACCGCATCTGTCAGCGACTTGCAGCGCTCAACGATGGTGGCCTTGTTGTAAACGTAAACCGGAGTGCCGAATTCTTTTCCCGCCCGGATGAGTGCCTCGCGCAACGTCGCTTCCATGATCCCTGTCTTTCCTTCCTTTTGGTCCAAAGATGCCATCCAAAATCGAAGGGAGCAGTGTCGCGGTCGAGCCAGACGAAGTCAAGTTGGTGCCACATCGCGCCAGAGCGCCGGATGAAGTCAAACCATCCGTCAGGCAGACCGCGATTCCCTCCCCCCCGGGAGAGGGCCGACGTGAGGCGAAGCCGAACGCGGGGTGAGGGCAGGCCGCCCGATAGCCCAAACACTCTTCCCCCTCATCTATACTAAGACAATTAGCCCCCGCGTTTGTGCACTCAGATTTTCAAATTTTTTACGACAATTAACGACTTACACGAACAAAGTCGGGCGCCTGATGGTGCCGCTGGCTGCGGCCATTCGCAGCCAGTGCTTCCGCCGAAATGGGTGGATCCGAGTAAAAGGTCAAGCGTCCAGCAAGCCGCTTCTCCCCTTCAACTCTACTAAAACAATTAGCGATCGCGATTTGCGACTCGGATTGTTAATTAAATTTTCGATGTCTCACAAACCAACTCGTCCATAGACTTCGGTACCACCGGAGGGATAGCCTTGAGTGAACGTCCTCGGTCCGGAGGGAGCGCAACGCAGCGATTCCGCTCGCAGAGCGAAATCGCCCAACCCGGGAACCGCGCGCCTCCGCACTCAGGGCCGAAGGCCCGCGTCATCCCAGCCCAGGGCGCAGCGGTTTACGCTCGCAGAGCGAAATCGCGCAACCCTGGAACCGCGCCCTCCGCACTCAGGGCCGAAGGCCCGCCGTCATCCCAGCCCAGGGCGCAGCGGTTTTCGCTCGCAGAGCGAAAATTGCGTAGCCCTAGGTATCGTCGCACCCCCGCGTCAAAGGGCTGAAAGCCCGCCCCAATCCATTCCTGGGTCGGGCTTTCAGCCCTCTGCGTTCCGTGCGACATTCCACCTGGGGCTTCGCCCCAGGCTGGTATAACGTCGCGCCTTCGGCGCTTGAGCAACAACGATCTGGATTTCCAATCACTCGGGACAAAAACAGAGTCGCCAGCACGGCTGCCAAGGATCAAGCGGCTGTTCGCTTGCTCCTTGCCGAGACGCGCACTTCGTTGCTCGGACCGCCGTTCGTGCCGTCTCTTACCCCAACGGGGTAAAAACTAGCCCAGGGTTGAGCGCGCCGCTCGAAGAGCGACGCGCTCACCCTGGGTTAGCGACCCGCCTGAGGCTCAACCCTGCTATGGAGTCGTCCGTCAAGAAGCAACCAGAGATTTATTCCTCGCGGATTGCGCAACCTGCTATTCGGTCGTCTCGAAAAGTATCGTCGAAAGACCATTTCAATTTTACGCTGGGAACGGGCCACACTGAAAGGGTTGCGTAACGTGAGATCGCATTGCTCATGCAAAATGTGGTAGATTGAAAGCGACCGCATCATTATTGCGAATTGAAGAACAGAATCTATGGCACAAACTCAGATGTTTCCCGAGACACTCACCATCAACGACGACACATTGAAATATCAGCACATGCCTGAAGCATTGATCTTATTTCTGATGACATCCGTCATGTCCGGCGTTTTCGCTTTAATTCAAGGCGGGTCCGCATGGCTGAATGCGAACTCTCAGGCGGCCGTGTCCGCCTCTCAAAGCGCCCATGCTTTTTGGCTCGCGCTCCTCTGTATTATCACCGGCGCTTTTTGTCTCTTCTACCGCGAAGGATTCACAATCGATCGCAAAGCCGGCACGATTTCTATCCAGAATGGCGAACCGGGATTTTACCGGGCGAAAACATTTCTATTGGCCGACGTCGCCACGCTGATTTTTTCAAACATCACCTTCAAGCCCGGAAAGGGCTCCGAATTTCCGGCTTTCGTTCTCCGCCTGAAAATCCGGGATCAAGACATCCGCGTGCTGTTCACAAAAGACGAATTCGAAGCGCGGCAAATGGCGCGGCAGATTGCAGAGTTCGCTGGAGTTCCGCATCTCGATACGGGCGGCCAAAAGTTGCGGCCGGGCAACCCCGCGATCGTATACCCGCCGCCGCCCAGAATGCGCTCAATCTATTCCATTAACGGCGATGACGTCGTCATTGAAATTTCACCTGCCAAAAAGTTCACGGCGGAGCAGATCATGAATGTGGCAATCTTTTCCTGCTTATTTGCCGGATTGATTTACCTGACATTCTCCGTCATGTCCCGTCCGCTATTCACCAGCAAGGAAACGGTTGCCGCGATCATTTGCTTTTCTGGGATCTTTATTCTCGCTGGATTCTTTTACTTAGAACTGAAAGATGTTTTGGCCCGGCGTTTCGAAACCGTCATCCTCGAAGCTTCACCCGCCGCCCTTCGTGTCCGGCGCAAAAGACCCGCGCGTGAAGTCGTGATAGAAATCCCTGTGCCCTCGATCAAACAAATTCATTTTTGGAATGAGAAAAGTCTCTGGATTGACAGCCGCAACGGCGTCGAAGTCGTTGGAGCCGGACTAAAACGCGAGGAACTCGAATGGATCCGCGCCATGCTGATCAATTCACTCTCGCGATCCCCGGAGCTATCCTCCGTCGAATCCGCACCGCAACCTGCATCGCCATCCCCTTCGGAAAATTGAACACACTTCCCGCCAACACGTGTCACTCCCGAGTATTATACGTCAGTGGAGCCCTTACATTTGCGACCACTGACCTACGCCCTCCTTATCCTGAGCCTCTCCGCCCTCGGCGCCGACAAACCGCTGCCCGGCGACATGCACGCTTTCCTCAAAAAATATTGCTTCGACTGCCACGGCAACGACGTCGCCAAGGCCAAGCTCTCGCTCGAAACGCTCGCGCCCGATTTCAACGACGCGCGCTGGGTCCGCGTGCACGACAAACTCTCGGCGGGAGAGATGCCGCCGAAGAAAGAGACGCAGCCCTCGCCCGACGAAGCAAAAAAAGTCGTCGCGTTTTTGCAGAAGGAACTCCACGTCGCCTCGCTGCAGCGCCAGAAGACCGAAGGCCGCGTCGTGATCCGCCGGCTGAATCGCACCGAGTACGAAAATTCGCTGCACGATCTGCTCGGAATCGGAACGGCTTTGAAAAGCATGCTGCCCGAGGACAACCCCGTCGCCGGCTTCGACACCGTCTCCGCCGGACTCGAAACGTCCGCGACGCATCTGGTCCGCTACCAGCAGGCCGCTGAGAAAGCCATCGACGCCGCGCTGCCGCAGCGCCCGTTCACCTCGATGCTGGTGCGCCAGACCGGAAAGCAGTTCTTCGACGCGCGCCCCAAGCCCAACAAGGACGGCCTGCTCCCGTTCATCCGCTTCGACGGCGACTCGCTCGTGATTTTCGCGTCGATTTACAAACACATGAGCATCCAGACCTCGCGCGCCGAAAACGCGGGCCTTTACCGCATCAAAGCCTCGATTCACGCGATCAACACCGACAAACCCATGCCCGCGCTCTTCGGCCGGATCTCATCCGACCGCTTCGCGCACGAAAAATTGCAGCACATCTACACTGTCCGCGATGCCTACCCCGACCACGCCACCGTCGTCGAATTCGAAACGCATCTGCCCGAAGGCGAGCAGGTCTATATCGAAGCGTGGAACGCGCTGCCCTCGATGGATCAGTTCAAGAAAAAGTTCAAGGAGCCGCCCGGCCCCGACTTCAAAGAACCCGGCCTCGTCGTCGACTGGCTCGAGATCGAAGGCCCGCTCGACCCCGCCGCCGGTTACCACCGTCTCTTCGGCGATCTGAAAAAAATCCCGCGCCGCTACTACGCTGACGCGGTCGCCGGCAAGCCGTACAAAGAAGATTGGGAAAAGTGGCACCCCAACGAGTTCTACCGCCACTGGATGATGGCGTTTTCGACGAATCCCAAGCCCGACGCCGAACGCCTCATCCGCGATTTTCTGCCGCGCGCTTTCCGCCGCCCCGTCGACGACGCGACCGCCGCGTATTTCGTCAGCTTCGCCAACGCGCAGCTCGACAAGGGCGAGTTCTTCGACGACGCGATGCGCACGACTTACAAAGCGATTCTCTGCTCGCCGCGCTTTCTCTACTTCATTGAAAAACCGGGCGCGCTCGACGACTACGCCATCGCCAGCCGCCTCTCGCATTTCCTGTGGAGTTCCCTCCCCGATGACGAACTGCTGGCGCTCGCGGCAAAAGGCGAGTTGCACAAACCCGAATCGATCGACGCCCAGACCGAACGCATGCTGCGCGATCCGAAGGCACGCCGCTTCGCCGATACTTTCGTCGGCCAGTGGCTCGATATCCGCAAGTTCTCCGACATGAAGCCCGACGAACTCTACAGCGAATACGACGACGCGCTCGCGTGGGCCATGCCGCAGGAAACGAAGCTCTTCTTCGACGACATCCTGCAGAACGACCGCCCGGTGACTGCATTCCTGCACTCGGACTGGACGTTCATGAACGATCGCCTTGCCAAGCACTACGGCATCAAAAATATCGCCGGCGTCGAGATGAAACGCTGCCCGCTTCCCGCCGATTCGCACCGCGGCGGAGTGATGACGCAGGCCGCCGTTCTGAAACTGACGACGAACGCGACGTACACGTCGCCCGTGAAGCGCGGCGCGTGGATTCTCGACCGCATTCTCGGCAAGCCCCCCGCCCCGCCGCCGCCCGACGTTCCCGCGGTCGAACCCGACATTCGCGGGGCGGTCACACTGCGCCAGCAGCTCGACAAGCACAAGAATGTCGCGGTCTGCGCGTCGTGCCACATGCACATCGATCCGCCCGGTCTGGCGCTCGAAAATTTCGACGTCGTGGGCGGCTGGCGCGAAAAATACCGCGTCAAGCAGGCGCCCGAGAAAGACGGCCAGTACGTCGAGCTGCCCAATTATCCCGGCAAAAAAGTGTGGCTCGCCAAGCCGGTCGAAGCCGCATCGCAGCTCGAGGACGGCCGCCCGTTCAACAACGTCGACGACTACAAACAGCTCCTGCTGAAAGATCCCGACCAGATCGCGCGCAATCTCGCCCGCAAACTTCTGGTGTATTCAACCGGCGCTGACATTCAGTTCGCCGATCGCGATGTGGTCGAAGACATTGTGAAAGATTCGCGCGAGCACAACTACGGCTTCCGCCGCCTGATTCACGCGGTGGTCCGCAGTTCGGTGTTTCTCAACAAGTAACGGAGACGCAAAACATGAACGTCCTGAACCAGTCGCGCCTCTCCCGCCGGACATTTTTGCGCTCTGGAGCCGTCGCGCTTGCGCTGCCCTTTCTCGACGCGATGATCCCGCTCGGCCTGAGCGGCTCGAAAGCCAGCGCCGCCGGCGTCCAGCCCAAGCGCATGGTGCTGATGCACCGCCCACTCGGCACGTTCTACGATTTTCTTTTCCCGCAGAAAGCCGGCCTCGAATACGAGCAGACGCGCTTCCTCAAAATCCTCGAACCGCATCGCGGCCTGTTCACGGTGTTTTCCGGAATGGGCCACGTCGGCTATCCGAATTCGCACCACACCGAACCCGCGATTTTCACCGGTGTCTCGCCCGACGGCGTCAAACGCGCCGACGACATTCACAACAGCGTTTCGCTCGACCAGATCGTGCTGAAAAAATACGGCGCTGAAACGCGCGTACCGCATCTGGTGCTCAACACCGCCAACTGCGCGTCGCTTTCGTGGAACGAAAAAGGAATTCCCGTCCCCTTCGAGAACAACCGCGCCAATGTTTTCCGCCGTCTCTTCATGGACGGCACGCCCGACGAAGTCGCGCGCGAAGTCAAGCGGCTCGAAAACGGCCAGAGCATCCTCGACGGCGTGCGCGATCAGTTGAAGTCGCTGAACCGCGATCTCGGCAACGCCGATCGCGAACGCCTCGATATTCTCACCACGTCCATCCGCGAAGCCGAAGGATTCTTGAAACAGGACGAGGCATGGTCTTCGCGTCCAAAGCCTAAAGTCGCCGCCGTGGTGAAGGACTTCGAGAACCCTGAACACTGGGTCGCGGGGCAGGCGCAGTGGTTCACGTTGCTCCATCTTGCGCTGCAGACCGATTCAACGCGCGTGATTGTGCTGGGCCTGGGTGAGCACGATCAGCAGAATCTCCCCGACCTGCAGATCGGCCACCACGACGCCTCGCATCACGGCAAAGAGCCCGCGAAAATCGAGCAACTCGCGCGCTATGAAGAAAAGGAATACGCGAATCTCTCCGGCTTCCTCAATAAGATGAAAACCACGAGCGAAGACGGCCGCTCGCTGCTCGATCAGACACAGATCCTGTTCGTCAGCAATCTCGGCGATGCTTCCGCGCACTCGTCCGACAACCTGCCGGTGCTGCTCGCCGGGGGCGGCTTCAAGCACCAGGGCCATGTCGCGTTCGATCGCAAGAAAAACATGCCGCTCTCAAATCTGTACGTGCGCATGCTCCGCCAGATGAACATCGAAACCGACAAGTTCGGCTCCAGCACCGGAGTCCTCAGCGAAATCGGTTAGTCATGCGTCACTTTATGGGGTGCGGGCGTCCCGCCCGCCCGCCGTTGGCCATGACGGGGCCTGCCCACGTTACAAACCTTGCCCCCCGACGCGCCACCTCTTACAATGCCCCTCGGTTAACACGGCGAGGAGACCACGTTGAAGCGCGCATTGATCACTGGCGTCACCGGGCAGGACGGTTCGTATCTGGCTGAGCTGCTGCTCGAAAAAGGCTACGCGGTTCACGGTCTGATCCGCCGCGCGTCGACGTTCAACACCGAACGCATCGATCATCTGTACAAAGATTCGCACGATCCGACTGCAAAGCTTTTTCTGCACCACGCCGACCTGAGCGACGGAACCGGCCTGCGCCGCGTGCTCGAAAAAATCCAACCCGACGAGGTCTACAATCTCGGCGCGCAATCGCATGTGAAAGTCTCGTTCGACGAACCCGAATACACGGCCGACGTCGTCGGCGTCGGCACGCTGCGCCTGCTCGACGCACTGCGCGATCACAATTCAATCACCAAAAAAGACGTGCGCTTCTACCAGGCCGGATCGTCTGAAATGTTCGGCGCCTCTCCGCCGCCGCAGAGCGAAAAAACACCCTTTTACCCGCGCAGCCCTTATGCCGTGAGCAAAGTTGCGGCGCACTGGTACGCGGTGAATTACCGCGAGTCGTACAACATGTTCATCTGCAACGGAATTCTCTTTAACCACGAATCACCGCGCCGCGGCGAAACGTTCGTCACGCGAAAAATCACCCGCGCGCTCGGCCGCATCAAGCTTGGCCTGCAGAAAAAACTCTATCTCGGCAATCTCGACGCCAAGCGCGACTGGGGTTTCGCCGGAGATTACGTCGAAGCGATGTGGCGCATGCTGCAGCAGCCCAAGCCCGACGATTACGTCGTCGCAACCGGCGAATCGTACTCCGTCCGCGAATTTCTCGACGAAGCCTGCAAAACACTCGAACTGGATTGGAACAAATACGTCGAAGTCGATCCGCGTTACTTCCGCCCCGCCGAAGTCGTCCACCTTCACGGCGACGCGACGAAAGCGCGCACCGTCCTCGGCTGGCAGCCCAAAGTCAGTTTCAAGCAGCTCGTCAAAATGATGTGCGAGCACGATCTCGAAGCGGCGAAACAGGAAAGCACTCTGAAGAAGGCCGGCCACACCGTCGCGCCGCGCGGCGCCGCGAACAATTGAGCGGCATCGTTTGTGTCATGCAACGAGTGCGATGCACAATAAGTGTAGTGTGCCGCCGCTGACGTGTTGTGATCGAGTGCAATGCGCGGCTGACGTGCTGTGATTGAGTGCAATGTGCTGCGACTGATCGTGTTGTGTCGTGATGCGTTGTGTGCCACGGGCAGCCTGCCGTTGGCTGCCCGTGCGTGGTAGTTGGCGAGCGTGTTGTCAGTTGAGAGTCCCGGGCCCCGAATGAAAAAAATCGCCCTCATCTTTGGCACCCGTCCCGAAGCGATTAAATTCGCGCCCGTCGTCCTCGCGCTTCGTCAAAGCAAAACATTTGAATGCCGCGTCTGCGCCACCGGCCAGCACAAAGAAATGCTCGACCAGGTGTTCGACGCATTCGATTTCAAACCCGACGCAAATCTGAACCTGATGAAGCCAAACCAGACGCTCGCCGGGTTGACCGCGCGTGCCATCGAAGGCCTCGACGCCTGGCTCGCAGACGAAAAACCGGATCTGGTTCTCGTGCAAGGCGACACCACCACCGCATTCTGCGGTGCGCTCACCGCGTTTTACCGCCGCGCGCCCGTCGGCCACATCGAAGCCGGCCTGCGAACATGGAATCTGCAATCCCCGTGGCCCGAAGAAGCCAATCGCGTGCTCGCCACGCGCCTGACCACGCTGCATTTCGCGCCGACGCTCTCGAGCCGCGAGAATCTCTTAAAGGAGAGCGTCCCGGGCGATCGCATCTTCGTCACCGGCAACACCGTGATCGACGCGCTGCATCTCGCGCTGAAAAAAGTCACCGCGCAGCCGCCGGAAATTCCCGGACTGCCGGCGGATGTCCTCGCGAGTTGGAAAGACGCACCGATGGTGCTGATCACCGGCCATCGCCGCGAAAACTTCGGCGGCGGATTCGAGAACATCTGCAAAGCCATCGCCGCCTGCGCCGCGAAATTTCCGGCCGTGCGCTTTGTCTATCCCGTGCATCTCAACCCGAACGTGCGCGAACCCGTGCAGCGCATCCTCGCTGCAGGCTCGCAGAAGAATGTCCACCTCATCGAACCGCTCGCCTATCTGCCGTTCGTGGCGATGATGAACCGCGCGACATTCATTCTCACCGATTCCGGCGGCGTGCAGGAAGAAGCACCGAGTCTCGGCAAGCCGGTGCTCGTGATGCGCGACACGACCGAGCGCCCCGAAGCGGTCACCGCCGGCACCGTGAAGCTGGTCGGAACCGATTACGACGCGATCGTGCTCGAGACTTCGAAGTTGCTGACCGACAAGACCGCATTCGATCAGATGGCGCGGGCCGAAAATCCGTACGGCGACGGCAAAGCAACCGCGAGAATCATTTCGGCCTGCGAATCTTTTCTGGGAGCAGTGTGATGGCTGAAGTCTGCGTCCTCGGTCTCGGTTACGTCGGTTTGCCGACCGCGAGTCTTCTCGCGAACGCGGGCTTCAAAGTCCTCGGCGTGGACCTGGACGAGCACATCGTCACCGCATTGCGCTCGGGAAAGTGCCGCCTTGAAGAGGCTGGCCTGTCGACGCTCGTTTCAGCTGCGGTAAACAGCGGTAATCTCGTCGCGGGAATGAAGCCCGAACCGAGCAGCGTGTTCATTCTCTGCGTGCCCACGCCCGTGACGCAGCAGCACACTGTCGATCTGCGCGCCGTCGAAGGCGCCGCGCGCTCGATTCTTCCGCATCTGAAAAAGGGCGATCTCGTCATTCTCGAATCGACTTCGCCCGTCGGCACAACACGCAACGTTGTCGGCAAAATTCTGAGCGAATCCGGCCTGCAGCCCGGCCGCGATTTCCATCTCTGCTATTGCCCCGAACGCGTTCTTCCCGGCAACACAGTGAACGAGTTGGTCAACAACGATCGCATCATCGGCGGATTCTCGCCCGAATGCGCCGCGCGAGCTGAAGCCGTTTACGAACGCTTCTGCCAGGGAAAAATCACGCTCACCGACGACCGCACCGCCGAATTGTGCAAGCTGATGGAGAATTCCAGCCGCGACGTGAACATCGCACTGGCGAATTCATTCGCCCGCATCGCCGAAGACGCCGGTATCAACGCGTGGGAAGCGATTGAGCTGGCCAGCCTGCATCCGCGCGTGAAAATCCTGAAACCCGGCCCCGGCGTCGGCGGGCACTGCATTCCCGTCGATCCATGGTTCCTCGCCGAAAGTTTTCCGAGTCACACCGCGCTGCTGAAATCCGCTCGCGAAATCAACGATTCGCAATCCGAGCGCCTGCTCGATCGCATGCTGAAATCTGGCGCGCTGAAAGCCGGCGATAAGATCGCAGTTCTCGGCGCGGCGTACAAAGCCGACATCGACGACGCGCGCGAAAGCCCCGCGCTGCACTTCTGCGACGCCGCCCGAAAACAGAAACTCACCGTCGCCGTGCACGATCCGCACGTCCGCCCCGGCGATCACCACGGCCTCGTATCGAGCAACGACCTTCCGGCATGCCTGAACGGCGCCGTCGCGGCCGTGTTGCTGACCGAGCACAAAACCTATCGTTCGCTGACGCCAGAATTTTTGAAGCAACACATGAAGGGCCGCCTGCTCGCCGACGCGCGCAACGCCCTGAACCACGCCGCATTCCGCACCGCAGGTTTCACGGTGCTGGTACTCGGTGATGGACGTGTTGCAGGAACCCATTGATCGCAAGAGTGCCGTCAGTTAAAATCCTGCGGAAAGTTTTGAGGAGGTCGTTGAGTGAGCGTGACGGTACCGTTGCTGGATCTGAAGGCGCAATACGCAAGCATCAAAACGGAACTCGACGAGGCCATGTTGCGCGTGGCCGGGACTCAATATTTCATTTTGGGCCCGGAAGTAGAGGCGCTGGAAGCGGAGATCGCGCGTTATTCAAGTTCGCCTTATGCTATCGGATGTGCCTCCGGTTCGGACGCGTTGTTGCTCGCGCTAATGGCGCTGGGCATCGGCGAGGGTGACGAAGTCATCTGCCCCAGCTACACCTTTTTCGCCACTGCATCGGCCGTTTCTCGTGTAGGCGCCCGTCCGGTTTTTGCCGACATTGACCCGGCGACTTATAACCTCGATCCTCAAGCGGTCAGATCTGCGGCCCGGACCTGCAAGCGGCTTAAAGCGATTATTCCTGTGCATCTTTTTGGATTGTGCGCCGATCTTACCGCATTCGAATCCATCGCGCGTGAATTCAGTGTTCCGTTGATCGAAGACGCAGCGCAAGCGATCGGCAGTGAAGACTCGAGAGGCCGACGCGCTGGCTCGGTTGGCGCAATGGGTTGCTTCAGTTTCTTTCCGTCGAAAAATCTCGGCGGCTTTGGAGATGGCGGCATGCTGACCACTGCCAACGTAGCGTGGGCCGAGACTCTGAACGTGATTCGCGTTCACGGCTCCAAGCCAAAATATTTTCACAAAGTCATCGGAATTAATTCCCGGCTGGATGCTCTGCAAGCTGCGGTCCTGCGCGTGAAGTTGAAGTATCTCGATGGCTGGACGGCCCGACGACAAAAAAACGCGAGCATATACGACACGTTGTTCACGGCGGCAGGAGCGAAACATTCGGGCCAGCCGCTTTCTTCGGGAGGCGGCTTCCCGTTGCGCATTCCGTTTACTCCTCCGCTTCCTGTGCGGCATATTTACAATCAGTACATTATTCGCGTTCCCGCTGCGCTGCGTGATCCGTTGCGTGAAGAATTAAAGGCGAAGCAGATCGGAAACGAGGTCTACTATCCTTTGCCGTTGCACCGGCAGGAGTGTTTTGCGTATGTCGGCTGCAAGGAGGGCGCACTTCCGCATTCTGAACTCGCCGCGAAAGAGACTCTCGCGCTGCCGATTTATCCCGAGCTCAGCCGCGCGCAATTGGAACATGTCGCTTCGGCAATTATTCAGTATTTAAAATCGAATTCGTAAGCGGTTGCGGGTCTTCGTTCTCGCGACACGCAAGCCAAAGTATCATCATCGAAAGTGTGCCCATTCCAGCGGCAAACCAGACCGTGTCGAGCAGATTGGCCACGCCAATCATCAACACCGAAATCCACAGCCAGCTTATTCGACGCTCACGCCACAAGACGACTGCAGGAAAAACCAGCCACAAAAGTATCCAGGCCAGCGCACCGATAATGCCGATTTCCGCCGCAAGATTCAGCGGCATGGAGTGTGCGGAAAAATACGCGCCCCAGCCAGAAACCGCGTAGATCGATCCAGGACTGGCCAACATCGGAAACGTTGCAGGCCCCGATCCGCACAGCGGGTATTTTCCGAAAATTTTCAGCGCCGATACATAAAGCTCGCTGCGATAACTGGTCACCGCATTCCAGTCTCCGGCGCGCAATTCTTCAATGGTGAGTATTACACGCCGAACGCCGACGGATGAAATCGTCTCACTCTTGGGAAGCGGCGCCCACAGGAATATCGCCGCAGCCGCGCCCATCGCAGCGAATACGATCCAACGCCGTTGCAGGCTCAGCGTCAGGTAAACGACGGCCAGAACGCCTGCCGAAAAAAGCCCGTTGCGCGACAAAAGCGAACAGCCGAGTCCGATACATACCGTAGCGAGCGTTCTCCTGATGACTTTCCCGTTCGGGCGATGCATTTGCGCGGCCAAGACGAGTACTCCAAAAATCACCAGAATTGGCGCGGCCGTATTGCGATTATTGAACGGACCGCCCGGCGGATTTTCGTCAAAGGCCCAGTTCCTGTTCAATACAAGCTGCAACAGTATTTCCAGGGTGACAAGCACCGTACTCGCCGCAATGCATTTCAACAGATTGTTTGTTGGAGGATTGCTGTTGCGGCCGCACACATTGAACAACATCAATCCAAGTAGAAATTCTGGGACAATTCGAAGCGCCGAGGCCGCTGGAGCGAGCGCTGAGTACGCGCTGGGCCCCGAAGCATGCCGCCAATCCGCCGGATCCACATGCCATCCAGCGGGAGGAATATTCCACAGCCTTGCCGTCGCAATGGCGGCCGATAACGTCCAAATGAACGCCAGGCACCACAGCGCGATGCGAATCCATGAATGATTGATGAACGCTGATTCCGAGGTCGAGTTAATCTCGGGTGCCGCCGCTTTTTTTGGAAACTTCATTTGATGTAAAGCGAAGCCGATCGTTAGCGACGCCGCCAGGGGTCCGGCCGTGATTGTGGGAAGCGCTCCCCAAGCCGGGCCAAACAACATCTGCAACAACTCGCGAGCGACCATCATTTGCGGCCATAAAATCAGGAATGCGTAAAATCCCCACCAACGTCGCGAATATTCAAGGATGCCAATTCCAATCGCGAGCGCCGCGCCGGCAATACGCGCGGTGCGTACGCCGGGCGGATGATTCACGTCTGTCAGATAGAGTGCGGTCCACGTGAATAGAAAAAGTGCAGAACCGGCCGTAAGCAGCGCACGTTCGTTGGATTCACAACGCGAACCGCAAGATGTCATGTATGAAACCCATAAGTTGCGCCAACGAATTACCGGCCAATTGCGCGCGCGTAAGAAGCGATATTGCGCTTCAATTCGTCCTGAACGAGAGGCGGATTGATTAACTCCTCGAAAAACAAATCTTCGATCACCGCATCCACGCGCTTGGGTTTGTGCCAGCTGTCCAAATCGCTCTTGGTCAGCTTCTCCGGCATGCTGCGGCATCCGGCCTGAGCCAGGAATGTTCCCACTTCATAGGGCGAGGATGGTTTGCGCTCGTAAACATTCAGGATGCGGTTCCAGACGCGCGTGTCGATCGCGTGCAGGGCCGTCTCGATCGTTTTTGCAATCGTATCGGCGCTGGTCATCGAGTTCGGCGTGTCAAGAAGCTTTGGATAGCTGTTCAGCTTCGTCAGCGTATTGCGCGGGCTGGCCAGCGGCGAATAAACCTGCCTCGGCCGAAGAATCAGCAGCGGCGCGGTCGCCTCATCCATGAGCAGCGCGTCGCAGGAGGCTTTTGTCCACGCATAGAAACAGGCCGGAGTCGCCGGATCATTCGGTCCGAACGGCTTTCCATCCGGCCGGTATGGTCCGTCCCAAACGCATCCACTGCTCAGATGAATGTACGGGATCGCGTTATTAAATGCTTTCTTAACCGCGCGATACACGCCAACCGGCGCTGACACATTGCATCGGAAGCACTCGGCGGCATTGTCTTCGCACCAGCGTAGGTCGGTTTTGCCGGCAGTACAGATGATTGCTTCGGGATTCAAACGCTGCAGTGTCGCGGCATCGAGCTGCTCCATCTCGCGCGTCCAATGCAGTTCCGTCGGAATCTGCCAGAGCGACTGCAGGTAGCTGCCCAAATGTCCCTTGCCGATTAACAACACTTTCTTATTTAACATCTAAATTCCTTCATCAGGTTGTCGCAGATGATAGGCGATCCTTGCGGAAAAATCCGCTGCAACTAACGGTTCACCAGTTTCAGCAGCGATTCCGTGGCGTTTGAAACCGCGGTCTTGTGAGGTGGATTGATGCGCGCGGCCATCCCGTCGGTCGGATTCTTCAGCCACTGCACAAGCTGCTCGCCCGTGCGCAACGCCCGGATCTGGAAATCCTCGAATGGAAGGCAGAAATACGCCGGGTCGCTGCCGTCGGGATGAATGTACGCCGCGGGAATTCTACGCAGCCGCATTTCCAACAGCAGCATCGAAGAAATTCCCACGGCCTGATGTGTATCCTGCAAGCACGCCGACATCGGCCGTACATCCAGTTCCACATTTTGTTCGCGGTACTCCCAGGCCAGCCTGCGCCATGTTTCAATCGCGTCATCAGGATGCGTTCGAATCACGATACGGCGCTGAATTCCGGCCGAGCGCGCGGTTCGAATCAAATGATGAGCAATTTCATATTCGCTCACCCGGCACTCCGGAAAATAACGCAAGGCCGGTTCCGAAATAAACCGGATAGCGGCATTTTCCGAAGGCTGAATTGCCGGCAATTCAGCCAGCTCCTGAAAAAACGGGCTGCCGACCGCTTCAATTTGAGGCCGATCGGGCCATGCAATCGCAGCGGCCTCGTCGGACATCCGCTTGTCCAAAGTCCAAAGCACCTCCGGCGCACACCATTCCGGCCCATCGGTATATCGCACAAGGTACGCGCACCACATGTCGCAGAATGAAATCGAAGGAACACCGCAGGTGTGCGCATCTCGTAATGTCTGCCGTTCAAGGACCGCATTCGCGCTCGTTCCGCATACGACGGCGTCGTAACCCGGCAATTTTTCACAAATAATAGTGGAGAGCATCGCGCGCGACGCGCACACTTGCTCAGTTAGCTTGTCCGTCCAGGGCGCCAGAACAACTTCGGGCACTCGCACACACATGTCCGCGCAGACCGCCGGCGTGCTGGCAAAACTGGCTTCAATTCCTGCGTGTCCTTTCCAGGCTTTCAACAGCGGTGCGAGCAGATTCAAGCCGCCTTTATCATGCGCGACGGCGAGCACCTTTTTCCTGGCCATTTCCATTTCCTCATTCACGCTGCCGCAGGCAAGCAGAGGTCATCGCCGGATTCTGCAGGCAGAATTCCACAAGCCGCTCCGCACCGAAAAACCGGTCTCGCGGCGAAAGTGATTCGTAGGCAGCCTTGATCAGCGCGTAGTCTTCCGCGTAATCAAGGGTCACCGAAACCTTATTGCAGACGTCGGCTGAAAAAAATGACAGAAACCGCGGCTTCCACCGAGTCACACCCGGCCCGCTATAAAACGGCAGAGACACATGCTCGCGCGCCGCCAGATCGTGAACTTCCCGTTCGATCGCACGCAGAGCGTCAGCCGAAAACACCTGCACATCCAATCCGGCCGGCGCGCCGAGCTGGGAGCCCGTCGT
>Ga0265314_10002647_pt1 | contig 17996 bp, 10 predicted proteins | sample 4126metaG_FD_203106 | JGI IMG/M metagenome (GOLD analysis project Ga0265314, IMG submission 203106) | Rhizosphere microbial communities from Carex aquatilis grown in University of Washington, Seatle, WA, United States - 4-1-26 metaG | ecosystem: Host-associated > Plants > Roots > Rhizosphere >... | reverse complement strand
GGTCATCACCGCAAAAAGATGGTCGCCTTCATTGCGAATGATTCCCAGCAGCGTCATTCCGGCCGCAAAAACGAACCCGGCGGCCAATCCGCCGGCGTGGGCGAGATGGTCCACGCCCGGCGCCGCGCCTTGCGCCATCTGCATCTGGCTCGAGAAAAATTCGATGCCGAACCAGATTCCAATCACCCAGATCGCACTGATCGAAAACCGCTGAATGAAAATAAACAACCACATGAAGATGCGCACCCGGTTGTACGGAAATAAAAACAGATACATCCCCATCACGCCCGCAATGGCGCCGGACGCTCCAATGCCCGGAATGGTGGAGTCCGGGAAAAACGCGAAATGACACAGGTTGCCCAGGGCGCCGCTCATGAGGTAACAAAACAGATACTTGATCGGCCCGCAGCGGTTTTCGACGTTGTCGCCGAAAAGATATAAAAACCACATATTCCCGATCAAATGTCCCGGGCTTCCGTGCAGAAACTGCGACGTAAACATCGTCTCCAGGTTGAAATCGGCGGGTGTAAAAGCAAACCGATCCACGACTTGGTCATAATGGGGGCTTAGGCCGAAAATCAGGTAGATAGCGACATTCGTTCCAATGAGCAGCCAGTTCATCCAGGCAATGCGGTTTTCGGGCGGATTGTCGTCTGCGTAGGGAAAAAACATGGCCGGGCCTTTCTTGCCTTCATCTTACAATAAAACTACCGTACCCGGCCCGGACTTCAAAGAAAGCCGCAGCCGAACGCGGACTCCTGCCGTCCGCGCATTTTAAATGCCGGGCCAGTAAACGAACCGCCACCGTTTTAACACTAATAAAAAGCAGCGAACGCTGATTTGCATTTCCGCGCCGCGGCGGTCATAATACTTGTTCCTAAATCTCACTAGGCGCCAATTTGAGGATCTATCATGCAACGAGCTCTCCGTAGTGCCTCCATGTACATTCTGGCGGTATTTCTGGCCAGCGCGAGTTTGGTTCAGGGGGCCGATGCGGCCAACCGTTCAGCAGCACATGACGCGGTCAGCCGCGGTCTTGCCGCGTCGGCGAAACCGCGCACCGGAATGATGGGCGGCAGCAGCAGTGCCAGCCTCTTCTTTGGCATCGTGCCGGGACTGCTCTTAACCGATCCCGTGCAGATCAGCAGCGATTTCTCCTCGCCGATGACCGTGGATTACGGTGACGGCACGCAGGTCACGTATCAGCCCGGCGACGCCCTCTCCCATACGTACTCAACGGCGGGCAGCTACCAGGTCAAAGCGGTCAGTGGCGACAAGGACCTGATCACCGTGAATCTTTCGTTCGTCGTCCCCTTTGACAGCACCGTCTCGAATGTCTTCGGCATGGGTGTGACGCCGGATTTCAACAATCCGGGCGCGGCGCTGATCGAATTCACCTACGACGGATCGCAGACCGGCACGCTGGATTTTGGCGATGGTTCGACTGCCGTCGGCGTCGATGCCAGCGTCGCCCTCAATGCCTCGCACGTCTACGCCAAGGGGTTCTGGAACGCGGTTCTCACGATCGACGATGGCGTGACCGCGCGCACTGGATCGGTCTCCTTCACCGCGCCGCTCACCTCGGGCAAAATTCCGGAAGTCGACATCAGCGGCGTGACGGTTGCGCCCAATCCCGCCACCGCCGGCCAGCCGGTGAGTTTCTCGGGAACGGTGTCGGTCAAAAACGTCAGTGGCGACACGACGGGCTACCTGGATTTCGGCGACGGCAGCCCCAGCTTTTCGATCAGCGGCTCGTTGACAACGGCGCTGAAACAAACCATCCAGCATACCTATGCCGCGGACGGCGTTTATACCGCAATCCTGACCGTCTACGCCTCGGGTTCCTCGGCGAACGTCGCGATCTATGTGGTGGTGGGTAAGAACTCCGTGGTGAATTCCTTGAACGGCGTCTTCGCCACGCAGGAAGACGACGGCAACGGAAACATCGGCCTGCAACTGAACGTCTCGGCTCTGAACGGCGCCAGCGACGCCAGCACTTCGTACGACGACACGCTTCCGGGCACTACCGGAGCTTTGACTCGCGACGCGCGCATTGCGCCGCTTGCCGGCCTGCTGCCGACGCGCGCGTTCGTGGTTCCGACGGTCGCGGTCGCCACCAGCAACCTGCTCGACGCCGGCGGAGTGGTGAAAGGAAAGATCCGCAAGACCATCGTGGTGGGCGCGCGCCAGGTCGGCGATTCTTCCGGCCTCGCCAGCCCGGCCAGCACCGATATCACGCTCAGCAAAATGAGCGGCAAGTTCCTCTTTACGAAAACGACGCCCGACCAGCTTTCGTTCTCTGGCACGTTCTCGCTCCCGCCGGGATTCGATCCGGCGAAAACCGGCGGCAATCCGGTCGTCATCGGCATCGGCAATATCGTCGATACGCTCTTCATCGACGCCAAGGGCAAGCCGCTCGACAAATCAACGGGCGTGTCGCAGCGCATCAAGAAACTCAGCGTGAAGTTCCCGAAACTGAGCGGCCCGGCAGTCGGCGGCGAAATCGCCAAGCTCGACGTGACGCTCTCGCTCGCTGATATGGACACCGTCGGACTCGACACCGAAGGCATTACCGCGCAGCTGCGTTCGGACGAGAAGAAACTGAAGACGGCTCCGCGCTTCATCCAAGTGAATCTGCTGCTGTCCGGAGTGCCCTTTCAGTCCTACGTTCCGGTGCAGTACAAAGTGTCTCCGAAGGGCGATGCAGGTCAGCTCTCCGGTCGCGCCGGTCACTAAGCGCTTTAAGAATCGTTTGCACATTCAAAAATGCAGGCAGCCTGAACAGGCTGCCTGCTCTTTTTTTCAGCAATCCATTGCGATTGATGAAACGCGTCAATTCACGGTGCAACTTGCACAAGAAGATGTTCGAATAAGCTACATGACGCCGGGTTGACATTGGCGCCTTATGAACCCAAGGTAATTTAATAATATTTCTGTAACTAGCCATCCCGTCAACAAGTAGGTATATTAAGGACGCATTGTGCAGAAATTCTGCGTGACATTTTAGACAACGGCATTAAGGGTGCTTACAGGTCTTCGTGTGTTCCATTTTATAAGGGGTCGAAGCCGCCGTGAAAAAAGTGCTGGTTGTCGACGATAATGCTGGGGTTCGCGAACTTGTTCGTGCAACCTTGGACATGGGCGATTTCGAACTGATCGAAGGCAACAGCGGCGATGCGGCATTGACTCTCGCGCGCACACACCTTCCCGATTTGATGATTCTGGATGTGATGATGCCCGGCACTCTCGACGGATTCGCGGTCTGTTCAACCTTGAAAAAGGATCCCAAAACCAGCCACATTATTATTCTCATGCTCACTGCCCGCGGACAGGAAGTGGACAAGGCGCGCGGCTACGAAGCCGGCGCGGACGACTATTTCGTCAAGCCCTTCAGCCCGCGCGACCTTCTGGACAAAGTGTACGACATCTTGAAGATTTGATCGCTGTTGCATGCGCGATACTCCCGCCGACTGACGCGTTCCCCCAGTAGCCCCTTCTGCCGACGCTGCATTTCTGATCTGGCACGATAGCTGCGTTCTATTCCCTGCTGTACGGATGTGTCCGGTTCTCGAACGTTGGCTCGCCGTATTATGGCGGAGGTTCTTTATGGACGACCGGGATCGCAGGCTAAAACGGCTCGGGCTCTACCATCTCAAGGACAAACCGCGCGAACTCCTGCGTGCCATCGAGCAGATGGAAAAGGAACTGCAGGTCGCGCGGCTGAACGAAGTCCGCGACCATCTCTACCAGGCCGCGCGTCCCAAACCGCGCCCTTCCGGCCGCACCAAAATCTGAGTCGCCTTATAAAACAGCACCCCGCACAACCAATGGGCTTTACCTGCGCCGCGAATCAAATATCATTCGTCCCATGTCCTCCGCGGTGAACAATCCTCCGGAAAATCCCGGAACCGGGCCGAATTCCGGCGGTTCGCAATTGTCCATCCCGCAGCCGCCGCAGCCTTCGCCTTCCGCGCAACCGCAGGCCGATATCCCGCACTCGCCCGCGCCGGGACAGCCCGGCCAATCGCTCTTTCCCGCCGCAACGCCGCCGCTCGCCGGCCGCACGCTCGGCCAATACCGCATCCTCGAAAAAATTGGCCAGGGCGGCATGGGCAGCGTCTTCAAAGCCTTCGACGCCATGCTCGAGCGCACTGTCGCGCTGAAAGTCCTCTTCTCCAGCGTGCTCGACGACTCGAAACACTCCGAACGCTTCCTGCGCGAAGCCCGCAGTCTCGCGCGGCTGAACCATCCCAATCTCGTCCACGTCTACAACGTCGGCTTCGAGAACGAATGCTATTTTTTCGCCATGGAACTGGTGGAAGGCGAGACGCTCAGTTCCGGCATCCGCCGCCGCCGCCGCATTCCCGTTCACGAACTGCTGCCGTACATCGGCCAGGTGTTGTCGGCGCTCCATTACATTCATCAGCAGGGCATCACGCACCGCGATATTAAAAGCAGCAACATCATGCTCTCCGGCAAGCGCGCTGTGCTGATGGATTTCGGCCTCGCCAAAGACGAAAACTTCACGGGCCTCACCAGCGTCGGAGCGATCGTCGGCACGCCCGATTACATGTCGCCGGAAGCCGCCGAAGGCACCACCGCCGGCGCGCCGACCGACATCTACAGCCTCGGCGTCGTGATGTACGAAGCGCTGAGCGGCGCCGTGCCGTTCATCGGGCGCTCGGCCATGTCGATCATCCGCCAGCACATCGACATGCCTCCGCCGCCGATCGAAGCCGCGCTTCCCGCGATCGATCCGATGATGGCGTCGATCGTTCACAAATGCCTGAGCAAAAAACCGCAGGACCGCTACCCCGATTGCGCGTCGCTCGCCGCCGATCTGTCGCGCCTGCTGAATACGCCCGAATTGGCCGCGCTCGCCCAGGAGCAGCTCAACCAGACCGGCCGCACCGCGCCGCGCGGCGCAATGGCGACCGCCGGCGGCAGCGACGGAGTGGGCTCGGATTTCGAAGCGATGGGCGCAGACGGCACGCTGCTGGATACGCGCGCCGGAGTGCAGCGCGCGATGGCCGATGCGGACATCACCATGACCGCCGGAGGCGCCGGTGAAAAATCGCCGCACCTGACCGCGAACGTCACCGTCGTCGACCCCGAGCGCACACAGGTTTTGCCCGAAACCGCTGCAAATTCGTCGCGCCCCAGCCTGGCATGGGTCTGGATGGCCGCCGGATTCTTCGGCGTCTTTTTTCTCGCCTACCTCGTCGGGCGGATGCGAAATCCTCCGGTTACAACCGGCGCCAAAGACGGCGCGAGCCCGCTGGTCGTCGCGACTTCCACCGTTCAAACCGCCGTGCTGCGCCATCCTGACGGTGCGCGCGAAGAAATCCGCATGATCGAATTCAAGGCCGACGATCCCAATCCGTCCAACTGGAGCTATACCGTCGAGCGCCGCCAGTCCGACGGCACGTGGAAGCGTGCGACGATTTCACACCGGGATTTCGTCCATCCGGGCGATACATTGGAAATGCTGCCGGGCACAACCGGGACCGGACCGAAGCCATGATCGCGTATGCCATGAAGCCAACTTTCGTGTTACGCGTGCTCGCAGCCATGCTCCTGGCCGCGCTGGCCGTCGTGCCGGCATTTTGTGCCGAAGATGAGAAAGCCGAATCCGTCGAACTTCCCGACGACAAGCCGGAGAAGCCGCCCGTTGTAAAACCCGTCGAAAAACCGCCCGCAGAAAGGCCGCCCGAAAAAACCGTTCCCACGCCCAAGCGCGACAGAAAGAAAAAGGAAACACCGCCTCCCGAATCCGAGCCGCCAAAACCGCCGGAGCCGAAGCCCGAGGTTGCTCCCGAACCGAAAACTGCGCCCAAATCGGAGCCCGCGGCCGAACCGAAGCCCGAGCCGCGCCCAGCTCCGGTTCAACCCGAACCCAGGCGCTCGCCCGAGCCCCCGCAAACTCCACCGCGCGCGAAAGTTCCGCCCGTCGAGCCGCCGCCGGGGCCCAAGCCCGTCGACCCGCCGCCAAATCCCAACCCCGGACCCGCGCCATCGCCCGGTCCGCTTGCGCCGACGCTGGAAAACACAGAACCCGGCGCCGAAACCATTCCGCTTCCGGCCGAGAGACCGAAAGTCGGCGTCAATCCCAAAGCCAATTCGAAAACGCCCGCGGACCCGAAGGCGAAAGTGGCGGAAAAAGTCGAGGAGATCGAAGCGCCCGAGTTGACCGTCGAAACGCCTCTCGTCGCACCCGGCGAGAGCGCTGTCTTCAGCCTCTACGGCCCCGAAACGTACCTGCGCGCGAGCAGCGCCCGCTACCTTTTGCGCGACGAATTCGGCCGCGAAATCGCGCGCGGAAATGTGCGCGTTGCCGAGCTTCCGTATAGCGAAGGGAAGCCGCGCCAGATTAAGCTGCCGATTCTCAACCCGCTCGGCCAGCGCCACGAATTCGATCTCTCGGTCACCGGCCCCGACGGAAAACTGACCGAACTGCGTGGCGCGTTCAACGTGCCGCTCGTCCGCAACTGGGAACAATGGATTTCGCTCGTCGCCACGCCGCCGCTCTCAGCTGCAACGGCCAGCGTCGCCGACCCGTCGGGCGGCTGGAGCGCGCTGCACAGCCTCGGCATCTCCGGCGGCATGCAATACCGCCTGCATCCGGCGCGGCGCGAAGCACTGCGAAAAGGCGGCGCGGCGTTCTATGTGGAGAACATCGCGCGGCAACTTCTCTCGCGCTACCACACCGAGCGCGGCCTGTGGGACAAAACCATCGCCGAGATCGCGAAAGATCCGAACAGCCGCACGGCGCTCTCGCGTGATCCGTCGCTTTGCTCGACTGCGTTCGCCGAAGCCTTCGCCAAAGAATTGAAGCGCCACGCCGAAGTCTACGCCAAAGATCCGCCGCTCTTTTATTCGCTCGCGTCCGAGCCGTCGATCACGCGCCTCGCCGCCGGCGTGGATTTCGATTTCAGCCCCGCCGCGCAGCAGGAATTTCAACGCTGGCTCGAACGCGACGTCTACGGCACGCTCAAAGCGCTCAATACGTCCTGGGGCACGAGCTTCACCAGTTGGAACGACGTCGTGCCGATGACCACGGACGAAGCGCGCATGCGCCTGAGCGACGGCGTGATGAACGTCGGCCCATGGGTCGATTTCCGCGATTTCCAGGATTACATTTTCGCCAAAGTTCTGCGCGAAGGTGGCGAGTACATCCGCCGCACCGACCCGAACGCGAAGGTCGGCATCACCGGCGCGCTCGGCCCGTTCGCCAACGGAGGCTGGGACTGGTCGCGCCTCGCGCGAAGCCTTGACGTCGTTGAATGCTACGACATCGGCGGCGCGCGCGCGGTCTGGCGCGATCTGGCGCCCGGCAAGCCCGCGCTCGCCGTCGTCCCCCTGTTCGAAGCGCTCGAATCGCGTGAAGGCTCGGATTACTCGACTGAACTCATCGCAGGAGAAACCACGCGCACGATCTGGTCGCTGGCTCTGGAAGGCGGCCCGCGCGGCGTGGTTCTGTGGGACGACGCGCCGGGAGCGCAGGGCGCCGATGGCAAGCCGGCACCGCGCGCGCTGCTCGACGCCGACGGAAAACCGAGCGCGCTCGGCAAGTCGCTCGCGCCGACGCTGGCCGCGTTAAACGGCGAAGCCGGAGCGCTGCTCGCGCAATCGCATCGCCTGAACGACGGCGTCGCGGTGCTCTATTCGCCGGCGAGCGTGCGGCTGCACTGGCTGCTCGAAGCCGACAAGCTTCATCCCAAGGACTGGCTGCAGGCGTGGGGCGCGGACACCAGCGGCGAGCGCCGCGAATCGCCGCAACTGCGTCTGCGCGAAAGCTGGAGCAAGCTGCTCGATGATCTGGGCCTGGGCTGGCGCTTCATTTCGAGTTCGCAGATCGAGCAGAAAGAAATCCTCAAACCCGAAGCGGGAATCAAGACGCTCGTTTTGCCGCAGGCAATCGCGCTGAGCGATCGCGAAGCTGACGTGCTGCATCAGTTCGTCGCGGCTGGCGGCAAAATCGTCGCGGACGCCACCTGCGGGCGCTTCGACGAACACGGCCGTTTGCGCGACAAGCCGGCGCTCGACGACATTTTCAGCATCGATACGTCGCGCGAACCGTTCTTTCCCGATCCGATGAACCCGCTTGAGCTGGTCAGCAATCCCGGCGGCGATAAAGGCGTTTTGACGAAGCAGAACCTGAACAACCTCGCCCCGGTTTTCTCCGACCGACCCAAACGCATTTCAGCGAGCGGTCCCGAATATCGGCGCAGCCCTGTTCTCGGCGCGACAAAAAGCAGCGTGTTCCTCAATCTCGATCTGACCGATTACCTGCGCTGGCGCCTGCATCCGGACAACACGCGTGCGAAAACCGTGCGCGAGGTTCTCGCCGCGACCGCCTTCGCGGACCGGCTCGGCGAAAGCCTGATCGATTGGCAGCGCACGCAGCTTCCCATCGGCACGCAGTTGGTATGGCTTGCACCGGGAAATGCCGCGGGCGCAAAGATTCTGGCCGTGCAGAGGAATCCGCAGAATCGCCTGCACGAACTCGGCACCGAATCGGAAGGCAATTGGGCGTTCGAAAAAGCCGAGCTCTTCAGCATCGTGTTGCGCGAAGCGGCGACGGTGCTCTCGCTGCCCTCGGGCGCGCACAGTTCCGGGCCCGTTCAGAAAATCGAAGGCAAGCTGAGCCCCGTCGCGCCGGGAATATTTGTGCTGAACACGAAAGCCGCGCTGCCGCCGAAGTTGACCGTGCCACCGACCGGGCGCGCCGGCGAAGCGCTCCCCGTCGGCATCGCGGCGGGCGCACCGGGCGCCACGCTTTACAGTATCCACCTTACGGCGCCCGACGGCAGCGAGCGGCCGTGGTTGAACGCGACAAAATCATCGCCTGACGGCGCGCTTAATCACGCGATTCCTTTCGCGCTGAACGATCCGGCCGGCGCGTGGAAAATCTCCGTGCGCGATCTGGCGCAGGGCAGCGAGACGAGCGTCAGCGTCGAGATCAAGCCCGCGCCATGATCTGACGGCTCATCCCACTTTTCCAGCAGGCACCTTCCAACCGCACTGGAAATGAGGACGGTTCAGACTGCACGTCACATGCGTGTTTGAGTTTGTAATTATTGATTTCATAAAGACTTGTAGGAATATTCTGCGTTCTGCTTTCGCGTCAAGAGTGCTGGCACAACCTTCGCAATACTAGAATCCCGTAACGCAACAAACGGGTTTGCGGGACACGGGTGAAACAAAAAACTTCGGTGCTTAGGCACCACAGAGATTAGGAGATTACGAACATGGGCGACAATCTGATTGGCGTTGGCACGAACCAGAGTGGCAAGCGCGGCGGCGACGCTGCGGGCGGACTGGCTCTCTCGGCTGGAATTGGCGCGGGCAGCGGCAGCGGCGAAGGCGGAACAGGGCTCCTGGGTTCGTCCGTCGGAGTGGGCGTGGGAACTGGCGTCGGCGTCGGCGGGACTGCGGACGCGTCAGCGGCTGGCGGAGATGCTTCCGACAACAGCTACATCGGCTCCATCACCATCAACGCCTAATCGATCAGGCTCGGATCGAATCGACCGCGCGGGGGACTCTTCGGAGTCCCCCGCGTTTTTGTTTTCGAATCCGGCTGAGCCCGCTTCGCGTTCGAGTCCACATTTCCAGTTTCCGGTCTCTATCGCCGCTGGAAATCACAGAGTGCCGTTTTCAGGACCTCAGAACTTCAATCTGCGTAACTGCCTAAAACGCAAGACATTAGCTGCGAAGCGAGTGTGTCCACGCAAGGAAATTCCAGCTGGCACAACCTTCGCAATACTAGAATCCCGTAACGCAACAACGGGTTTGCGGGACACGACAAAAAAATCCGGTGCTTCGGCACCCAAGAGATTCAGGAGATTACGAACATGGGCGACAATCTGATTGGCGTTGGAACGAACCAGAGTGGCAAGCGCGGCGGCGACGCTGCGGGCGGGCTGGCTCTGTCGGCCGGAATTGGCGCGGGCAGCGGCAGCGGCGAAGGCGGAACGGGACTCCTGGGTTCGTCCGTTGGAGTGGGCGTGGGAACTGGCGTCGGCGTCGGCGGGACTGCGGACGCGTCGGCCGCTGGCGGAGATGCTTCCGACAACAGCTACATCGGCTCCATCACCATCAACGCTTAAGATTGGCGTCGTGAAATCAAAAGGCGCGGGGAACTTATCAAAGTTCCCCGCGCTTTTGTTTTCGAATCACCCGTTTGGGGCTCGGCACACGAGATGCTCTCTCCTTCATAACGAACGTGTTGCGAGGCGACCAAGCCACCGCTGCCGGATTTTTCTGCGGTCGCTGGCCACGCCGTGTACACGCGCAGTGTGCAGCGGTCTGACGGAGGTTTATGCGAATATTGTTCCTGGTTGCAATGGTTGTCGCGAGCGGTTTCTGTGCGGCCGCTCAACCTCTTGAATCCGTCCGCGCGCTGGGCTCGGAAAACGCGGTCGAGCGCCAGAAAGCGATCGATACGCTGCGCGGCCTCGGCGAAAAATCCGGCGACATTCTTCGCGACATCGAAAAGACCGAGAAACTCGATTGGAAGCCGCTCGCTCTGCTGCGCAAACTCGTCGGTGAATCCGTCATCGCTGCGGCGCAGTTGCCTGTGCTGAAGGTCGACGACTTCGCGCCACTTGGAGGAAAGAAAGACGAGCACGCTGGCGGCCACTCGAATGTGCGTCTCGACGCCGCGAAGCGCACAGTCTTGATGCCTGGCAAATTCATCGGCATGGAAGACCGGCCGCTCGAATATCTCGTCGTCGACAACCGTGAGCGCCCCGATTTCCGCTCACGCCTGCACGAAACGCTGCTCTGCATCGAAGCCGCTCCGTCCGAGGTGCAGACGGCGCTGCTGATGAGTCTCTATGGCCAGTCCGAAGTCGCCGCCGACGGCAGCATCGTCGTGGGCGCGGATTCGGGCGTGATGATTTCAGTGCAGTTTGATTTCGAGATGGCTCACCCCAATCTCGCGCGGGAAAGCGCCGATTCGAAAGCCGCCGCGAACCCGGCCGTGCCGCACAAAACAGTGCGCGTGCCGATCGAATCGCTGGTCTGGAATTCTCAGACCGAGAAGTTCATGCGCCGCGCGCCGTTCGCGATCACCGGATCGCGTCTGGAAAAAGATCCACGCAGTGGAAAATCGATTTACATGGCCGATTACGCCGGTTGGGTCGTCGCGCTGCTGCTGCAAGCCGAGCAACCCTACGCGCTGATGTACACGCCGCTCGATATGCGCAACACCAACCCGCAATCGTCGAACGGTTTCTATCGTGCCTGCCACTACACCGCGCCGCCGTCGGGGATGCCGTGCACCCTGGTGCTCGAACCCTACACCGGCGCCGCGCCGAAAGCCGCGGACCTCGTTGATACGGGCAACAAAGGCACGGGCGTGGCGCCGAAACCGGAAGCTTCGAAGCCTTGAGTGGGCGAGTGGTCGAAAAAGATGATTTTTCAGCCTTCGCAAGTATCTATTGCCTAATGGCTTATAAGATTTGAAAAAATGTTTCCAGATTGTCGTCCGAAATCGGGGATCTCAATCGGATTCTTATGGTGAGGAGAGGTCTTCCGCGTGTGCTTGCAACGGCACGCGGGCTGTGCGACGGGACCGCATAGATATTTGACGAGGCTGCGCGCCCCGTCTACTCTGCGGTCTTGAGGGAAAAAATGTCGCGCACCACCGCCATCCTGCCGCAGCTTCCGCCGCCCGCGCTCCTGTACGAACGCATGTTTCTGATCCGCACGTTTGAAACCGTGATGGAAACGGAGGCGCGCGCGGGACGATTGCCTGGAACGTTTCATAGCTCGGTCGGACAGGAAGCCGTTGCGGTCGGCGCGTGCGCGAGTTTGACGCACGACGACCTGATCGTCAGCAACCATCGCGGGCACGGACATTTTCTCGCAAAAGGCGGCGACGTTTTCCGCATCATGGCCGAGTTGTACGGCCGCGAAGCCGGCTACAGCGGCGGCAAGGGCGGCACGCAGCACATGGCCGGCGTCGACGTCGGCTTCATGGGCTCGAATGGGATCACGGCCGGTGGAATTCCGATTGCGACGGGCCTCGCGTACGCGCTGGCGCATCGCGAGCGACCTAATGTGTGCATCAGTTTTTTCGGCGACGGCGCTGCGAACCAGGGCATCTTTCACGAGAGCCTGAACATGGCCGCGATCTACAGCCTGCCGGTGATTTTTCTCTGCGAAAACAACGGCTGGGGCATGTCGACGCCGGTTGAATCGGTCACGGCGGGATGTTCGATTGCGCACCGCGGCGAAGCGTACGGGTTGCTCTACAAGAATATCGACGGCAACGATGTCGAAGTGGTTCTCGACACGGTGCGCGCGGCGCTGACGATGGTGCTGCACGGCGGCGCGCCGACGATCATCGAATGCCGAACCTGGCGCGCGATGGGCCACAGCCGCAGCGACAAAAATGAGTACCGCGACAAGCAGAAAGAAGAGCAGTGGCGCCAGCGCGATCCGCTGGCTCTGCAGCGCGCTCGATTGCTTGAAAAGCACGCGGTCTCGCGAAGTGAAATCGATTTGCTCGAAGGCCGCATTCAAAAGCAGGTCGACGATGCGGTGAAAAAATGCCAGGCACTTCCGCCGGTTCGCGTGGAGACGGCGTTTGAGAAAATATATTGTAGTAACGACTTTAGTCGTTCACCGCAAATTTCGGCCGAAGCCAAAGACGGAACGACTAAAGTCGTTACTACCATTGAACCGGAATGTGAGACCAAGCCGTACTGGCAGGCGATCCAGGAAGCGATGTGCGAGGCGATGGATCGCGACGAGCGCTACTACATTTTTGGCGAAGACGTCGCGGAGTACGGCGGCTGTTTCAAAGTCACGCGCGGCATGCTCGAACGCTACGGCAAAAAGCGCATCGTCAACACGCCGATCAGTGAAGCGGCGATCGTCGGCGTCGCGGCCGGCGCGGCGATGGGCGGACTTCGGCCGATCGCTGAAATCATGTTCATGGATTTCGTGATGCTCGCGATGGACCAGTTGCTCAACCATGCGGCGAAATTTCATTACATCTACAACGGGCAGATCAAAGTGCCGCTGATCGTGCGCACGCCGATGGGTGGTTATCGCGGGTACGGCGCGACGCACAGCCAGTGCCTCGACACGATGCTGATGAAACTTCCTGGTTTGCGCGTGGTCACGCCGTTTAGCCCGCGCGATGCGAAGGGACTTTTGAAAACGTGTCTCGCGGGCGAAGATCCCGTCGTTTTCGTCGAGCACAAAGCGCTCTACGGAACGAGCGGCCCCGTCCCGAAAACTGAGGAATACATTCCGCTCGGCAAGGCGAAAATCGTGCGGCCGGGAAAAGATATCTCGATCTGCGCGAACTCGTACATGGTTTCGCTGAGCCTGCAGGCCGCGGAGGTTCTCGCGAAAGAGGGCATCAACGCCGAAGTCATCGACTTGCGCACGCTCGCGCCGCTCGATCGCGAAACGGTGGCGCAATCGGCCGCGCGCACACAGGCGCTGGTGATAGTCGAAGAGGGACATTTGACGCTGGGCCTCGGCGCGGAACTCGCCGCGAGCGTCCAGGAGATGGCGTTCGGGTATCTCGACGCGCCGATCCTGCGCGTGGCGGCGGCCGATGTGCCGATTCCCAGCGCGATGGAGCTGGAACGCGCCGTGCTGCCGAGCGTTGAAAAAATTGTTGCGACGGTGAAAAAAGCGCTGCAGTCTCGCGGTTAAAATTGTCGTAACGACTTTAGTCGATTGCTGCGGACGCGAGCGTTTTACGACTCAAGTCGTTACTGCGATGATTTCAGCAGCAGCGAAATCTCGCGAATTAAATCCGCCGGCGTAAAAGGCTTCTGCAAAAACCGCACATTGCCTTTTTTGCCGCAGCGCAAAATGACTTCGGCGTTCTCGAAGCCGCTCATCAGCAGAATTGGCAGATCCGGCCGCAGGGCGAGCATCTCCCCACAGACGTCTTCGCCGCTCATGCCGGGCAGCGCCAGATCCATCAGCACCGCTGAAAAATGATGCGGCTGTTTGCGAAAAAGTTCGAGCGCTTCGGGGCCGCTGCCGACTGAAAGCGCCGACATGCCGATGCTCTCAACCATGCGCACCTGCAGCATGCGCAGCATTTCATCGTCCTCGACCAACAGCAGGTTTCCGGAAAGTTTCGGTGGCGCGGTCCGGGGCGCGGTTTCCGGCAGCGGCGTTTGCGCGGGCAGCAGCACGCGGAACGTGGTTCCGTGCCCGACGGCGCTCTCGACTTTAATTGCGCCGCGATGTCCGCGCACGATGCCGAGCACTGCCGCGAGTCCCAATCCGCGGCCCGTGAATTTGGTCGTGAAGAACGGATCGAAGATGCGCGCCTTGGTCATCGCGTCCATGCCGCAGCCGCTGTCGGCGACCTCAATATAGAGGTACTCGCCCGCCGGAAGTTCCGGCGCGAGGTACGCTTCGGCCAGCGCCGCCTGCGTCATCTGGCACACGCCGGAGCGCAAACTCACCACGCCGGTTTTTTCGGTGCCGATCGCCTCGGACGCGTTGATGATCAGGTTCATCACGACCTGCCGGATCTGCGTCGCGTCGGCGGCGACGGGGTGAACGGCCGCGAGATTAAACGAGAGCGAAATATTTTTGCTGATGCTGATGCGCAGAAGTTCCGCCATTTCCTGGATCAACGCGTTGACGTTCACGGGTTGCACGACGAAGCGTCCTTTCCCCGAGTACGCCAGCATTTGTTTGCATAACTCTGCCGCGCGATGCGTCGTTGTTTCGATGCTGCCGAGAAACGGACGAGCCGGAGAATCGGGCGGAATCTGCATCGCCGCGAGACTGACATTGCCGAGCACCGCCGCGAGCAAGTTGTTGAAATCGTGCGCAATTCCGCCGGCCAGGACGCCGAGGCTTTCGAGTTTCTGCGTCTCCAGCAGTTTGCGTTCGAGCGCCAGGCGCTCCTTTTCCGCCGAGACGCGAGCGGTCACGTCGCGGAAGCTCAGCACGCGTCCGATGATTTCGCCATTCAAGTACTGCGGATGTGTGTAGCGCTCGAAAACGCGGCCATCTTTCAGGTGTATGGTGAAAAACGCGGAGAGTGTCGGAGTCGAATGCAGCTCTTTCAGGTTGCGCACCCAGTCGTCCGCATTGGCGATCTGGTGAATGACCGAGCTGCGAACCTTTTCGTCGTCGCGAGCCTCCAGCAGTTTCAGATCGATGTTCCACATCTCGATGAACTTGCCGTTCCAGCTTTTTATCGTCCCCGTGTTGTCGACCGCAAGGATGCCGTCGGCCGTTGATTCCAGCGTGGCTTGCACCAGCGAAAGAGATTGCGCCAGCTCGCGCTCGGCCGTTTTTAGCTGCGAAATATCCACGTCCATGCAAATGAATTCTTTGCCTCTGGCGACGGGGATCGGAAATATCGTCGAGTACAACCAGCCTTCGCGGCCGTTGCGCGCTTTAAAACTCCATTCGGTCGGCTGCAACGTCGCGCCACTGCGGTCGAGCATGCGCAGCATCTCGACGAATTCGCCCGTGGCTTCGGGATCGAGAATCAACTGGTCGAGCGTTTTGCCGACGGCTTCCTGCGCGGAGAATCCAAAAATTTTCTCCGCCGCTTTGTTCCAGTACAGCACGCGCCCATCGATGTCGTAGCCTTCGACCGCGACGTTGGGCGTGTTCGAGACAATGGCTTCCAGCCGTTTTTCACTCTCGCGCAAGGCCTGCTCGGCGCGTTTGCGCTCGGTGATGTCCGTGATTGAGACCACCGCGCCGTGCGCCATTGACTCGCCGGCGCGAAAGATGGGTTCGGAGTTCATCGCGATCCACATCAATTCGCCCGACGGCGTCTGCAGGCCCATATTGATATTGGAGAGCGCGCGGCCTTCACGCGCGCTGACGATCGCAGGGTATTCCGATGCGGGAAAAAGCGAACCATCCTCGCGGATTGATTTCCATGTGCCCGCCACCACCGAGTGCCCGATCATGATTTCTGGTTTGACGCCGAACATGCGCTCGCAGCTCGGATTGCACGCCAGGATGATTCCGTTCTGGTCGAAGACCATTACGGCCTCGTGAATCGCGGAAAGCGCCGAGCGGTAGCGCTCCTCGCTTTCGCGCCGCTGCACTTCGTCGTTCTTTCGGGAGGTGATATCCAGAAAGGTGACCACCGCGCCGGTCTGCCGGCCGCTGATCGGATCATGCGTCGGCACTGCCGTAAAAATCGCCCAGGAAATTCGCCCGTCGGGCCGGCGCACGCCCATCGTGACCGGCGGCTGCGGCTGTCCGCTCGCCAGGCACTTCGAGACCGGGTAATCCTTTGCATGAAACGGACTGCCGTCCTCGTAGATTGTTTCGGTGTTGAAATCAGAAACGAAGAGCCGCGTGAGTTTGTCCTGCGCCAGGCCAAGGATGCGCTGCGCCTCGTCATTCGCGTGCAGGATCGATCCGTTCTGCGCGACCAGCACGACTCCGCCGGGAACGGACTGCAGCACCCGGCGATTGAGTTCCTCGCTGTAGCGCAGTTCGCGCTCGGTTCGTTTGCGCTCCGAAATATCGCGGATAATCACGAGCGTATGCGCATCGTCCCCGTGGCGGTACGTGGACGGCCGCAGCTCGACGTCAATGGTGCTGCCGTCCTTGCGCAGCCCGCGCGATTCGTAGGACGTCGGCGCGCTCTCACCGTCGATGCGCCGCTGAGCGAAGTCGCGCACCCGCGCGCGCTCATCCGGAGCGATCAGGTCGAAAATCGACGTGCCGATCAGTTCGTCCGGGCTTTCGTATCCGAAAAGCGCCGCGTACGCGGGATTGCAGAACAGATGTATAAAGCTGCGCGAGACGCCGACAGCATCCTGAAGTTGGTTGAACACCGCCTCAAAGGGCGGCGGTGATTTTGTGGATAACGCGGCCTTTTGCGCAGAATTCACGTCGACTCCATTTCCCTCGCAGCGCGGCCCTTGAATACGAACTGACCGACCGCGCTTCAACGCTTATTGTCGCAGGCGAGGAGCGAATATCAACCGGCGCATTTCGAGATTCCCTGCGATCTTAGCGGGGATTTGGAATTGCAAACGAGCATTGGAGAGTTACTGTATGGACCTGCTGGAACACGTACCCGTAGCTCAGCTGGATAGAGCGCAGCCCTGCGAAGGCTGAGGTCGGAGGTTCGAATCCCCCCGGGTATACCATTTTCGGGATGCCCGTCACCGTCGTTTCATCGCGACGGTGACGCGCAATCTCTTCTGAATATCCCGTTAAATACCAATGTGATGCAGCGGCTTGAATATTCAGCCACGAGCAGAGCGCATAGAAGAGTCCAATGTAAACACTATAAATCCCAATGATCACCAGGGAGCCAATCAGGCCGCGTACGTTGGCGTCTTTCGGAAACTCCGTCACCATGTTTTTAGCGGTATCGCGATCGTCGTAATAAATCGGCAGCGCTTTTCCCGCGGCGAAATCGGATTTCAGATGCGCGTCGGCGTTCTCCTGCGTGGCATAATCAGTGTCGAGAACCGCGCAGTTGCTGATTTTTTGCGTCTCGACGGAGGCTTCACGGCCGGCATCGGCAGTAAAAATGTACGTCACCTTGATGATAAAGCTGCTGGTTGTTTTTGAAGTTCGATTGCCATTGTCGTCCGACGATTCACGAGTACTGGCGACTTCAACCACTTGCGACGCGGTGATGGTCCCTTGAGCCCGTTTCCGATGAGCCAGCCAGTCCGTCCTGGAACTCCTGATGTACAAAATGCCGATGACATTCAACAGGATGACGGTGACAGCAAACGCCGGCGCGTAGTAATCGTTGGTTTCCGGCTTGCCGTGAATGTACAAGGAGATCGCGTGTGCCAGAAGCCCGATAAATCCGAACCAAGACAAGAGAAAGACGACAAAGAGGAGCATTGCGGCGAGTGGCCATTGTTTCAGTAGGCGGCTCATGAATCACTCGCGGTTCTCAGTTAAGCCTGAACCTATTCGCTTCAGCGCTAATGACGTGGCCCCTCGTTACGGACCCGATCGCGTCGGTAACGGCGCGCCGGCGTTCAATTTTGTTCCCG
>Ga0265314_10002644_pt1 | contig 18029 bp, 15 predicted proteins | sample 4126metaG_FD_203106 | JGI IMG/M metagenome (GOLD analysis project Ga0265314, IMG submission 203106) | Rhizosphere microbial communities from Carex aquatilis grown in University of Washington, Seatle, WA, United States - 4-1-26 metaG | ecosystem: Host-associated > Plants > Roots > Rhizosphere >... | reverse complement strand
ACCCGGGCGGCGACCGGCTTGGCCGCCGTGGCGAGGCCCGCCGAGCGGGTCATCGAGGCCAGGGTGGTGGCCGCCAGGCGGAACCACTGCTCACTGGCGAACTCGACCTGCCCGAACTGGTGGCGGATCATCAGCTGCTCGACCGCCGGCGGCGGCGCACCGAGCTCGACGATCGATTCGACATAGGTCCGGTAGCCGGCATCGGTCGGCACCCGCCCGGCTGACGTGTGGGGGTGGCTCAGCAGGCCGGCGCCCTCGAGGTCGGCCAGGATCCCGCGCACGGTCGCACTGCTGACGCCGAGGCTGTAGCGCTCGACGAGTGCCTGCGAACCGACCGGACTCGCGGTCGTCACGTAATCATCGATGACAGCCTGCAGGATCGCCCGCGATCGGGCGTCCAGGGGGCCGCTGGTGGGTCGAGTTCGTCGCGCCACGCTTGCGCCTGCTCCTTCCGGTTAGCACTCTCCACGCCAGAGTGCTAACGTGCTGCCCGCATCGTACCGCCAGCCGGGCCGGGTGTCAACGGCCCGAGGCCCTTCAGATCAGGCGGGCAAACAGCTCGTTCGAGAGGAGCCGGCCGCGGGTCGTCAGGTGGACCCGGGCGTTGTCGGTCTCCTCGAGCAGGCCGGCCGAGACGGCCCAGTCGAAGGCGTCCATGAACGGCGGCTCGAGGAGGGCGGTCAGGGCCACGCCGCGATCGAGACGCAGGCCCAGGATCAGGTTCTCGGCCGCGGCCGCCGCGTCGTCGAGGACTTCGAAGCCGCCCGGCGGCAGGCTCGGCGGGCTGCCGTCGTCGGGCAGGAGGGCCGCCACGTAGGCGTCCAGCCGAGCGGCGTTCCAGCGCCGGACCCGGCCGTCGAAGGCGTGCGCACCGGGGCCGACGGCGTTGATCGAGCGGCGCTCCCAGTAGCCCAGGTTGTGGTGCGATTCGTGCCCGGGCTGGGCCCAGTTGGCGATCTCGTAGCCGACGAAGCCGGCTTCGCGCAGGCGGTGGCTGGCCAGGTGGTACATGGCGGCGGCACGGTCGTCGTCCTGCTCCGGCAGGGCCCGCTCGCGCCAGCGCCGGGCGCCGCCGGTCGGCGGCAGGTGGTCGCCCAGCGGCCCGGTCAAGCCCTCGGCCTCGGGATCGTCGAGGCTCAGGGCGTACAGCGAGAGGTGCTCGGGCCCGAGGCCGATCGCTCGCTCGAGGCCGTCGGCCCAGCTGCTCAGGGTCTGGCCCGGGACGTCGTACAGCAGGTCCAGGTTGATCGAGCGAATCCCTGCCTCACGGGCGGCGATCAGGGCCACCCCGATGTCGCCGGCCGAGTGGCGCCGGCCGAGGCGCTTGAGCTCGAGGGTCGAGAACGACTGGGCGCCGAGGCTCAGGCGGGTGACGCCGGCCGCCTGCTGGGCAACCGGATCGCCGCGCTCATCGGGACCGGGATTGGCCTCGAGGGTCACCTCGGCACCGTCGGCGATCCCGAACGATGCCCGTATGGCCCCCAGGATCCGGGCCAGGGCCGAGGCCGGGATGAGCGACGGCGTGCCGCCGCCGAGATAGACCGTGGACAGCGGCCGGGCGATCGGATCGGCGCCCGCGGCGGCTGCTCGCAGGCCGATCTCGACGATCAGGGCATCGACCAGGACCTCGATCCGGTTGCGCGGCCCCCGGGCGTCCGATCCGGCGTAGACCACGAAGTCGCAGTAGGGACAGATCGAGACGCAGAAAGGCAGGTGGACATACAGGCCGTGGGTCGCCTCGCCCTGGGCCGGGCTCATCGGTCGCGGCTGATCGTGTCGCGGACGACCCCGACGATGCTCCAGCCCTCCGGCGGCCGGCGGCGCTTCTCGATCTCCTCGACCTCGCGACCGTGGGGCAGGGGCTGGCCGGTATGCCCGGTCGTCAGGAAGATCGCGAAGCGGCTGATCGAGTGGCCGATGAACGCCGCCCCGATGCCGCCGGTGACGATCGTCGCCCAGCCCGTGGCCAGGGCCAGCAGCAGGGCCAGGACGAAGATCGAGCGGTCGCGTCCGGGCGCACCCAGGCGGGTGGCCAGGCCGTAGATCAGGGCCTGGATGAGGATCGAGACCCAGCCGCCCAGCCCGATGTAGACGAGGAAGCCGAGGATCGCCCCACGGAAGGTGACCTCGTCGATGAACGCGGTGCCCAGGGCATTGAGCAGGGCGACCGGGTAGGAGCTGACCGGCGGCAGTCTGAGGTACCGGTAGCGGAGCAAGGCGACGCCGATCGCAAGGGCGGTCCCGGCCACCCCGAAGGCGATCCCGAGCAGGATCGCCTGGCTCTTGTCGCCCATGCCGACGAACAGCTCGACCCCAACCTCGGGATCGACCTCGACGATCAGCAGGATGATCAGGAAGCCGATCAGGTACCAGCTCAGGCGGCGGCGGAGGCGGGTCGGATGGCCCTCGAGCCCGGTGTCGGCGTACTCGGCCACCCCGAACAGCGCTGCCTGGAAGCGGAGCACGACCAGGAACATCGTGAACGCGAGGGTGAGCAGCAGACCGAACGACCGAATCAGCTCAAGCATCGATCGGGCTCAGCGTGCCGCGCCTTCGTCCATGCGCAGGACGGCGAGGAACGCCTCCTGGGGAATCTCGACGGAGCCGACCCGCTTCATCCGCTGTTTCCCCTCCTTCTGTTTCTCGAGGAGCTTCTTCTTGCGGGTAATGTCCCCACCGTAGCACTTGGCGAGGACGTTCTTGCGCATTGCCCGGACGGTTTCCCGGGCGACGACGTTGCCGCCGATCGCGGCCTGGATCGGGACCTCGAACATCTGGCGCGGAATCAGCTCCTTGAGCCGCTCGGTCAGCTGCCGGCCGGTGGACGCCGCCCGGTCACGATGGACGATCAGGCTCAGGGCATCGACCGGCTCGCCGGCGACCATGACGTCGAGCTTGACCAGGTTCGCGGCCCGGTAGCCGATCTCCTCGTAGTCCATCGAGGCGTAGCCCTGGCTTCGGCTCTTGAGCTGGTCGAAGTAGTCGATGATCAGCTCGGCCAGGGGCAGCTCGAAGCGGATCTGGACCCGCTGCGGGTCGAGGTACTCGAGGTTGACGAACGTGCCCCGGCGGCTTGTCGAGAGCTCCAGCAGCGGGCCGATGTACGCGGTTGGGGTGATCACGCTCAGGCTGACCCACGGCTCTTCGATCGATTCGATCTCGCCCGCGTTGGGGAAGAAGGCCGGGTTGTCGACGCTCAGCGTCCCTCGCCCGCCGATCAGGTTGACCCGGTACTGGACCGACGGCGCCGAGGCGATCAGGTCGAGCGAGAACTCGCGCTCGAGGCGCTCCTGGACGATCTCCATGTGGAGCAGGCCCAGGAACCCACAGCGGAAGCCGAAGCCGAGGGCCACCGAGCTCTCGGGCTGGTAGGTGAAGCTGCCGTCGTTGAGGTGGAGCTTCTCGATCGCCTCGCGCAGGAGCGGGTAGTCGTCGCCGGTGAGCGGGTAGATCCCGGCGAAGACCAGGCTCTTGGCCTCCTTGTAGCCCGGCAGCGGCGTCGTGGCCGGGGCTTTGGCGTTGGTCAGCGTGTCCCCGACCTGGGCGTCGCGGACGCTCTTCAGGCCGGTCGCCACGTAGCCGACCTCGCCCGCGGTCAGGGCCTGGACCGGCACCAGCTGGGGCCGGAAGACGCCCAGCTCAAGCAGGTCCGACTCGACGCCCGAGGCCATCAGCCGGATCGTGTCGTGGGCGTGGAGGGTGCCCGATGCCAGCCGCACGTAGACGACGACGCCCTTGTAGGCGTCGTAGTGCGAATCGAAGATCAGGCCCTGGAGTGGCCCATTCGGGTCGCCCTTGGGCGGCGGGATCCGGGCCACGATCGCCTCGAGGATCTCGTCGATCCCGATGCCCTCCTTGGCCGAGGCCAGGATCACCTCCTCGCGCGGGATCGCCAGGACGTTCTCGAGCTCGTCCATCACCACGTCGGGCTGGGCGCTGGGCAGGTCGATCTTGTTGATCACCGGGATGATCGCCAGCCCCTCGCGCAGGGCGAGGTGGACATTGGCCAGGGTCTGGGCCTCGATCCCCTGGGCGGCGTCGATGACCAGGATCGCCCCCTCGCAGGCCTGCAGCGAGCGGCTGACCTCGTACGAGAAGTCGACATGGCCGGGCGTGTCGATCAGGTTCAGGCCGTAGGTCTTGCCGTCCCGGGCGAGGTAATCCAGCCGGACAGCGCGAGCCTTGATCGTGATCCCCTTCTCGCGCTCGAGCTCCATCGAATCGAGGACCTGGCTGGTCATCAGCCGGGCCTCGATCGTGTGGGTCGTCTCGAGCAGCCGGTCGGCCAGGGTCGACTTGCCGTGGTCGATGTGGGCAATGATCGAGAAGTTGCGCAGCCGGTCCTGGGGGATCACCGGGCCGAGTGTATCGGCTCAGTGCTGGACGGCGCCCAGCAGAGCCCTATGCATCCGGACCGCCCCACAACCTGACCCCGCGTGGGTAGCCACGCGATGGACCCTCGCCCAGGCGCCAGGCAAGCTCATCCACCTGTGCCGCGGGAACCGGCCCCCGGGTGGCGAATCGGCGGAGTGCTTCGAGTACGCGCTTCTTGTCTGGATCGGACCCGTCGATGGCGATGAACGTCATGGCAGCAGCCACCGGGCTCATCCGGTCGCCGGGCTCCTGGTCGAGGAGGGGCAGGATGTCGTCCAGGGCATTGGGGTCAGTCCACTGACCGAGGGCGGAGGCCGCGGCCCGATAGACATCGGCATCCGGGTCACCGAGCAATTCGTGGAGTCGATCGTAGCCATCGGCCAACAACGTCTGATCGTTCGTGCCTCGAGCTGCGATCACGATCTTCAGCGCCGCGAGAGCGCGCACCTTCGGGTCGGACGACCGGCTTCGCTCGAGGTAGGTCGCCATTTCGCGCGGCACCTCGGAGTCTGTCGTGAACAGGACGCCTTCGGCGGACAGAGCCCAGGGTTCGCTCGTCGGAAAGTCGAGGCCCGGAACGCCTCGCCGGGGTCGCTTCGCGATGATGTCGTCGAGCACATCGAGATTCACGCCGTGGAGTAGGTCGATGCCGTAGGTGCGGAGCAGGGTCGCCCCGAGGGCGAGCACCAGCTCAGCCTCGTCCTGGCTCCGAATGTGCCGGTTGCGAGTTGCCCATCGGCCCTCTGTCGGGGCCCGGCGTTGGATCAGCTCGAGCAGGTGGACCTGGGCCCAGTAGGGCTCGTCTCGCAGGTCGGTCGCACGAGCTCGGGCAATCGTGATGTCGACGTTCTCGTCGCGCTCCTGGTAGCCCGGGCGAACCAGGACGGTCTCGTGCGCATACGTCGCGCGCCACCCCCAGCGCAGTGAGACTTCGACGGGCAGGTAGCCAAGTTCCTCGAGCCAGCCGAACTGGCGATCGATCGCCGACGGCACGCGGCCCCTTGGCTCACGCGGGCGGGGCAGCTTCATGCCCTGATCCTAAGGCCGTGACTTCCGGGCAATCCTGCGCCTCAGTGCTGGACGGCGCCGAGGATGGTCACCCCGATGACCACGAGCGCAATCCCGGCGACCTGGCGGGTCGCCAGCCGCTCGCGGAAGAGGATGAACGCGGCGATGGAGGACAGTGGCGCGAAGAGGGTCGCCAGGACCGCTGTGATCGCGATCGCCTCCTGGGCGCCCCAGTTGTAGAAGGTGTAGCCGATGACTTCGGCCAGGCCGACGGCGATGACGTACGGCGCCGCGGCCCGCGTCAGCCGGATCCGGCGGGTCACGATGAGAGGCAGGGCCACGAAGATGAAGCCGAGGGCTCGCGGCGCCTGGATCGCCCAGGCCACGGGCAGCAGCGTGCTCAGCCGGCCCGACGAGTAGAGGCCGACACCGAAGCAGGCCGCCGAGGCCGTCGCCAGGAGCGCGGCGCGAATCGCCTGGTCGCGGGTGATCTCGCGACCCTCGGCGCCCGAGCCGGAGCCCGTCGCGGTGACCACCACACCGACCGCGATGATCGCCAGGATGAGGCCCGTGCCGGGGGCCAGCGCCTCGCCGAACAGGACGGCCAGGACCGCCGCGATCGCGCCCTCGGTCGAGGCGATCGTCACGATCACGGCCACGGCCCCGATCCGGTACGCCGCGTAGGTCAGGAGCAGGCCGAAGACGTTGCCCAGGCCGGCTGCCAGGAACCAGGCCCAGGTCCCGCCGCCGAAGTCGGGCGAAGGCGCCGTCGCGACGGCCACGGGCAGGGTCACGGCCAGTCCCACGGTCATCGCCCAGGCCACCGACGACTCGGCGCCGATCAGCCGGCTGGCCCGCGCCGAGGTCAGGACGGACACAGTGAACAGGAGCGCGGCACCAAGGCCGCCAAGAATGGGGACCATCCCCGCAAGTGTGAGGGACGGCGAGGCCCCGGCGCTGAGCGGCGGTTCGGGGTGGCGGTGGCGGTGTCGGCACCCAGATGCGGCGCTCCGTGGCTGTGCGGGGCTCGGTGGCGTGCCTTTGTCGTACCCGGCGTGACAAAACGCTTGTTTCGCGGTCCGGGCAACGTCCGCCGGCTGCGTGCTCGACCCAATTCGTCCCGGCCCACGCTCAGCTCGGGGTGGATTCAGGAGGGTCGTCCGGCTTCCTGGGTCCCGGGCGCGGCGAGAGGCCCGTTTTGTCACGTGGGATGGGACGTGGACGCGTCGGGACTCTGGGACGGCCCTTGGGGCCGGGGCACGTGCCGGTTGTCGCACCCAGGTCGACAAACCGCACAATCGGGGCCATCCCGGGCCGGTCCAGGCGGCGGAAGCCACACATTTCATCCCGACTCACGCTCACCTCGGGATGAAATCGACCTGGGCAGAGGAATCAGTAGGCTGGCGGGCCGGCTCACAGGCAATTGAGGGCGGGAATCGCACCGTTTGTTGCATGGGGAGCGCCGGACGCGGCGCGAACGAAGAGCCACAAAAGGAGCGTCACTGGCCGCACGAACCCCTTTCTGGTAGCATTCGGCCTCCCGTGGCGGGTCGCGACTCGTGCGCGCCCGGCGGCCCGACATCGCACTGAAGAGGTTTTGACTTGGCCAGAAAGCCCCGCGGCTGGACCGGCGCCCGAACTCCCTCCGCGCTCAAGCGTGTGCGCACGGCCGAGCGCCGGGCTGAGGTCAACCAGCCCCGCCGGAGCGCCGCCAAGACGCTCGTCTCGAAGGCCGTCAAGGTCGCCACGGGCGGCCAGGCCGGGGACGCGGTCGAGGCCCTCAAGGATGCCCTCAGCGCACTTGATCGGGCGGCCAAGGCCGGCGCCATTCACGCCAACGCGGCGGCCCGGCGCAAGTCGCGCCTGACCCGCAAGGTGAACGCCGCCCTCGGTGGCGAGCACGTGCAGACCGCGGCCAAGCTGACCAAGTCGACCGGCAAGGCAGCCGCCGCCAAGGCGGCCAAGACCCGGATCGCCCTGGCCAAGGCCGACAAGGCGAAGGGCGCCCAGACGGCTGCCGGCAAGGCCCGCGCTGCGCTCAGCAAGACCGCCCGCGCCGAGGCTGCCGCGTCGGCCGCCGCTGCCGCAGCCAAGGTCGAGACGAAGCCCGAGGCGAAGGCTGCGACGAAGGCCCCCGCCAAGCCGGCGGCCAAGGCCGCCGCGACCAAGGCCCCGGCCAAGGCCAAGAGCCCGACCAAGAGCCCGGCAAAGGCACCGGCCAAGGCGGCCGCCAAGCCGGCACCGAAGGCGACGGCCAAGGCCAAGACGCCGGCAAAGGCTCCGGCCAAGGGCGCGACCAAGGCTTCGACCAAGTAGCCGCAGCGCCGGCGCAGGCCGGCGAGCAGCCGGCCGGCGAGCAGCCGGCCGGGCCTCGGGCCGGCGCCCGCAGGACCCTCAGGCGACCGGCTGGCCCGGCGCCACCGCGCGTGGATCCGACGGCCGGGTGATCGCGAAGGTCAGCCCGCCCAGCAGCCCGGTCACCGTCGTGATCCCCAACAGCAGCCCGGCGGTCGTGAGCTGCTGGTTCCAGTAGAAGCGGGTGAATGAGGCTACGTCGGTCACCCCGACCGCGGCCAGCTCAGCAGTCTTCCCGTCCAGGATGTACCGCTGGTAGACGCAATCCGCGCCCGAGGTGCAGCTGATCTGGCCACCCAGGTTCGCGTCCCGGTAGCCATTGTCGGCGGTGAAGAAGAGCAGCTTGACCCCGAGCAGCAGCGCGGCCATGGTCAGCCCGGTGACGACGCCCGCGAAGAGGCTGTTGGAGACGACCCGCCGCCAGGCGCCGCGGCCCCGGTTCGAACGCTGGTTGGCGTAGTAGCCGATCATCAGGCCGGCCAGCGGAGCCAGCAGCCAGTAGATCGGCTCGATCGGGATCACCAGCAGGAAGCTGACCCCGATGGTGACCGCCATCCCGATCCCGACATAGGCCGCCGTGATCGCGCCACGGTCGACGAATCGACTCAATGCGCGCTCGACAGTGCCGCCCGACCCAGGTACCGGCTGCCATCGCCGAGCTCGCCCTCGATCCGCAGGAGGCGGTTGTACTTGGCCACCCGCTCGGAGCGCGAGGGAGCGCCGGTCTTGATCTGGCCGGTGCCCATCGCCACGACGAAGTCGGCGATCGTGGTGTCCTCGGTCTCGCCTGAGCGGTGGCTGACGACCGAGGCCCAACCGGCCCGCCGGGCGAGTTCGATCGCGTCGATCGTCTCCGACAGGGTCCCGATCTGGTTGAGCTTGATCAGGACGGCGTTCATCGCGGCCTCAGCAATACCCCGGGCGATGAACTTCGGATTCGTCACCAGGATGTCGTCACCGACAAGCTGGACCTTCGCACCGAGACGGCCCGACAGCTCGCGCCAGCCGGCCCAGTCGTCCTCGGCCAGGCCATCCTCGAGGGACACGATGGGGTACTTCGCGACCCACCGCTCCCACAGGTCGATCAGCTCGCCGGAGTCGAGGATCCGCCCCTCGCGAGCGAGGTTGTAGCGTCCAGTGACGCCTTCGACGCCGGTTCCATCGACCAGGAACGAGCTGGTCGCCGGGTCGAGGGCGATCGCGACCTCCTCGCCCGGCCGGTAGCCGGCCTTCTCGATCGCCCGCAGGATGAGCTCGACCGCAGCCTCGTTGGAGGGCAGCGACGGGGCGAAGCCGCCTTCGTCGCCCTGTCCGGTGGCGTGGCCCTCGTCGTGGAGGATCCCCCGCAGTGCGGCGAAGATCTCGGCGCCGGCCCGGAGGGCGTCCGTGAACGAGGCCACGCCCACGGGCATGACCATGAACTCCTGGAAATCGGTCGAATCCTGGGCGTGCTTGCCGCCGTTCAGGATGTTGAACTGGGGCACGGGCAGGATTCGGGCTCCGACCCCGCCCAGGTAGCGGTACAGCGGGACGCCATACGACGAGGCGACGGCATGGGCGCAGGCCAGCGACACGCCTAGCGTCGCGTTCGCCCCGAGCCTGGCCTTGTTGGGTGTCCCGTCGAGCTCGATGAGGGCCGCATCGATCGCGGCCTGGTCTTCGGCATCCGCGCCGATCAGCTCCGGGCCGATCGTGTCGGTCACGTTGGCGACGGCCTTGAGCACGCCCTTGCCGCCGAAGCGGGTCTTGTCCCCGTCGCGCAGCTCGACCGCCTCGTTGGCCCCGGTCGAGGCCCCCGACGGCACCGCCGCTCGGCCGAGGGCACCGTCGTCGAGGACGACGTCCACTTCGATCGTGGGATTGCCCCGGGAATCGAGGATCTGGCGGGCGTCGATGGCGACGATCGTGCTGGTCATGAGCGAGCCTCCACGCCGAGCGTCGATGGCGCTTCGGGCGTTCCTTCGGCCGTCGGCGGACGATCCAGGAGGACGGCGATTCCGGGCAGCTCCCGGCCTTCGAGGAACTCGAGGGAGGCGCCGCCGCCGGTCGAGATATGGGTCATCCGCGACGCCAGGCCCTGCTGGGTGACGGCAGCGACCGAATCGCCGCCACCGACCACCACGGTCGTGCCGGCATCGGCCCGATCGGCCAGGTAGCGAGCGATGGCATTCGTGCCGTGGGCGAAGCTGGGGATCTCGAAGACGCCCAGCGGTCCGTTCCAGAAGACCGTCCGGGCGGGCTCGAGGGCCTCCTCCATCAGGGCCTGGGTCTGGCGGCCGACGTCGACGATGTGCCACGAGGCCGGGATCTTCTCGGCCGAGAGGGTCTTGTACTCGGTGCCCTGGGTGACTTCCTTGGCCACGATCACGTCAACCGGCAGGACGATCCGGACGCCCTTGCCGTCGGCCGCGGCCAGGATCCGGCGGGCCTCTTCGACCTTGTCCGGCTCGGCCAGGCTCTTGCCCACGCTCTTGCCCTGGGCGAGCAGGAAGGTGTTGGCCATCCCGCCGCCGATGATGAAGCCGTCGACCCGGTCCATCAGGTGCTCGAGGACCGCGATCTTGCCCGAGACCTTGGCTCCGCCGATGACCGCGAAGAACGGCCGGGCGGGATCCTCGAGCAGGTTCGAGAGGGCCTTGATCTCGGCTTCCATCAGCAACCCGGCGTAGGCCGGCAGGAACCTGGTGATCCCGACGGTGGACGCGTGGGCGCGATGGGCCGTCCCGAATGCGTCGTTGACGTACAGGTCGGCATACGAAGCCAGGGTCTGGGCAAAGCCCGGGTCGTTGGCTTCCTCTTCGGCGTGGAAGCGCAGGTTCTCGAGCAGCAGCGCCTCGCCCGGCCGGAGCCGGCGAATCGCGTCTTCGGTGCCGACCCCCAGGGCGTCACCGGTGCACGGCACGCTCATCCGCAGGAGCTGGCTGAGGCGCTCGGACACGGGCCGCAGGCGCAGACCGTCCTGGACCTTGCCGTCGGGCCGGCCCAGGTGGCTGGCAAGGATGACCCGGGCGCCCTGGCCGAGGAGTGCCCGGATCGTCGGCACCGCGGCCCGGATTCGCGAGTCGTCGGTGACCTTGCCGTCCTGGAGCGGCACGTTGAAGTCGACGCGGACGAAGACGCGCTTGCCGCTCGCGTCGACGTCCCGGATCGTGAGCTTGTCCATCTCGCGGCCGCCGGTCAGGCGACGCTGACGGGCAGGCGCTTGGCGACGAAGCTGATCAGGTCGGCAACGCGGCAGCTGTAGCCCCACTCGTTGTCGTACCAGGCGATCACCTTGACCATCGTTCCGCCGATGACCATCGTGCAGGCCCCGTCGATGATCGAGGAGCGCTCGTCGCCCCGGAAGTCGGTCGACACGAGCGGCTCGTCGGACACGCCGAGGATGCCCTTGAGCGGGCCGGCAGCGGCCTCGCGAAAGGCCGCGTTGACCTCGTCGACCGTCGTCGGCCGGGCCAGGTCGGCGGTGAAGTCGACGACGCTCACCGTGGGCGTCGGGACGCGCAGGCTGAACCCGTCGAACTTGCCCTTCAGGTCGGGGATCACCAGGGCCAGGGCCTTCGCCGCACCGGTCGTCGTCGGGATGATGTTCAGGCCGGCGGCGCGTGCCCGGCGGGGGTCCTTGTGGGCCACGTCGAGGATGCGCTGGTCGTTGGTGTACGAGTGGATCGTGTTCATCAGCCCGCGCTCGATCGTCCAGTTGTCATGGACCACCTTGACCGCCGGGGCCAGGCAGTTGGTCGTGCAGCTGGCGTTGCTGATGATGTCGTGGTGGGCCGGGTCGTAGAGCTGCTCGTTGACGCCCAGCACGATCGTGACGTCCTCGCCCTTGGCCGGGGCGCTGATGATCACCTTGCGGGCGCCGGCGGTGATGTGCGCCCGGGCCTTTTCGGCGTCGGTGAAGATGCCCGTCGATTCGAGGACGATGTCGACGCCCAGCTCGCGCCATGGCAGGGCACCCGGATCGCGCTCCTTGAGGACCTTGATCGCGCGACCGTCGATGATCAGCGAATCAGCGGTGTGGTCGACGGTGCCCGGATAGGCGCCATAGGTCGAGTCGTGCTTGAACAACAGGGCGTTGAGCGACGTCTCGACGAGGTCGTTGACGGCCACGACTTCGATGTCTGGCGCTCGCTCGATCAGCGCCTTGAGCGACTGCCGACCAATTCGGCCGAAGCCGTTGATTCCGACGCGGACGGTCATCTGAGAATCCTCCTGGAGCTCGCCTGCCACACGCGCGGCAGGCCACGATGGGCATTCAACAAGTGGAGTGTGCGGGTCGAAGCCCGCGCCGACCGCTGCCCTTGGTCATCGGGGAACGGGACCTTCGGCCTCCATCGTACGACGCCGGGCGCGTCATGGCCGAACAGGCGGTCCCCCGGTGTCCAACGGCGCCCGGCCGCCGCGCCAGCGTGCGTCGCTCAGCCGCCCGGCAACGAGGGGCTGGGCGCCGGCGAGGCTGACGTCCGGGCCGAGAATTGGCGCAACCAGGCGGACCCGGGCCGCGGGCGTGGCGAACGAGCCGCGCTTGATCTCGGCCCGGGCCGGATCGAGGAGCCGATCGCCCTGGTGCTCGGCGATCGAACCGCCGATCACGATCAGGTCCGGGTTGAACGTGTTGACGAAGCCGGCACAGGCCATCGCGAACGCCCGCCGGGCGTGGTCCATCAGGCGCATGCACACGTCGTCGTGGGCAGCCTCGCCCTCGGCCACGGCGCGGGCGTCGAGGGCGTCCAGGCCATCGGGGCTGGCCGCCGCGCGGGCTGCCAGGAATGGCGAGGTGCCCCGGGCGACGGCCTCGCGCGCGTCGCGGGCGAGGGCCACGCCCGACGAGATCGCCTCGAGGTGGCCGCGCCCGCCGCAGCCACATTGCGGTCCGTCGAGCTCGATCGAGACGTGGCCGAGCTCGCCGGCCGTGCCATCGGGGCCCAGGATCAAGTGACCGTTCGAGACGATCGCACCGCCGACCCCGGTTGAAACGGTCACGTACAGGAAATCGTCGACACCGCGGGCCGCACCGAAGGCCTGTTCGCCGAGGGCGGCTACGTTCGTGTCCCGCTCCAGGTAGGTCGGCAAGCCCAGGGCCGCCTCGAGTCGGGCGGCCATCGGGATGTGGTGGAACTCGGGGCCGAGGTTCGGCGGGCTCACGATCACGCCGGTCCAGGGGTTGACCGGGCCGGGCGACGAGACCCCGATTCCGGCCAGATCGGCGTCGACCCCGCCGGGCGCGTCGGCGCGGGCAGCCTGGAGGGTGTCGATGCAGGCCCGAATGACCGCCTCGGGACCCTCGGCACTGGGCGTATTCGTGGCGTGGCGGGCGACGCGACTGCCGTCGGCCTGGATCACCGCCGCCCGGACCTGGGTGCCGCCGAGATCGAGCGCTAGAACCGGCCGCTGCACCAGTGGTCTCCCTCAGTCGGGGAACGCCGATCGGGCGATCGCCAGTCGCACTCTAGCAAAGCAGCAGGAGACCCCCGCCGAAGCCTCGACGGGGGTCTCCTGAACGACGTCTCGGACGGTCAGCCGCCGATCTTGAAGACCTTGCCGCCGCACACCGGGCAGGTGCCCGAGATCGCCGGCTTGCCATTCTTCATCGTGATCTTCTGCGGATTCACGACTTCGACCTTCTTCTTGTCCTTGACGCAATAGGCCTCGGCCATTCCGGGTCTCCTCTCCACGAATTCCTCGGCGTTACGACGCGATTGCCCCGTATCCGCCCCTACGTTCCGTTCCAGAGTGACGGCCGCCAGCGGTCCGTCCCAGCGCTGCGCTTCTGGCGTTCCATTGCGGCGAGGTTCCAGAGTCCTTCGAGCCCGGTCTCGACGCAGGCCGCTTCCGCGCGGCTCCTGGCTTCGCCGGTTGCAAAGTCGCCGGTCGGCCGGTGGGCGTAGACCGCACACACGACTCCCGCACGACAGCCAGCCAACCCGGCCAGGACCAAGAGTGCCGATGCCTCCATCTCGAAGTTGAGGACGCGCTGGCGCGCCATCTCTTCAGCGAGGTCAGGGTAGCGGATGGGCAACCGTGGTATCGGACGCCCTTGCGCGCCGAAAAACCCTGGTGCCGTCGCCGTTATCCCGACATGCGCCCGGTGTCCAAGCTTCGCCGCCGCCTCGACGAGCGCCGCGACTGCCTCGTAATCGGCAACCGCGGGATACCCCTCGTGGACGAAGAAGCCTGTCGTCGCCTCGAGCCGGACGGATCCGGACGAGATGATCAGGTCGCCCACCGCGATCTCCGGTTGGAGCGCGCCGCACGACCCGACCCGGATGAAGGTCGGACGTTCCGTGATCGCCAGGATCTCCGCTACGACGATCTCGACGTTGTCGGTGCCGATCCCGGTCGAGACGACCGAGACCCGCTCGCCGCGATACGTGCCGGTGACCGAGGCGAACTCCCGGTGCCGCCACTCGCCTTCGATGTTCTCGAGGCGCGTGGCGATCCGTTGGGTTCGATCGGGGTCGCCAGGGAGGAGGATGTACTCGGCCAGGTCACCCGGGCCAAGTCCGATGTGGTACTGCCGTTCTCCGGCGGGGAGTGCGACGCGGTGATCCGCGTTCGGCAAGACCTGATCCTCGCTCGCGTAGCGCTTCGCTGGCGCGAAACTCGGCCGAGGATAGACCCGCGCTCGAACGAGCGTCAACTCGGGCCGAGCGTGGCTCACGCACGAGGAGCCTCGCCGGGAGCCGTTGTGGCGGCCTGCCGAGTGCTCCGGCGGGCGAGCGGGAGGCCGACGGCCAGGCTCCCCAGGACGATGAGCACGAGCGCCTGGAGGATGCCGATCGGCCCCGAACCGCCCGGTCCGTCGCCCCCGCTCAAGCCGAGCCCGGGCCCGACCTGGCGGGGACCCGGCGACGCTGCGCCCGCACTGGGCTGGGGCCGATCCACGGTGGGCGACGCGGGCGCGGGGCTGGCAGCCGTACCGGGGTCGCCCGCCTGGCGGACACCGTTGGCATCGGTGACGAACACGAACGGGCCGGTCGCATCGAGCTTGACCCGGCCGTCGGCCGCCAGTGGGTCGCCGATCTCGATCAGGTCCAGGTACGCAGCCGCAGCGCCGGTCAGCATGAGCCGGCCGGTGGCCGTGCCGTCGTCGAGGGTCACGAACGACCCGGCCACCTGGGTGACGATCCCGCTGACGGCCACCAGCCGGCCCGCCATCGTGCGCAGGTCGCGCAGGTCGGCGACCTGGCTGCCGCTGGGCACGGGCGCCGGGTCCGGGGCGGTCCCAACCCCCACCGGCGTCCCGAGCGAGGTTCCGCCATCGGAGCCTGAACCCGCCGAACCACCGGATTGGGCGTGGGCCGGGTCCGGCTGGCCGAAGGACAGGTCGCCGAACGAGCGTGGCTCGATGGCGAAGCGCTGGTCGATCGCGGTCGGATAGGCCCGTCGGACGATCCCCACGATCGTCACCTTGCGGTCCGTGAACAGGCGGCCGACGAGGATCTGGGCTCCGGTCAGGCCCACGATCGGGATCCGGATCGTGCCGACGATGAGCTCGGCACGCCAGCGCAGGCCGAGGCGATGGACCGAATCGAGCCGGCCAGTGGCGACAACCAGGCGCCATTCCAGGGCAGAGCCGGGCACCGTCGTAATCCGCAGGGGCGCCGGTACAGCCGCCGAGCCCAGCCAGGTGACGGCGGTGGCGGTCAGGCGCGGGGCGCCGTAGGCGTGGCCGATCGAACCCTGGACTCGAAGCGCGACACCGGGCACGATGCGCTGCCCGGCCAGGCCGGCGGCGGCCGTGGTGCCGGTCGCGGGCAGGCGGACCTCGATTGCGGCGGTCGCGTCCTGGATCACGATCAGCCGGCCGCTCGTATCGATCAGGCTCGGACCGGCCGTGACGACGCCCGCAACGGCAACCTGTCCGGTGCTTGCCAGCGCCTCGGCGATCGAGATCGTCGAGGCGGTCGGCGACGGGGTCGGCGTGGGCGTTGGGCTTGGAACGGGCGACGGCGTTGGCGTCGGGGTCGGGCTCGGAGTCGGCGTTAGCGTCGGGGTCGGGCTCGGAGTCGGCGTTGGGGTCGGGACTGGCGTCGACGTCGGGATCGGCGTCCGTGTCGGCACCGGGGTCGGAGTTGGGCTGGGAATCGGGGTGGGCGTGGCCGTCGGGTGCGGCGTCGGACTGGCGGTTGGCACCGGTGTCGGTGAGCCGCTCGGCGTGGGCGTCGGGCTCGGCGTCGAGGTGGGCGTCGGCGTTGGCCTGGGCGTCGGCGTGGGGACCGGCGTTGGGCTCGGGGACGCGGACGGGCGCGGGGTCGGCGTCGGTGTGGCAACAGGCGTCGGAACAGGACTCGGGGTCGGAGTCCGGGTGGGCGTGGGCGTCGGAGTCGGAGTCGCGCCGGGGGCAGGGCGCGCTGGGGCGGCCAGGTCCTCGGGGTCCGGCGCCGCGTTGAGCGCGAAGTCGTTCGCGTTGTTGTTCGAATCGGCGACGTTGCCGGCGGATCCGCCCGGCTTGCGCTCGATGCTCGCACCGGCGTCCGGTGCAGCTGCCGGGGAGCCCTCGACGAAGGCGTTGGTCGCGTCGCCCCAGCCGACGGCATCGATCGGCGTACCGCCGGTCGGCCGCAGGACCACCGCGCCGCCGGTCGCGGCGATGCCCGCGGTGTACTTCGCGTCGGCACCGGCCGCGAAGATCCCGGCCGAGTTGGCGATCAGCAGGTGCCTGCCGGGACCAAGGAGCAGGGACGCCGTCCAGCCGACCCGTTTCGTTGCGCTCGTTCCGGCCGACGAGGCGTAGGCAAGCTCGAGGCCGTTCAGGTCGACCGGCGCCGGGCCGGCGTTGGTCAGCTCGATGTACTCGTCCGAGGCCGAGGCCCCGCCGGTCACGACCTCGGCGATCAGCAGCCCGCTCGATGTGGGCCAGGCGACCGCGGGGGACGTCGCCGATGGGGCGGCCTGGGGAACCACGTCGGCCAGGGCCAGGGCAGCGACCGACCAGATGAGAATGAACGCGGCAGCCACCGCGCGCCGGGCTCGATGCATCGACGACCTCCCGGCGGGGATGGGCGAAGCGGGCTCTCCTTGTAGCCCGTCGCGCTTACCTCGGGCTCATCGCCGGATTGCGCGGGGCTGCACCTGGTGATGAACGCGGATCGACAGTCGCGGCCGCTGCGCTACGATGGCGGCCGGATTCGAGCCGGCCGACTCCGCCGCCGAATCCCGCGAGCAACTCAGACGAGCAGTTCCGACGACTTCGTGACCACCCAGACCAGGAGGGACCGTGGCCCGCGCCAAGAGCACCGCCCGCGCCGAAGCCCGGCGCCGCCACCGTGCCGCGACCGCGGCCGCCACGGCCGAGGATCCGGGCCTCGAGGCAGAGATGTCGAGCAGCGCCCCGCGGGCGAAGGCGGCCACGGGGACGGCCGGCGGCCCCCGCGTTGGCGTGCTGGGCTCGTTCCGCGGCGCGATCCGGCCCGTTCACTTCCGGGAAGACCTAGCGGACCTGCCCCGCCTGGCGACCAAGACCTACGCGATCTGGGTGCCGTGCCTGCTCGTGCTTGCCGTGGCGGTCGTGTTCGAGGCGACCGGCGGCAACATCACCAGCGCGGGCGTCCCGGCCCTGGCCTTCAACCTCTTCGTCTTCCCGCCGCCGCTCGCGGTCGCCTTCCTGGCCGGGATCCTGACCCAGCGCTCGAGCTACCTGGCGGGCGGGATCGCGGGCACGCTGGGCGGCATCCTGTTCGCGATCTACGTGCTGACGGCGAACCTCCCGGTGAGCTCGACCGGGGTCGCGATCACCAATGACATCCGGGTCCAGAACGCCGTCTACGCGCTGATCATCTCGCCGACGGCCGGCGTTGCAGTCGGTGGCTTTGCCGGCTTCTACCGGCGCTTCCTGCGGATGGCGAACCCGAACGCCGGGGCCCGATCGGCGGCCCGCAGCTCGAAACCGGCGCCTCGCCGGCGCTGACGCCGATCGTCGGCCAGGCGATGCAATCCGACCGGCCAATCGCGACGAACAACGGGTAGGACGCGTCTCGGAGGATTGACGGCCGGGGTGCCGGATCTTCGAACGGAGGCTCGGACCGAACGTGGTTCGTCCTCCCGGTCATCGCTTCCGGGATGCGTCCGACTCGCCGTTGCCCATCCAACCCGTGCTCAGCCAACGCGGCGCATCCCGGCGTAGCCCAGCTGGCGGACCCCGGGCGGGCGCCGTGGACCGCCGACCCCGGCGGCGATCTCGGGCAGCGGCTGGATCTGGCGGGCGATCACGTTCACGACGTCGCCCTCGCGCTGGAGCTGGCCGTCCACGAGCAGCAGGGCGTGGCGCCGGACGACAGTTCGGAGGCGCG
>Ga0265314_10002643_pt1 | contig 18036 bp, 14 predicted proteins | sample 4126metaG_FD_203106 | JGI IMG/M metagenome (GOLD analysis project Ga0265314, IMG submission 203106) | Rhizosphere microbial communities from Carex aquatilis grown in University of Washington, Seatle, WA, United States - 4-1-26 metaG | ecosystem: Host-associated > Plants > Roots > Rhizosphere >... | reverse complement strand
AATATTGCTTGACCCTGAGCGCAAATCACCGGCCTATGGCGCCTATCCTGTCCCGAAAGAGGGGCGTTAGGCCTTCGTCACTGACGTTGGGACGGGTCGCGGTGGACGCAAGCGGCGCGTGGACGAACGCGCGGGCCTGCGTACGGCGAAGTCGTGTGGTCCTGACGCCCGGATTGCTGGCGTCAAGTCCTTGAGAGGCTAACGCCTCTCGGGGGCGATGGTGGCAAGAAGCTCCGATTCACCAGGGAGAGCACGTATAAGCCGTAAAGCCATTGCGCAGGGAAGGCCGGACTGCTTCCGCTTCACCTGTATGCTCATGTGCGTTTTCCTTTGATGCACATTGCACATGAGACCGCGGGTGCAGCGCGCACCCGGTCTTCCCTGCGCCCTCTTTTTTTGGGGGCGGAGTTATTTGCAAACCTCGGGCATTTGATGCGGCGAGATCGCGAATTCATGTCTTTCCTCGTCATTGCGAGCCAACGGGTCGGGCGAATGCCCGCCCGATGACGGGGTCCGCGAAGCAATCCAGAGCCACGAGCGAAGACTGGATTGCCTCGTCGCAAGTGCTCCTCGCAATGACGAGCCAACCTTTCCCGTCATCGCCTGCGATGACGGCGAGTTGGGACGTGACCGCCTACGCCACGCTCTCCAGAAACGCCTCTTCGGCTGCCTGCACCGCGTCGGGGGTTCCGACATGCATCCAGACGCCATCGAGCCGCAGGCCGAACAGACGCTCCTGCTCCTCGGCGCGGTCGAACATTTTGGTCAGCGAAAATTCGCCCGATGGCGCGTCAGCGAACAGCGACGGCGACATGATCGCGGCGCCGGCATAGACGAACGGCACCACCTGATGCTCCTTGCGCTTGCGCAAGGCGCCGTCGGGCAGCATCGCGTAATCGCCGCGGCCGCCATAGCCGATGCTGCTGGTGGTCGGCGCCATCAGCAGCAGGATATCCATCTGCGCGGGATCGAACCTTTCGGCCAGCCGCGTCAGGTTCGGCCGTACGCCGTCGATCCACAGCGTGTCGGCATTGACGTGGAAAAACGGCGCGGCGCCGAGCAGAGGCAGCGCCTTGACGACGCCGCCTCCGGTGCCGAGCACGGTGTCGCGCTCGTCGGAAATGATCACGCGCGGCCGCTTGCGCGCCGCGACATGATCGATGATCTGGTCGGGCAGATAATGCACGTTGACGATGGCCTCGGTGACGCCGGCGTGGCCGAGCTTGTCGAGCACATGATCGAGCAGCGGCTGGCCGGCCACCCGCACCATCGGCTTCGGCATATGGTCGGTCAGCGGCCGCATCCGCACGCCGAGACCGGCGGCGAGGACCATGGCTTTGGTGGGGGTAACGGACATTTTTCGAAAATTTTCTCGAACGATTGTTTCAGTGTGGTCGCCGCAGGTGACTAATACCGGGCTACGCGGACACCCGTGATTTACATCGAATCATACCACGGTGATTCGGACGCCGCATCGACCGTTCACGCGATAGTCGCCGGACATGACGGTTGTGCGACCGAAGCGCCCCAAATCCGACGCCCGAAGTCTCAGGCGTCCGCGACCGCGCGCTTGCCGCCCTTCTTCTTCTTCTCGCCCTGCTTGATGAAGGTGACGCCGATCTGGTCACCATTCACCCACGAAAGCTCGCAGCGGCGATAGGCCAGGCCGGTGGACGACAGCAGCAGGAAGAATTCCTTCAGATGCAACCCCTCGACCGATCCCTCGACGGTGAGCTTCGCGCCGCTTTCCGACACGTCTTCCATCTTGCACTCGCGGCGCCAGGTGCCGTCGATGCCCATCATGTGCGCGTCGATGCCGCGCTCGAAGATGACGCGGTCGCCTTTGCGTCGCTCTGTCGACATGTGCTCAGTCCTCAAGCAGCTGCCCCGGCCGACCGAGCCAGGGTTCCATGCAGATTAAGCGGGGCTGGCTAATAACCGGTAAATTTACCCGGATGGCGGCGGCACGTTGGCCGCATACCACTCGCGCAAGCCGGCCAGTGCGGGGTGGGCCAGCGAGCGGTTGAGGTAGGTCCAGATCCGGGGCAGGTGCCGCAGATATTGCGGCTTGCCGTCGCGCCGGTTGAGCCGGGCGAAGATGCCGAGCAATTTGGTATTGCGCTGCGCCGACATCAGCGCATAGAGCTCGGCGAAATGCGCCGGGTTGAAATCGCCGTCGGCGGCGAGTCGCGCCTTGATGTAACGGGTCAGCAACACGAGCTCGAGCTGTTCCGGCACGTCGATCCGCGCGTCCTGCAACAGCGACACAAGGTCGTAGGCGGCGGGCGCCAGCACGGTGTCCTGAAAATCGATGATGCCGACTTTTGCAATGTCGGCGCGCTCGTCGAGCCAGATCAGATTGGGCGAGTGAAAGTCGCGCAGCGCCCAGGTTTTCGGTTCAGTGGCCGCCTTGTCCAGCAGCTCGCGCCACATCGTGACGAAGGCCGCGCGCGCAGGCTCGGCAAGCGGCGCGTTGCGGTCGGGCAGATACCATTCGACCATCAAGCCGATCTCGACCATCAGGGCGTCGGTGTCGAACGGCGGAATGGCGTAGCTGGTTTGCGGCGTCAGCGGCAGAGTCTCGGGCAACGATTGTTGATGCAACGCCGCCAGCATGTCGGTAGCTGCCTGGTACCGCTCGGGGATCGGCCGCGGCGGCTCGCCTTCGACGACGCCCGCGCCGCCGAAATCCTCGGTGATCAAAAAGCCTTCCTCGAGGTCGGCGTAATGAATCGCCGGCGCCGAGAAGCCGCGTTGGCGCAAGCCGTTGGCGATCGCGACGAACGGCTTGACGTCTTCGGCGAGATGGGCGGCGGCGCTGTAGGATTTACCGTCATAGATCGCGGGTCCGTCGGGGCGGCGCGGCGAATTCATCAGGATCACGCTGGTGTCGTCGCGGAACAGCCGCGCATAGGAGCGCGTCGAGGCGTCGCCGGCCATGCGCTGCCGTCGCGCGTCGTCGTAGCCGGCGCCGGCGAGAAATTCACGCAAGGCCTTCAGCCGCGCGATCTGCGCCGCGGCCGTGCCATGCCCGGTGATCTCGGCGGCGCGGGCGGAGGATCCGAGCGCCGGCCGGTGGCTGAGCGCGATGTCGATCCGGTCGGCCGGCAATGCGCCTGGTGCCCGCTCCGGCCATTCGATCAGCGCGGTGGTGCCGTCGGGCCATGGCGACAGGCCGATCTCTTCCAGCTCGATGGGATCGTTGACCCGGTAGAGATCGGCGTGAACCAGCGGAAACGACGGCAAATCGTAGGTCTGCGCCAGCGTGAAGGTCGGACTCGGAACTTCGACCGTATCGTCGCCGGCGAGATAGCGGATCATCGCCCGCGCCGCCGCGGTCTTGCCGGCGCCGAGGTCGCCCGACAGCGTGATGACGTCGCCGGGACCGATCAAGAGCGCGAGATCGGCCATCAGATGCGCGGTGGCGGTCTCGTTCGCCAGCGCAGCTACGAATGTGAAGGGGGCGGTCATTCCGCGGCGTTGCGATGCGCGGCCTGGTCGATCGGAAAGGCGCAGCTCACGGTGGTGCCGCGGCCTACGATCGAATCGACGCGCACCTTGCCGCCGTGCAGTTCGACAAAGGAGCGCACCAGCGACAGGCCGAGGCCGGCGCCGCGATGCCGCGAGCCGTTGGAATGGCTTTCGAACCAGTCGAAAACCCTGTCCTTGACGTCGGGCGGGATGCCGGGTCCGGAATCGGTGACGCTGAAGGTGACGTTGTGCTCGGTGCGTTTGGCGCTGATGGTGATTGCCGAATCGTGCGGCGCGAATCCGACGGCGTTGGCGAGCAGATTATACAGCACCTGCACCACGCGGCGTTCGTCGCCGACGAAACTGCCGATATCGGGATCGGCGTCGACCGTGAGCGCGATGCGATCGGTGGCGAGCCGGTCCTGGATGCCTTCGGCCGCGGCGTCGATGGCCTTGCGGATGTCGATCGAGCCCAGATTAAGCGTCATCGCGCCGGCGTCGATGGTGGCGAGGTCGAGGATGTTGTTGATGATCGCGAGCAGCGCGTTGGTCGAGGCGGTGATGTAGCCGAGGTACTCGGCCTGCTTCGGCATCAACGGGCCGGTGACGGGATCGGCGAGGAAGTGCGAGAAGCCGATGATGGTGGTGAGCGGCGAGCGCAGTTCGTAGGAGACATGATGGACGAAATCGACCTTCATCTGGTCGGCGGTTTCCAGCGCCTCGTTGCGCTCGCGCAGCGCCCGCTCGACGTTCTCGGTGTCGGTGATGTCCTGGAACGTCAGCATGGTGGCGCCGTCGGGCAGCGGCATGGTCATGCAGTCGAGCACGCTGCCGTCCTTGCGCTCGAGCTTCAGCGGCACCGCGACGCGGTCTTCGATCGCGGTGACCGCCTCTCGCAACGAGCGCCAGGTATTTTCGTCGTCGAACAGCGGTTTGCACCAGCCTTCCACGGTCTCGATATGCGGCCGTTGCTGCAGCGCCTCCGGCGACAGCTTCCACATTTTGGCAAAGGCCGGATTGAACAATTCCGCCCGGCCGTTGCTGCCGAACACCGCGACCGCTTCGGCGAGGTTGTCCAGGGTTTCGCGCTGCACCCGGATCAGGCCGTCGAAGCGCCGCGCCAGGTCAAAACTTTCGGTGACGTCGTCGAACAGATAGGTGACGCCGCCTTCCGGGTTGGGCGTGGTGACGACGCTGACGGTGCGGCCGTCGGGCAGGTACCAGGTGTCCTTTTCCGGTTCGACGGCGCGATAGGCCTCGTGCAGCTTGAGCTTCCAGGCGCGAAAATCCGGCTGCTCCGGCAACTTTCGCGCGGCGCGCAGCCGGTCGAGCACGCTGGAATCGTCGGGGTTGCTGTCGAGGAAGGCGCGGTCGAGATCCCACAAGCGGCGGTAGGAATCGTTGTAGAACGCCAGCCGCCGCTGGCCGTCGAACACCGCGACCCCCGACGACAACTGGTCGAGGGTGCGGCGATGCGCCTCCGCCATGCGCACCAAGGCTTCGCGCAGCGCGGTGGCCTCGCTGGCATCGATGGCGATGCCGGCGCGGCCATTTTCGACGTTGAGCGCATGGACGTCGTAGAGACGCCGCTCGCCGCCGATCACGATCGGCAATCGCGCGGTAAACGTCGCATTGCCGTTGAGCGCGCGTTCCATCTCGCCGCGGTCGGCGCTGTCGAGCAATTCGAGGCCACGGTTGATCGCATCGGAGGCGCTGCCCGCTTCGGTGGCGCGCGCATAGGCCGCGTTGGCGTAGGAAAGCCCGCCGGTGGTGCGCTTGGCCCAGATCGGCCAGGGCACGGCGGCGGCAAAGCCACGCAGCATTTCGGTCTCTTCGACCAGCGCCTTGTGCCGCAGATTGGTTTCGGCGAGTTCCCGGCGTAATCCGCCGAGTTCGCGAATCCGGACAATGGCTTGGCCGCCAATGGCGCGGCCCATCGCCTCGAAGGCATGGCCGTTGGAGGTGGTGAGGTTGAGCAGAAAACCTTCGCCGGACTCGCGCAGCGCGTCGACCGCATGGTCCATCTGCAGCGCCGGCTCGGGCGGCAGCCAGGTGCCGAAGGCCAGCACGCGCTGCGGCTGGGCGGCGTGCGCCTGCTGCGGCAGCACCAGCGAGATATCGCCGCTGATCTCGGGCCGGTTGTCGCCGGCCGCCCACGAAATCAGGATTTGCGGTTCGGCGAACAGCAGCGCCCGGAACCGGTCGGCCTCCATTTGCAGGCCCTGGATTTCCGATCGCAGCCGGGCCTCGATTTTGGTGGCGCGCACGCGGGTGCGCATCAACAGGATCGCCGCCACCACGGTGAAGCCGAGCAGCGCCAACGCCGTGGTCAGCACGGCGAATTCCTGATGGTTCAGTTGGAACAGGCCCGAAATCTGCTGCAGAAGCGTCACTTCGTCGGCACGGGCTGATGTCGCCGAGATCGCGGCGCCTGGACCTGTCACGGCAAGCATGATCAGGCTGTTTCGCGCCAGCGATGTGCACGACAGCAGCGTCCGACGCATCGACACGATCACGCCCGACATGAATTGCCCCAAACCGCACGACAGTACGCCCGGCGCGTACCCGCCGTTCGCGAATCGAATGACAATATCCCCTTCGGGAGTCCGCGGGTAAGAGTCCAGACCGTGAACGCTAAAATGCGTCGCGAAAAAATGCCGCTTCGGTACGATTTGATGAAAATGAATCCGCGATTTTACGGGTTGAAAACGCGTCAGATCAAAAAGCTAGCGCCCGGTCGACCCAAAACCGCCGCTGCCGCGATCGGTCGCGGAGAGCGAGTTCACGGGAACCAGCTCCACCTGCGCGACCTGTGCGATCACCATCTGTGCGATGCGCTCGCCACGCCGGATCGGGAACGGCTGGTCGCCATGGTTGATCAGCAGCACGCAAACCTCGCCGCGGTAATCCGCATCCACCGTGCCGGGCGAGTTCAGCACGGTGACGCCGTGCTTCGCAGCAAGGCCCGAGCGCGGCCGAACCTGCGCCTCATAACCCTGCGGCAGCGCGATGGTCAGGCCGGTCGGGATCAACGCGTGTTTTCCGGGCGCCAACATGACAGGCGCGCCTTCCGGCACCGCCGCCAAGAGGTCGAGACCCGCGGCGTGGGCACTCTGATACGCCGGCAACGCCAGGCCGTTGCCGTGCGGCAATTGCTGGATCTCGACTTTCACGAGGGCGCTCATGATGCTTTCTCCACGCTCTCACTCTCAAAGCGTTTGGCGATCCGCGCCACCAGTTCGGCCGCGACCTGCTCCTTGGTCATGACCGGCCAGGAATCCACTGATATTTCGCCGTCTTGCCGCGCCAGCAGATGCACCGTGTTGCGGTCGCCGCCCATCACGCCCGAGGATGGCGAGACGTCATTGGCGACGATCCAGTCGCAGCCCTTGCGGGCGAATTTTGCTTTTGCATTTTCGATCAGGTGCTCGGTCTCCGCGGCAAAGCCGATCACGAGTTTTGGGCGCCGGGCCGTCAGTTTCGAGACCATCGCGAGGATATCGGGATTTTCGACCAGTTGCAGCGGCGGCATGCCCTGTGCGCTCTTCTTCAATTTCTGCTCGCCCTCATTAGCAACCCGCCAATCCGCGACCGCGGCAGCAAAAATCGCGATATCGACCGGCAGCGTGGCTTCGACCTGGCGCAGCATGTCGCGCGCGGACTCGACATGCTTCACGGTCACCTCAGCGGGATCGTGGAGGTCGACCGGACCCGAGATCAGGGTGACCTCGGCGCCGGCGGCCTGCGCGGCCACCGCGATGGCAAAGCCCTGCTTGCCGGACGAGCGGTTGGCGATGTAGCGCACGGGATCGATTGGCTCATGGGTTGGACCGGCCGTTATCAGCACATGCTTGCCCGCCAGCGGGCGCGGCCGCGGCGGGCGCAGCAGGCGTTCAGCGGCTTCGGCGATTTGCGTCGGCTCGGCCATCCGCCCGACACCGGCCTCGTTGGCCTCCGCCATCTCGCCAGCATTGGGACCGATCATAACGATGCCGTCGCGGACAAGCTGCGCGACATTGCGCCGGGTGGCGGCGTTGTTCCACATCAGCGGGTTCATCGCCGGCGCCAGCAGCACCGGCCGGTTCGATGCCAGCAGAATCGCGCTGGCGAGATCGTCGGCATGGCCTTGCGCCATCTTCGCCATCAGGTCGGCGGTCGCCGGCGCCACCACGATCAGGTCGGCCTCGCGCGCCAGCCGGATATGGCCCGCATCGAACTCGCTCTCGGGATCGAACAAATCCGTATAGACGCGCTCATGCGACAGCGCGCTGGCGGCCAGCGGCGTGACGAATTGCTGTGCGGCTTTTGTCAGCACGCAGCGGACATGGAGATGCCGCTCCTTCAGCCGCCGGATCAGGTCGAGCGCCTTGTAGGCCGCGATGCCGCCGCCGATGATCAGGGTGACGCGCGGTTGCGCCATGGCCGGGCCGAGCGTAACAGCCGTCGGCGCGACCATCGGGGCGGGCGCGGAAGAGGAGCGCTCGAGCGAGGCTTCCCGCAGGATCACCCGCACTTCGTCTTCGACCGAACGACCGTTGCGCGCGGCCCGCAGCCGCAGCTCGTCACGGATGGCATCGTCGAGTTTTCGGATGGTGAGGCTGGCCATGGGCGATATCCAACAGATATGACAGCAATGCTATCATAATCTGCATGCATTGCAATCATGATCGGAGGAATACCAGCAAAAGCGCAACAAACGTCACGGCGATGATCCAGTGTGCGATGGTTCGCCATCGGCTTTCGGTATCGCCCATATTGGCGATGGTCTCCTCCGACAGCGTCAGCCCCTCCCGGGTCATGGCCTCCAACTGTTCCAGCACGGCCACCGAGCGGCTGATGATGGTTGGCAGGCCCGTCAGCACGCGGGCGATTTCGCCGGCGCCGGACATCGCGCCCTCGATGCGGCCGATCGGACCAAGATTGCGCTCGATCCATTCGCGCACCACGGGATCGGCGGTCGCCCACATGTCCAGTTTGGGATCGAAGCCGCGCGCGACGCCTTCGACCACCACCATGGTCTTTTGCAGCAGGATCAGTTCCGGCCGGGTCTGCATGTCGAACAGGCCCGTGACCTCGAGCAGCAAGGTCAACAGCTTCGCCATCGAGATTTCTTCGGCGGTGCGGTTATGAATCGGCTCGCCGATGGCGCGGATCGCCTGCGCGAAATTCTCCACCGAGTGATGACGCGGCACATAGCCGGCCTCGAAATGCACTTCGGCGACGCGGCGATAATCGCGCGTAATGAAGCCGAGCAGAATTTCCGCAAGGAAGCGCCGCTCCTTCATGCCGAGCCGGCCCATGATGCCGAAATCGACCGCGACCAGCCTCCCGGCAGGGTCGAGGAAGAGATTGCCGGGATGCATGTCGGCATGGAAAAAGCCGTCGCGCAACGCGTGGCGCAGAAAACTCTGGATCACCTTGCGGCCGAGGTCGCGCAAATCGACCTGCGATTGCTCCAGCCGTGCATGGTCGCTGAGCGCGATGCCGTCGATCCACTCCATCGTCAGCACATTGTGCGTGGTGCGGTCCCAGTCGACCTGCGGCACGCGAAAATCCGGATCGTCGCGGGTGTTCTCCGCCATCTCGGACAACGCCGCGGCCTCCAGCCGCAAATCCATCTCCATCGCCACCGAGCGCGACATGGTGTTGATGACTTCAACCAGCCGCAGTCGGCGCGCTTCCGCCGAATGCGCTTCGGCCTTGTGCGCGACAAAGAAGAAATCGGCGAGGTCGCGGCGGAAACGCGCGGCGACGTTGGGCCTCAGCACTTTTACTGCGACCGACTTGCGGACGCCGTCGTGTTCGGTCTCGCCGCGATGCACCTGCGCGATGGAGGCCGCGGCCACCGCCGGACCAAAGCTTACAAACGCCTGCGAAACCGGGCGCTCGAGCGAGGTCGCGATCACAGCTTCGGCCTCTTCCTGCGAGAACGGCGGCAGCCGGTCCTGCAGGCTTTCGAGGTCGCGCGCCATCATGACGCCGACCACGTCGGGCCGGGTAGCGAGGAATTGTCCGAGTTTCAGATAGGCCGGCCCCAGCCGCGTCAGCGCGCGCGACAATCTTGGTCCGGATTTGGCGCCGGGGCGCTCGATCAATCGCGCGATACGCAGCGCCAGTTGTCCGGGCGGCGGCACCAGGCTCGGATCCACCACCCCAAACACGCCTTCGCGCGCAAAGACAAAACCGGCGCGGGCGAGCCGCGCGATATGCGTGATTGCCGAAATCACAGACGCCAGCCCGAATGCAGCGCCACGATGCCGCCGGACAGGCTCTGCCAGTTGACGCGCGCAAAGCCGGCGGCGCGGATCATCTCGGCGAACGCATTCGGCTTGGGAAATTTGCGGATGGATTCGACCAGGTACTGGTACGACTCGGCATCTCCCGTCACGGCGCGGCCGAGCGGCGGGATCACTTTGAAGGAGAACAGGTCATAGATCCGATCGAGCCCAGGCACGTCGACGGTGGAAAATTCCAGGCACAGGAAACGGCTGCCAGGCTTCAGCACGCGATAGGCCTCGCTGAGCGCCAGATCGATCCGTGGCACGTTGCGGATGCCGAACGCGATGGTGTAGGCGTCGAATGCGCCGTTGGGAAACGCCAACGCCTCGGCATTGCCCTCGACGAACGACACCTGATGGTCGAGATGGCGCGCAGCAGCGCGCGCGCGGCCGACCTCGAGCATGTCGAAATTGATGTCGCAGACGGTGGCCCGGAAATTCGCACCCGCGGCCTTGGCGGCGCGGAAGGCGATGTCGCCGGTGCCGCCGGCGACATCGAGCAGCGCGAACGGCGCCTCATTGCGCGGCGGGTTGAGGGCGTTGATCATCAGGTCCTTCCAGACCCGATGCAGGCCGACCGACATCAAATCGTTCATCAAATCGTAGCGCTTCGCCACGCTGTGAAACACGTCGTTCACCAGGGTTTGCTTGTCGTCCAAGGGGACGTCCCTGAAGCCGAAATGCGTGGTTTGGTCGGGCCGATCCATCAAATCTTCTCCATTCCCGGACCATAGCGCGCCCGCCGCAATGGCGCTATCACGTCACGTCCACAAGGTGAATGTCCCCGATGCCCGAATTGCCCGAAGTCGAGACCGTCCGCCGCGGCCTGCAGCCGGCCATGGAGGGGTCGAAAATCGTCAAGGCCGAGGCCCGGCGCAAAGATCTGCGGTTTCCCTTTCAAAAAGATTTTATCGCCCGGCTGGAGGGACAGACGGTGACCGGCCTCGGCCGCCGCGCCAAATATCTGATGGCCGATCTGAATTCGGGCGATGTGCTGCTGATGCATTTGGGCATGTCCGGCTCGTTTCGCGTCGTCAAGGACGAAGCGGCGAAAACGCCGGGCCAGTTCCACCACCCGCGCAGCGACGACCGCGCCCATGACCATGTGATATTCCACATGTCGTCGGGATCGGCGGTGATTTTCAACGACCCGCGCCGGTTCGGCTACATGAAGATCATCGCCCGCAAGGCGCTGGAGGACGAACCGTTGTTGAAGGGGCTCGGCCCCGAGCCGCTCGGCAATGAATTCGACGCGGCGATGCTGGCGCATTCCTGCGCCGGCAAGAAGACCAGTCTGAAGGCGGCGCTGCTCGACCAGCGCGTGGTGGCGGGGCTCGGCAACATCTATGTCTGCGAGGCGCTGTTCCGCTCGCATCTGTCGCCGAAACGGCAGGCCTCGACGCTGGCGGATAAAAAGGAGCAGCCGACCGACCACGCCAAGCGTCTGGTTACGTCGATCCATGCGGTGCTCAACCAAGCCATCAAGGCCGGCGGCTCGTCACTACGGGATCATCGCCAAACCTCGGGCGAACTCGGCTATTTCCAGCACTCGTTCCAGGTCTATGACCGCGAAGGCGAGAAGTGCCAGACCGCCGGCTGCGGCGGTATCGTCAGGCGCTTCACCCAGAACGGGCGCTCGACCTTCTGGTGCCCGAAGTGCCAGAAGTAGAAGAACAAGAAATAGAAAACACGGGGAGCAGCAGGCCATGACCGGTAACTGGCGGGATCGCGCGGGCACGGTTTTCAATTGCCAGAAGCGGCCGGCTTCGGGCAGCCGCGGCATGGTGGTGAGCAATCATCCGCTGGCCTCAAGCGCCGGCGCCGAGATGCTGGCCGCCGGCGGCAACGCCATCGACGCCGCGATCGCCACCCTGTTCACGCTGACCGTGGTCGAGCCGATGATGGTCGGCATCATCGGCGGCGGCATGGCGCACATCCGGCTGGCCGACGGCAGCCACCGTTTCATCGACGGCCAGAGCACGGTGCCATCAGCAGTGAAGCCCGATACCTACAAGTCGAAGCCGGGCTCGGCGCATGATGTGTTCGACACCGTCGGTGACGAAAACCTCAACGGCGCGAAGGCGGTTGCCGTTCCCGGCTCGTTGAAAGCGTGGTGCGAAACGCTGCAGCGGTTCGGCACCATGAATCTCGCAGATGTCCTGCAGCCCGCCATAAAACATGCCGCGCGCGGCTATGCGGCAACGCCGTACTTGCACGAATGCATCACCGACAGCGTCGATGACATGCGCAAGGACCAACCGATCTCGGCGATCTATCTGCCTGATGGAGAGCCGCTGAAGCCGGGCGAGCGCGTGGTGCAGTCGGAATATGCCGAGACGCTGAAATATATCGCGCAGCATGGCGCGGCGGCGCTTTACGGCGGTCCGCTCGGCGACATCCTGGTCGATTACATGAAGGCCCATGGCGGTTTTATCGCACGCGAGGATATGGCCTCTTACAAGACCGTCGAACGCGCGCCGATCCGGGCCGATTATCGCGGCTGGGAAATCCTCGGTCCGCCGCCGCCGGCCGCTTCCGGCGTGCATATCGCGCAGATGCTCAACATCCTGGAGGGCTACGACATCGCCGGCAACGGATTTGGCACCGCCGAGACCATCCATCTGCTGGCCGAAGTGCTGAAGATCGCGTTCGCCGACCGGGCGGCGGCGAGCGGCGATCCCGACTATATCAAGGTGCCGGTGCAGCGGCTGACCTCGAAGGATTATGCCCGCGAGCGCCGCGATGCGATCGACGTTGAGCGCGCGCAGCAATGGGGCGCGGGCGTCTCGCAGCTCGAAGGCGCGCATACCACGCACATGACGGCGGCCGATGCGATGGGTAACGTGGTTGCGACCACGCAGACCATCAACAATCTGTTCGGCGCCAAGATATTGATCCCGGGCCTCGGCACGGTGCCGAACAATTACATGAACCTGTACGATCCCCGGCCCGGCCACGCGCTGTCGCTGGCGCCGGGCAAGCGCGTCACCACCTCGATGTCACCGATGATGGCGCTGCGCGATGGCAAGCTTGTCTATGCGCTGGGTCTGCCCGGTGGAAAACGCATCTTCCCGAGCGCGCTGCAGGCGCTGATCAATTTGATCGATCACGGCATGAGCTTGCAGGAGGCGGTTGAAGCGCCGCGGGTCTGGACCGAGGGCAATGCGCTCGAAGTCGAATTCGCCGTGCCCGAAGCGGTGCGCGGAAAATTGACCGCGTGGGGTCACAACGTAGCCGCCGTGCCGACGGTGGCGGGCGGCATGAACGCGATCGAGTTCGGCGATGATGGCATGCTGACCGGCGCCGCGTGCTGGCGCGCCGACGGCACGCCGATCGGGCTGGCCGGCGGATTGGCGCGCGCAGGCGTGCGCTTCGGGTTGGCGTGAGTCGCGGCTTCCCGACCTCATATCCACCGCGCGGCTGGCGTTGGGGACGGCGCTGGTAGCGCGAACTATTTTCGGACGCAGATCACCCGCACCACTGACGCTTTCGCATCGGTCGATATACCCGCAGCGTTGACGCCATTGGCCTTGAGGAAGTCGCGCACGATGTCGGCGGACACCAGCGCGGCCTGCGCGGCGGGCGCCGCGTTCGCAGGCCCCGCCACCACCAGCGGCTTTAATAGTGTGATGCCGGCGAACTTGCCGTCGGCGTCGAGCGCGGCGGAGCCGGAAAAGCCGAGTCCCGGCGCCGGCGACACCGCGAGATCGCTGCTGCTTCCAACCGGCGCTACCGATGCCTTAACGCTGCTTGCGGCGGCGCCGCCGGCCTGGTTTTGCGGATCGGCGATGCCTGTCAGTTCGAGCGCGGATTTCGCCGCGCCGCCCGCGATATTCAGCGGCTTGAGGCCGCGCGCGCCATAGATGCGCAGCAGCGCCAGATCGTGGGCCTTGTCCTCGGCGATCCGATCGGCGTTGCCAAAACCCGAGATCGCGATCGCGAGACAGCCATCGGTGACCTGCCGGTCGGCGACAACAGCGCCGTCCTCGCTGACGACCACGCCGGTGCCATATTCGACGGTCTTGCGCGGCGGCGGCCCTGCGGCCTGCGTAGCGGACGGAAATGGATTGAACGCGCTCGACATCGCGATCACAACCGGCTCCACGGTGTTTTCCGTGGCCTGGTCGTACAGGATGGTGAGGATGCGAACCTCATCGCCCTTGAATGTGCCGCGCACATAAAACTTCTTTTGGCCCTGCATGCCTGACAGCACGAAGAAATCCGGTTTTACAACGGTGTAGTCGATCCTGCGCCCGGCCGGCTCTTTCTTCTCGCGCTCGGCGAGCTTGGCGGCGGTGGGGCCGGCTTCCTTGCGCCGGGTCAGCACCACCTGGATCGTCCCGGTCGGCGAACTCCATTTGCTGCCGTTGGCGTCGCTCGATTGTTGCGGCACCAGTTTGCCGGGGATGCCGAGCTGGACGCCGCTGCCGGCCTCGGTGACGATCTTCCAGCCGACATTCTCCCGTCGCCGTTTCGCGGTGTCGGCGAGCGCGCCGCGTTCCTGCGGATTGAGCACGCCGGTCTCCTTGCCGCCGCGCGCCTTCTGGAATTCCTTGATCGCAGCCACCATGCGGTCGCTGACTTGGCCCGTGATCGCGCCGTTATATTGGGCGACCCAGGCCAGATCCGACTGCAGCGCCAGCCGTTCGCCCTGCGCCATCGCGTTGGCGGTATCGGCGGGGGCCTGCAGCGCCGGACGGATCGGCGTGCTGACGAGCGTCTTGGGCTTGGCGCCGGCGGCGGAGGGGGCCGTCATCTGCGCTTCGGCGGGTTGCAGGGCGGAAGCCGCCAAAGCCGTCAATATCAATGTTGCCGTCAGCATCGATCTCATGACAAATCTGGCTCCATTGAAGCGGGCGCAATTAAGCACATCTGATTGGTAGGCAACAGCCAAGGCTTGGTTCAAGGGACTTTGAGAACACCGAGGGAATGCCGTCATCCTGAGGTGCGAGTCGTCTTCGGCGAGCCTCGAAGGATGGCCACGGGTGCGTGCAGCCCATCCTTCGAGGCGCGCAAGAAAGAGCGCGCACCTCCAGCGGCAACGGCGAAGCCGTTACGCAGGGATGACGATTGTTGTGATGAGGCGAAGGAAGCGAGCCAAAGATGCTGAGTGCCGAAGAACTCGAACGCTACGCCCGCCATATCGTGCTGCGCGAAGTCGGCGGCCCCGGCCAGCTCGCGCTGCAGGAGGCGTCGGTGCTGGTGATCGGCGCGGGAGGCCTCGGCGCGCCGGCGTTGATGTATCTCGCCGCGGCCGGTGTCGGCACGCTCGGCGTGGTCGATGACGATATCGTCTCGCTGTCCAACCTGCAGCGTCAGATCATTCACACCACGCCCGACATCGGACGGCGCAAGGTCGACAGCGCCGCCGAGCAAATCAACGCGCTCAATCCCCACGTTAAATTCGCCGCGCACGCCACGCGCCTTAATGCCGCAAACGCGATGTCGCTGATCGGCGGATACGATCTGGTGCTCGACGGCTCCGACAATTTCGAAACCCGCTATCTGGTTTCGGATGCCTGCTATCTCGCAGGGCGGCCGCTGATCACGGCCGCGCTCGGAATGTTCGATGGATCGCTGACCACGATCCGAGCGCATGAGAAAAACGCCGACGGCGAGTTTAACCCGACCTATCGCTGCCTGTTTCCCGAACCGCCGCCGCCAGGCACGGTGCCGGCCTGTGCCGAGGCCGGCGTGATGGGGGCGTTGGCTGGCGTGCTGGGATCGATGATGGCGCTGGAGGCGATCCGCGAAATCGTCGGCTTCGGCGAGGGTCTTGTCGGGCGGCTATTGATGCTGGATGCGCGGGCGATGCGGTTCGAAACCCTGCGCTATAAGCGCGATCCCGCCAACCCGCTCAACGGCGATACGCTTGTGATCACCGATTTGAGCGGGCATCGCTGAATTTAATGAGGCTTTCCTCTCATAGCATGCTGGGCAGCACGCGGTCCGGTGGCTTGTGGTTGTCGAGGAAGGTGCGGATGTTGATGATCACCTTCTCGCCCATTTCGACGCGGCCTTCGATGGTGGCCGAGCCCATATGCGGCAGTAGCGTCACCTTGCCGGCGCGCGCCAGCCGCACCAGTTTTGGATTGACCGCGGGCTCGTGCTCGTAGACGTCGAGGCCGGCGCCGGCGATCTCGCCGGTTTCGATCAATTTCGTCAGCGTCTCCTCGTCGATCACCTCGCCGCGCGCGGTGTTGACGATGTAGGCGTCCTTGCGGATCAGTTTTAGGCGCCGTGCCGACAGCAGATGGAAAGTCGCCGGCGTGTGCGGACAATTCACCGAGATGATGTCCATCCGCGCCAGCATCTGGTCGAGGCTTTCCCAATAGGTCGCGCCGAGTTCTTCGGCGATGCGCGGCGCTACCGGGCGGCGGTTGTGGTAGTGGATCTGCAGGCCGAAGGCGCGCGCCCGGCGCGCCACCGCTTGTCCAATGCGGCCCATGCCGATGATGCCAAGGCGTTTGCCGCCGATGCGGTGGCCGAGCATCCAGGTCGGCGACCAGCCCGGCCAGTTCTTGCCCTCGGGCAGGATCGCGGCGCCCTCGATCAGCCGGCGCGGCACCGCCAGGATCAGCGCCATGGTCATGTCGGCGGTGTCTTCGGTCAGCACTTTCGGCGTGTTGGTGACGGTGATGCCGCGCGCATGCGCCGCCGTGACGTCGATATTGTCGACGCCGTTGCCGAAATTGGCGATCATGCGCAGCTTGCAGTCGGGCTGTTTGAGGATCTCTTCGGTGATCATGTCGGTGACGGTCGGCACCAGCACGTCGGCCGAGCGGACCGCTTCCGCGATCTGCTCCGGCGTCATCGGCGTGTCGTCGAGATTGAGCCGGGCGTCGAACAGCTCACGCATCCGGGTCTCGATCGAGTCCGGCAGCTTGCGTGTGACGACGACGAGGGGCTTTTTCTTGACCGTCATGTCCTGCTCTTATGAGGTTTCGTTCAGACCTCATTAACCCGGTTGTTCGACACTGCGTTGCAGCGCGGTCCCGGCGTTTCCGTGGGTTCCTCCCGAGATTTCCAATGGATTCCCTTTGGGTTTTCCAACGGAAAGTTCGGGCCTGGCTTGTTTTCTTGCCGTTCCGTCCTCTCTAGCAGAAGGCCGGGCCAAGACAAGAAGACAACATCCCCTGAGAGACGACGCCGAGGGGACCGCGGGCACAGGGGTCAAGGGGCGGCGTTTTTCGGATACTTGCCCGGTTTTGCGTATCAGATGGTTCAACCCGAAGAATTCGGGTTGAGATCTCGGCAGGAGACGAGTTGATGGCGTTGGGGCGTTTTTGTTGGGTGGTGGTGCTCGCCGGCGGCTGGCTGGGCGCCTCGGTGACCTCAGGATTTTCGGCCAAGGACGCCGCCGTCACCACCAGCGGGTTGCCGATACCGCGTTACGTCAGCCTCAAATCAGATCATGTGAATGTCCGCGCCGGTCCCACCAAGGACAATGACGTGGCCTGGGTCTACACCCGTTCCGGCCTGCCGGTCGAAATCACCGCGGAGTTCGAGAACTGGCGCCGGGTGCGGGATTCCGAGGGCGCGGAAGGCTGGGTCTATCACTCGCTTTTGTCGGGCCGCCGCACCGCCGTCGTTACCATGAAGAGCAAGGACGGACTGGCGCCGATCTACGACAGCGCCGATCCGTCGAGCGCGGTCGCAGCCAGGCTGCAGGCCGGCGTCGTGACCCAAGTCAAGCACTGTGCCGCGGGCTGGTGCCACGTCAACGGCAACGGTTTTGACGGCTGGATCGAACAGCAGCGGTTGTGGGGTGTCTACGCCGACGAGAAGGTGGACTGATATGGCTGTCGCCGTCGTCCCGGTCTCGAGCCCGAACCCGACCGCGTGATTCCTCGATGAGGCGCGGTCATAGACCGCCTTCGCTTCAACAACCAATATTGGTGGTTATGGGTCCCGGCCTTCGTCGGGACGGCGATTAGCGCTTCCGGCGCAGCCGCACGACCATGTCGACGCGGGCGATCTCGTAGCCGTCGGGCACTTCCGGCATCTTCGAGAGCACCAGATGCGGGTCGGGGATGTCGACCAGCTCGTGATTATTCTCGAGATAGAAATGATGGTGCGCCGACACGTTGGTGTCGAAATAGGTCTTGGTGCCGTCGACACTGACCTGACGCAGCAGGCCGGCATCGGTGAGCTGGTTCAGGGTATTGTAGACGGTGGCCAGCGACACCGGAACCTTGGCGAGCGTGGCTTCCTCGTAGAGCATTTCCGCAGTCAGATGCCGCGCGCCCTTGCCGAACAACAGCCATCCCAGCGCCATGCGCTGGCG
>Ga0265314_10002641_pt1 | contig 18039 bp, 19 predicted proteins | sample 4126metaG_FD_203106 | JGI IMG/M metagenome (GOLD analysis project Ga0265314, IMG submission 203106) | Rhizosphere microbial communities from Carex aquatilis grown in University of Washington, Seatle, WA, United States - 4-1-26 metaG | ecosystem: Host-associated > Plants > Roots > Rhizosphere >... | reverse complement strand
GTCTGATGCGTGGTTCCGGCCCTTCCCAGCTCGGAGCACGCCCCGCGGGCCTGTCCGACGAGAACGGAGAGAGCGCCGAGCCCGTATCGGAGCTCGCGACGCCCGGCACCGGGGAAGACGCCGGCGCTGGCGAGGAAGAAACCCTCCTCGACATGCTCGACGGCAGGCGGGATAGCGAAGTAGAACGCCGGATCGCACGAAGGCTGAGCGACCAGGAACCGGCCGCGGCCGACGCGGTGCTCTCTCCCCTGCGCGAGCTCGCGTATCGGCATGACCCGACGGCCGGGGCAGCCGCCGCCTATGCCCGGCTCGGGGATCTCGAAACCGACCAGGCGGACGTGTCGGCCGCCAACGATGCTTTGGGCCTTCGCCTGGACTACGCAGGATCCGGTCGGACGCTGTCGAGCTGCGGCCCGGAGGTGCTCTTGCCCAAGCCGCGTCTGGAGGGAGACTTGCTCGTTCGCGGTCGCCGCTTCGAGTCCAGGGGCGTCACGGAGTTGGAGGTGGGCGTCAACGTTCAAGTCGACCGCGCCGCGCCTCGACTGACCTTCTTTCGTGAAGACCGCTGGTCGCGCGCGGCGACGACCGCGGTGTGGGCGGAGGGCAACGGCCTCGTGGCCAACGAGACGGCAGCGCTCCGCATCGCCGGATTGCGCGACCGGGCAGGGGCCAGTGTGACCGCGGACTTGATCGCGAGCTTTTACCTGAGCGCCGCCATCGAAGGCTTCGACGACCACACGCGCGACTACGCATACGCCGGAGCGGGAATGCGGGAAGAGATCGAGCTCGGCGGTCGAATCGTGCGCGACCGGCCGGACGTGAGCCTCGGCATCGCCGGATCCGCGTTGCAGCGGACCCACGTGCGCTCGCCCCCCGGCGAGCTGTCGGCCGTCGAGGCATCGATCGACGAGGTCTTGCCGAAGTCCTACGAGGCCGTGAGCGCGGTCGCGCACATTTCGCACGGCGACTGGAGCGACCGGTACCATCGCGACCACCTCGATTTTCCTCGCTTTGGGTGCGACGGCTCGCTCGGAGTTGTGGTCGCGAGCAGGACGTTCGCCGGGCTCTTGTCGTGCGCCGTGATCGTGAAGCTCGCCGGCGCGACGTTTGCTCGCGGCGGAGGCGTATACGGGTTCGGAGTCGTTGGTCTCCCGAGGCTGGCGTACGCGTCGTTGTTTCTGTCGCTAAACCAAACGTTCTGAAGGAACGTCGGTCAAAGGGGGTTTCCTTCATGTTGCGCGATTCATCGAAAACGGCGGCTGCCCATTCGGTCTTCAGTCGGCATTCGCTCTTCCTCGTGTGCACGCTCGCCACCTCGCTTGCGCTCTCCGGTTGCGGAGTGACCGTGATCCGCACCCAACACGCGGCACCAGTTCCGGCGGAGGTCCGGTGGGTGCTGCTCCCGTTCGCGAATCACTCCGAGGCGCCGCAATGCGCCGAGCGGGTCGAGGCGATGACCGAAACGCTGCTGCGCATGCGCGGGGTCTCCCGCCTCGTGACCTACGCCGCCGAACCCGCCGACGATCGGAAAGACCTCCGGCGCACCTTGCTCGGCGATGGCGAGCGAGACGCCATGCGTGACATGGCATGGGCGAAGTCACAGGGCTTCGTCTACGCGATCTCCGGGAGCGTCGAAGAGTGGCGCTACAGGAGCGGCCTCGAGGGGGAGGCAGCGGTCGGGATTAGCGTTCGGGTGATCGACCTGTCCCACGACAAGGTCATCTGGTCCGCTTCGGGGACCGACACCGGCCCCGCGCACGAGGCGGTCAGCGGCACGGCTCTGCGTCTCATCGACCAGCTGCTCGCTGGATTGGAATTTCGATGATCGCGCACCACGGTGACATCGCCAATGGTCGCGTCGACGCCAAACGCTCGGACGAGGAGAAGTCCATGAGAGCCAGCTTCACTTACGCACCGACCGAACGGCGTGGACCCCCAGCTCGTGCGTCGACGCTCGCCTGGCTTCGCGAACGCCTAAGCGGGGCCGATTCGTACAAGGCGGAGCCGGGCCGCCTGGTCCGACTCGCGGAAACGTTGGCCATCACGGCGGGAGTGCCCGTGCTCGGCCACGCGCTGCGCCCCGACGACCCGTTCTCGGTCCGCGGCGTCTTCTTCTGGCCACTCTTCGCGCCGGTGCTCGTGTCGCTGCGCTACGGCGCGGGTGCGGGGGCGACCAGCACGCTCGCGATCGCGCTGATGCTCATCGTGGACTGGAAGCGCCATGACCACGCGCTCGGGCAATTGCCTTTGCCGGCACTGGTTGGCGTGTTCGCCCTCGTCCTGATTTGCGGGCAGTTCGCGGAGATCTGGGATCGATCGGTGCGTCGTCTCGAGTCGGCTCTCGAGAAGACGACGTCCGAGCTGTCGGAGTTGTCTCGCGAGCAATTTCTGCTCGAGCTCTCCCACGATCGAATCGAAGCCAGTCGGGCCGGCGACTGCGGGCCGAGTTTGCGGGCGTCCCTGTCCGCGATTCGTGAGATCGCGTGCGGCGACGGACCGCTGGACAAGGCGAGGGTCGCGGACCACGTCATGAGGATCTTGACGACGGCGTGCCTCGTCGACGTGGCGGCGCTCCACGAAGTGCACGGGGGTCGACTCGTCGGCGGGCCCCTGGCACGGATCGGTCAGCCGGATCCATTGCCGGCGGGGGGCGACGACATGGTCGCTGCGGCGCTTCGAAGCGGTCAGCTCGCCTGTTCGCCGCAGATGGAGACGGCCGGCGAATCGCCGAAAACGAAGCTGATCCTGGCCGCACCCCTGACCGACTCCAGTGGCCTCGTGAGGGCCGTTCTCTGCGTGCAGTCGATGCCATTCATAGCCCTCGACACCGCCAATCTGCGCCTGCTCGCCGTCGTCTGCGGCCACGCGGCCGACCTGCTCGCCGCGAAGGAGGGCGGAAGCGACCACCGGCGGGCTCGTCGCGACGAATTCGGGGCGCGCATCGAGCGGGCCGCCCGAGATGTCGAACACGGCCTTCCCGCGACCGTCGTGTGCCTTCTCCTGCGTCCGGAGGGTCCTCTCCGCGACATCGCGGAGCAACTCTTGCGCGAGGTGCTTCGGGCGACTGACCACGTCTTTCTCGAAGCCGACGAACAGCGGGCCCTCATCGCCGTCCTGCTCGCGGGGACCGACGGGCGCGGGGCCGCGGCATTCGAGCGGCGTGTCCGCGAGCTTGCGGCCCGGAAGCTCGGCACCCCCGTGCCGAGGCTCGGAAACTCTCTGCTCATTCACCGGCTCGCCCGCGGCGACACTGGCCAGTCGGTCCTCGGCCGCCTCAGGACGAAGGATCTTGTCGCATGATCCGCTTCTGGCGTTGGGCAGCCCTTGTAGGCATCGCCGGACTCGACGCGATCGCGGTCGCCGCCTTGTTCGGGGCACGCTCGCGAGGCGTCGCTCTCCTGGCAGGGGCGGGGGGGCATGCGGCGCTATGCCTCGCTTCGACATGGACGATGTTCGCCGGCGACAGTCCGTGGGCCGGGAGTGGCGCTCGGTTGCGCGCACTGGCGTGCGCGATCGCCTTCTTCATGCCGGTGCTCGGCGCGCCCGGCTTGCTCGTCGCTCTGTCCTCGGCGTTCGGCGGCCGCCCGGCGGACGAACCGAAGTGGAGGACCGTTCCTATCGACGGCGGGCGCTCCCGTCGCGCCGGCCGCGGTGGATCGCGGCTCGCCTTCGGCCGTATCGCGGGCCTTCTTCGAACACGCACATCGGAGACGAGCGCGACGCGCTTCCGTGCGGTGCTCGAAGTGCCTCGATTCAAGGTTCGCGAGAGCGCCGCGATCCTGCGCTCGTGCCTCGATGACCCCTTCGACGAAGTGCGCCTCTACGCGTTCGCGCGGCTCGAACGCCTTCGCGACGACATCGAATCCACCACACGCCGCCTGACCCAGAGTCTGCCGGGCGCCGCGTCGCACGACCTCGCGACGTTGCATTTGCGCATAGCGGAGAGTCATTGGGAGGCGTGTTACTTGGGACTGGTCGAAGGGGCTGTCCTCGCGGACGCGATGGAGCGCGCGCGCCATCACGCAACGGAGGCCCTTCGCCTCCATCCGCGCGACGCCGCGGCTTCCTTCTTGCTCGGGCGCGTGCACCTTCGATCCTGCAACTACCTGGACGCCGTGGCGCAATTCGAAATGGCCCTCGAGGCCGGCTTCCCCGCGATTCGCGTGCTGCCTTATCTCGCCGAAGCGCACTTCGCGCAACGCCACTACGGCTTGGTGAAAGTGCTGATGCGCGATCTCGCTGGGCTGCCGGGCGAGCAGGCGCTCCCCGGCGGGGTCATGGAGTTCTGGCGATGAAGTCATTCGAGGCAAGGTCCCTCTCCAAAGGAGAGCAGCTCGACGTGACGCTTATCCTCGAGGGGACGTACCCGTTCGTGAGCGGTGGCGTCTCGAGCTGGGTACATCAAATCGTCACCGGCTTGAAGGACATCCGCTTCGGGGTCGTCTTCATCGGCGGGGCTCGCGAGTCGTACGACCAGGTTCGCTACGCCCTGCCGGACAACGTGCGCCACCTCGAGTCGCACTTCCTCGCCGACGTTCGACCGATGCCGCCGGCGCGCGGTGGCTCGGGTGACGCGGCCTTCTATCGCGCATCCGCCGAGATGCACGAGGCGTTCAGGACGGCGCTGCCGATCTCGTACTCCGGCACGTTCGAGACGTTCGTCGACAAGCTTTGCGAAGACCCGGAGCGCCACGAGCGTGATTTTCACTACAGCGACCGGTCATGGAAGGAGGTCACCGCTCGTTATCGCGCATCGGCCTCGCGCCTACCCTTCACGGACTACTTCTGGACGGTGCGCTCCATGCACGCCCCGGTGTTCGCCCTAGCGAAAGTGGCCCGGTCGCTGCCGATCGCGCGCGCGTTTCATGTGATCTCGACGGGCTACGCAGGCCTCGCCGGAGCCATTGCCAGCAAGGCGCAACGCGTGCCGTTGGTCCTGACCGAGCACGGCATCTATACGAAGGAGCGGCGGATCGAGCTCATGCAAGCGCCCTGGATCACCGAGCGCGCGGGAGACGCGCGGTCGGGTGAGATCGGGTTCTTCAGAGAGCTCTGGATCAAGTTCTTCGAAGGGCTGGCTTCGGCCACGTATGCCGCGGCCAATCCGATCGTCACGCTGTTCGAGGGCAACCGCGCTCGTCAAATCGCCGATGGCGCAGATCCGGCGCGCACGATGGTCATCCCGAACGGAATCGACTTGGCGCGGTTCGGCGCGTTGCGCGCGCTTCGGCCGGACGGCGTGCCACCCGTCCTGGCCCTCATCGGACGGGTCGTGCCGATCAAAGACATCAAGACGTTCGTGCGCGCGATGCGCTCGGTCGTCCACGCTCTGCCCGGGGCCGAGGGGTGGATTGTGGGGCCGGCGGTCGAAGATCCTCGCTACGCCGGCGAATGCCGGGAGCTCATCGCGTCTCTGGGGATCGAAGGGCGGGTGAAGTTTCTCGGCCTCCAGAACGTCGACGACATCCTGCCGCGGGTCGGCCTCGTCGTTCTGACTTCGATCAGCGAGGCAATGCCGCTCGTTCTCCTCGAGGGGTTCGCCGCGGGCGTTCCGTGCGTCACGTCGGACGTGGGTTGCGCGCGCGACCTGGTCTATGGGCGCGCGGCGGAAGACCGTGCGCTCGGCGCCGCAGGCGCGGTAGTGGGGATCGCAGACCCCGAGGCGACCGCGCAGGCGGCGGTCTCCTTGCTGAGCGACGGCGCCCGCTGGCGCGCAGCTCAGGCTGCCGGAGCGGCGCGCGTGGAGGCCTACTACGGTCAGGACCGCATGCTCACTCGATACGAGCAGGTCTACCGTCGCGCCCTGGGGTCGGCGTGGCGGGGATAGCCTTCGCGCTCCGGCCCGGCGTTCGCAAGGCGTCGTACGCGCGCGTCGTGGGCGAGTACGCAGTGGCAGGCGCGATCGGGTCGGGGCCCTGGGTCATCTCGATCCTGTCGATGGCGGTCATTGGACTGGGGCACCCCGGGACGCACGACTCGCGGGTGGTCTCCACGTTCCTCGGCACGGTGACGCACCTCATGGCCTATTCGATGATCCTCGCGGGGGGCCTGCAGCTCGTCGTGGCCCGCTACTGCGCGGACCGCATCTACGAACGCAAGCTCGACGCTGTAGCACCCAACGTGCTCGGGGCGCTCTCGGTCACGACCGCGACGAGCGGCGTGATCGGTGCGGCCTTTGTGTTCTTGTCGATGGAAGGGCGGTATGCATATCGCGCGCTCGTCGTCACTGGCTTCGTCGTATTGACCAATATATGGATCGTGTCGGTGATCCTGTCTGCGCTGCGCGAGTACGCCGCGCTTCTCTGGACGTACCTGTTCGGCTACACGCTCACGGTCGGCGCCGCCCTGGCGCTGGCGCGCTTTGGTCTCGCGGGGCTCATGGCGGGCTTCTGCGTCGGACATTGCGCCATGTTCTTCGCCATGCTGGCGCAATTGGGGCGCAAAGTGCCTCCGCCGAGCGGCGTGACATTCGGGTTTTTCGATCGAAAGAAGGCGTTCTTCGATTTGGCCGTCATCGGCTTCTTGTTCAACGTCGCGGTCTGGGGAGACAAGTTCGTCTTCTGGTGGCATCCAATCACATCCACGCGGTTGTTCGGGCCCATTCGCGGATCCATCGTGTACGACGCGCCCGTCTCGCTCGCGTACCTATCGGTCATCCCCGCAATGGCCGTGTTCTTCGTGCGAATCGAGACGGAGTTTGCCCGAGAATACGACTCCTTCTTCCGCGACCTTCGCGAGGGCAGCACACTCGACGCCATCGAACGGCAGCGAGACGCGCTCGTGACGGCCGCGAGGGCCAGCATTCACGACATCTTTCGCGTCCAGGCCGTGGTGGTTGCCGTGTTGCTGCTCGCCGCGCCGTCCGTTCTGAAGGCGTTCCACATCCCGTCGTTGTATTTGTACCTATTTCGGATCGACATCGTCGGAGTGGCGTGCCAGGTGGTGCTCCTCGGAATCTTGACGCTTCTCTTCTATCTCGATCACCGGAGAGCCGCCCTCGTTTTGGTGTGCACCTTTGCGGCGATCAACGTTTTCCTGTCGCTCCTGAGCGTCCGGCTGGGCGTGCGCTTCTATGGATACGGGTTCGCCATCGCGGCCGCGGTGACGAGTCTCCTCGGGCTGGTCCTGCTGTCCCGGCGATTCGATCGGCTCGAATTCGCGACGTTCGTCGGTGGATGACGACGTCCCGCCGCCATCGAGTTGCCGTGAACCAACCATGGACTGACTTTGCTTCGCCAGGGACCCGCGGTGCCGACCGCGCCCGCAGCTCTGCAACGGCAACATAAGGCGCTCGGAGCGTTGGGTGGCTCGTGACGGACCCGGCCGCCCCCCTGGCGCGCGCCGCCGCCGCGCGCGCCGGCCTGTGGAGGGCGGCAGCCGCGCATCAGCGAGACGAGGAGGCGCCCCTACCGGATTGGAACCTCATCGATGCCCAGCTCCGAGCATCGTACCGGGCGCTGCGCGCCGGGATGGAAAGCGCGCCGAGTTGCGAGCAATCGGGGGCCCGCGGTCGCTGAAAGCCGCTCGCGCCCGAACGGAGCATGGCCAGATTCGACCGGCAAGAGCATCGAGCCTGGACTTTTACAGTTCGTGTTGGGCCGCCAAAGCGCCGTGCGTCCTCCCTTGCGACGATGACCGGTGCGCCTCTGCATGGCATGATGCCGGACCTCGCAAATTTTGGAGAAGCAACTTTGATCATGAGTAGAACCGCCACGTCGATCGCGGCCTTTGCCGTTGTTTCCATCATTGCCGCTGGATGCGACGGCGGGTCGTCGGGTTCGGGGGTGACGGAGGCCGGGAGCTCGGATCCGGCTTCGGGTGGCGGCGCATCCAGCGGCTCAGACCCGTTCGGCGGGTCGAGCAGCGGCTCCGGCACCGGCGGGTCGAGCGGTTACGCCAGTCCCTCGTCGAGCTCGGGCGGTGCTGGCGACGGATCGAGCTCGGGCGGCTCCAGCGGCGCGGGAAGTTCCGGGGGCGGCTCGGGCTCGGGTGGCTCCAGCGGCGCGGGCAACGGATCGAGCTCGGGCGGCTCCAGCGGCGCGGGCTCCGGCGGCAGGTCGAGCTCGAGCGGCTCCAGTGGCGCGGGGAGCTCCGGAGGCAGGTCGAGCTCGAGCGGCTCCAGCGGCGCGGGCAGCGGATCGAGCACGGGCGGCTCCAGCGGATCGAGCTCGGGCGCGCCCGTTCCGGCTTGCACCCCGCCGACCAGCGGGACCGCGGGGTACGCGACCCGGTACTGGGACTGCTGCAAGCCCTCGTGCGGGTCCTCGCATACGTGCGCCGCCGACGGGGTCTCGCGAAACGATGGCGCGAAAGACTCGTGCCAGGGCGGCCCTGCGTACGAATGCTACGATATGGCGCCGCAGGTCGCGAGCGACACGCTGGCGTACGCGTTCGCGGCGTTCAACGGCGCGAGCTGCGGAACGTGCTTTCAGCTCACCTTCACGGGGAAGTCCAACGACGGCACGGCGGACATGGGGTCGCAGCAGATCTGCGGAAAGAGCATCATCGTGCAGGTCGTGAACACGGGCGGCTTGCAGTCGGGCCAGTTCGACCTGCTGATCCCCGGCGGCGGCGTCGGGGCGAACAACGCTTGCTCGACCCAGTGGAAGGCTTCCGGGTCCGCGCTCGGTGTCCAGTACGGCGGGGTCATGCTGCAGTGCGAGCAGCAAGACAACTACAACTACTCGATGTACCCGGCGTGCACGCTCAGCGCCTGCCAAGCGCTCTTCCCGAATACGCCGGCGATGGCGACCGGCTGCGAATTCATCATCAACTGGATGAAGGGCGCGAACAATCCGAGCGTGAAGTACACGCAGGTGAGCTGCCCGAGCCAGCTCTCGAGCATGTCGGGTCTTTAGTTTGCGCAGCGTGGCCCCCCCCGGGGGAAAGAGGGAGCCACACCGCCGGCCGCGACCAGAGGGCAAGCTCGGGGGACGGCGGCGGCGTTCGAAATGCGTAACCGGCCTGGAGTCGGGACGTAGAGGAGGAACGATCCGCTCGAACCAGACAAACTTCGTGAGTTGGAGGACAAAGCGATGAAGACATCACACGCGATTCTCTCGGCCGCAGTGTCGGGATTGACGTTGGGGCTGCTGCAGGCGCCGGCGTGGGCGTCGCTCGCGGGAGGCCCGGTGACCTCCGGATTCGATTCCCCCGCGGGCGGGCAGCTCGACGCCGACGCTGGCGCGAAGCACGCGTGCAAAGGGCAGAACGCCTGCAAGGGGCAGGGCGGCTGTAAGACGGACAAGAACGCCTGCAAGGGCCAGAACGCCTGCAAGGGTCAAGGTGGCTGCCGGACCGACGGGAAGAAATAGCGCGTGATCTACGCTGGCGACATGGAAGACCTCTTTCCAATCGTCCGCGTGCAGTCCGTTTGATCGGCGGCCGATCGGTGGCCCGCCGCACACGCCAGCGAGGGTGATCGAGCGCCGCGCTCTCCATCACTGCTCAGCGCTCCCGTTTGCGCCGCCGCTGTGCGACGTACGTCACGGAATCCCACGCGTTGTGGATTCCGATGAACAAGAGGAGCAGGGAGCTGGCGCCCACCACGAACAAGGACGGCGCGGGATCGATCCGGAGCGCGATGGCTGCGCCCACGAGCGCCGCGTACGCGATCAACGGAAGCGCCGTATGCCAGATCCAGTCCTCGAGCACCGGCAGGTAATCCCTCTGTCGCTTCGCCCGCCTCAGGACGGCGAGCGTGTAGACGAACCCCGCGAGCCCGCAAGCGCCCAGGGCCAGCGCGGCCGTCGGAAGCGAATGCCACGGCGCGGTCAGCATCGCGGAAACGAGCAGAGCCGCGCAGAAGTGGACGACGGTCGGCGTGCCAAATGCGCTGGTCGCTCCTTCGGTCCCCCCTTCGACCTCCGCGCTCAAGACGATGACCACGAACTGCAGCCCCGTCAGCGCACCGGCCGCGGTGCCAACGATGACGAAGAAACCTCCCCACGGGGCCAGCAGCGACAACGCCATTTGCTCCACGCGCGCGATCTCCCGGGCGCACAGCGTAGGCCATGACGGTTGGCCGGCAATCCTCTTCCATGGCCGATGTGCACCTTCTCGGCGCGCTCGGTCAGGTGACCTGCGCCGCCAGGACACTGCGGGCGGCGCGGCGACCGCTCGCGATGGCGCCGTGCACGGTTCCAGCGACGGGCGCATCGCAGATGGCCTCGCCCGCCAAGAAGAGGGTACCTCGGATTGGAGCGGCGAGTGCCCGCCAGGCCTCCGCTCCTCCGACGTGCGCGAAGGCGTATGCGCCGCGGGCATAAGGGTCTCTGGACCAGTCGTGGATCCACCACGCCGACAGGGCTTGGTCGACGCGCGCGCGCCGGATGCCCAGCGCACGCGCGAGGGAGACCACCGCGTGTTCGAGGATGCGCGCCTCACCGAGCGCAAGAAGCGAGGCCGCACGCGGCCCGGCGGACCAACCCACCAATCGCGGTTCGTCGAACGGATGCACGGTCCACCATGTGGGGATTGACTCCGCGGGAGCCAGCAAGAATCCGAGCCCGGGCGGCCAGAAGGATCCCCGGAAGTGCAACGTGGCTTTGAGGACGTCCCCCATGGCCAAAAGACCGAGCGCTCGTGCATATCGTGGCGGCAGCGGGGGATCGAAGCGCACGGCACCCGCGGACTCGGGCGCGCCTCGAAGTACGCCGACCGGCAGAGTGATGACCAGCCCCCTCGCCTCGAGGGTCTCCAAGCGCGAGCCGGAGCGGGACACGCAGCCCACGCGCACATGGCCCGGCCGCCACTCGACACGATTCGCGACCACGCCGGTGCGAACCACGTCGTTGCCTGCGCCTGCCGCCCCACGGCGGAGCCAGTCGATGACGCCGTCGTACCCGCCCGCGAAGCGCATCGCTCCCTGCGCGGCTCCGGGTGCTTGCGCTTGCGCTCGCACGATCCATCGCGCGCTCGTTTCGTCCGGCGGAGCCGCGTCGAATCCCTGGACGAATGCAGCGGCCGTGGCGCGCGCGCCAGGACTCGCTCGCGTGCGCGCCAGCGCCTCCGATACGCTCACGTCGCGGGCCACGCGCATGCGCCCGATCGTCGACGCAAGTTGCGCGTCCATGCCCACGACTCGGGCGAGCCTTCCGCGCGCGTGACGCCACGACTCGCCGCCGGTCTCGAAGATCGGAAGGGCCGCCGCGCGAGCGATCGCCAAGAGCTCGGGAGGCCTGCCGTGCACGAACTCTGCGCCGAGCTCGATGGGCAAACCGAATCCCCGTTCGTGCAGCGTATGAATGCGCCCGCCGACGCGAGGCCGAGCCTCGATGACGATCGGATGCCGTCCGGCGTGCACGAGTGCGGCGGCGCACGCGAGGCCTGCGGCCCCCGCGCCGAGGACGATGACGTCGGCACGGTCGCGGAGCGGCTTGCGATGGCGCAAATGGGGCATGCAAAGAAGGCGGAAGCATGGTTTCTCCCGCGTCGCTACTCGCGAGAAGGGCCGCGCGGGGGAGGGGTCGAACGGTGCCGCCCGCCGGACGCTCAAGTCTAAACCTAGACGCCGCTCGAGCCACGGATACCATGAAGGCGATGACGCCTCGCTGCGCCGCCCTTTCTGCGATCCCGCCACACGCCCAGGCGGCCGCTTCCAGTCCCTTCGACTTGCGCGCCGAGTTCGCCAAGCGGCCCGCCGACGGCCGCGTGTGGTCGGTAGGCATCGAGCGCAAGGACGTCGCTTTCGGAGGCCAGTGGTAGGTCGTGGTCCGGCATATTCTTCTCTTGCAGCCGCGTCCGGACACCACCCCCGCGTCCATCGAAGCGTGCCGCGAAGCCCTGCGATCGCTCGTGGGACGGATCCCCGGCCTGCTCAATTGCCACTGGGGCGAGAACATCGTTGCGCCCGAGCGCCGCGAGGGCTTCACGCACGGGTTCACGATGGACTTCGTGGATCGCGAGAGCCTGGACGCCTACGGACCGCATCCGGAGCACAAGGTCGCGTCTGCGCTGGTGCGGGCGGCGTTCGAGCGCATCGTGGTGCTGGACTTCGTGATGTGAGGGGCGGACGCCGGGGACACGGGCACGGGTCACGCGGATGGGTGCGCGAGCGTCGTGGACATGGGCACGAGTCACGTGGATGGGTGCCCGAGCGGGTGGACTCGGGCATGAGTCACCCGGATGGGTGGGCGGGCGGGGTGCACTCGGGCGTGAGTCACGCGGTTGGGTGCGCGAGCGGGGTGGACTCGGGCACGAGTCAGGTGGATGGGTACGCGGGCGAGGTGGACTCGGGCACGGGTCAGGTGGATGGGTACGCGGGCGAGGTGGACTCGGGCACGGGTCACGGGGGTTCAGGACAGGACATGGCTTGCAGTTTGCCGCCTGGCGGGGCCGGAGGGCCCCCGACCCACCAGAGTGCGCGGCGGATGCCGTGCATGCAGGGCCAGAAGCAGCCGCTTCCCCGGGGATCTCACCCTCAGCCGACCTTGACACTTTCCCGCTCGGCGGTTACCTAGCCCGACCTTCTTCCTCCGGGCCATTAGCTCAATTGGTAGAGCAGCGGACTCTTAATCCGTTGGCTGACAGTTCGAGTCTGTCATGGCCCACCCATAACAGTTTCAACGAGTTAGAGGACAGCAAGGGGACGGGGGAAGCGGGCAACGCGGCCGCCATTTGCAGCCCCATTTGCACCACCCTCGATGAGGGGACGTTGGAGGCAGCGATCGATCGACTGACGCGGGCGCTCGCGTCGGCGCCGGACGCCGCGATCGGGGAGCTCGTGGCGGAGCGCGCGGCGCTCCGTGAAGAGCTCCGCGCGTTGCGCGACGCGAGAGCGGGAGTGGTCCGCCTCGACGACGAGAGGACACGTCGCGGCCGACCGCGGTAGGTTGACGAACGAGCGCCCCGAGGCCGGCAAGCCCCGAGGCGCGGAAGGACACGGTGCTACGTGCCCATGAAGAAGAAGGGTAGTCGATCGAAGACTTCGCGCAAAGGCGACGCCGCCCCTCGCGCCCCGCGCGAACGGCTGCGCGTTGAGAATGCACCGGCAGAAGCTACCCGCGCAGCCCCGATCGCCGCCGCTGAACCGCGGAAAGTCATTGTAACGCTGCCGCCCAGCCAGCGTGGACACCGCGAACCCGTCAAAGAGCAACGGCTGAGCATCGATGAACTCGCCGAAAAGATGCGCGAAGCAAAGGCCGGCTACTGGCCGGAAGCCGCCGGGAGGTACGAGGCAATGTTTCTCGGCCGGGCCTCGAATGAGCGGCTTGCCGAAGAAATCGAATACGCGCGCATCCGCGGTCAGTGGGACTCCGTTTCGAAATACGCCGGAGCCTTGCATGGACGGAGTTTGCCGCCCACGCCGTGGAACGATTTGCAGTGGAAGACGCATCTACAAGACGAATTGCACCGGCTACGTCTGCGCTTCACGATGGTTTGGAGAAACGCCGAAGGCCCCCGCCGTGAGAGGATCGCAAGAGCTGAGCGGGTATTGCACGCGCTCGACCTCGCTTTCGGTTATTCGTGGTCGGTAATCGCCGGTGACGATGACGTTCTTGGTCGGCTCGACAAAATCGCGCGGCCGTACGTCCGAAAGCACGATCGCAGCTTTGATCGTGACGTTGAACGGGAGCGCCCCGAGGCAGCTGACTTCCTCAGAGACTGGTGGGCGACACAGTTGCTGGGAATGTCGTCGTTCTTGCGAGCCTCCGAGGGTCGGTCTCGGAAGGACGTCGACACCGATATCTCAGCGTCCGCCGATATCATCGCCGAGACCTTTGCGGGGACGCTTCACGATGCATTCTTCATTGCAGTGTGCGATTCGCTTCCGGAGAGCGTTCGTGGCGCCCTCGGCGAGACGTGGCGAGATCCGCCTCCGGCCGCGCTCAAGCCGCACTTGCGCCGAGTTCAGATCGCAATTGTCGACCTTGTGTCGCGCGACCTCGTAGACCGAGACAAGCGGTCCCCGCCTATCAACTTCGATGAACTAGGCGAAAAGTTGGCCCGGCATGCGATGAGAGCGATGGGCTACCCGGACGAAAAGTCGAGATCCTTGTTCGACTGGGAAAGCAAACGCACGAAACCGGTGACGTGATTCGCTTCGGAATCCGCCGCTCAGATTCCGCATGACGTGGGCGCTAAGCGCACACTCCGCGGAACGCGGAAAGCCATTTCCGCAGCCGAAAACAGCCGGAGTTTTTTGGGCGATGGTGGCGATCGATGGATCGCATCGAAGACCGAGTCGGGCGGGCGCCTATCCGCCTCAGGGCCCGCCTTCGCGCACTGACGCTGTGCTCCGAACCCACCATCAGTAGATGGTGGACAGATCGTGCGTCCGTGAGCGCGGCGACCGACGCAAGACTCTCCGAGGCGGCCAAGGTCATAGGCGTCCGTCATCCTGACGAAGAGGGTCCGTGAACGCGGCCGTTCTTCGCGCGCTCGTGCAAGCCGCGAACGCCCTATCGCAGGCCGCGACCGCGGCGCTTGAGGACCTCGACGAAACCCGCTCCCCGGGTGGACTCGTCGACATCGCGGCCGCCGTGCCAGGCCCGAAGCGCACGCTTTACGCCGCTTGCAGGCGAGGCGAGCTCCCCGGCGCGGCGCGCGTCGGTAGGCGCTGGCTCGCGCCGCGTGCGTCGATCGATTCGTGGCTCAGAGGCAAGGGCCCGCGCCTCGTCGAGGCTCCGAAAAACGACGGGGACGGGCTCGAGCATGTCCGCTTACGGCTGATGGCGGGCGGACGTCGGAGGAGTGCGCGATGAGAGCCCTCGCGGAGCTCGTGCTGTGGCGCGCCGTCGGCGCGCTGCACGTCGCCTACGTCTGGTCGAGCGATCTTCTGCTCGCTCTGCTCGATGACGTGCGTCGGGGGCGGTCGCCATGACAGCGCGCGCCCCTACTGCGCCGTTCGTCGTGCTCTGCGACACGCGCGAGCAGACACCGATCGAGCCGCCCGCCGGCGTGGTGCTCGAGCGCGTGACGATGTCGGAGGGCGACTACACCACGCCGCTCCTACAGGGCATTGCCGCAATCGAGCGCAAGAGCGTTTCCGATTTCGCGTCAAGCATAAGCCACGGCCGCGAGAGGCTTGACGATGAGGTGCGGCGCCTACTCGCATATCGCTGGCGCGCGATCGTCATCGAGGGCGAGATCGGCGAAGTCTGGCGGACGAGCGCGGTGCATCCGCACTCGGTGCTCGGCTCCGTGGCGAGCTTCTTCGCTCGTTCGGACTTGCCGTGCTTGTTCGCAGGTACGAGGCCCGCGGCTGCGCGGCTGATTTGCGGAATCCTTCGGCGCTGGGAAGAGCGACTGGCGGCAGAGAGCTCCGGCGCATCGAAGGCGAGCGAGCCTGGCCTACAGCTCGGATTGTCGAGGCGCTCATGATGGCCGTCGGTTGTTTCTGGCCGTCGATCTTCCAGACCACTGGCCGGCACATGGCCATGCCGTGGGAGCTCGCGGAGAAACGCATTACCGATCCAAAACCCGGGGTAGCCAAGGAGTCTCTCCCACGCTGGGCGCTCGCAGAATACCGCGGCGGAAAGCGCAACCTGGCGAGCTTCATCCGTGGTCATGCCCTCATGTTCGACGTCGACGACGGGACGACGCTCGCGCAAATCGGGCGAGCGCTCGACGGCCTCTACGCCCTCGTTCACACGACGTTCAGCGCCACGGAGGCCGAGCCCGATCGGTATCGGGTGATCGTGCCGCTCGACGCGCCCGTGGTCACGGTGGAGGAGCACGATCGCGTGTGGCGGTGGCTCGCATCGAAGATCGAGGCCGTCGGGGGCGTGCCAGAACACTCCGCCAAAAGCGCCGCGCAGCCGTTCGCAGTGCCGGCGCGGCCCCCAACGGGGTACTACGTCGCGCGCGTCTTTCCAGGCGCGTTCGCCGCCGTCGACGAAGCACTGACCGTCATTCCGAAGCCGGAGCCGCTCCCGATGCCGGAGCGCGAGGCTGATGACTCGCACGATCGCAGGCTCGTCCGCGCCTCGAAGTACTTGGCGAGCATGGATCCAGCGATATCCGGCAGCGGCGGGCACGCGGCGACGATGCGCGCCGCCGTGGCAATGCTGCGGGGGTTTGCGCTGCAACCGGCGGACGCGCTGCGATTGCTCGTCGCGGAATACAACCGGCGATGTCAACCTCCGTGGACTGAGCGGGAGCTCGCGCACAAGTGCCGGCAGGCATTTCAGCGCGGGCGAATGCCGTTTGGCGCACTGCTGGAACGGAGGGCGTCATGATGTCCGGCAAAACCGCCGAGCGAACAGACGTCGCGAATGCCGAGAAGCTCATTGACTTGTACGGGGCCGACATTCGCTATGTGGGCACCTGGAGCAAGTGGCTAGTATGGGACGGACAACGATGGCTCGTCGACGCGACCGACGCGATTCAACGCTTCGCCGTCCGGACGGCGCGCGTTCTCTTCGAAAGCGCGTTGGAACACATGCGCACGGCGCAAACCGATGCGCAACGTAAGACGGCGGAAGCTGAGCTTGGGTGGGCGATTCAAACGCAGAATGCGGCGCGGCTCGCATCGATGACGAAGGTGGCGCGCTCTGCAAGCGAGATAGCCATTCGACACGAGCGGCTCGACGCGGATCGTATGCTCTTCAACGTCGCAAATGGGACCGTCGACCTTCGGACGGGAAAACTACGAGCCCACGAGCGGGGCGACCTGCTTACGAAGCTCGCGCCAGCCGAATACGATCCCGATGCGAAATGCCCATTGTGGGACGCGTTCCTTCTGCGCGTCATGGGCGACGACGCGGCCATGGTCGAATACCTCCAACGCCTCTCGGGGTACGCGCTAACCGGCGAGATCCGAGAGCACGTGCTCGCGTTCTTCTTCGGCCGCGGCGCGAACGGCAAGAGCACCTTCCTTCGGACGCTGCACACCGTCTTGGGGGACTACGCGTCGCCCGCGCCTCGAGGTTTGCTCTTCAGAGCTCGGGGCGGAGAACGCCATCCCACGGAGCTCGCGAGCCTGCATGGCAGGCGGTTCGTCACATGCTCCGAGATCGAAGAAGGACAGAGCTTCGACGAAGCGCTCGTCAAGGACCTCACTGGCGGCGATCCCATCGAATGCCGACGCATGCGCGAGGACTTCTGGAGCTTCGAACCGACTCACAAGCTCTTCATCGCCGGCAATCACAAGCCGTCGGTGCGGGGCGACGACGAGGGCATCTGGCGGCGCATGAAGCTCGTCCCATGGGTTGTAACGTTCGCGGCTCACGAGCAAGACAAGCAGCTCGCGGAGAAGCTCTTGACCGAGGCGCCGGGCATCCTCGCTTGGTGTGTCCGGGGGTGCCTCGATTGGCAAGCCAAGGGACTGAGCGAGCCGGCGGCGGTGTCGGCGGCGACGAAGGGCTACCGCGAGGAGTCGGACGGGCTGGGCGAGTTCTTCCGCCTGTCGGCCGTCTTCGAGCCGGGCGCCAGCGTCGCGCGCAAGGACCTCCGCGAAGCGTACGAGACCCACTGCCGGGAGAACGGCGCGGAGCCCCTCGGAGCCAAGCGCTTCGCCGGCAGACTGCGCGAGAGGGGCGTGACGGAGACAGCCATCCGAAAAGGCGTGTCAGTCGTCAACGGGTGGAAGGGCATTCGCTTTTCCACCGACGCTGAAAAGACTGCCTCTGCCGTTTGGAACGACCGTAGGCACGTAGGCACTTGTAGTGACCAGATCCCGGTTAGTCCGAACTTTTCAAGTTCGCGGACTAATAACCCGGAATCGGTACCTACAAGTACCAACATACCTACAAGCGTAGAAGCTGGCGAAACTCTTCAGGAATGGCTGACGGCGCAGCGGATCGGAGGCGAGCAGTGAGGCCCCAAGCCCCCGCTTCGGAGCCGACTGTTGGCTATGGCGAGCCTTCTCTACTGCGGTGGTCTCGTGCTCCAACGTGCGCGCGTCGCTGCTAACCCAAGTCGCGCTCGCACCCCTGGGCGCCGCTCCGACGTGGCCCCACACCCCCCCCTTCAACAGTGTGGGGGGGATGACGTCCTGCGGGACCCCTTTTTTAGGCTCGTTTTGCGGCAGAAAATTCAGAAATCCGAACAACCGAACCGAGGTCGTACATGTTGAAACCTGAGCCGTTGACGGAG
>Ga0265314_10002639_pt1 | contig 18044 bp, 18 predicted proteins | sample 4126metaG_FD_203106 | JGI IMG/M metagenome (GOLD analysis project Ga0265314, IMG submission 203106) | Rhizosphere microbial communities from Carex aquatilis grown in University of Washington, Seatle, WA, United States - 4-1-26 metaG | ecosystem: Host-associated > Plants > Roots > Rhizosphere >... | reverse complement strand
GAGCCTTCTTTAAGGGGCTCACGAAGGAAGAACCTGCGGCGTGGGCCGAGAAAATCGGTAGGATCATCCGTCAGACGATTGTTAGGCAAAAGGCGGTGGATGTTCCGGAAGTTCTTGTCGCAGATGTACAACCATCTACGGATGTTTCTAGCCAAACCGAGGCAGAGGCAATCGCGCTAATCTTGATTAGCTTTTTAGAAGTTACTACCGAGCGTCTGAAAGAGATAGGCATCACGCCTGAGAAGTTTCGGGCTGCATTTCAAGGACGAAATCGTGTTTTCAAAGGTTGCATCGAAAACCCCGAGGTGAAAGGCATTACTTTTGATAGAGCGCCTGATTTTTCCATTAAGCGTGAAGATTTCCCGAAGCGGATCACACAATTACCCGATCCGCTTCCCGAGGAACCTGTCCAGCAAAGCGATCTGAACTTTGAAACGGTTGATATTGTTGTCAATTCACCGAACTGGAAACGCGACGGTCGCAACTGGCAAGCCGCTACCAGTAAACATCAGGACATATCATTCTCGATAGAGGATGAGAGTTTCTGGGGGCGCGTTGAGCAAAAGGATTCCGATCTAAAGCCAACTATCCGCGACAATATGCGCGTGCAATGGGCCTACCCAGCAGGGGCGGCAAAGCCGACGCATGTGAAGGTCTTCCGCGTCCTCTCATATAACGGCCGCCAACTTTCAAAGCCCATGACCGATCAAGAGATTCAAGAGCTTCAAAGCACGGTTCACTTTGTGGAGCCTGACACGCTCGATCTTTTCGATGAAGGGCGCGGCTCAACCGACAAGAATAATAAAGGGGGCTAATAGTGGCAAAAACAACCCGACAAAAGACGAGCGCGACGAAGCAGGTCGAAACACTGACGCACACAGAGGCGAAGCGAAAGAATATCCCGACCGCCGAGCTTCAATCCGCCGCACAGCGGGCGGAGGAAATTGCCCCCTTCGCGCCCGTCGTCTATCCGCGCCGCTATCCCATTGCCCAGGGCGAAACCCGGCCCCGCGATGCCGACCTCGACCCCCAGCTTGTCTGGAAAGGCGCGCGCGTCCGCCTCACTGCAGAGCAGATCAAGAAGGCGGCGGAGACAGGCTATATCGACATATCCGACGCGCAACTCACATGGCGCGGCAAGGATCAGCAGGACTGGTCGGACCTCGTTGTCAACGCGCCGCCGCTTTACATTCAGGAAAAAATACACCCTAAGGCCATCATCGACGACCTGACGCGGCGCACCAAGGCAAAGCGCGAGGCAGAGGGGGACGCCCCCGATCTGTTCCACGACTTCAACGGCATCGATCCGGAAGCAAAGACCGAGTTCTATCAACACGACCAGAACTGGTCGAACCGCTTCATCCTCGGCGATAGCTTGCAGGTGATGGCGAGCCTTGCCGAGCGGGAGGGTCTGCGGGGGCAGGTGCAGTGCATCTATTTCGACCCACCCTACGGCATCAAGTTCAACTCGAATTGGCAGGTCTCGACGCGCTCCCGCGATGTGAAGGACGGGAAGATCGAAGAAATCTCGCGCGAACCTGAACAGGTGCGCGCCTTCCGTGATACATGGAAGGACGGCATTCATTCGTACCTCACCTATCTGCGCGACCGCCTTACCGCCATGCGGGACTTACTGACGGAGAGTGGCAGCATCTTCGTACAGATCGGCGATGAGAATGTGCATCGCGTACGGGCGCTAATGGATGAAGTCTTTCAGCCAGAAAACCTAATAGCCGAGATAGTCAACTCGACAACGACGAGTTCATCGTCCCAATATATCGACACGACGGCAGATTATATTCTTTGGTATGCAAAAGACCGGAGTAAAACAAAATATCGTGCTCTACTCTTAGACAAAGTGGGAGCTGGCAGCACAGAGGCTCTTTATCGTCACTCCCGCACGTTGGATGGTATTTTTCATCGCGGCGTTTTACCCGGTACGCTTGATAGCGATACTGAACCACGCCTCTTTCGTATCGACCAGCTCACATCACAAACGCAAGCCAACACCACTAACTACGAAGCAGAGTTTGAAGGGAAACACTATCCCGTCGGGAAACGTCAATGGGCTACGCCTATTCGCGGGATGGAAAGATTGAAGAAGGCCGGTCGCGTAATTGTGTCAGGAAGCTCGCTAGCATATGTAAGGTTTCTTGACGACTACAGCGTAGTGCCGCTGCGTAACATTTGGATGGACACCGGCACGGGCAGCTTCACAGAATCCAAGGTCTATGTTGTCCAGACGGGCACCAAGGTCGTGCAACGCTGCCTCCTGATGGCGACCGATCCCGGCGACCTCGTACTTGATCCGACCTGTGGTTCGGGCACAACCGCTACTGTTGCGGAGGAATGGGGCCGCCGGTGGATCACGATAGACACTTCGCGCGTCGCGCTGGCGCTTGCTCGTGCTCGGGTGATGGGTGCGAAATATCCTTATTACCTTCTAACCGACAGCAAGGAAGGCCGGCAGAAGGAAGGCGAGTTGACCGGCAAGCCGCCGGTTGACGGGACGACGCATGGCGATATCCGCCAAGGCTTCGTTTACGACCGCTCGCCGCACATCACGCTGAAATCCATCGCCAACAATGCCGAGATCGACGTAATCTGGGAGGAGTTTCAGGCAAAGCTTGAACCGCTGCGCCGCGAGTTGAACGCCGCGCTCGGTAAGAAATTGGAAGAGTGGGAGATTCCACGTGAGGCAGCGGCTGGCTGGTCAGCCAATGTCAAAGGCATTCATGCGGCATGGTGGGAACAGCGCGTCGCGCGTCAGAGGATGATCGACGAGTCCATTGCCAAGAAGGCCGATGTCGAACTGCTATACGACCGTCCCTATGAAGACAAATCCCGCATCCGCGTTGCTGGGCCGTTCACGGTCGAAAGCCTTTCACCTCACCGCGTCGTGCCGTCGAGCGAAATCGAGCTGATCGAGGAGATCGACGCCGCCGAGGGCAAGCGCAAACGCAAACGCAAGCTGCCTAAGGGCACCGACGAACTCAATGACTTCTCGACGATGATTCTGGAGCACCTCGAAACATCGGGTGTCCAGCAGGCGAAGAAGGCCGACCGCATTACCTTCACATCCATCACCGGCTGGCCGGGAACATGGATCGCCGCCGAAGGCCGGTTCATGGAAGGTGAAGCGGAAAAGCGCGCTGCAATCTTCATCGGACCGGAATTCGGCACGGTGAGCCGCGCCGACTTGACTGCCGCCGCCCGCGAGGCGCTGGACGCTCGCTTCGATGCGCTGATCGCCTGTGGCTTCAATTTCGAGGCGCACACCTCGGAACTGAACAAGCTTGGGCCATTGCCGATCCTCAAAGCCAAGATGAATCCCGAATTGCATATGTCTGACGAATTAAAGAACACGGGCGCAGGCAATTTGTTCGTGGTGTTCGGCGAACCGGACATCAAATGGGATTTCGACTCGGACGGAGAGATTGTCGTCGAGGTCTTGGGCATCGATGTATTCGATCCCAAGACAGGCGAAGTCCGCGCCAGCGGCAAGGACGACATTGCCGCATGGTTCATCGACACGGATTATAATGAGGAAAGCTTCTTTGTTCGCCACGCCTATTTCATGGGCGCGAACGATCCGTATAAATCGCTAAAGACCGCCTTGAAGGCGGAGATCGACGAGGACGCCTGGGCGACATTGTACCGGGACAAGTCACGTCCGTTCCCACGCCCCGACACGGGACGCTTCGCAGTCAAGGTCATCAATCACTTCGGCGACGAGGTGATGAAGGTCTTTGCGGTGTAGGGCCCCATGATCTTCTGCATCGCCGACAGTTTCCAGTCCGCATTGGGCCGCCTTTCTGCTCAGGAACAGAAGGCTGTGAAGGAGACCGTTTTCGATTTGCAGATGAACCCCGCCGCACCCGGGCTTCAATTCCATCGCATCGACAAGTCCAAAGACCCAAATTTCTGGTCTGTGCGCGTCAGCCGGGACGTTCGCCTGATCGTCCACAAGACGGAAGGCAGCTTTCTGATATGTTATGTCGCCCATCATGACGACGCTTATATATGGGCTGAGCGCCGCCGCATCGAAGTCCACCCCAAGACCGGGGCGGCGCAGATCGTGGAGGTGCGAGAGCGCGTTCAGGAAATCGTAGTCCACAAGCCGGTGGAGGTGGAACAGCCTGTAACGCCGATCCGCGCTGATCTGCCCTTACTGTTCCCCGGGATCACGGATGAAGAACTTCTCACCTACGGCGTTCCGGTCGATTGGCTTGCCGACGTAAAGGCTGTCACGGAAGACACAATTTTCGATCTCGCTGAGCATTTGCCGCGCGAAGCTGCTGAAGCGCTGCTGGACCTTGCCACCGGTACAAAACCGCAGATACCCGCCGTAACCGCGCCGGAGGTGGTCAGCCCGTTCGAGCATCCCGACGCCCAGCGCCGCTTCCGCGTCATGGAAGATGTCGAAGAACTCAAGCGAGCGCTCGATTTCCCTTGGGATCAATGGACGGTGTTTCTGCATCCCTCGCAGCGGCAGGTCGTGGAACAGTCGTTCAGCGGCCCCGCGCGGGTGTCCGGTTCTGCCGGAACGGGAAAGACGGTCGTTGCCCTGCATCGCGCCGCAAACATCCTGCGCCAGCACCCGCAGGCGCGGCTCTTGCTCACGACCTTTTCGCTGCCGCTTGCCAATGCGCTTGAGGGAAAGCTGCGTATCCTCACCGGGGAGGATAAGGGCATCGTCCCGCGCGTGACCGTCCTACCCTTCAAAGGTGTTGCGCATGAGCTTTTTACACTGGCCTTCGGCCATCACCCGAGGGCTGCGACCGAGGATCAAATTCGCGGGGCTCTCAAGACGGCGGCGGGCGAAGCTTTCCTGACCAGCTTCACCCCGCGCTTTCTTGCCTCGGAATGGCTTAATGTCGTCGATGCGTGGCAGTTAGATAGCTTGGAGGCGTATCAGACCGTTCCCCGGTTGGGCCGCAAGAACCGCCTTGGCACGAAGCAGCGTGAAAAACTCTGGCCCGTCTTTGTGCGGGCAAAGCAGCTTATCGAGGCGCAGGGGCTTCTCACCTGGCCTTCCATCTTCGGGAAGGTCACCGCGCATTACGCGGAGCGCGCCGACAAACCATTTACGCATGCCGTGATCGATGAAGCGCAGGACCTCGGCGTACCGGAACTGCGGATGCTAGCTGCTATTACGCCGGGTGGCCCCAATGCGCTTTTCTTCGCTGGTGACCTCGGCCAACGCATCTTTCAGGAGCCCTTTTCATGGAATGCGCTGGGCGTCGATATTCGCGGGCGTTCGCGCACGCTTAAGGTCAATTATAGAACGTCGCACCAGATTAGGCAGGCCGCCGACCGCCTTCTGCCCAAGATCGTGCAGGACGTTGATGGGAATGAACAGGACCGGCGCGGTACCGTGTCCGTGTTCAACGGCCCCGACCCTGAAATTCAGACCTACGCTGACGCCGACCGTGAAATCCAAGGCGTGGCCGACTGGATCAAGCGCTCCGTGGCCGATGGAATTGCACCTTCCGAGATAGGCATATTTGTGCGTTCAAATGACCAACTCGCCAGGGCGCGCGCCGCCGTGAAAGCCGCAGGTCACACGCAGCTGGAACTCTCTGAACGTCTGGAGCAGCCGCAAGGCCGTATAGCCATCGGCACCATGCACCTTGCCAAGGGTCTCGAATACAAGGCCGTCGCCGTCATGGCTTGCGACGACGATGTTCTGCCATTGCAAGATCGCATCGAGACTGTCGCCGACGAGTCAGAACTTGATGAAGTCCACGATACCGAGCGCAACCTGTTCTATGTTGCCTGCACCCGCGCTCGCGATAAGCTGCTCGTTTCAGGAATTGAGCCCGCTTCTGAATTTTTTGCTGATTTTTCCGCGCCACTGCAAAAAAGCTGAGTGGCTGTCGTTGAACTTTGCCGTAAGTACTATCGACGCTGAAAAGCCGATTTCAGCGCGTCGGCTGGAGAATTGGTGCCTGGGCTGACCTGGACCCTTTGCGGTTGAACCCATAGCCGCGTATGTCGCCAAGGAGTGAAAGGGCAACCTTCGAACCATTAAGCCTGAATATCGGCGTGTGTCTGATGCCGCGCAATGAATACTGATGTGTTCATCGTCGATGGGCCCGCCTTTGCTGGCGGCTGCCTTGCTGAGAGTTACCAAACGTTCGTCTTTATTCCGCTCGACCATCCCCGACGACGATTTAACTTTGTTGCCCATGCTGCAGCGGTCGAAAGGCACGCGCTTCGCGCGCCTCCGTATCGCAACAAAAAAATCAAAGGTCGTTTTGAATTTTGTTCGTTGCAGTTTGCCATTCTCGCTGCTGCCGACACTGTTCTTAAGGTGCTGACCGGCGAAGCGGTCCTTATGGGGCTGCACTTCACTGGCCTGGTTGCGTTCGCGGACATGGAGGCTGCGTCAGCCCAGGAAGACGACGAGCTCCCTTTTTAAGCTTCCTAAGCGAACGCGTCTTTGGCGCGCGCCGCCGTGAAAGCGCGGCGGGAACGGGCTCTAATTGATGCAAGGAGTTGGTCCTAACCGACGTTGGTGAAAAGCGATTTTATCTTCAATTTTACGCAACATTCGTGGCCCATTAAGCACACTGCGCCATAATGGACGCAGCATTTCTGAAGAGGGTTTATTGCAGCCTGACTGGTGCCGTTACATGGATCGAACTCGAAAGCACGACGCGGTTAATTTCGGTCAACCAGATCAACTGCCGGCTCTCGAGGCTCATCGGTTCGACACGGCGGCCTTCAATCTATTCAACAAAATTGTTTTCAAACAAGAAGCCCGCTTGCGCGGGGAAGCCTTGTTGCGCTGTTATCCCCGCAGAAACAATCGGGGTGTGGGATTAGCGCATTCGCCTGGCGGAGCGCTTTCAAAAAAAGACCGCGAAAAGCGGCGAGGCTATAGATGCAAGAAATTGAATTAACAATACCGCCGCATGCGCCCGGCAGCGCCGCCAGCGGCCTCAAACCGGCCGGGAGGACCCGCCAGACCAGGCGGGCCGAGCAGGAGCAAGCGCAGGGCCCTGCATCACCTTGTGCGCCAGAGAGCGCCCGGCCGGACCAATCGCAACGTGTCAAAGCCAAACCCGCTCCGCCGGAAACCCTGACACAGAAAGGCGCCATGGCGCTGGCCAAGCGGCTGGACAAATACTGGCGTGATCAAGGCTACGAGACTGCACGCTTCTGGGTGGAGGTTATCGAGGAACGTTTCGAAAAAATTGGCAGCTATGAAATCTACCGCGTAGCGAGCAACCTCGTAAACGGCTGGCCGCCGCGCTCCTCCGACAAGCGGAGCCGCGACTAAACTTTGCGAACGAATGGCAGCCTTTGACCCATTCCGCGCGAGCTTCCCAAAGCTGCGCTTGCACCGGGTTGCGACCCCTACGGTGGGTCGGCGGTACGAAGCGCCAGCGCGCGGCGGATCAGACGCAGGTTATAGCGGGCGATCTGGCTTTCGGCGGAGCCGTCGGGAATCTCCGGATAGGCATTCGTCAGTTGCGCAAGCTTGTCGCAAAGCTCGATGCGCGAGAGTTGCAGCAGTTCAATCAGCGAAAATGCTTTCATGTTTTCCTCCCTTGATGACGACCGCGACCATCGCGGCCGGAGGAGCGTTTGCGCGCCCGCCGCGCGGGCGCACCGCTTGCGGCCGGAACGTCCGTGGAGGAGCGCGAAGCGCTTGCGCCCATAGGCGCGTGCGGGGGTGCGAGAGACGACAAGGCCCGCATGGGCGTGCGTCAAAAGGGGAAAGCGAAACTTTCCTGCCTGGTTGAACAGGCGCGTCCCGCCGAGCGGCGGGTCGGGCTCTAATGCTTCGCATCCGAGCCCCGCAGATCCCGCAAGCGGGATGCCGGGTCTCGGCCCTTCGGGTGACGATCCCGCGCGCAAGTTTATTTCTGAGCGCAAGCGCTGATGAAATTTCAAGGCTATGGGGCTCCGCCCCTCGCGCGCGCAAAGGCATCCAAACACGTCCCGCCGCCTCCACACGTATCCCCGCAAGGGCGGGGCCCCGCGTGTGGACCCTCGGTCGGGCCGCGTTCGGAACCTCCTTGCGCTTGCTACCCCCGGTCTCGCCGACGGGCAGGGGTGCAGCAGCAGCTGCACCCACGCCCCAAGGAGAACCGCACATGAAACTTTTAACCGAGACACAACGCGAGGAATTAATCGCTAACGGTCGCGCCAACGCCGAGCGCATCGCCAAGGACGGCAACACCCTCGACCTCAAGCCCGTCGTCAAACTGTTTTGCCCATGGGGCGAGGCGACTTGGCTTCTGACAGAACTCGATCCGGAAGACCCTGACCTTGCCTTCGGCCTTTGCGACCTCGGCATGGGAAGCCCTGAACTCGGCAACGTGCTGATTTCCGAACTCGAAAGCGTTACCGGACCCGGCGGGCTCACCATCGAGCGCGATGTTTTCTTTCGCGCCACTGACACCCTGCAAACCTATGCCGCCGAAGCCCGGCGGCATGGCCGCATTCTCGCGTGAGGGGGCAGCCATGAAGAGAGACGTCTATCAGAGCATCACCGACAAGATCATCAGCCAGCTAGAGCAGGGCGTGCGCCCGTGGCTTCAGCCGTGGAACGCCAGCCACATGGACGGGCGCGTCATGCTGCCGCTGCGCCATAACCGCGTGGCCTATCGCGGCGTCAATGTCATCGCCCTTTGGATGCAAGCCATGGAGAAAGGCTATAGCGCCCCGATCTGGATGACCTTCAAGCAAGCGATCGATCTCGGCGGCTGCGTCCGCAAAGGCGAGAAGGGCACTTTAAGCGTTTACGCCGACAAAATCACCCGCTCCGAAATCGACGCCGAAACAGGCGAGGTAAGCCCTTTCGCTATCCACTACATGAAAGGCTACACCGTCTTTAACGTCGAGCAGATCGACGGTTTGCCCGAGGCTTACTACTGCAAGCCATCGCCCCGCAGCGAAACACTGCCCCGCATCGAACACGCCGAGCGCTTCTTTGCCGCAACCGGCGCGCAAATTCGCGTTGGTGGCGACCGCGCCTATTACGCCATCGGCACCGACCATATCCAGATGCCGCCCTTCGAGGCCTTCCGCGATGCCGAAAGCTACTACGCCACGCTTGCGCATGAAGGCACCCACTGGACGCGCCACCCGTCACGGCTTGACCGCAGCTTCGGGCAAAAGCGCTGGGGCGATGAAGGCTACGCCATGGAGGAACTGGTCGCCGAACTCGGCGCGGCCTTCCTTGCCGCCGATCTTGAACTGACGCCGGAGCCCCGCGAGGACCACGCCGCCTATCTCGATCATTGGCTCAAGGTGATGAAGGCCGACAAGCGGGCGATTTTTAACGCAGCCTCGCATGCGCAACGCGCAACCGACTTCCTGCACGGCAAGCGCCAGCCCCAAGCCTTGGAGGTTGCAGCATGAGCAGCCTTCGCAAACATCAGAACGCGCAACTCGGCTTCGATGGCCTTCTCGCCAGCGCCGAGGCCGAGAACCAGACCCGGCAAATTGCCCGTGAATCCGCGCATCTGCCCGGCACCATGGACGAGGCTCTGCCGTTCTATCGCGCCCTCATCGAGCGGCACCATGCCGCCATGCTTGCCGCCGACACCGAGCAGGTCATGCAGCTTCGCGACGAAGCGCACCGGCTGGCCGTCAAACTCAATAACTACGAACCCGGTATCTGCGCCGATGACGATTCTCCGGGCTGCGTTCTCGATCAGGAAACCCGCGCCGCTGATGGCAGCGTGCCGCTTTGGGGCCAGAGCGGCAGCTTCGAGATCACATGCAAGGGTATGCGTGTTCGCATCGAGATGGACGGGATGTTCGGCATCGGGGCCCATTACATCCCATGGCTTGGCTTTGCGGCCCGCGCCATAGACTTCGATAAGCCTTTCCTCAGCGAGACCGGCTTCCGCAGCTTCCTTGCGCCAAGTGGAGAATTGGTGCCTGGGCTGACCCCGGACGCTTTCGCCGTTGAACTCATAGCGGCGCATGTCGCGAAGGACTGCAAGGGCAAGATTCTAACCATTAAGCCTGAATACCGCCGTATGCCGGAGGCTGCGTCATGAATACGGATGCATTCATGGGTCGATGGGCCCGCCTTTAGCTGGCGACTGTCTTGCCGAGCGTTACCAAACGTTCGTCTTCATTCCGCTCGACCATCCCCGACGACGATTTAACTTTGTTGCCCATGTTGCAGCGGGCGAAAGGCACGCGCTTCGCGCGCCTCCGGAACGCAACGAAAAAATTCAAAGGTCGTTTTGAATTTTGTTCGTTGCCGTTTGCCGTTCGCGCCGCTGCGGACACAGGGTCAACAAGATCGTCATCGTGACGGTCTCGCAACTAGAATGGAGACAAACATGATAATCGGTACATTCGTCTACGACAAAGCCACCGACAGCTTCAGCGGCGACATCTCGACCCTGCACTTCCAGTTCAGCCCGGTTGAGATCACCCCCGCCGAGAAGACCAGCGACAAGGGGCCAGACTACAGGCTCGTTTCCGCAACCGCCCATGGGCACGTCGAGCTCGGCGCGGCGTGGAAGCGCACCAGCGATCAGGGCCGGGAATTCATCTCGGTATCCCTAGACGCTCCGCTTCTGGACGCGCCGCTCAATGCAGCGATGTTCCTCTCCGAAAGCGGCACCACGGCTTCAATGGTCTGGAACCGCTTGAAGGCTAAGGCTGAGCCCAAGGCCAAGGCGAAAACTCCCGCCAAGAAAGCAGCCTGACCGGCTGCGCGCACCGGCCGCCTCGCGCGGCCGGTGCGCATCATTCCACGGAGGGCCGGATGGCAGGCCGCACCCATTACGACATCCTCGGTGTCTCCCGCGTAGCCAACAGTGCCGAGATCAAGACCGCCTATCGGCGGCTAGCCATGGACTGGCACCCGGATCGCAACACGCGTCCGGAGGCCATCATGCGCTTTCGCGAGATCAACGAGGCCTATCAGTGCCTCTCGGCTCCCGAGGCGCGAAAGCGCTATGACGCCGAGCTGCGCCAGGAGGAGGCGCGGAGTTCCTATACGCATGCCAACGCGCGCGGATTCCACGATGGTTGCGCCGAAGATCCCGAATGCCTGCCTTGCATGCTGGTACGGCTTTGGCATGAGCTTGACGCGCAGCTTGCGGCGGTACCTGAAAAGCTGCTCGCGTTGTTCATCCGTATCGACAGTTGGCTCAGCCGCGCCAACTGAAGGCCGCGCTATGCGTTCGCGCGAAATTCGCTGGAAGAACGGGCCAAGGCAGGCTCCATCATGCGCCAGCCAAGGCAGAGCGGCAGCACGACAAGCATGACAAGCACTGTGACTGTCAAAACACTTGTAGTCGTTCCCGCAAACGCAAGCAGGAACACGGCAACCGGCACGATCCCGCCCCGCGCCATGGCGTGCCACCGCCCAAACCAAGAAGGGTAGCGCGCTGCCGCATAGCGCGCGCCAGCACCGGCCAGCGCGAGAATCGCGGCGAGGAAGAGCGCCAAGGCGGGATAGGTCGCCGCCGAGGTTGGCAGCAGCCACCAGATTAGTCCGAACCAGACGGCGGCTGGACCGGCCAGCAGCAGGAGACGTGGCAGCGCCAGAATGCGCTCGGGCAATCGCGGATGCATCATGCCCGCGCCGCAGGCCAGCAAGGTGAACGCCAGCGTCGTGCCGCCGGTCATTCGAAGCTCAGCCGCGACTTCGTACCAGAGATAGAGAAGAAGGCCGAGTTTGATAAAGAATGGTTTCATGGGCAGCGCGCGGAACATCTCAGGAATTGTGGTACGGGTCGGGATCGAACTGTCCCGCCAGGCGCGGGATCGTCCAGTACGGCGCACGCGGCGCGATCAGCGGTTCATGCCGGCCAGCAAAAAAGATCAGCGACTCCTGCGCGGAAAGACTCATGGTCGATTCAAGCGGAAGCAACGGCACGCGCTGATCGTTCAGCGATTCGCTGCTCTGATGCTTCCATAGCTGTCCGGAATAACTCCGGCTCCGGCTCTCGCCGGTCGTCATGCCGCCGCGCCGCTGCAAATATTCCGCCGTTTCGAGATCGACCGGCGTGAAGAATTGCTGCATTCCGCAATTGCCGAGGATGCTCATCCAGTTCTTCCCATAGAGATGCTGCAACTGCGGCAAATCCTGAAGGAAGGGCCAAATCTGAAGATTGAAGCCCGCTGCGAAACCAAAGGCATTGGAAACCGCGGGCAATTGTTCGAGCCGTGCGAATTCATCCAGGATCACCAACACCGGATAGCCGCCGGGCTCGGTGGTCAATTGATCGAGAGCCGAAGTGATGATGAGGCGTAGAAACCGCGCATAGGCATCCATATAGCGGCCGGGCACGATCATATAGACGGTGGTTGGCTTGCGCTTCAATTGTTTGAAATCAAAATCATTACCGGTGAGCGTGCCCTTTAGCTCGGCGTCGGCCAGAGCCGGGTCATCTAGCAGCGCCGTTTGCGTAATCGCCGTGTTGGTCGCGGCGCTGATGTCACGGGCTTCTGCATCCTTGAAGCGCCCGATCGCCTGCCGAATGAAAGCGCGCGGACTCCGGCTCATCGCCTCAAGATGCACGGCTGCTTCCTTGCCGCGCGCCGCAATGTCAGTGAGTATCTTACGCATATGCGCAAGCGTGGCATGAGTTCCCATGGTGTCGATCAGGTACAGATTGATCGTGGTGACGAGATCGCGCGCGGTATCATCGAAATAGGGTTCGCGGCCTTGCGTCAGGATCAGCGCCTGTGACAGCGCCGCCATGTCGGCGAACCCGTCGGGGCTTTCGAGCCGAATATGGGCGAGTGGATTGTAGCGGTCGCGGCCCAGACACCATGGCGCGCCGCTGTGCATCCCGAACGGATTGAGGAAGCGGACCACGTGCCCCATCTCGCGGCGGCGGCGCGCGGTCACCGCCGCGATTTGCCCTTTGGGGTCGGCGACGATCACGCTGTGGGGCACTTGCAGCAGCGACTGCACGATTACGGTTGCGGCCTTGCCGCTGCGCGTCGCCCCGGTCGTGCAAAGGTGGCGATTGTCCGTGTAGCAGAGAAAGGTGCCGCGTGCGGCGTCGTAGCCGTAGGGAATGGCGAACTCAGCGCTCATCGGACATCCCCGCCCGCCGGTAATCACCCGCGCTGCCGAAATGCGCATCCTGCGCGCCGCTCATGGGCCGCTCGGCTAGGCGCCAGCCGTAAGAGACAGAGGCGGCGGCCAGCGCGGCGACGAGGAGATTTCCGGAGCGGCTGTCCAGAACGCCAAAGCCCGTGGCCCATGACAGAAACGGCACGAGCAGCAGCGTAAGGCCGAGCGCATAGAGCGCGCCGGCCTGCATCATCGCGCGCGCCTGCGAGAAGCGCTCGTATATGAGCCGCGCCGCGCCGCCTGCCATGACCAGCGGCAGGCCGATCCCCCAGACCACTAAAATTGCGTGGTGCGGTTCGGCCGGGACAATGCCGAAGAACAGCGCAAAAATCGCCGCAAGCTGCATCAGCAGCCACCACGCCCGCATGCCAAGCCGGAACACCGCTTGTCCCGCCAGCTTGATGGCGGCGCGGCCCACGAGCCAAAGCACGATTGCGAACACGAACGCATAATTTGTCAGCCAGGTGGTCGAGAGCGCCCACCACGTGGCGAAGAAGATCAGTGCGGGCCAGATGTTTTCGTTCGAACGACTCATGGCACCTGCTCCAGCATGGCTACTCCTATCGAGCAGCAGCACGGATGAACAGGTTTAGGGCGAGCGTTCGTGCTTGTTTAGTTGGGAGGCTTTGGAATCTTTGTTATTGCGAAGCAACGCCTTGTCATCCGTTTTATTTTGAAAGCGATGACACGTGCAAAATTGAAATGCGCATCACTATGTTGGCGAAAGAGCGTAGCGAGATGTGGTTTGCGGTACCGCAAACCTCTCGCACGGGGGCAGGTTGGTTGCCCCCGTGACCCCCCTAAGGACGCATGCGCTCTGCGGACATCTGGGTGATGTATGAGCCGGCCAACGAAATCTGAAAAGCGGGATCGCCAACTTAATCTCAAGCTGACCGGGCGCGAGTTTGATTGGGTGCGGACACGCGCAGGCGCATCGGGCATGCAGCCGGTCGACTTTGGGCGGGCGCAGCTACTGGCGGAGCGGCCCGTCCGGGCAAGGCATCGTGCCGCGCCCGGCCATCTCGATCCTCTCTTCCTTGCGCATTTGTCACGCATTGGAAACAACCTCAATCAGATCGCGCGGCGGCTGAACGAATTCAAAATCGTGCCGCCTTCGGCGCTTGAACCCCTGCTTGAGGCTATTCGCGAGATCATCCGGAAGGCATCCGCCGATGGTCCCTAAACTGTTCGGCTCCGGGAAGTCGTTCAAAAAGCTGGCCGCCTATCTTCTGCATGACCCGGAAAGGGCCAAGACAGACCAGCGCGTGCGCTGGACCCATACCCTCAACCTCGCTCACGACCACCCAGCAGCAGCCGTGGACGAAATGCTTTGGACCTATCGCAGCGCTGACGAGCTGAAGCGCCAGGCGGGGCTTAAGGCTGGCGGCAGGGCGCTCGAAAACCCGGTCCGGCATTTCTCGCTCAATTGGCACCCGTCCGAAAATCCGACCCGTGAGCACATGATCGAAACGGTCGAAAGCTTTCTCGCTCACATGAAGTGGTCGGATCACCAAGCCCTGATCGTGTGCCACGATGACAAGCACCCGCATGTGCATGTCATGGTGAACAGCGTGCACCCGGAAACGGGCCGGGCGCTCAATACGTCGTTTGAGAAGCGCCGCGCCCAGGAATGGGCCGCTGCGTACGAGAAAGAGCACGAACTCATATTTTGCGAGGAGCGGCTTAAGCCGGTCGATGAACGGACGCCGTCGCCGACAAGGGAGACGTGGGAGAAGCTGAGAGGCTACGAGCAGGAAGACAGCCGCGCGGAGCGGGAGCGCATCGTTAAGGATTTGGGTTATTTCGAGCGTGTGGATGCTGAAGGCGCTGCGTCCCGCGAATGGGAAGCCTTGAAAGCGCATCAGCGGAAGGAGCGTGAGCAGTTCTTTATCGATGGCAAGGAGGCTTACCGCGAAACTCGCAACGCGGCCTATCGCGAAGTCCGCGCCGAGTATCGAAGCCACTGGCGTGAGTATTTCGATGCCAAGCGGGATGGGGCGGACAGCGCACGCCTCGCAACCATGAAGGCCGATATCCTCACCTCGCAGAATGAAAGGCTGGACGCCCGCCGGAGCGAGGCTTGCGCCGCTCTTCGTGAGCAACGGGACGAGGTGTATGCGGCGCTGCTTGCCCGCCAGCAGGAGCAGCGCCATGAACTCACCGAACGCCAGCGGGACGGGCAGCGGTCCTATGACTTGCTCGATAAGCTCTATCCGATCGGTCCGGAAACCGGGCGCAGCGAAGACCGGACCTTGCAGAATTCGACGCGCGATCAGTTGCCGGATGCATTCCAGCGCGCGGGTGCGGAAATCTGCGATCCAGCCGGGGAAGCGGCCACGCAGCGCAAGCGCGAAGAGCCAACGCCAGAATCTGACCTCCCGCGTGAGCATCATAAGCTGCGTGATCCAATCGACAGCGTCGGCGGCCTTGGCTTGGGCGCGCTTGGCGCGATTGCCTCGATAGGCGAGCGTCTGTTCGATGGTTTTTTGGGGGGTGGAGAGGGAGTGGCACCGCGACGGAAGGAAGCCACGAAAAACCCGGCCATCAGTGAACGCGACAACGCCCAGCGGGCCGCAGCGGCGCAGGCCGAGGCGGAATCGCGGGCGACGGAAGAAGCGAAGCTTCGCGCGTTTTGGGATGAACGCAGGCGACGAACACGCGAACGGGACTAAGCGCGGATTTGGGGCAGGGAGCACCTTCAAATCCGGGACGCATCGGCTCCGGCGGAAACGCAAAATGGACGTGAGCGACGAAAGCGCCGTTGCATACGCCCGTATCGCGCGGGCCTTCGACGGGTTTCTGAACGCCGCCATGGCGCGGCTCCGCTTGTTTTACGCAGCCCGCATTGGCGGGCTGATGCTCACTCGACAAGGCGGCCAATCGGCAGCCGTAGCCGCGCTCATGGCTGAGCGCGACGCCGCGCTTGCTCAGTTGCGCCGAGAGATGGTGGAGAGCCGCCGCGCAGCCATCCAGGCGGCGCGACGGCAGTATCGGCGAAAGCAGTACTGCGTTGTGGTCGAGCCGGAATGGGTGGACATGCCCAGCCGACCGACACGGACGAACCGGAAACGCTGGCCCGTCCGTGCCATGTCCGGAAAGGGCTATCCCAGACCATGAAATTTCCGCCACTGAGCCTTGGAGAGGCACACGGCCCCCTTCAGCTTGAAGAAGCCAGCGGGCTCACGGCGTGCGCGGTAGTGAGCCCACAGGTTGAAGACGCGCCGCCGAGCCTTGTTGTCGTCCTCGCCGAACAGGAAACGGGCGATTGCCCGGGCCCCGTAGATGATATCGCCCGGGCCGCCTTGGCCCGGCGTGACCGGGGGTGGAGGCGGCGAACCCCCGCCCGGCGGAGTGAGGGAGGTTGTTGCTTTGCTGCGCTCCTGATGACGCTGCATTGCCCCGAAGCTGGCCGCCGCCACGGTGCGGCTGGTGTTCAGATTGGTGCGTTGAACGATCATGGAATGGTCCTCTTTGCGGGTTGATCACCTGCAAAAAAAACCTGAGAATTTGAGAAATGTACCGGCATGGCCGGAAATCAGGCCGCAAAGTTCGGAAATCATGCCTCGGATTACAAAAGAGCTTCCCGGAAACCGCGCCGACTACACCTTCGGCGATCTCGTTTATTGGCATTTGTTCAAATACGGCACCCGCCCGAATATCAGTCCATCGGCTAAAGCGGGCCGTGTGTGGGAGGCGGCTGGATTTAGCGACCTCCTAGGTATTTCTGACCGCACTCTGCGCAACTGGATATTCGACAAGCATTTGCCGGACGATATTGGGAGCCTTTCCAAAGAATTATTTGGAGAGAATAAGGCCTGGGACGAAGCGCGTCTTGAACTTCAGGACCGGCTGGAAAAAGGGTGGGCGAGAAAGAACCGAAAATCGGGCCTCAAAACTACGACGGCGGTTGACGAGGTAAATCGCACCGACTCCCCAACCACTGAGACCCCTGCCGTTGAGGGGAGCGCACAAGGCAAGGAAGAACCGGCCAATCCTCCGGAGCCGGAAGCCCCGAAATCCGATGCGGGGAACGGGCAGGGGGACGAGCCGCCAAAGTCCCGCGCACTCGATCCTGTTCAACCTGGCCCCGGCAAGAAGCCGGTGCCCGCCAGTTTCGTGCGGGCGGCTCTGGCCGCGCTTGCCGTCGTCCTTGGCATCTATGCTTTTCAAACGTCGCGCGAAGACAAGGGATCGACCCAGCAGAAAGCCACTGTTGAGACAGCGCCGCCGAAGAAACAAGTCACCGAGCAGCCCCAAGACCGGAATCAACTTGTTTCCGTCCCGATTGTGCAGCCACCCGTAGCGCCCCGAGCGGAGCCTCCGGCAATTTCAAAGCAAGAGCTTCCGCCTGTGGTTCGCACCGAACTACCCGCGCAACCAACTCCACCGCGACAGCCCACGGAGCAAGAGCAACGCGAGGCGGAGCAACGGCGCATCGAAGGCGCGGCATTCGCGGCGCGTCAGGTCGCCTATGACAATGAAAAGCGGCAACGCGAAGCGGAAGCGCTTCGTCTCGACGCCTTGGCGCAGGATACAGGACGACAAGAGCAGCAACGCGAAAATGATACGCGCCTTGCCGCCGGGATGGGTTTTCGCTTGCGCGAAAACATCTATGTGGCCAATGCAGCCTTTCGCAGTCTGCTAACCGAAAGCGTTCTGGAATGCGCTCTAGCTTGCATCAAGGAGAATTGCGACGCCTTCGCCTTCTACCGTAATCAATTCGGGCCGAATTCGCGCCAGCCGCGTTATTGCTACCTGCACCGCAAGCCATTCACGACCGCGAATGGTCCTGGCCATACGTTTGGTGAACGTGTTGCAGGATTGCCTGAACCATCGGCACCAGCCGGTGCAGCAATCGCGCAAGCGCCATCGCAGCCTGTTCAAGCCGAGAAGGGGGCTGCAACCGCCGCCAATAGTGGCGGACTAATTTATTGCGCGGGCATCCCCTTAAAAGTGACAGGGTTCAAAA
>Ga0265314_10002638_pt1 | contig 18054 bp, 18 predicted proteins | sample 4126metaG_FD_203106 | JGI IMG/M metagenome (GOLD analysis project Ga0265314, IMG submission 203106) | Rhizosphere microbial communities from Carex aquatilis grown in University of Washington, Seatle, WA, United States - 4-1-26 metaG | ecosystem: Host-associated > Plants > Roots > Rhizosphere >... | reverse complement strand
TTGTCCAAGATATCCAGCATCAACGCCGGAGCCACCCCGTTTTTGGCCGCCAAAACCATCCCTTCGGCGAATGCTTGCATTAAGTTAGCGAGCACCAAATTCTGCGTCAGCTTGGCCTTCAACCCTTGGCCAGCCGGACCGCAGTAATACAAACGTTTCCCCATCGCCTCGAAATACGGCTTGGCACGATCGAAAGCCCCCTGATCGCCGCCCACCATAAAGGTAAGCGTCCCGCCCTCGGCACCGGCTTTCGACCCGGTGCACGGCGCGTCCAGAAAATGGACGCCTTTGGCGGTGAACAGCGCTCCCATCTCCTGGCTCTCGGTGGGCGAAACGGTGCTGCAATCCGACGTCACGCTGCCGGGGCGGATGCCTTCGAGCAAACCGTCTTTGCCGGTGCTGACAGCGCGCGCCATGGCGGTGGTGCCGACGCAATAAAAAATGAAGTCGGCGCGCTGGGCTACTTCTTTGGGCGTGGCGCAGGCGGTGCCTTTGCCTTTCGCCGCGAGCTCTTTCGCCTTCGCGCCGGTGTGCGACCACAACGCGACTTCGTGACCCGCCTCCAGAAGATGCCGGGCCATCGGGTAGCCCATGATTCCTAAACCTAAAAAGCCGAGTTGTGCCATGAGAGAATCTTACCAGTGCGGCCCTCCATTTTGATCACCAAGCGTCTTTTCCCGGAAACAGTGGCGTTCCTTGAGCAGCACGCGAACGTCGATTACGTGCCGACCGCGGACGGCCTTACATCTGCCGAATTGATTGCGCGGGCGCGCGGCAAACAAGCGATCGTTTCGCAATTCACGGATGCGTTATCGAGCGAAGTGATTGCGCAGCTCAAAGGCCTGGGCATGATTGCTCACGTGGGCGTGGGTTTCGACAACATCGATGTCGCGGCTGCGACGGCTCACGGGATTCTGGTCAGCAATACGCCGGGAGTTCTCGACGACACGACGGCAGATTTTGCATTTGCCCTGCTGCTGGCAGCGGCGCGGCGCGTTACGGAAGCGGATGCGTTTGTGCGCTCCGGCCAATGGAAGCGCTGGAGTTTGGAATTGATGATCGGCCACGACATCCATCACCGAACATTGGGGATTTTGGGCATGGGACGAATCGGGCAAGCGGTGGCTCGACGGGCGGCGGGTTTTTCGATGCGGGTTTTGTATCACAATCGCACGCGGGTCGCGGGCGATTTCGCTGCCTGGGTTTCGAAAGAAGAGTTGCTGGCGGAGTCGGATTTCCTCAGCATTCACGTGCCTCTGAACGAAAGCACGCGGCATGCGATTGGCGAAGCGGAGTTGCGGCGCATGAAACCGACGGCGATTCTAATCAATACCGCGCGCGGGCCGGTGGTCGATGAAGCGGCGCTTGCGAAGGCGCTTGCCGAACATTGGATCGCCGCCGCCGGGCTCGATGTTTTCGAGCGTGAGCCGGAAGTTCACCCCGCGCTGCTTGCGTGCCCGAATGCCGTGCTCGCGCCGCACATCGGCTCGGCGAGCGTGGACACGCGGCGGAAAATGACGATGATGGCGGCAGAAAATGCGCTCGCGGCTTTGACGGGAAAACGCCCGCCGAATCTGCTCAATCCTGCGGTGTGGGACTCGTGGGCATCCCGGCCAGAAGGCGCAGGATAAGCAAGTCAGAAGGTTGGAACGTGTGGACAGGAATGTTGTTCGCGTCCTCGTCCTGATCGACCACGTGGCTGCGGATCATCTTGCGCAGATGCTCAACCGACACGCCAAGTTCCTCGGCTGCTTCTACTTCCGTGTATTGCGATCTTCCAGGGCGAGTCATTAGCATTGCGGTTAATTCGATTGTAGGGCGCGCGGGCGGGTGGCCCAATCGGGCAGAGCGCTTAGTTCGAAATAGGGTTCGCCTGACGTACCGGAGTACTACTAGCGATACTTCTTCGCGTTTGGAGCGTCAACATACAATGAAACCATGAGGATTCTCACTTCCTTTTTCCTGTTTTCCCTTTCTGTGCCAACGACGGCCCTATGGGCGCAAACTGCTCCGGGATTCGATCCGACGGCGATCGATCACAGCGTGAATCCCTGCGACAACTTCTATCAATTCGCGTGCGGCGCGTGGATGACGGCGAATCCCATCCCGGCGGATCAATCGCGCTGGGGAAGATTTGACGCGCTGCAGGATCGGAATCGCGAAGTCCTCCACAAGATTTTGGAAGCGGCCGCGGTGGCGAAGCCGGGGCGGACGGCGCTGGAACAAAAGATGGGCGATTATTACGCGTCGTGCATGGATCAAAAAGCGATCGACGCCAAAGGAGCGGCTCCGCTGAAGGCGGATCTGGATCGCGTCGCGGCGCTTAAAGATAAGGCCGGCCTCACGGATGCGGTGGTGCTTTTGTTCCGGGCGGGAGTCGCGCCGTTCTTTCAATTCAGCTCGGGGCCGGATCCACGAAATTCGGCGATCGTTATTGCGGATCTGGATCAAGGCGGGCTGGGTTTGCCGGATCGCGATTACTACTTGAAGACGGATGACAAGTCGGTTGAGATCCGCAAGCAATACGTCGAACACATGCAAAAAATGCTGGAGCTGGCGGGGGCAAAGCCGGAGGACGCCGCGAAGCAGGCGCAAGCGGTGATGGCGCTCGAAACCGAGTTGGCGAAGGCTTCGCTCGACCGCGTCTCGCGACGCGATCCCGAAAAGCTGGTTCACAAGATGACTATTCAGGAGTTGGATGCGTTGGGCTCGGGCTTTGCGTGGGGGAAATTCTTTGTGGCGTCGGGCGCGCCGCGCTTCCCTTCGCTGAATGTGGATGTGCCGGACTTCATTAAGGGAATGAATGCCGTAATTGGTTCGGCCGCGCTCGACGATTTGAAGGCGTATTTGACGTGGAACGTGGTGCGGGAATCGGCGAACGCGTTGTCGCTGCCGTTCGAGCAGGAATCGTTCAATTTCTACGGCAAGATTTTGCGCGGCACCAAGGAAATGCGTCCGCGCTGGAAGCGCTGCACGGATTTGACGGATCAGCAGCTGCCGGATGCGTTGGGGCGCAAGTTTGTCGAGACGACTTTGGGCGCTGAAGGAATGAAACGCACCCACGAAATGGTGGGCGAGATCGAGAAAGCCATGGCGGCCGATCTGCAGGACATCGATTGGATGACGCCGGAAACTCGCAAGCAGGCGCTGGAGAAGCTGCACGGCGTGCTGAATAAAGTCGGCACGAATGAGGAGTGGAAAACTTACGCGACGGTGCGTATCTCGCGCAGCGACTTTTTCGGGAACACCGAGCGTGCGGGATTTTACGAAACGGAACGGCAACTTTCGCACATCGGCAAGCCGGTGGACAAGAAAGAATGGGGCATGAGCCAGCCGACGGTGAACGCGTATTACGATCCGCAGCAGAACAATATTAACTTCCCGGCGGGCATTCTGCAGCCGCCGTTCTATGACAACAAAGTGGACGATGCCGTGAATTATGGGGCGATCGGGTCGGTGATCGGGCATGAGCTGACGCATGGCTTCGACGACGAAGGGCGGCAGTTCGACGTCAAAGGCAACTTGCGCGATTGGTGGACGGAGAAAGACGCCAAGGCGTTCGACCAGCGCGCGGATTGTCTGGTGCAGCAATACGGCAACTTCAGCCCGGTGGATGACGTGAAACTCAACGGCAAGTTGACGCTGGGCGAGAATACAGCGGACAACGGCGGCCTGCGGTTGGCGTACATGGCGCTGATGGATAAATTGCAGGGCAAAGAGCCGCCGCCGCGCGATGGCTTCACGGCGGCGCAGAGGTTTTTCCTCGGCTGGGGGCAGATCTGGTGCCAGAATGTGACGCCGGAAGCGGCGCGGCTGCGGGCGCAGACTGATCCACATTCGCCGGGGAATTTCCGGGTGAACGGGACGGTTTCGAACATGCCGGAGTTTCAGAGGGCATTCGCATGCACGCAGAACCAACCGATGGTTCGCGGGCCGGCTTGCCGGGTCTGGTAATTGTAGGCACACTTCTGCTGAGGGGAATCGTCTCGCGGTGGGCTGCGTGCGCAACCCACCGGAGTGGTGAAGGTCATGGACGGCTTGCTGGTCTCTGAAAAGTGACTGAATAAACCAGTTTTCTGCTCTCTCCCATTTCCTCCCGCGGCAACTTAACATCACCAGAGAATCGATTCTCTCCTGTCCCGCCCTCTCCACAATGTTTCCAGGACGGCTAGCCCACTGCTTTCGCAATGGACGCGGATACCAACTAGACAACAACGATTAGCCTGCGCAGGCTGTACTGCGAGTTCAGTATGCGCGGGGTCGGTGCTTAGCGGGCTAAAGGCAAAACGGGAAGCCGTTGATTGCAGTGCTGATCGCCGTTAGGGACGGGGGTGAGGCGCATCAGGGTTGCTTGGGGGCTGCGTCGGTTTTGGGGCCGTCGGGGAGGATGAACGTGGTTTCGCCGGGGCGCAGCAGTTTTAGCTGCTTGCGGATTGCCATTTCCTGCTCGGTCGAGCTGTCTTCCAGCCGTTTGATGCGTTCACGGCGGCGCTCGTTTTCGGCGGCTTTGGCGGCGTTCTGCTCTTCGAGCTGGCGGACTTCCTGGCGCTTATCGAGCAGCGCGGCAACACCTTGGGGCCCGCGCAAGGCGACGACTCCATAGACCACAGCCAGCGCGCAGGCGATGATGAAGCCGGCGCGGCGCATTCGCAAGCGAAGCGATAGTGATCTTAACAAGTCTTCCAATTTACGTTTATAGCGTGTATTGCAAAAAAATACTAGTGTGGTGTTACGCTTTGATGGTTGAGTCCGAAAAAACTTCAGGAACGATCGGGGGATCGTTTGTCGCACCAGATGAGGTGTCCCAAATGTGCCAGCAGCAGCGTACGCCGCTCGCATAACCAGGGAATGTTTGCGGCGTTACAGCGCCTGTTTGGACGCTGGCCCTTTCGCTGCCGCAGTTGCCGCAAGCGTTTCTATCAGGCGGCTGAACCACCTGATGGTTATTGAGCGTCCCGAAACGGTACGGGTTATTTCGCAGCGGCTTTGTCGGCTAAGGCTTTGATTTCGGCGGGAAGGTCGAACTGTTCAGCTGCAATGGGCTGGTCGAAACTCATGTCGGTGATGGTGATTTCGAGATGCTGCGGGCCCATTTTCGATTTGGAACGAGTAGCGACCAGGACGCCGTCGAAGTTCTTATAGTCAGACACCTCGACTTCAACAGGGATTTCGCCCATAGGGCTGACGGCGGTGGTGGCGGTTTTCAGCAGTAATCCGGACTTCTTTGAGTAGAATTGCGTTTCCGCTTTGCCGAGGTTGGGCGTCACCTGCACTTTGTAACAATCTTCACCGTTGACGGTGTCGGAGCCGGTGGTTTCTACCTTGGCGAAGATTTTGCGCCAGTCGACTTGCGCGTTGAAGCGGGCTTCGCGCTCGGCTTGGGCTTTCTCGTCGCCGCTTTTCACGCGTGGGCCGGTAATGGCGTTCTTTTCCCAGGCGATGCCTCCGCTGAAGCCGGATTCGGCTTTGCCTAGCGGTCCTAATTGGAGAGACGAGTATTCTTTGTCGGGGGCGGCGGAGTAGCGGATTAGATTGCCGGTCATGCCGACTTCGGGGACCAGGATGGTTCCGGTCATCTTCTCGTGGGTGTGCTTTTGGTAGGCTGCTTTGCCGCCGGTGACTTCGACGAAGCGGTCGAGGATGGTTTCGGCTTTCGGCAAGTCCTGAGCTGACAGGGCTGCGGCGCAGGCGGCTAGGAGGGCGATCCGTTCGAGTCTGGTCATTTCGATTCCTTTTGCTTCCGTATCCAATCTAGCGCAGCGTCGACCACGGAGTCGTGTCCGGCCAGGAGGGCTTCGCGGGTAAGTTTTACTTCGACGTCGGGGATTACGCCGTTGCCTTCGAGGGCTTGGCCGCCTTCGGAAATATAATTGGCGACGGCATATTGGAAACCGTCGCCGTTGGGCAGGCGGGTGATTACGGAGGGCAGGGCGGCGGCGGCGGTGCGAGTGCCGAAGATGCGGGCGCGGCCGAGATCTTTGAGCCCGCCAGCGAAGATTTCGGACGTAGAGGCGGAGCTGCCGTCGACCAGGACGGCGACGGGGCCGCCGTAGGCTTCGGTGCGCGGGTTGATGGCGAAGTTGAGGGTAGCGCCGCGCATATACATGGTTCCTAAACGCTGTCCTTGCTGGCTTACCAGCCAACCGGCCATGCCCATGGCCATTCCACCGATGCCTCCGGGGTTACCGCGCAGGTCGATGACGATGCCGTCGCAATGGGCGCATTTCTGGACGGCGTCTCCGAATTCGGTCATGACGCGGACCAGATCGAGGAACATATTGAAGCGGATGTAGCCGGTGTTGCCGAGCATCTTCGATTGGAAAAAAACTGGTTGTGGGGGCAAGTTCCCGAAGCCGGCGAAGTTGCCGCGCGGGGGGATCAGTTTGACGTCGCGTGTGATGCGGGCGTTGGCGGCGTCGGCGAAAGTCATGGGGCGGACGGCGTCGATGGGTCCGGAGAGTCGCGCGGCGACGGCGCGTTCGAGCTGCAATTCGTGAATGGCGGGGTCGGTTTGGAGTTTGGCTACTAAAGGAGGAAGGTCGGCGCCGTTGGTTTGTAAAACTTCCCAACCTAGTTTGACGGTTTCGGGGTTTAGCGATTCCGTAACGATGACGCGGCCGTTGAGGACGTGGGCTTCGAAGGCGGGCCAGCCGTCGCCGGCACCGGAGGGGTCGAGTACCTGGTAGACGGCGGCGGGGAAGATCGCAAAATGGGTCTGATGGAGGCGGCCCAACATGTCGCGCATGACGGCGCGGGCGGCGTCGGTCGAGGTGGCGGCTTCGACTTGGGGGCGGTATTCTTCGTGGATGACTTGCCAATCGAGGCCGGCGGGTTTCTCTTCCCAGTGTTTATCGTGGATGGCGGACCAGACGGCTTCGAAAGAGGCCAGATTCAACTGCTTCTGCTCGGCGGTTAGCTGGGCGAAGGCCGGGAGGGCGCACAGGACCAGGGCGAAGAAGGCCAGCGCTCTTGACTTTCGAGGCTTCACTATTCTAATGTAGCGGTTCGACTTGGCTGGCGCGACGCGGCTGACTCGTCTCATTGTTTTATGGCGGACCGGGTACAGGAACACACCGTGGAAAAGGTGCTGGAATCGACACTGGAAAGCGTGGACAGCGCCGAACAGACCGTCCTCAGTGAGGCGGAGGCGCTGGGCTTCGACGAAGACGATTTGCACCGTGTGGGCATTGCACTACGGGAGTGCATGGTGAACGCCGTGGTTCACGGGAATCGCTACAATTCCAGGAAGAAAGTGCATTTGAAGGTGATTCGCACGCCGGAGAGTTTGACGGTGACGATCGGGGATGAGGGCGACGGATTCGATCCGACGGCCGTGCCCGATCCGCTGGCGGGCGAGAATCTTCTGCGCGGTTCGGGGCGGGGCGTCATGCTGATGCAGGCGTTCATGGATGAATTCCAGATTTCAAAACGGTCGCCGCAAGGCACTGAAGTGAAAATGGTAAAGTACAAGGCTAAAGCAACGTAGCAAAACGAGAGAAGAGTGAAGGAGGTTTCCCTGTGAGTGTGAAATTGACCACCCGCCAAGTGGGTGACGTGACGGTGGTGGATGCGGCGGGCCGCATCACACTGGGTGAGGGCGCCAGCATGTTCCGCGACACGATCCGCGATCTGGCGGCCGGCGGCCACAAAAAATTGCTGCTGAACCTTGCCGAGATTTCCTACATCGACAGCTCTGGCATTGGCGAGCTGGTTTCCGGGTTTACCACGGTGGCCAATCAAGGCGGCGTGGTGAAACTTTTGAACCTGACCAAGCGCGTTCAGGATCTGCTGCAGATTACCAAGCTATATACCGTGTTTGAAGTGTTCGACGACGAAGCGAAGGCGGTGCAGAGCTTCAAATAGGTTGCGGCCAGCGGGGGCGAGCCATTTTGGGACTGGCTCAAAACTGCTTCGCGCAGGAATATTGAGAGAATTACGGCGGCTCCGATTCACTCTGTTGTGAAGGGGGCAATACAGGACCCTTCTAACTGCCCGAGGGCGGTTGTTAGAAACGTTGTTAAAAAACAATGGTCCCTGTCAGAGAGCCGAAAACGTATTCGATATTGCTTGCCGATGACCTGACGCTGGTCAGAGAAGGGCTGGCGGCGCTGTGTCAAGCGCAGCCTCATTACCGGGTGGTGGCGCAATGCTCCGAGGGGGCGGCGGCGCTGCGGTGGATTGAGGCGGAGAAGCCCGATATTGCGGTTCTCGATTTAAACCTGCCGGATCTGTTCACTCTGGAAATCGTGCGTAAGCTGCGGGAAGCCAAGGTGACGACGCGAATTGTGGTGCTGTCGACGCGCAAGGACCGGAAAACGGTGGTGGAAGCACTGCGGGCGGGGGTGAACGCATTCCTGCTGAAATCCGGGCCGGCGCATCATTTGCTCGAAGCGTTCGAGCAGATCCTGGATGGCGGGATCTACGTCTCGCCGTCGCTCGAACTGGAGAAAATGTTCAGCTCCGGGCAGAAGGCGGCCCCCGACGATCCTCTGGAGGCTTTGAGTGCGCGCGAGTACCAGGTGTTCTCGCTGCTGGTGGAGGGCACTCGCGCCAAGGAGATCGCGGCGCGGCTGGATTTGAGTCCCAAGACGGTGGATACTTACCGCGCGAGTTTGATGCGCAAGCTGGACATCCATGACGTAGCGGGGCTGGTCAAATTTGCGATTCAGAGGGATTTGACGTCGATCCGCTAGCGCCATTCAGGGGGTGTAATCGCCGCTTGGGTGGTCGAACGGCGCCACCCACTGTTCCGCGATTGCCCGCGTTGCGTACGCTATGCTATTACTGTTACTTGTCTTTATGGCGTACGTAATTGCGGAACCTTGCATTGGAGTGAAGGATGCGGCCTGTGTCGACGCATGCCCAGTCGACTGCATCCACCCCAAGAAAGACAGCGAAAAATTCGCTAACGAAGAGTTGATTTACATCGATCCGGTGGAATGCATCGACTGCGGCGCTTGCGTGCCGGTGTGTCCAGTCTCCGCTATTTTCGCGATTGATGATTTGCCGGAGAAGTGGGGCGAATTCGCCCAACGGAACGCGGCTTACTTCGGGCGCTAGGCACAGTTCACGGCCGATAGGTGGCCGACTGAATATCCGTTTCCCAGATTTTCACTTCGCTGATGCGCACGGGGACGGGCGTGTCTTCGAGCTTTCCCCTCATTTCCTGGTAAAAATATTCCGCGATGTTTTCGGCTGAGGGGTTGACCACATCGAACGGGGGGATTTCGTTCAGGAACTGGTGGTCGATGCGGTCCAGGATCTCGCCCATGAAGCTCTTGACGTCTAGAAAGTCGACTAGCATTCCGGTCTCGTCGAGCTTTTCGCCTTGGATCACGACGCGCACTTTCCAATTGTGGCCGTGCACGTTCTCGCAGCGGCCTTTGTAGTTGCGCAGGGCGTGGGCGGAGGCGAATCCTTGTTCTACTGCAATTTCAAACATCGTCAAAAAACCTTTCTACGTCGTCGCGTTTGGTAGTGAACGCGTAATCCGGCAGGCTGTCGAAAAAAATCTGCCCGTAGCGCGTTTTAGTGATGCGGTTGTCGAGAAGCGCCAGCACTCCGCGATCGGTGCGGCTGCGGATCAGCCGGCCGAAACCTTGCTTCAACGCTATGGCGGCTTGCGGGACTTGATAACCCGAAAACGGATCGCCGCCTTCGTTGCGAATGGCCGCGATGCGCGCTTCCACTACCGGGTCACTGGGCACCGCGAACGGTAACTTATCAATAATAACGCAGCTCAATTGTTCACCCGGCACGTCGACGCCTTGCCAGAACGAGGACGTCGCGAACAGCACGCAGTTGCGGGTGGCGCGGAATTCTTCGAGCAGGGCGCTGCGCGGGCCGGTGCCTTGCATGAGCGTTTCGAAGGGCACTTCGAGCGAGACTTTGTCGTAGATCAGGCGCATTTGCTGATAGCTGGTGAAGAGCACGAAGGCGCGACCGCGGCTGTGCATCAGGATCTCGATGATTTCGCGGGCGGCGGCGGAGGTGAAGGCCGGATTGCGCGGCTCGGGCAGTTCTTGCGGGACGTAGAGCAGGGCTTGCTTGGTGTAGTCGAAATCGCTTTGCACTACTAGGGTGCGGGCGTTGCGCAGGCCTAGGCGCTGTTTGGTGAACTCGAATTCTCCGGCGACGGCTAGCGTGGCTGAGGTCAGGATGGCGGTGTCGATGGCGTCGAATAACTTTTCGTCGAGGAGCTGCGACACATCGATCGGCGTGGCTTGCAGGAACGTGCCGCGGCCGCGGCGCTCGATCCAATAGACGTAGGCTTTGTTGCCTGACTCCATCCAGAACGTTAGGCGGCGGGCGATTTCGCGCGCGCGATTGACTAGTGGAATGGCTTCTTCGGGGGCGGCTCGCAGGAGTTCCAGTTGCAGGGCTACGATTTCTAGCGCGGCTTGAATGTCGCGATACTTTTCTTCGTGCTCCATGAGAAAAGCCTCGTGCGAGCGGAAACCGGTGCGGCCTTCGCTGGCGCCGAAGAGTCCGAAGAAGTGCGCGGCGCGGTCGCCTAGCGTGATTAGGATGCGGTCAAGTTCCTGGGAGCCGAATTGTTTGCGGTGGGCGAGTCCGGCTACGTCGCGCGTCAGCTCTTCGAACTGATACGTCGAAACGCTGGTTCCGAAATACTGGCCGGCTACGTCTTCGATGTCGTGGGCTTCGTCGAAGATCACTGCGCCGTAGTCGGGGATGATGCCGCCGGCTTCACCCCCCTTGGTTCCACCCATGGGCCCGCCTTTCACGGCGAGATCGGCGAAGAACAGGTGGTGATTGACGATGATGATGTCGCTCGCCTGCGCTCGCTGGTGCATGGCGGTGATGAAGCAGCGCTCGAACTGCGGACACTTTTGTCCGGAGCACAACTCGCTGCGCGCGTCGATCTTGGCCCAGGCGGTGCTGGCTTCGGGGAGCGTCTTGATCTCGGAGCGGTCGCCGGTTTCGGTGGTCTTCTCCCACTCGCGGATGATGCGGAAGTCGGCGACTTCTTCGAGGCCGTCGAGGATGGGCTCTTTCTCAGCGTCGTAAATTTTCTGGCGGCAGGCGTAGTTGCCGCGGCCTTTCATGTAACACGCGCGTAGCGGGCCCAGGTGGCGTTCTAGAAACGGAATGTCCTTGAAGAAAAGCTGCTCTTGCAGATTCTTGGTGCCGGTGGAGATCACGACGCGCTTGCCGGAGAGAATCGCGGGGACGAGGTACGCCAGTGTCTTGCCGGTGCCGGTGCCGGCTTCGACGATCAGGTGCTTTTTTTCGGCGAGCGCGGATTCGGCGGCTTCGGCCATGGCCAGTTGCCCGGCGCGGTATTCGTAGTTCGCGTGCCACTCGGAAAGCAAGCCCTTACGGCCGAAGAACTGGCGGACGGTGAGTGGTTTGGTTGCGGAAGACACCTACTCGATGATTTTAGCAGGCGCTTATAGGAGAGCTAATTCATCTATCACTTCAAGGGAGGCGTTCTTCATCTCAATGTCGAAGTTCTCTAACCTCCCCACGAGGTATCTGTAGCAGGAAAAAGCTAGTACGCCTACTAGGAGACCGAGGACAGTTGGCACCAGCGACTCCGACAAGTCTTTTGCTATCGAAATCAGGCCCGTGGATCTTTCGGTACCTAGTCCCTTAAACGAACCAATGGCGCCGAAAACTGTTCCGAAAAATCCGACTAGCGGTGCGGTCGCGGCTATACTCGCGAGGCCATTTAACCCGCGTTTCATTTCGATATGAACGAGCAACGCCGAGCGGGCTGAAGCCTGTCTAACGGCATCTAGTGCGTCGTTGCCTCTCTTCACGCAAGTAGATTATAGATCCAAAACGGCCAAAGGTCGCTACCTATTTTTTCGACATCGCCACCGTGCTCAGCACGTCCCACTGAAACTGCATGAATTTGTAGAGCGCGTCTTCGCGGAGGCGTTCTTGGTCGCTGTGGGCGGCGAAGCCTTTCGCGGCATCTTCCTCATCGACTATGGGACCGACGCCGTAGCACTGCATTCCTTTTGCGCGGAGGAAGGCCATGTCGGAGGCGCCGGTGCTCATGGTGGGGATGGTCGGGATTTGGTAGATCTTGCGATTTGAGGCTTCGATGGCGTGGTACACGTCAGAGTCGATGCGCGAGGGCGGGGCGGCGGGGCGCTGGTTTTTGGATTCGGGGATGAGTTCGACGGCGGGGTCGTTGATCATCTTGCGCATCAGTGCATAGAAGGCGGGCATGTCTTCATCGGGGAGGGCGCGGATGTCTAACGTCGCTTCGGCTTGCGAGGGGATCACGTTGATTTGGAAACCGCCGGAGATGATGTCGGGTGAAATCGAAGTGTGCAGCATGGAGTATTTGCTGGGATCGTGCTCGGCTAGATATTCGCGGCTGGCGGCGGCTTTCACGGGACTGAATAAGCCGTTGTAGCGGGCGGCTTCGGCGGGGGTGCCGATGGTGGCTAGCTTTTCGAAATAGGTGCGGGTGGTGTCGTTGAAGCGCATGGGCGGGTCCCAGGTGGCTACTTTTTCGATGGCTGTGGAGAGGTGCAGAATCGCGCTGGTGCGCATGGGGCGCGAGCCGTGGCCGGAGGGGCCGTGGGCTACTAAGCGGGCTCCCTTCGGAAGCTTTTCGGCCGTTTCTACTAACGCGTAGCGGACTTTGCCGTTGCTGCTGACCACGCTGCCGGATTCGGCGATGCAGGCTTCGGCGTCGATTTCGGGCCAGTGGTCGTTGGCCAGGTGCTCGATGCCGGGGCCTGTGGCGGCTTCTTCACCGGCTTCGGCGGCGAAGATCACGTCGCGATCGAGTGGGACGTTGTTGCGCTTGAGGAGCAGCATCGTCATGAGACCGGCGGCTACCTGCCATTTGTTGTCTTCGGTGCCGCGGCCGTAGATGTAGCCGTCCTTGAGTTCAGCGCTGAAGGGAGGGACGATCCATTTTGATGTGTCAACCTGGACTGTGTCTAAGTGGCCCATCAAGAGAATGGGGCGCTTGGTGCCGTTGCCTTTTAGGCGGGCGATGAGGTTCGAGCGCGTGGGGTCTTTGGCGGCTAGGGTTACTTGGATGCCTTCGGCTTCTAAGACGTGCTGGACGTATTCGGCGGCTTTGGTTTCGTTGCCGGGAGGGTCGGTGGTATCGATGCGGATGAGGGCTTGGTAGTGGCGCAGAAGTTCTTGGTTGACCTTGGGCCAATCCATACTTTGACCATTGGCGAGGCCGCAAGAAAACAACAGCAACAATGAAACGGTCAGACGCATGGAGTGATCTTAACTCACTTGGACCAAGGCCGTAGATTGCGTAAAAATTTCTAAGGAGTTTTATTTGTGCCACCCCCGCCCGGACAAATTCAGCACTTAGTGGTTCTCATGATGGAGAACCGCTCGTTCGATCATATGTTCGGCTTTCTCATGTCGGATAGCTATCCGATTGAAGGGCTGACGGGAAAGGAGAGCAACCTGGATTCGCAAGGCGAGCCGGTGAAAGTGTCGGCCGATGCTAACTATTCGGGTGACCTGGGCACGGATCCGGGCCACCACTTCCCGGACGTCAATATGCAGATATTCGGCAACATGGAGGGCACGGGCGCACCTAGCATGGCGGGATTCGTCGCTGACTATCAGAAGATGTGCGGTGGAAATCTTTCCAAATCGCGCCGCATCATGAAATGTTTTTCCGCGAAGCGTATTCCGGTGATCACGACGCTGGCGCAGGAGTACGCTATTTGCGATCACTGGTTCTCCTCTATTCCGGGGCCGACGCTACCCAACCGCTCCTTCGCGCACGCGGCGACTTCGGTGGGCCGCCTGGATATGAACCCGACGTGGTTCGACGAGGCCAAGACCATTTATGAATTATTGGGCGAATCCGGCGTAACGTCGAAGATCTATTTTCACGATATGAGCATGGCGCAGACTTTCAAAAATCTTCAACTGGGGGATCAGAACAAATACTTCGGAACCTTCAACGGTTTTCTGGACGCTTGCAGCAAAGGAACGCTTCCTGCTTACAGCTTCATTGAGCCGCGCTACAACGCCGACAACTCGGGGGACGCTTTGCCGGCTACCGATCAGCATCCCGATCATGACGTGCAGGAAGGTGAAACGCTGATTCTGGATGTGTACAACGCGGTGCGCAAGAGCCCGCTGTGGGAGAGCACGATTTTATTGATTGTTTACGACGAGCACGGGGGCACTTACGATCATGTGCCTCCGCCGAGTGCCGTCAGTCCGGATGGCAAGGCATGTCTCGATCCGCCTTTCGACTTTTCGCGTTTTGGGGTGCGGGTTCCGGCGGTGGTGATTTCACCGTGGATCGAAGCGGAGACGATCGATTCGAACCAGTACGATCATGCATCCATCGTGGCGACGGCGCGGAAGTTATTTCTGGGGGCGGGCTGGCAGGCGAAGGCACTGACGGCGCGCGATCAGGCGGCGCTTCCCTTTGACGGCACGCTTACTCGCGATACGGCGCGAACGGACACGGTGGATCTCACGCAGCCTTACCGGCAGACGACGCCTGCGGTGCGGGCGGCGCGCCAAGCGGCGCTTCCGCTTTCCGACTTTCAGAAGACGCAGGTGCAGCTCACTAACCTGGTAAACCAGGATTTGCCTCTCGAGCAGCGGTCGACTATCCCGGTGGCTTCGATCCAAACCCAAGCGGATGCGGCGGCGTTTCACAAGGACGTTCTCAGCCGGGCGATGCCGCAGACGCAGAAGGCGGGCGGATGAGGGGGCACTGGTTTCCTTCTTTGGTGCTACTGACTGCTCCGGTTTTCGGGCAGTTCGCCAGCGATTGCGGGGGTATCGTAAATCCGCCGCCGCCTAAAACTCCGCTGCAGGAAACGGAAGCCTGTCTTACGGATTTCTTTACGGCGCGTCCGGTGCATGTCACTGTGAAGAGTATCGTGCCAGGCGGCGGGTTTGGGGCGGGGCCCACGTTCAACGAAGACTTAAATAGCGGGCAGTGGCAGAATCATCTGAACATTACCGGCGTCGCTTCCATCCGCCAGTTCTGGGATACGGGAGCGCTCTTCACGGCAACCCATACTCGTTTCGGCGCGAACAATTCCGCCCGCGACCGCTTTCGCGTGGACCTCTACGCCCATGCACGCGACCTGCCGCTGATGGCCTACTACGGCATAGGGCCCAATGTCACGCAGCAGAATTTGACGGACTATCGCGAGCGCGAAGTGAAGGCTGGAGCTGATTTGATCAATCCGTTCTCGGCATGGTTCGCGGCGGGCGGCACGCTCGAAGCCATCTGGCCGGATATTGGCGGCGTAACCAATGCGGGCGTTCGCTCGATCGAAAGCGGGTTTAACGAAGCGACGGCGCCGGGCTTGGCTTCACAGCCTGCCTTCATCCATTACGAAGTCTTCGCCGAGCCGCGCCACACGCGCGGGCCGTTCGAATTCACTTACAAGGTGGGTTATCACTTTTATCAGGACACGCGAAGCGGGCACTATTCCTTCCGCCGCTTCAAAGTGGAGGGCACTCACATTTTTCATCCGGAAAAGCGCGACGATAGCTTTCTCACGATCCACACCCGGCTTACCATCTCGGACGTGAACGCGGGGAATGCGGTGCCGTTCTATTTTCAGGAGACTCTGGGAGGGTCCGATATTGACGGGCAACCGACGCTGCGAGGATTTCGCGACTATCGTTTTCGAGCGCCCGACAATGTGCTGATCCAGGTGCAATACGACCGGCGCATCTGGGGGCCGGTGGGTCTGGTAGGGTTCTACGATACTGGGGAGGTCGCGAACCGGGCCGGTGATTTGAGTCTGGGCGACATGCGCCACAGCTTCGGTTTCGGCGTCAGCATCTGGGCTGGCAATCGCGCGGTCTTCCGGGCGTTAGTCGGATTAGGAAGCGGCGAAGGCCGGCATCTATATTTTGGAATTCCGACGTTTTAGAACGCGTGGCTGGAACTAATGCCATTGGTTTGTAGAACCGTCTGCATTTTCTCAAGCGCGGCTTTGTGAATTTGGCTGACTCGGCTTTCGTTGATGCCTAGGATGCCGCCGATTTCTTTCATGGTCATTTCGGCGGTGTAGTAGAGAGACACTACTTTCTGATAACGCTCCGGAAGAGTTTTCATGGCTACGCCCAGAACGCTGCGTAACTGTTCATGGGCGCAGATGGAATCGGGATGGGTGTCGGGGCTGGTCGGGAAATCGGGAGCGGGCAGATCGTCGTTTTCGTTGGAGCGGGTGGAGGCGGAGACCAAGCCGACGTTGCGCAGGTCCAGCATCATGCTGCGCCAGCGTTCGGGATCCATGCCCAGCTTCTGCGCGACTTCGAGTTCGGTGGGATTGCGCTGCAGGGTGGCGGCGAGCTCGCGGGTGGCGGCTTCCACTTGTTTGTGGCGGCGGCGCATGTCGCGCGAGGCCCAATCGAGCTGGCGGAGGCTGTCGAGGATGGCGCCCTTGATGCGGTGCTTGGCGTAGCTCGAAAAGGCAACTTGTTTTTCAGGGTTGAATTTGCTGGCGGCATCGAACAGGCCGAGGATTCCGGCGTGCACCAGATCGTCGACATCGACGTGGACGGGCAAGTTTTCGTGGACGCGAATGGCGATGGCTTTGACGAGCGGCAGGTGTTCGAGCACCACGCGGTCGCGGCGGGCCATCTTGGCATTTTGCTGGGCCGATTGCTGGGCAGCGGCTAGTTTCGCTGTGGCCTCGGCTTTCACCGTGGAGCGGGTGTGCAGGGTGGTGCTCACAGCCATCGGCTTGGCAGGGGGCTTAGCGGGGGCCTTGGACGGGGCGTCGGCCTTGTTGGGCACGGCGCGCAGTCTGCTCTGCGATGTCTTGGTCGTCTTGATCTGGTGTGGCGGAAGCTGGAGCGCGGGGGCGACAGCGGCGGCACTGGAACTTTTTAGTCTCATTTTATTTTTTCTCCGACGCCTTTGAAAAGGCACGCCCTAGGCCAAACGGTCTAAAGGTCCGGAAAACTCCTGCCGAGGGACCTGTTGAAATCCGCCTAAAGCACCGATAATCAAACACTAATGCGTTGGAAAGGACGGGGCTGATCTCCTCCCGCGCGGAGGCCGATCTTCCGACTGGGCCTGCTCCCGTACCGTTTTGGAACTGCATTTCCATGGTTTAATACCAAACCGGAACGTCGGAACCGATCTGGGACCGGTTACCTCCAAAAAACCCTCCGGCTTTTAGAAGCTTAGCGGGTAAGGTCCGGATAGTACCTAGAAGCTTCCCCTTAGATGAGGCCTAAAATGATCCGAAGCAGGATATGTCTGACTCTTAGCCGATGCGGTCCTTCAGTACCGCTAAGTATGTTTTCAATGCAAAGCCGCCTAAAAGCACTAATGTAGCGATGCGGATCACGCCGTTGAGAGTGAAACCGGCGAGAACCGCCAAAACTGCGTAGACCAGCATGGCGTAGAGGAAACGACGGTTCATTTGGGCTGATTATACGTAAATGCGAGCTGCAGGCGGATCTCGTTGCCCTTGAAAGTCTTGGGGAGAGGCGGGAAGGGGTAAGAGGCGCTAATGCCGGCTACGGCGGCGCGGTCGAAGGCGGCGGTCCCGGAGGGTTCGGCGATGACGAGCTTGGGAACGCCTCCGCGGCGGTCGATGATGAATTGGATTAGTACACGGCCTTTGCGGCCGCCTACACGGGCGCTCTCAGGGATCACGGAGAGCCAGTTGGTACGGACGGCGGCGAGGACTTGGACCAGGTAGGGCTTGAAGTCGACTCCGGCGGGGTCACTTAGAAGTTGCAGGTTGCTGCGGGCGGGTCCTGAGGAGGGGGCTTGGTTCTGGCTGGGGATGTTGGTGAAATCGTCGATGTCGCCGATGGTGACTCCGGCGGAGGGCTGCGCGGGAGCGGGCGGAGTGGGCGGGCGCAGTGTTTCTTCGAGGGTGCGCGCGATGGGCGGCAGCTTCGCGTTCGGGCTGACGTTGGGGCGTGGAGAAGTTCCGCCGGAGCCTATCGCTTCGAAGGCTAGCTTAGGTTTCTCGGGGGGCGGGGGCGCGATGGGCGGCAGGATTCCGGGCGAGGCTACGGGCGGCGGCGGGGTGGCTTCGGCTTCGATCTTGGGCGGCTCGATGGGAGCGGGGACGGAGGGGGCGG
>Ga0265314_10002637_pt1 | contig 18068 bp, 16 predicted proteins | sample 4126metaG_FD_203106 | JGI IMG/M metagenome (GOLD analysis project Ga0265314, IMG submission 203106) | Rhizosphere microbial communities from Carex aquatilis grown in University of Washington, Seatle, WA, United States - 4-1-26 metaG | ecosystem: Host-associated > Plants > Roots > Rhizosphere >... | reverse complement strand
CCACCCGCGAATACATCATTCACCACGGCGCGGTGATGATGATCCCGATGCTGGACGACGGCCGCCTCGTGATGGAGCGCCAATATCGCTACCCGATGGGCCGCGTGATGATCGAGTTCCCGGCCGGCAAGCTCGACGGCCCCGACGAGGACGTGCTCGTGTGCGCCAAGCGCGAGCTGCTTGAAGAAACAGGCTATGTCGCGCGCGAATGGGCGAGGGCGGGGCTGCTCAACCCTGTCATCTCGTATTCCACCGAGTTCATCGACATCTGGTTTTGCCGCGGCCTTGAACATACCGAAGCCAAGCTCGACGACGAAGAGTTCCTCGAAGTCTTCACCGCCACGCCGCAGCAGGTGTTCGAATGGTGCCGCGACGGCACGATCACCGATTCAAAGACGCTCATCGGCGCGCTGTGGCTGCAGAACACCCTGTCGGGGGTATGGCAGCTCGACTGGCAGGTTGACCGGCAGTCATAATCCGGCCATGAAAGTCCTGGACCTTGAGTGCACACGGCATCACGTGTTCGAAGGCTGGTTCGGCTCCGAAGATGAATTCCAGGGCCAGCTGGCCCGCGGCCTTGTCGAATGCCCCATCTGCGGCGACACGCAAATCCTCAAGCGCCTGTCCGCGCCGCGCATCAACCTGGGCGGCCGGGCACCGCGCGAAGGAACGTATCAGGCCGAAACCCGGCAGGACGTCATCTCCACGCGCGACCCCGTTGTGCAGGCGCAGTGGATGAAGATGGTTCGCGAAGTGCTGGAGAACACCGAGGACGTCGGCGAGCGCTTCGCCGAGGAAGCGCGCCGCATCCACTACGGCGAAGCCGAAGAGCGCAACATCCGCGGGCAAGCTTCTGCTGCGGAGACCGAAGAGCTCATCGACGAAGGCATCGGCGTGCTGCCGCTGCCCGTGCCGCACGGCATGAAGGGCCCGCTGCAATAGCGCGCGCTTGTCACCCCGGATCAAGTCCGGAGTGACACGACGATCGACGCTAGTCCAGGAACTGCAACGCCGCCAACCCCGCGTACACACCGCCCGCCGCGATCAGTGTTTCGTGCGTGCCTTGTTCGACAAGCCGCCCGTGATCCAGCACCACGATGCGGTCGGCCTTCTGCACGGTCGCGAGCCGGTGCGCGATGACGAGCGTTGTACGGCCTTGCATCGCCGATTCGAGCGCGGCCTGCACCATGCGCTCGCTTTCAGCGTCGAGCGCGCTGGTCGCTTCGTCAAGCAATAGCAGCGGCGGGTTCTTGAGGATCGCGCGCGCGATCGCGATGCGTTGGCGTTGCCCGCCCGACAAGCGCACGCCGCGCTCGCCAAGGAAAGTGCCGTAGCTTTCGGGTAGGGCGGTGATGAATTCGTCGGCGAATGCAGCCTTCGCTGCCGCGATGACTTCGGCGTCGCTCGCGGCGGGGCGGCCATAGCGGATGTTCTCCAGCGCACTCGACGAGAAGATCACCGGCTCCTGCGGCACGATCGCCATGCGCGAGCGCAGGTCGTGCAGCGACACGTCTTGCGTCGATGCGCCGTCGACCACGATGCGGCCCGACTGCGGATCGTAGAAGCGCAGCATCAGCTGGAACACGGTGGTCTTGCCCGCGCCGCTCGGGCCGACCAGCGCAACGGTCTCTCCCGCACCCACACGCAGGTTCACATGCGACAGCGCGGCGGTGTGCGGCCGCGACGGATAGTTGAAGGTGATGTCCTCGAAAGCGACCGTGCTGCCGCCTTGCGGCGCATCGAAGCGTGCCGGATGCGCGGGCGACTCCACTGGCGACTTCGCATCGAGCAATTCCATCAGGCGTTCGGTTGCGCCGGCCGCGCGCAGCACGTCGCCGTACACCTCACCCAGCACCGCCACTGCGCCTGCAAGGATGATCACGTACACGACGGTCTCGCCGAGCTGCCCGGCCGAAATGCGCCCCGCGACGACGGCTTGCGTGCCCTGGAACAAGCCCCACAGCAGCAGTGCCGCGGTTGCGATGATGATGAACGCGACCAGCACCGCACGCGCCTTCGTGCGGCGGATGCCGGTGTTGAACGCGCTCTCTGTCGCATCGTCGAAGCGCTTTGCTTCGCGCGGCTCGGCGGTGTAGCTTTGCACGACGGGGATTGCATTGAGCACTTCGGCCGCGATCGCGCTCGAATCGGCCACGCGGTCCTGGCTTGCGCGCGAAAGGCGCCGCACACGCCGCCCGAACCACGCCGACGGCAGGATCACCAGCAGGATGATCAATAGCACCTGCGTCATCACTTGCGGATTGGTCCACACCAGCATGACCAGCGCGCCGATCCCCATCACCCCATTGCGCAGGCCCAGGCTCAGCTGCGACCCGACGACGGTCTGCACAAGCGTTGTGTCGGTGGTCAGGCGCGAGAGCACTTCACCGGTCTGCGTGGTCTCGAAGAATTCGGGGCTTTGTTCGAGCACATGCGCATAGACGGCGTTGCGCAAATCGGCCGTGACGCGCTCGCCAAGCCAGCTCACGACATAGAAGCGACCGGCCGAAAACAATCCGAGCGCCACCGCGACGGCGAACAGTTCGAGGAAATGTTCGCGCAGCGCCAACGCGCGGCTGCCCGCGCCCGCCGATGCGACGCCCGCATCGGCCGCACCCCCGTCGATCAACCCGCGCAGCGCGACAGGAAAGACCAGCGTTGCAACCGCTGCAAGGACGAGCAGCACGACCGCGAGCGCGATGCGGCCGCGGTACGGGCGAAGGAAGGGCAGCAGGCCCGACAGCGCGCGAGGCGATGCTTTCGTGGGCGCGGCGGGCAGGGCGAGAGTGGCCATGAGACTTTCGTGTTCGCGGCAGTGTACCGAGGCAGTATGAGCCCGGCGTGATGACAGCCCCATTCGGTGTGAGGTTATCCTTGCCGTGACAATAGACTCCTTGACAATATCTGCCTAGGCAAGTAATATTTCGCCCCATGACAGCTGCCGCTAAAACCCGCCGTGCCACTGCGCCGGCCACCTTCTACCGCCCCGACACATGGCGGCGCGAAGACAGCATCGGCTACCTCATGGGCCGCACGATGAACCTCGTGAAGGAGGCCGTGGATGTGGAGCTGACGCCCACCGGCCTGACACACGCCCAATGGGTGCCGCTCCTGAAGATCCTGATGGGCGAAGCGTCCACGGTTGCCGAGCTTGCGCGCGAAACGCAAGTGGACGTCGGCGCAATGACCCGCACGCTCGACCGGCTCGAAATGAAAGGCCTGGTGCGTCGTGTGCGTTCGAATGAAGACCGCCGCGTGGTCAACGTCGAGCTCACCGATGAAGGCCGCGCCACCGCGAAGCTCATCCCCTCGGTGCTGTGCCGTGTGTCGAACTCGCACCTGCGCGGCTTCTCGCAGGACGAATGGCACCAGCTCAAGGAGTTGCTGCAGCGCGTGCTCGCCACCGCTGTCGAACTGAGGCAGGAACGCGAAGGAAAGAACCACTCATGAATCGCTTTGTCATCGCTTCCGCGACAGCGCTGCTGCTGGCAGGCTGCGCCGATTTCAAAGGCATCGAATCGCAGTCGGCGATGCGCTCGAACGAATCGCTTGGCTTGTCCACGAACGCCGCGGCCGGCGCAACGTTCGTCGTGAACACCGAATGGTGGCGCGACTTCGGCGACGACAACCTCAATCGCCTTGTTGCGCAGGCGTTGGCCGGCAACCCGAATCTCAGGATCGCGCAGGCGCGTCTCGCGAAGGCGCAGTCCGCATCCGAAGGCGCGCGCGCCGCTTTGTTGCCGCAGTTAGGCCTCGAAGCCGATTCGCAGCGCACGAAGTTCAGCGCGAACAACATCTACCCCCCGCCCATCGGCGGCGCGACGATGAACGTCAACACGCTGCATGTGCAGGGCAGCTGGGAGCTCGATTTCTTCGGCAAGAACCAGGCCGCGCTCAATTCGGCACTGACCGCAGCGCAGGCTGCGCAAGCCGACATGGACGCCGCGCGCATCCTGCTGGCATCGAACGTTGCGCGTTCGTACTTCACTCTTGCGCGCATCAACGACGAGCTCGCCGTTGCAAAGCGAACGCTTGCGCAGCGCGAACAATCGTTCAAGCTTGTGCAAGACCGAGTGAACGCCGGCCTCGATTCGCAGCTGGAGTTGAAGCAAAGCGAAAGCGCGATCCCCGATGCACGCCAACAGATCGAAGCGCTCAACGAACAAGCCGAGATCGCGCGTCACGCCATCGCGGCGCTCATCGGCGCGGGCAACCAGCCTGTCGATGCAGCGCCCAGCGTCGCAAGCGTCAAGGCAATCGCGCTGCCCGCACGCATTCCGGCCGACTTGCTCGGCCAGCGCGCGGATATCGCAGCAGCGCGCCTACGCGTGGAAGCCGCGGGCTATGACGTGAAGAACGCCAAGGCGCAGTTCTATCCCAATGTGAACCTCGTCGGGTTCGCGGGCTTGTCGACGCTCGGTTTTTCGAGGCTGTTCACCAGCGGCAGCGAAGAGTGGATGCTCGGCCCGGCGATCCGCCTGCCGATCTTCGAAGGCGGGCGCCTCCGCGCCAACCTGCGCGGCAAAGATGCCGACCTCGGCACCGCCATCGAAAGCTACAACGCCGCCGTGCTCGACGCGATCCGCGACACGGCCGACAGCATCGCGTCCGCGCAGTCCATCGTGCGCCAGCAAGAAGAGCAAAGACAAGCGCAAGCCTCGGCGGAAGTGGCCTACGACATTTCGCTGCAACGCTATCGTGCCGGGCTGGGCACATACCTCAATGTGCTCACGGCGGAAAGCACCGTGCTCACGCAGCGCCGCCTTGCCGTCGACCTTGCAGCGCGCGCGCTCGACACGCAAGTAACGCTGATCCGCGCGCTCGGCGGCGGCTACGTTGCAGCCAACGCCGCCGTCGCTGCGAACTCGAAGAATTGAAGGAAGAAACATCATGGCCGAACCTATGAACCCTGCGCGCAAGAAAGCGCTGCTCACCATCGGCGGCGTCGTTGCTGTCGCTGCAATTGCATACGGCGCTTACGACTGGCTGGTGTCCAGTCACTACGAATCCACCGACAACGCTTATGTGCAAGGCAATGTCGTGCAGATCACGCCGCAGATCGGTGGCACCGTGCAGGCGATCTACGCCGACGACACCGATTTCGTGAAAGCCGGCCAGCCGCTCGTGCAGCTCGACCCGGCCGACGTGCGCGTCGCGCTGGACCAGGCGGAGTCGAACCTTGCGCAAACCGTGCGCCAAGTGCGCACCCTGTATGCAACCAACGGCTCGCTCGCCGCGCAAGTGGAATTGCGCCAGGCCGACGTCGTCAAGGCGCAGGCCGACGTGCAACGCGCCAACGAAGACTTGAACCGCCGCCAGTCGCTCGCAGGCAATGGCGCGGTGTCGAAAGAAGAGCTCAATCACGCGCAGTCGGCGCTGTCCGGCGCGAAAAGCGCGCAGTCCGCTGCCGAAGCGGCCGTGGTCTCCGCACGCGAACAGCTCTTGAGCAACCAGGCCCAGACCGAAGGCACGACTGTCGACCAGCACCCGAGCGTGCAGGCCGCCGCATCGAAGGTGCGCGAAGCATGGCTCGCGTCGCAGCGCGCGGCGCTGCCCGCGCCGATGGACGGCTATGTTGCCAAGCGCACGGTGCAATTGGGCCAGCGCGTCGCGCCGGGCACGCCGCTCATGTCGATCATCCCGCTGCAGCAAGTGTGGGTCGACGCGAATTTCAAGGAAGGTCAGTTGCGCAACATCCGTATCGGCCAGCCGGTGACGCTTGTCGCCGACGTGTACGGCAAGCGCGTGGAGTATCACGGCACCGTGCAAGGCCTGGGTGCGGGCACGGGCTCGGCCTTTGCGCTGCTGCCCGCGCAGAACGCCACGGGCAACTGGATCAAGGTTGTGCAGCGCGTGCCGGTGCGCGTCGCGCTCGACCCCAAGGAAATCACGGAGCATCCGCTGCGAGTCGGCCTGTCGATGGACGCCGAAGTGGACGTGAGAAACCAGGGCGGCAAGTCGCTCGCCGATGCATCGCGGCCCGCCGCGGTCACCAGCACCGACGTCTTCAACACCAACGACAAAGGTGCCGACGCCGAAGTGCTGCGCGTGATCGCGGCCAACGTCGGGCGCGGTGCGCAGACGAATCTTGCGCGCACTTCGCGCGTGCCGGCCTCTGCGGCCATCGCAAAAGCTTCCACCGCTTCACGCGCGAACTGACATGGCCGAAGCGACAGCTCCGCAAGGCGCGTATCCGCCGCTGGTCGGGTCGGCGCGCGTCTGGGGCACGATCGCCCTGTCCACCGCCACCTTCATGAACGTGCTCGACACGTCGATCGCCAACGTGTCGCTGCCCGCGATCGCGGGCGACCTTGGCGTGAGCCCCAATCAGGGCACGTGGGTCATCACGAGCTTCGCGGTGGCGAACGCGATTTCGGTTCCGCTCACGGGCTGGCTGTCGCAGCGCATCGGGCAGGTGAAGTTGTTCGTCGCGAGCGTGATTCTGTTCATGATCGCATCGTTCATGTGCGGCATTGCACCGAACATGACAACGCTCATCGCTTTCCGCGCGCTGCAAGGCTTCGTCGCGGGGCCGATGATCCCGCTGTCGCAAACACTGTTGCTCGCAAGCTATCCACGCGCGCAGGCCGGCATGGCGATGGCGATGTGGGCGATGACGACACTGATCGCACCCGTGGTCGGGCCGCTGCTCGGCGGCTGGATCACCGACAACATCAGCTGGCCGTGGATCTTCTATATCAACATCCCCGTGGGCATCATCGCCGCGACGGCATGCTGGGGCATCTATCGCAAGCGCGAAAGCCAGACGCGTCAATTGCCCATCGACAAGATAGGGCTGGCGTTGCTGGTGGTGTGGATCGGCGCGATGCAGATGATGCTGGACCTCGGCAAGGAAAAGGACTGGTTCCATTCGCCGCTGATCGTCACGCTCGCTGTGGTCGCGGCCGTGGGCTTCGCCGTCTTCCTTGCGTGGGAGTTGACCGACGAGCACCCGGTGGTGGAGCTGCGCCTTTTTGCACGGCGAAACTTCTGGACGGGCACGCTGGCCACCGGCGTCGCCTACGGCCTCTTCTTCGGTAGCGTCGTGCTTTTGCCGCTGTGGTTGCAGCAGTACATGGGTTACACCGCGACCGATGCCGGCATGGTGATGGCGCCCGTCGGCCTCACGGCGATCTTGCTGTCGCCCATCGTGGGCCGCACGATCGCGAATGTGGATCCGCGAAAGTATGTGACCTTCGGCTTTGTCGTCTTTGCGCTCGTGATGTTCATGCGTTCGGGGTTCAGCACGCTCGCCGATACAAGCACGCTGATCATTCCCACGCTCATCCAGGGCGTGGCGATGGCGTTCTTCTTCATCCCGCTGTCCACGATCACGTTGTCAGGCCTGCCACCGGACAAGATGGCCGCGGCCTCGGGCCTGACGAACTTCGCGCGGATCACCGCGGGTGCTTTCGGCACATCGATCTCCACAACGCTGTGGGAAAGCCGCGCGGCGCTGCATCACTCGCAACTCGCCGAAGCGGTGAACAACGGCAGCCCTGCGACGCAGCAGACGATCGCCGGCCTTTCCGCATCGGGACTCGCGCCCGACCAGGTGATGGGGATGATCAACCAGGTTGTCACTCAGCAAGCCTTCACGATGGCGGCGGTGGACATCTTCTACGCGTCGGCGGTGATTTTCTTGCTGCTGATCCCGATCGTGTGGCTGAGCCATCCGCAGCGCGGCGGTGCGGGCAGCGAAGCGGCCGCGGGCGCGCACTGAACGCTCGCTAGATTCGCAGCCGGTGCGCGTAGCCGGTCATCTCGAGATAGCCGTGGCCCACCAGGCGGCCATTGCTGTCGACGAGTCGCGCCAGGCCTTCCCAGTAGATTGCACCCGTTGACATGCGGCTGTCGAGCTCCTGGTTGTCGACAACCGCGCTCACGCGATAGAAGTCAGCGGGCGTGCGCACGATCCACTCGACCGGATATCTCGCGCCCGACACCGGGCTGGTCCAGTGGCGTTGCGCGCTGAACTCCGCCTCGCCCTTCGAGAAGATGTACGCGTCGTGGCCCCGTGCGCGGAATGCGCCGCCGTCCCACAGCGTTGATCCATCGGCATTGCGCAGGCGAAAGGCCATCAACGCGCTGCCATCGTCGAGATTCATTCCGATCCAGTCCCAGCCCACGGCTTGCGGCGCGAGGTAATCGTCGCTCCATTCGTGGTCGAGCCATGCGCGGCCCGCAACGTCGATGCGCTTTCCCTGCAGCGAGATAGAGCCTGACGCATCGAGCTGTGGCTCGCTGTAGTAGTAGCTCGATTGCCCGGGCAGGGGGCCTTTGCGCGAGAGGCCGTGGTCGCCTTGCAGCAGTTCGGATTGCGTCGGGCTGAAGCGCAAGTCAAAAGCGAAGTCGCTTGCGACTACGTGCGCTGTCATCGCGCCCGACGTATCGCGCACCAGCGACCAGTCGCGCAGCTTCAGGCGCATTTGATCCGTGGCGGCACTCGCAACGTCAAAGCCTTCGCGCGCGATACGCTGGTCGTGCCACAGGCGCTTGCCATCCACATCGGCGATCGCAGCGTGCGCGAAGATGAGTTGCTTCGCCGCAAAGCGCGATTGCATCGATTGCGCGGCGTCGACGCGGCTGCGAAAAAACGTCACCTGAAACCCGAACTCGCGCGCGCCCGACAGCACGCGGCCTGTGATGTACCACCACTCGGTGCGCTGGCCAAGGTGCGACGCGTGGTCGCGCGGAAACTCGATGTTCGCTGGCGGCAGCGCATGAACATCGCTGCCCAGCGCGAGCCAGGGCAGGGCGCGCAGGATCGAGCGGCGCGCGATCACCAGTCTTCCTTCACGGCGAGCACGGCATCACGCGTTGCGGCCGCGCCGCCCGCAAGCCGCGCTGTGATCGTGCCCGCCGCGACAACGGCAATGCACAACACGACAAGCCGCGTCCACGGCACAAGCAAATCCATCGTCCAGTGAAAGCTCTGCGGATTAACGACATCCACAAGCACGACCGAAACCGCCAGCCCGAGCGCAAGCCCGGCGATGGCGCCGATGCCCGTCCACGCCGCGCCTTCGCCTGCAACGACGAGAAGGATTTGCCCGCGCGTCAATCCAAGATGTGCGAGCAGCCCGAACTCCTTTCGGCGCGCGAGCACCTGCGCGCTGAAACTCGCCGCGACGCCGAAAAGCCCGATGCCGATCGCGACCGCTTGCAGCCAGTACGTCACCGCGAAGCTTCGATCAAAGATGCGAAGCGATGCGCTGCGCAGCTCTCGCGCCGATGCGAAATCGATCGCGTTGTCGAACGCTCCTTGCGCATGGGCCAGGTTGCGAATCGCCTGCTGCACCTTCGCCGCGTCGGCGCCGGGGGCGAGCCAGATCTGCAAGTCGTTTGCGCGAGCATCGCCGGTGATGCGTTCGTAGTCGGTGCGCCGCATTGCGATGGCGCCGGCTTGCCGGACATAGTCGCGCCACACACCGGCGACGACAAAGGTCGATTGCGTGCCGGGTCGCGTGTCGAGCGCTTTTGCAAGCGGCGCGAACGTGCTGCCGATGCGTGCGTGATGCAAGTCCACCATCGCCTCGCTCACGTAGATTGGAATGGCACCCGCAGGAACATCCACCGGCCCCGCGATCATCGGCAGCGACGACGCGCGATCGTCCATGTCGCGCGCGAGCAGCGACACGGGTGGCAGCGCGGGGTCGAGCAACAACGGCCGCACGCGCTGCGCGCCAACGCGCGACACGCCGTCGATGCGCGCGACCTGCTCGATGACTTGCGGTGGGAACCATGCGCTGTCCGCGCTTTGCGACGAGACGCCCGTGCGCACGTACAAATCGGCGGGCAGCACGACGTCGAGCCAGCGCGAAGCCGAATCGCGAAAGCTCGCCACCATCACGATCAGCGCAACTGCGAGGCTGAGCGACGCGACCACGCCGCTCACGGCAACGGCAGCGCTTTCGCGCACGCGGCGTGCACGCTCGATTGCGAGCATCGGTAACGCGCGTGTGCGAACAGCGGGCGCGATGCGGTCATACACAAGCGCGACGACGCCCGGTAACGCCCCGATGCCGCCGATCAGCAACAAGCCCACAGACAGGTACGCGCCGAGTGGAATCCCCGCGACCGGCGGCAGCAACGCGCACAGCACGCCCGCAACAAGCATCGTCAACGCGATGGCGCGCGTCTGCGCATGCGCGGCCGGCGCGCCCAGGCCTTTGAGCGTTTGCGCGGGCGGCAATTGTTCCGCCGCGCGTGCGGGCAGCCACCCGCCTGCGATTGCAGCGACGCAGCCGAGTGCGCCATACAGCAGCGCGGCAGGCGTGCTCCAGTGCAACGTCGGCGCGACTCCCGCGAAGTAGCCGCCGCCGAGATCACCGCCGAGCAAATGCAATGCGATGTCTGCAAGCAGTGCGCCCAACGCAATGCCCAGCGCGCTGCCTGTGATGCCAAGCGCCAGCGATTCAGCGATGACAAGCCCGCGCCGTTCGCGCGAAGTCAGGCCCAGCACGGCGAGCAGCGCAAACTGCTGCGCGCGGCGCGCCACGCTGAGCGACAACACCGAGTAAACAAGGAACGACCCCGTGAACAGCGCCACGAGCGCCAACGCAGTGAGATTGACGCGATACGCGCGCGAGAGCTCGCCCGCGCGCTGAGCCGCATCGCCCGGCCGTTCCACCGCGATGCCTGCGGGCAAGTGCAGCGATTCGATGAATGCATCGCGATCCACGCCCGGCGCAAGGCGCACGTCGATGCGCGTGAGATCGCCGGTGCGCGCGAAGAAATCCTGCGCGGCGCCGATGTCCATCACGGCCAGCGGTGGGCCGCTTGCGGTGACGCTGCCCGCGATTCGCGCATCGCGCATCGCAAGCCCGCTTTGAATGCGCAGTGATTGCGCGTTGCCCGCAAGCTGCCGCGCTGCCGCGTTGAGGTAAACCAATTGCGCGGCGAAGACGGCCAGTCGATCGGTGACATCTTCGGGAATCGGCACCAGCTCCGGCGCGAGCGAGATCGTGACGAGCGGGTCGATGCCCACCACGCGGATCGACCTGCGGTCGCCGTCCGCATCGACCGTGAAGGTAGAAAGCTCCAGCACCGGCCCGGCAACATCGACCTCGGGCCGCGATGCGATTTGCGCGAAGACATCTTCATTGATGCGCCCGCCGCTGGCGCGCAACTGAATGTCGGGCTGGCCGGACGTCGCGCGCACGGCGCTGGAGAATTCCGCAAGCGCCGACTGGTTAATCAAGTGCACCGAAAACGCCAGTGCCACGCCGAGCGTCACAGCGAGCACGGCAACGGCCGCAAGCCACGGCTGATGCCGCAGCGCGGTCCAAGAGAATGACTTGAGCAGGCGAAGCACCCTGGCATTGTCACCCCGGCCCCTGCACCGACGGCCCCGGGTCAAGCCCGGGGTGACAAGGTGTGCGCCCATTGGGCTAAGCTTGCGATCATGAGCGACTTGCAATCATGAGCCATCTGCCAACCGTCAGCGACTTGCCAACATACGAAGACGTCGCCGCCGCGGCGCGCCGCATCGAAGGCTATGCGCATCGCACGCCCGTGCTGCGCTCCACAACCGCCGATGCATTGACCGGCGCGCAGATTTTTTTCAAGTGCGAAAACTTCCAGCGCATGGGCGCGTTCAAGTTTCGCGGCGCGTTCAACGCGCTTTCGAAATTCACGCCGGAGCAAAGGCACGCGGGCGTGATCGCTTTCTCGTCGGGCAACCACGCGCAAGCGATTGCACTCGCTGCCAAGATGCAGGGCATGCCCGCGGTGATCCTGATGCCGCTCGACGCGCCCGCCGCAAAACTGGAGGCCACGCGCGGCTACGGCGCGGAAGTGATCACCTTCGACCGCTACAAGGTGGACCGCGAGGCGCTCACGAAGGAAGTCGCGGTGCAGCGCGGCATGACGTTGATCCCGCCGTTCAATCATCGCGACGTGATCGCAGGGCAGGGCACGGCGGTGAAAGAGTTGATCGACGAAGTGGGCGAACTTGATTTTCTTTTCACACCGCTGGGCGGTGGCGGCTTGCTGGCGGGCAGCGCGCTGGCCGCGAAGGCGCTGGCGCCCAATTGCAAGGTGTACGGTGTGGAGCCCGAGGCCGGCAACGACGGGCAGCAATCGTTTCGCACGGGCGAAATCGTCGACATCCCCGTGCCGAAGACCATTGCCGACGGCGCGCAGACGCAGCACCTGGGCGACCTGACCTTTCCCGTGATCTGCCGCGACGTGAGCGACGTGCTCACCGCCACCGACGACCAGCTGGTGCAATGCATGCGCTTTTTCGCTGAGCGGATGAAGATGATCGTCGAGCCCACGGGCTGCCTGGGCTTCGCGGGCGCGCGCTTTGGCAGCGCCGATATCGCTGCGGATATCGCAGGCAAACGCGTGGGCATCGTGATCTCGGGCGGCAACGTGGACATGGCGCGGTTCGCGCAGTTCATGCAAATGGCGAGCTGAGCGCATCGATGCACGGGCGGCCCATCAAGATTCGTGGCGAGGCTTTGCCTTATCCGGCCGTGTGCGCACCGCTGGTTGCGCGAGGGGCCGACGCGCTTGTCGAAGAGTGCAAGACCGTCGCCGCGAAGAAGCCCGACCTTATCGAATGGCGTGTGGATTTCTTCGACGCGATCGGCGATGCGCGCGCAACGGTGGAGACGGCATTGCGCATCAAGGCTGCCGCCAATGGATTGCCGCTGCTTTTCACGCGGCGCAACGCGCGCGAGGGTGGCGAGCCCATCGCGCTGGCCGAAGAACAGGTGGTTGATATCTATCGTGCCGTCTGCGCGAACGGCGCGGCCGACATGATCGACTTCGAGATGAACAACGACCCCACGCATGTCGCCGCCGTGCGCGACTACGCCCGTGCAAGCAAGATGCCGCTGGTGCTGTCGTTCCACGACTTCGAAGGCACACCGATGGTGGACGACATCGTCGCGATGTTCAAACACGCGCACACGCTGGGCGCGGACATTGCGAAGATCGCCGTGATGCCGCAGTCGAACGACGACGTGTTCGCGCTGCTGGCCGCAACGTCGCGCGCAAGCCGCGAGCTGCCGATTCCGCTGGTGAGCATGGCGATGGGCGCCATCGGCGCTGTGACGCGCGGCAACGGGTGGCTCTTCGGGTCGGCGATGACGTTTGCCGTGGGCGCGAGCAGCTCCGCGCCGGGGCAAATGCCGATTGAAGATGTGCGCGCGGCGATCGCGGCAAATCGGCGCAAGCAGTGACTTGTCACCCCTGCGAAAGCAGGGGTCGGCGGCGGTGGTTAGATCCCTGCTTTCGCAGGCGTGACACCGTCCGCCATCAACACCATCACACGATCCGCACGCGTCGCCGCCGCCTCCGAATGCGTCACCAACACAAGCGACGCCCCTTGCTCCCGCGCCTGACTAATCAACACATCGATCACCTTCGCGGCAGTGCGCGGATCGAGATTGCCCGTCGGCTCATCGGCGAGCAAGAGCGAAGGCCGATGCACCAGCGCACGCGCTATCGCCACGCGCTGCAATTGCCCGCCCGACAGTTGCTGCGGCAAGCGATCGCCCAAACCCGTGAGGCCGACGGCATCGAGCATCGCGGCCACGCGCGCGTCATCGGGCGCATCGAGCAGCAACAGCGGCAATGCAATGTTCTGCGCGACGTCGAGGTGCGGCAGCACATGGAACGCCTGGAACACAAAGCCCACACTGCGCCGGCGCAGCAGCGCGCGCTCGTCGCCGGTGAGCGCGCCGATGTCGCGGCCACCCAGCGTGATCGTGCCCGGGTCCCATGTGTCGAGCCCCGCCATGCAATTGAGCAGCGTCGATTTGCCCACGCCCGATTCGCCCACGATCGCGACGAATTCACCCGGTGCGATGTCGAGCGACACGTTCGAGAACACGGGCACGTCGCCGTAGCGCTTGGCCACATTGCGAAGAGATAGGCTCACGCGGCCTCGAGCGCCTGGTGCACGTGGCGAAGCAACTGCGCTTCAACGTTAGGCGCGTCGCATGCGATGACGATGCGATCATCCATGCCGCGCAGCCACGTGAGCTGTCGCTTGGCGAGCTGGCGCGTGGCGAAGATGCCGCGGTCGCGCAGTTCGTCCATCGGCATTTCGCCGCGCAGTGCTTCCCACGCTTGCCGATAGCCGACGCAGCGCATGCTGGGCATGGAGGCGTCGAGGTCACCGCGCGCGCGCAGCATCTTCACTTCATCGACAAAGCCTGCTGCGAGCATTGCATCGAAACGCTTTTCGATGCGGTCGTGCAGCCACGCGCGGTCTTGCGGCTCCAGCGCGAAGAGCGGCATCTTGAGAGAAGCGCCCTCTTGCTGACCGTGAAAGCTCGACAGCGTCTGCCCAGTGGTGCGCAAGACTTCAAGCGCGCGCTGGATGCGCTGCGAATCGTTGGGCGAGATGCGCGCGGCCGCCACGGGGTCGCGCATCGCAAGGACCTCATGCAGCGCGGGCCAGCCGCGCAGCGCGGCATCGGCTTCGATCTGCGCGCGCACTTCCGGATTGGCCGGTGGCATCTCATCAATGCCATCGAACAGCGACTTGAAGTAAAGCATCGTGCCGCCCACGAGCAGCGCAAGTTTGCCGCGCGCGTTGATCTGCGAAATAAGCGCCGAGGCATCGGAAACAAAATCGCCCGCGTTGTATGCATCGCGCGGGTCGCGAATGTCGATCAAATGATGCGGTACCTGCGCGCGCTCTTTGCGCGAAGGCTTGGCGGTGCCGATGTCCATGCCGCGATACACCAGGGCGGAATCGACGCTGATGATTTCCGAATCGAACTCGCGCGCGATGGCGAGCGACAGCGCGGTTTTGCCGGACGCGGTTGGGCCCGCAAGGGCGATGGCGCGAGGGGCGGGCGGGGGCATGGGGAAAGGGTAGCAGAGTGGGCGTCACTCAGGCATAGGCGACTTCGGGTTCGCGCGCCTGCAATGGCAATGGGCCCAGGGCATCAAGCGGACTCGACGCCCCACCCGACGCGACCTTGATCACGTGGGTGTAGATCATGGTTGTGCTCACGTCGGAATGGCCGAGCAACTCCTGCACCGTACGGATGTCCACGCCCGACTGCAAAAGGTGAGTGGCAAACGAGTGGCGCAGCGTGTGGGCGGTGACGTGCTTTTCGATCCCAGCATCCGCGCACGCGCGGCGCAACGCGCGCGACAACCGCTCTTCGAAAATGTGGTGACGGCGTTCGATGCCCGAACGCGGATCGACCGACAGCTTTGCCGCCGGGAAGAACCAGTGCCATCCCCAAGTGAGCGATGCACGAGGATACTTGCGCTCGAGCGCGTCGGGGACCGATACGCCCGCGCGGCCCGCAGCGCGATCGACCTCCCACAAGTTCCTCGATGCATCGCGCTGCAAAGACATGGCATCGGCCAGCGAGCGCGGCAACATCACGACGCGATCCTTAGCGCCCTTGCCTTCGCGCACGACGATGACGTGGCGATCGAAATCAACATCCTTCACGCGCAGCGACAGTGCTTCGTTCAAGCGCATGCCTGTACCGTAGAGGAGGCGGGCGAGCAAACCTGTCTCGCCCGGCATCAAAGGCAGCATGCGCTGCACTTCGGGCACGGTGAGTACGGCGGGGATGCGTTTCTTGGTTTGCGGCCGGCCGATTTCGGCGAGCCACGGCAGCTCAACGGCGATCACTTCCTTGTAGAGGAACAGGATTGCGCTGAGTGCCTGGCGATGCGTGGACACCGACACCTTGCGCTCGGTGGCGAGCATGGTGAGGAAGGCCTCGACCTCGGGCTTGCCCATCTCGCGCGGATGGCGAACATTGTGAAAGTGGATGAAGAAGCGAGTCCAATACACATAACGTTCTTCGGTGCGCAAGCTGTAGTGCAGGTAGCGAAGACGTTCGCGCAGTTGCGAGAGCAGGCGTGTGGAGTGCAGTGGCGGGCGGAATGCGGAAGCAGTGCGGGTTTCGACGGAGTTTTCTTGACTGGTCATGCATACAGTATGCCGCTGAGAGCGTTGATGCGCAACGCTGTTGGGGGTGCCTCGTGCGCTTCAAGACGCTGAGTGCGGGTCATGTTATTCCGCGCGTGCGCGGGCTTTCTCGTCAATTTAGGGGAGACGCGAAGAGGGTGCGGATCGAATGAGCTGATATAAACCAAGCACTTGGGAGAAAAAAGTGGAGGCGGCGCGATGAAGGTCATGTTCTGTTATCCCGCAGAGTCGCGGGCTATATCACGTTAGCCATGACGAAATCCCGTGGGCTGCTTATCGCCGTTGCCGTGGCTGCAAGCGCGTGTGGGCTTGTGTCCCTTGTCGGCGTCGCGGTCACCGACGATGTGGCCTTGTGGTACCGCGTTGCGGGTTTCACCATCGGCGCATTACTCATGGCCGGCGCATGGCTGTTGTGGCGGGGACAGTTCAGCGGTGCCGTACTCGTGTGGCTTTCCGCCGGTGCGTATGTGCTCGAGCAGCTCGTGCCTGCGCTCTTTCGCAACGGCATCGGCGCCTTTTCAGCGCTCGCTGGGGTCTTCTATCTCTCGGCCGCCTTCAGAATTGGGCTGGCCATCGCGAGTCAATTTTTGGTGAGGGCGCGTCATGGCTAACAAGGCATTCGACACGGACGCGGAGCTTGCATCACTTTCGTTGACACTCCTACCTAACGGAGAGAGAGTGATCAATGGCCAAGCCTGGAACCCAAAAGATCAAGAACTACGGTCTTGATTTCAAGCTGAGAGCAGTTCAACTGAGCAAGCAGCCCGGTGTGCTGGTCAAGGACGTAGCCGAATCGCTGTGCATCCATCCGTTCATGCTGTCCAAGTGGCGCAAGCAGGTACGCGATGGTGAACTCCAGGGCAGCGTTCCTTCATTGGAAGCAGAAGCGGTTGCGGAACTGCGGCGCCTGCGCGAAGTCGAGCGGCAGTTCAAGCGCTTGCAGATGGAGCACGACCTCTTAAAAAAAGCTATCCGGTTTGCCTCCGAACAAAAGGCGAAGTCTTTGCCTTCATCGCGGCAAACCGGCAAACCTGGCCTGTCCAAATGATCTGCGCGCTGTACGGCGTGACGCGAGCGGGCTTCTACGCGTGGCGGCAGCGCGAGCCCAGCGCACGCGCGCAGCAGGATCTGCAGCTTCTCGAGCACGTTAAAAGCGCCCACGAACGCAGCCGCGGCTTCTACGGCAGCCCGCGCGTGACCGGGCAGCTGCGCCTGGACGGCGTGGCGGTGGGCCGCCGGCGCGTCGCGCGCTTGATGCGCCTGGCCGGCCTGCAAGGACGCAGTGCGCGCCTGTATCGCCAGTCCAAGGTGGCACGACGTGCTTTCTTCGCAAGCGTGCCATTCCGCCCTGAGGTCACCGAAGCCACGCAAGCCAATGAGGTGTGGGTGGGAGACGTGACGTACCTGAAGGTCGCGGGCCAGTGGCGCTACATGGCCGCCGTGATGGATCGCCACTCGCGGCGCATCGTCGGCTGGAGCTTGAGCCATCGCCGCGATGCGGCGCTGACGACGCAGGCGCTGCGCCAGTCGGCGCGCAACCGCGCAGGCGCCGGCGGCGTGACCTTCCACAGCGATCGCGGCATCGAGTACGCAGCGCTGGAGTTTCGCGATCAGCTCGCACGCCTGGGCATGTTGCAGAGCATGAACCGCGCTGGCAAGATGAACGACAACGCCCACATGGAATCGTTCTTCCATTCGATGAAGACCGAGGAGCTGTACGGCAAGACCTTCCACGATGACCAGCAGCTTCGACACACATTGAGCAGCTACATCGCCTTCTACAACCAGCAGCGGCTGCATTCGTCGCTGCGCTACCTGGCACCCGCCACATTCGAGAAGCAGCATGTGCAGCAACCCTGTGTCAATTAAAGCGGTGCAAGTTCCCGCCCAAGTGCTCCGCCGCTTCGCCGCGCGCCTCATGCGCGCCGGTCAACTCCGACGTTAGAGCTCACATAGGGAGGCGAAAGTGGCTCTTGTTGCCTGTCCAGAGTGCCAGTCGCAAGTCTCCGATCAAGCTGAGAGTTGTCCGCGTTGCGGCTATCCTCTCAAACGGCAACGTGATGCCGCCAAAGCTTCACCACCACCTGCAGAGCCCAAGGTTTTTTTGGCAGATAACCCGAACTACAACAGCACTGGGTCGAGTGGC
>Ga0265314_10002636_pt1 | contig 18081 bp, 7 predicted proteins | sample 4126metaG_FD_203106 | JGI IMG/M metagenome (GOLD analysis project Ga0265314, IMG submission 203106) | Rhizosphere microbial communities from Carex aquatilis grown in University of Washington, Seatle, WA, United States - 4-1-26 metaG | ecosystem: Host-associated > Plants > Roots > Rhizosphere >... | reverse complement strand
AACCCAAGTTCAGGGTGGAATATGCCTTCTCGATGGCTGCCACGGATCGACATTCACCTGCTCAGTGGACGGGAGCCCCGCTCGTCCGGCTGGATTGGAGATCTGGACAACGAGATCGGCGCCTTGCTGATTTTGCCCACGGCGAAAAATGGAAATCTTAGATAACATCTCGAGGCTGCTGGGGGACGACCTGAAGGGGACTTTGCACCCCAAGGCCAAGGTGAGAATCGCAGCGTCCAGCTTTTCGATTTATGCTTTCGAAGCTTTGAAGCAAGAATTGGAGGGTATTGACTCCCTGCAGTTCATCTTCACGAAGCCGACCTTCGTCGCCCAGGAGGCTACAGACCGGGTCGCAAAAGCCCCTCGCGAGTTTCATATTCCCCAAACCGACGGGGAGAGGGGGTTTCATGGGTCCGAGTTCGAGATCCGGCTCAAGAACAAGCTCACCCAGCGGGCTGTCGCACGGGAGTGCGCCGAATGGATACGGCGGAAGGCGCAATTTCGATCCAACCGGACCGGCGCCCCCATGCAGCAATTCGCGTGCGTCGAGGCGGCGGACAGTTCCGCGGTGTACATGCCATTGCATGGATTCACTGCAGTGGACTTGGGCTACCAGCAGGGAAATGCGGTCTCGAATTTCGTCAATAAAATGGACGAGCCGGTCGCGACCCGCACCTTTCTCGCGCTGTTCGATCAAATTTGGCAGGACGCCGAGAAGCTCACTGACGTTACGGATCTCATTCGGGAACACATCGCGTCGGTCTATCAGGAAAACTCTCCACAGCGAATTTACTTCCTTATGCTCTTCAGCATCTTCAGCGAGTTTCTCGCAGACATCAGCGAGGATGTTTTACCAAACGAGCGGACCGGCTACCAGGAGAGCGTCATCTGGCAGAAGCTCTACAGCTTCCAGAGAGACGCCGCGACAGGAATCATCAATAAGCTCGAGACCTATAACGGCTGCATCTTGGCCGATAGCGTTGGCTTGGGGAAGACGTTCACCGCCCTCGCGGTCATCAAGTACTACGAGCTGCGCAATCGGACTGTATTGGTTCTCTGCCCCAAAAAGCTTGCCGACAACTGGACGACATACAAGGGGAACCTGAAGAACAACCCGCTGGTGAAAGACCGCTTCAGTTACGACGTCCTTTGCCACACCGATCTGCTTCGAGATCGCGGCGAATCGCTTGGCATGCGGCTGAGCCAGGTGAACTGGAGCAATTACGACCTGGTCGTCATCGACGAGTCGCACAACTTTCGGAACGACGACGCATTCAAGGATCGCGAGACACGGTATCAGCGCCTGATGAACCGGATTGTGCGGCAGGGCGTCCGCACCAAGGTGCTGATGCTCTCAGCGACCCCGGTCAACAATCGCTTCAATGACCTGAAGAACCAGCTTGCCCTCGCCTACGAAGGTGAGCCGGAGAATCTCAAATCGAAGCTCAGCACCGAACGGAACATCGACCTGATCTTCCGACGTGCACAGACGGCCTTCAATGTCTGGTCGAAGCTCCCCGCCGAGCAGCGCACACCCGCGGCGATTCTCTCCTCTTTAGATTTCGACTTCTTCGAGTTGCTGGATGCGGTCACCATCGCCCGCTCGCGGCGCCACATCACCACCTTCTATGACACGACGGAAATTGGCGAGTTTCCGACCAGGCGCAAGCCACTCTCGTTCCATTGGCGGCTTACCGATCGGACCGACGTGATCGGCTTCAACCAGATTTTTCTGGAGTTGGCGGCGCTCAAACTCGGCGTTTACATGCCGGTCTCCTACATCCTCCCCAGCCGGGTCTCCAAATATGAAGACATCTACGACACCGAGGTCACTGGCGGCCGTGGCACGCTAAAGCAAAGGGACCGTGAGTTGAGCCTGCGCTCTCTGATGACGGTGAACCTGCTCAAGCGCCTGGAGAGTTCGGTTGCTGCGTTCAGGATCACGCTCGGCAAGCTCCAACGCTTCCATCTGAGCACGCTCGCGCGCATTGAGAATTATCGCCGCACCGGCCAGGGTGGCAGTTTCAGTGATCCATCGCTTGCATTTGACGATGCCGAGCCGGACGAGGATGTCGATTTTCTCGACCCGGAGGACGGTCTTGAGCCACAGACCTCGGGCAAGATCGTAATCGAACTTGCCGACATGGACCTACCCTCATGGGAGCGCGATCTGAAGGCAGATCTCGGGCGCATCGAAGGGCTTCTGGAGGAGATGGAGAAGGTTTCCCCTGCTGACGATGCCAAGCTCCAGCACCTGAAAGAGCACATCCTCGCGAAGATCGAGGCTCCCATCAATCCCGGCAATCGCAAGGTGCTCCTCTTCACCGCATTCGCGGACACGGCAGATTACCTGTACCAGCACCTGGCGCCGATGTTGCAGCAGCGGCATAATCTGCACACAGCGCGGGTCGTTGGATCAGACAGGCCTAAATCCACTCTCGGCCGGCGCATGGATTTCCAAGATCTGCTCACGCTTTTTTCTCCCATATCGAAGGAGAAATCGCTGCTCCTGCCCGATGAGAAAGCAAACATCGACTTGCTTATCGCCACCGACTGCATATCGGAAGGTCAGAACCTGCAGGACTGCGATTACCTCATTAACTATGACATCCACTGGAACCCGGTGCGCATCATCCAGCGCTTCGGTCGCATTGACCGCATCGGTTCGAAGAACGCCACCATCCAGCTGGTCAACTACTGGCCCGATATCTCGCTCGATGAGTACATCCGGCTCAAAGAACGTGTTGAGAGCCGAATGGTCATCGCCGACGTGGCCGCCACCGGCGACGACAATCCTCTCGATGGGCGCTCCAATGACCTCGCGTATCGCAAGGAGCAGTTGCGGCGTCTGCAGGAGGAGGTCATCGAGCTTGAGGATCTCAAGACCGGCGTCAGCATCACCGACCTCGGGCTCAACGACTTTCGTATGGACCTGGTCAATTACGTCAAAGACCAGGGCGATCTGTCCCGCTATCCAACAGGCATGCACGCCGTCTTGCCCGCCGACCCATCGCTCGGCCTCGTTCCCGGCGTCATCTTCGCTCTCTGCAACCGCAATGGGTCAGTCAATATTCAGCAGCTCAACAGGCTGCATCCTTATTACCTTGTCTACGTGGACATGGACGGGCAGACCGTGGTGCCGTACACCGAAGTGAAGCGGCTGCTCGACATGATCCGAGCTTCAGCCAAGCCGTGCGCCGAGCCGATTCGGGAGGCCTATCAGCCATTCAACGAGCGTACACAAGATGGCCGGGAGATGGGTACCTACTCGAACTTGCTGACTGCGGCCATTCGCTCCATCGTGAAGACCGACGAGGAAAAGGAGCTTGACGGGCTCTTTTCCGGCCAGAAGTCCAGCATGTCTACTGGGCCGACAGCCGGAATCGATGATTTCGAGCTCATTGCATTTCTGGTAGTGGAACCCGCCGGGGCGGAGGGTTAGGTGCCGTGTTCCAGTATCCGGAGCGAACCCGCAAAGACCGCATCCTGCCCAAGAACAAGGTCTATGGGAACGCGCAGCCATCGAATGCGGTTCGTCGGCACTTTGTCTCCCAGGTCGAGCAGATCATCTGGCGCAATCTCCTCATTCCGGAAACAGTCAATTTGCCTGCCCGAGACGGAATTGAAGGGATTCAGGTTTTCGAGATTGCGCTCAAGACGGGAGAACTGAAGGAAGATATTCTGCGTTCGCTTGATCGCGCCATTCCCTGGCGATTGTTTTTTGAGCTGACGTATCAGGGCAAGGTCCGTTTCGGCGCCGCGTACAAGCGTCCCAGCGATGGCAGTTCCGGCGCGCCGGTGGTTGAGGACTACTACTTGACGCTGTGGCAGCCGGCGGAGACGCCTCGGCAGCCGCTCCCGATTGCTCTTGATCTTGCGGCCCTCTATGAGCAGATGCTCTTGAAGCACATGAGTGCAAGCCCTTTGGCCATTCCGTCACGGCCGGGGGAATCAATTGCCGATGCGGTCCAGAGGGTCAAAGCCATTCGCGCAGTGCAGCGTGAGCGACGCCGACTGGAGACAGCGTTGCGGCGAGAGCTTCAGTTCAACCGCAAGGTCGAAATCAACGCAGGGCTTCGCAAATGCGTCGAGGAATTGGCTAGTCTTCAAGAGCCATGAATTATTTCAACAAGAGAAGTCCGGAGCCGCTTGAATTACGAACCGAATCGGTCCTATTCTTGTTCGCTCCGATAGATCTGAGGAATTGGTCAATGGCACTGACCAGCTTGTTTAGCTCCGACTGCTCTGCTTGGGTGTAGTAATAGCCCCGGAGAATTCGCCTGAGGTATTTATAGATTTTGCTCAAGATACCGAACCGGAAGAGCTTTCTATTTGTCTCACGAACGGCCTCCTGCAGCCTGTCAGCAGCACGATCCACCTGACCCTCAAGTTCATCGAATACCTGAGTCTGTTGTTTGAGATGCGTAAGTGCCACTGAATTTGTTCGATTGGCATCTTCAATCTCGGCGGCTTTCTCATTCATCTCGTTCGCCTTTCCGTGGGCGACGATCCCGGCAATAGCGGCAATGGGAAACGCTACCACGCCTACCAAAGCGTGCATGCCGCCTGCCATGCCTGCGCCTCCTGCTGTCAGAGCGCCGCCTCCCAAAGCGGCAAGCGTAGCGCTGGTGTGCGCAGCGCCATAGAGAGTGGTGATGGCTGCGCCCGTTGAAGCTGTTCCAAGAGCAGAGACGGCTGCCCACGAGCCCACTGCCGCCGCAGAACCAACTCCAAGCCCGACTCCGCCACCGAGGATAATCTCCTTGGTAGAAGTAACGGTCATGGCTGACTGGTCCATTGTCTTGGTCACCATGGATTTGAACTGCGCGACGTTCTCGATTCTTGGGATTTCCAGATCTCGTTTCAGGGGGCGCAGGGCACGATTGGCGATCTTCAGGTTCTTGATCGACCGAATTACGTCCCTGCCGATGTGTTCGATGGTTCGGCCCATCCTGCCCTTACCCTCTTCCAGGTCATACATCAATCTGTCGTATTCGCGCGCAGCATCTTCAATGCGGCTCTTCGCAGAGCTGACGCGCCAGGCAGCGCTTCCGGAGAATGCAACTGCCAATGCGGCAAAGAGCTCCAAAATCATAGGACCGTTCCCGACTGCAAATGATTGTTGTCAACACCTTACACCATCGAGCTGGGTAGCCGACCCGCATGCCATTGACAGCGCGTGAATTAACACCAGATCGGACAGGCGGCCCAGCACCTTAGGGCGGCGGTTTAGAGTATTGAAGAACAACATTCCAAAATCATTCCGTACCAAGACCTGAGGACTCGGGGAACGCCGATGGACAAGCTCAAGATGCACACGCATGATCTCACCAGTGAGAACGTGGAAAAAATGGCCGCGTTGTTTCCGAACTGCGTGACCGAGGCGACGGACGAGAATGGGAAGCTGACGCGCGCCATTGACTTCGACCAGCTTCGGCAGGAGCTGTCGGGGACAATCGTGGAGGGGCCGCGCGAACGCTACCATCTGGACTGGCCGGGCAAACGGGAAGCAATTCTGGCCGCCAACGCGCCCATTGCCAAGACCCTTCGCCCCTGCCGTGATGAGAGCGTGGACTTCGACACGACGAAGAACCTGTTCATCGAAGGCGACAATCTGGACGCCCTCAAGCTGTTGCAGGAAACGTACCTGGGCAGGGTCAAACTCATATATATTGATCCGCCGTATAACACAGGCAGTGATCTCATTTATGACGATGATTTCGTTGAGAATTCTGAATTATACAAACTACGTTCGAACCAAGTGGACTCCGTTGGGAACCGGTTGGTTGCTAATACGCTTGCAAACGGTCGTTACCATTCTGATTGGTTGACAATGATGCTTCCGCGCATCCAGCTATCGCGCATGTTGCTGCGAGACGACGGTTTTATTTGCGTCAGTATTGATGACGCGGAGTTTCCTCGCCTGAGAGAAGTCCTTGATGAAGTCTTCGGAGCGGGCAATTTTCTTGCGACGCTTGTCTTCGATAGAAATCGCAAGAACGACGCGCGATTCTTTTCTGTCGGCCATGAGTACATGGCTATATACGCCCGCTCAATGGCGTTTTTATCGCAGTCGGACGTTATTCTCCGGGCACCAAAGGAAGGAGTAGATGAGGTTCACGCGCTGTACACGAAGTGGCGCTCAGAACATGGTGACGAGTGGAACCTCATTCAGGCGAAGCTCCGAGAATTTTATAAGTCGATCTCTGTAGATGATCCTCGCCGTCCACTTGCTCGATATAACAAAGTAGATGAACATGGCCCCTACCGAGACGACAAAGATATCAGTTGGCCTGGAGGTGGGGGGCCAACTTATGAGGTCCTCCATCCGAGAACTCGAAAGCCTTGCAAAATCCCATCGCGGGGCTGGGTTTACCCGAATCCCGAGAGGTTTTGGGAAGAATACCGACTTGGCCACATCGCATTTGGCCCTGACGAAACGACAGTGCCAAGTAAGCGGTCCAACATGTTTGGCGGCGATTCGCAAGTTATGTCCAGCGTGAGCTTTAGCTACGCACAGACTTCAGCGAACCAATTCGATAGGATTTTTGATGGTGTCAGGGTCTTTGATAACCCAAAACCTGTAAATGATCTCGCCGCAATAGTCCAGTATTTGTCTGATGGGGATGATTTGATCCTCGATTTCTTTGCGGGTTCAGCGACAACCGCTCATGCTGTCTTTATCCAAAATGCGAAAGACGACAGAAGACGCAACTGGATACTCGTTCAGATTCCGGAGCGGGTCAACGAGGAAGAGAGAACTGGCCAGAATGCTGCCGAGTTCCTGACCGCGATTGGGAGGCCGCTGACTATCGCGGAGATAGCCAAGGAGCGAATTCGCCGATCTTCGACACTGGTTCGTGAGTCAAATCCGATGTTCGCCGGAGACAACGGTTTCCGAGTTCTCAAGATCGACACCTCCAATATGCGCGACGTCTACTACGCTCCCGACGCAGTTGCCCAGGGAGATTTGCTGGCGCAGGTGGACAACATCAAGCCAGACCGCACGCCGGAGGACCTGCTTTTCCAGGTTCTGGTGGATTGGGGAATCGACCTGGCGTTGCCGATTGCGACTGAGACGATCACCGGCAAGCAGGTCTTTTTCGTCGACACCAATGCTCTGGCCGCCTGCTTCGATGCCGGCCTGACTGACGACATGGTGAAGGAGATTGCCCGGCGCAAGCCGCTGCGCGCCGTCTTCCGCGACGCCAGCTACGGCACCGACTCGGTCAAGATCAACGTGGACCAGATCTTCAAGCTTCTCTCGCCGGACACGGAGGTCAGGTCGATTTAGCCTCCGGGCACGACCGCTCTAGCTATGAAATTCCGATTCAAAGTTCAGGCGTATCAGACCGAAGCGGTGAAAGCCGTGGTGGATTGCTTCGACGGCCAGCCGCTGCAGACCGGCCTGGGTTACCGGATCGACCCCGGTAAGGTGGCAGCCGGCCAGCAGGCGCGACTGGAGATGGACTCTGGCTTCAAGAATTCCGATCTGCTTTTGCCGCCCGAGGCCATCCTGAAGAACATTCAGGCCGTGCAGGTGCGCCAGAATCTGCCCGTCTCCGATGCGCTCAAGCAGACCAAGGTTAGCCCGGTGAACCTCGACGTCGAGATGGAAACCGGCACCGGGAAGACCTACTGTTACATCAAGACCGTCTTCGAGCTCAATAAAAGGTACGGCTGGTGCAAGTTCATCGTGGTCGTTCCGTCGATTGCAATCCGGGAAGGGGTGGCCCAGTCGATTGCCGACACGGCCGAACATTTCCTGGAAGGTTACGGAAAACGGGTCCGCTCGTTCGTCTACGACTCCAAGGCGCTGCACAATCTGGAGAGCTTCAGTTCCGACTCCGGCATCAACGTGATGATCATCAACGTGCAAGCTTTCAACACCCGTGGCAAGGATGCTCGCCGGATTTACGAGGAGCTGGACGACTTTCAGTCGCGCCGACCCATCGATGTGATCGCCGCCAACCGGCCAATTTTGATTCTGGACGAGCCGCAGAAGATGGAAGGCGCGCGCACAGTTGAGTCCATGAAGGAGTTCAATCCGCTGTTCATTTTGCGCTACTCCGCGACCCACAAGCAGGAACATAACAAGGTTTACCGGCTGGATGCGCTGGATGCGTTCAACCAGAAGCTCGTCAAAAAGATCGGCGTCCGCGGAATTAGCGTGAGGGGTCAGGCAGGCGCGAGCGCCTATTTGTACCTTCAGTCGATCGAAGTTTCGGCGGACAAGCCGCCGCAGGCTCGGGTCGAAATGGAGATCCGGCAGGAGAATGGGATCGCCCGGAAGTTGCGTCTGCTGGCGAAGGGTGACAACCTCCACGCCAAGTCCGGCGAGCTGGACCAGTACCAGGGCTACGTGGTCGCCGACATGAATGCCAACGACGGGACGCTGAGTTTCACAAATGGGGTCACACTTACCGTCGGCGACGCGTGCGGGGACGTGACGGATGCGGTGCTCCGCCGGCTGCAAATCCGGGAGGCAATTCAGGCGCACTTCGAAAAAGAGCAGCAGCTATTCGCCAAAGGCATCAAGGTTCTGACGCTGTTCTTCATCGACGAGGTGGCCAAATACCGGGTGTATGAAGGCAGCCAGGAGAAGCAGGGTGAGTACGCCGCGATCTTCGAAGACGAGTATCGGGCGCACCTCAATGAGGTTCTGACGCTGCAGCCAAGCGAGTACAACGAGTACCTGAAACGCATTGAACCCGGCCGGACGCACGAGGGTTACTTCTCCATCGACAAAAAAAGTAAGCGTCTGGTCGACCCGGATGTGGGCGCGAGGTCGGCGGAGCGGACCTCGGATGACGTGGACGCGTACGACCTGATCCTTCGACGGAAGGCACAATTGCTCAGCTTCGAGGAGCCCGTCCGATTCATATTTGCCCACTCGGCGCTGCGCGAGGGCTGGGATAATCCGAACGTATTTGTCATCGGTATGCTCAAAAAAGCGGACCCGGAGAACGTCACCAGCCGGCGTCAGGAGGTCGGCCGCGGGTTGCGACTCTGCGTCAATCAGCGCGGAGACCGGATGGATGATCCGGCAACCGTGCACGACCTGAACGTGCTGACCGTGGTCGCTGCCGAGGGCTACAAGGAGTTCGTGGTCGGTCTACAGAAGGAAATTGCGGAGGCTATTTCGGCCCGACCGCGGCGGGCTGACCAGGAATACTTCACCGGCAAGGTCCTGCAAACCGACGCCGGCGACGTCCAGGTGACGCCGGCAATGGCCAAGGCGATCACCCGTTACCTGATCAAGAACGACTACACCGATGACGATGACAAGATCACGGCCGGGTATCACGACGCCAAGGCGGCGGGGACAATCGCGCCTTTGCCGCCGGAATTGGCCGCCTACTCGGCGCAGATCCTGAAGGTAATTGACTCGGTATTTGCTGATTCGCAGATCCCGTTGCCGGAGGATGATCGCAAGACGAAGCGCAATCATCTGAATTCCAACTTCAAGAAGACGGAGTTTCAGGCGCTCTGGAACCGCATCCACCGGAAGGCAGTTTACGCCGTTCAGTTCGATTCCGATGAGCTGATTTGTAAATGTGTCGCGGTATTGGATTCGGAATTGAGCGTGGCTCCGCTGCAGTACGTGGTTCAGCGAGGCGAGCAATTAGCCGACACGACGTACGAAGGATTGCGAGCCGGCGAGGGATTTAAGCTCAACGAAACGCAGACGGCCAAGCTGAATTCCTCGGTACTCTCGACCGTCAAGTACGACCTGATTGGGAAACTGGCGGAGCAAACCCAACTGACCCGGGGCACCATTGGCAGGATTCTTGGCGGAATTAAGCCTTCGGTATTTGCCTTCTACCAGGTGAACCCTGAGGACTTTTTGCGAAACGCTGCGCGGCTGATCGGTGAACAGAAGGCGACTGTTGTGGTCGATCACCTGACCTACAGCGCGGTCGAAGAGGCGTACGGGGTGGACATTTTTACCGAGGAGAAGCTGCCAACTGACTCCAGCCGTGCTGTCAAGACGAACCGCCACATCTACGATTACGTCTTTACGGACTCCAAAAATGAGCGGGACTTTGTGGCTCTGCTCGACGGCGGGACCGAGATTGAGGTGTATGCCAAGCTGCCCAAGGCGTTCACAATCCCGACACCGGTGGGCGGCTACACGCCCGACTGGGCGATCGCTTTCAAGCAGGGCGCGGTCAAGCATTTGTACTTTGTAGCCGAGACAAAGGGCTCAATGTCGTCGATGGAGTTCCGGAAGATCGAGGAAACGAAGATCGAATGCGCGCGGAAATTCTTCAGCCGGATCACGTCCGAGCAGGTGAAGTACGCGGTGGTGAACAGCTACGCCAAGCTCATGGAGTTAGTGCAGCAGTGAGCGGAATCTGTCGCCGATGCGCTTCGAGTGATGCGTGAGCATCAGTGCCGGGCCAATTCCAACATGATTTTGCGGAACTCCCGAGAGGCATTAACAGGGGAAGTTTGGTGGGTGAGGCAGCGAAATCGGGACTGGATGCGCTGATTTTTGTCAAAAAAAAAGGCGCTATACGGCCCGTAGACGCGCTGCTAGTGATCGCTTGATGGTCTAGGTATCCGCCGAATCTCCCTCAAATGGCCTTCGCGGGTGCTGGTAGAGGCGCATAGATGAGGCCTTTCGGCGTGATCTCTGTCTAGTCTCTACGTCCACGGCATTTCGGCAATGGGTTGGGTAGCGTCCCGTTAGGGTCTGTAGATATCTGAATATATTTAACTTAGCGCGATTTAAAGTTTCCTGATCATTTGACGATTTTACCGAATATAAGCGATAGCGCGGAAAACTGATAAATTGACCAGCTTGGGGCATGGCCCCAGGAGATCGGTTTTCGAGTCGCTTCGGCAGGGAAGCGAGCATGTCGAACGCCGCCAATTTGCAGGAACAAGCAGATCACATCGAACCGGGGCGAAGCCCACAGCACCTCGACTTGCGAGCAGCGGTCCGCGAGGCGGGGCATGACGACGAAACGCTGAGGGACATACTCTGGCTAGTCAATGCAAACGACCGGCTGCTGGGCTTGCGCAAGATCGCGCGGAATCTTTCTTTCTTGTTGAGGAATTTCCTGTGTTCAGAAACGGGTTCGAGCACTTCCGGATCCGCAGCCCAATTGTTTCTCGGGTGGGAGCCGGTCCTCAGTTGGATCGCCACGAAGCTTCCCGCGGAAACCTGCCGGGAGGGAAATCACCGAACGAACCCGAATCGTGGCAAGGCCTTCTTGCGAAATCCACTTTGGAGCGCGCTGTGGCATGAGCCGAAAGACGCGAAGTTTGCGGCAGCGTATGGAACGCTCCAATTCCAAGTTTTGTACGCGCACGCCAGGTATCTTTGGACTGAAAGCGGAAACGACTCGCGCCTGTGCCGGCTCGCCTATGAGCAATATGGTCGACCGGAAATGTGGGATGTGTTCCCGGACTCGCCATATCTGGCCGCTCTTCGACTACGCAGGTTGGCAGAGGCCAACTGGATACGAGTACTGGGTCCCATCGATAATAGTCTCCCGCCCCGAAGCTATGTAGAGGCATTCGGAGCGATCGAATTTCCTGCCGAAGCCACAGCCGAGTTGGCCAAAACCTGGCCGGAATATCGAGCCGAGATCCGCTCCTTTCTTGCCCGGGCCCATGGGTTCGAGCCTTGGTCCCTGGGTGCCTGGACGCGGAAGAATGCAATTCTGGTTCGTACCCCTGGCACAATCAAATCCGAAGATGTGAGCTTTGGGGACTCTGACGATCCCGAAACTTGTCAACTGCCGAACAGCCGAATCGTCACTATTTCGTCTGCGCTACCACCGGACATTGCGGAGGAAGCTTTTCAGTCGGACCTTGATCCCGATGAAATCGTCGATCACGATGAGTGCTTTCTGGCGGAAAATGGGCGCGAAGATCTGCAACAGATCGCTATTGATGCGGCACTCTCTGCGCGCGGTCAGTACCGGCATGTGCAGATGCGACACCAGCTTTTTCCGTTTGACTACAACATTCCGGCGGCCCAAGAAATGCGCAATCTCCTAAGCGCCCTCGACCAGATCTGGTTGGAATTAGGCGACGAACGAACTTGGGATCCGGCGAAGTGTATAACGGCCGAGACGGTTGCGTTGATCGAGATCATGGTCTGGTACGGATTTCCGCTGAGTCGCGTACACCAAATGGTGGTAATCGGAGACAGTGAACCGGGGAATTCCAGCAAATCCACGGTCCCGATCGGCACATTGGCTTACGACTGTGAGTGCGCCGAATGGATCGTTCCAATCGATCCTCCACCTTATAAAAGGGTGATCGTGGGCTCCACGAAACAGGCCCACCCGCACGAGCCTTGGCTTCCATTGCAGGACGTTGCCGGGGTTGGACGATTCGTAGATGTGCTGAATCGAGCGAGAAACCGACGATCAAGTTCTCCAATTTTTGTCTGCCCGTCACACCACTGCGCGCTCTTCCAGGATGAGCTCAAGACTTACGAACTCTCAATCCGCAATTTATTGCAGCGGGTTAACGGATCAGAAGGCCGCGTCACATTGCGCCGCATTGGCGCGTTCTTGCTGAATCGTCTGGTGGCAGTCCGTGGTGATTTGATGGCAGGTTCGCTAATCACCGGACAATTCAGCGCGCTCACTCGGACAGAAAGATATTATGCCTGCTACCCGGTTTCGTCGCTGCGCAAGCTGTATTACCGTGTTGCATCGGCGATGATCAGGCAAATCAGGTGCGAGCAGCCGCCCCCGGAAACTCCGCCGTCCTTTCCGAGCCTTTGGCACGGATACGTGGGCGCAAGACTTTGTGCACGAGATCGAGACGTCAAGTTGGCAATTGGCAATCTCGGAGAATCCATCGAGGCGCTTTGCGAAGTCAAGAACCAGACGATTGCTTACCACAACCTCCTCACCCTTCACTCCGTGCTGTTGTTCTGCTTTTGTACCTCCTGCCGTCCGGTTCGCGCCCCGTATTTGCGGAGGGACCGGATAGACGAGGAAACCGGCTTCGCATACCTGTGCGACAAAGATGATGATGCGCACCATAAGACCAGGCTAATTTGGGTACCGGATCTGTGCCAGCAGCAGATGAAGCTTTACGAACAGCACTGCAGGAGCTTGGAAAACGAAACTCCAGCCATTGGCAAATGGCCTGATCCCTGTTTTTTCTTTGCCGATCCACTTCGTGCAAAGGAAGCTGGAAAGCGTGAACTGGAACCTGTTCGACCTGGGACTCTGGCCAATCATTTGAGCCCTTTCCTTCAGCTTCCGTTGAACTTCTATCGCAAATTCCTCCGCCATCGGTTGCTCAAATCCCATTGTCCTCCCGAGATTGTAATGGCTTGGTTAGGACATGCCTTTGCCGGCGAAGAGATATGGAACGCTCGATCCGCCCTTAGCCCGCTTGAGTATCGTGCCTCCTTAGACACTTACCTGATTCCAATACTTGAGGATCTAGGATGGAAAGCCCGATAACCGAAGGCACCGCAAGCGGGGCACCGGTCACGAAGTGGCTCGATGCGCAGACTCTGAATGTACGCGGCAGCCGGCGAGACGATCTTCGCGCTCTCGCCGAATGGCTAAAAGCTCATGATCATCCGGACTGGCCGGTCGCGCAAGTTCTCCTAGGCCATCAGACATTGGTAAGTGATCCGGCCGCCAGTATGCGCGGCCTCATCGACCAGATTGTCGCCGAACTGTCACGGTCTTCGCGCGATGCGATCTTGTCGCTGCTAGGGCGCGTTGTGCACTCCTACAACCAGCGCCGACATATGAGGCTTCCGCTGCCGGAGATTCCCGTTAGCTTGCCGAAGCCAGTACCTCCGTTCACTCCTGCTCGATGGAAAGGATTGGCGAAATATCGGGTCTGGCGGAATGCCGTACTTAATGATATTGGCCAACTGGCCAAGCAGAGAGTCGAGGAGGATCAATCAAGCGATGTGACTGATCTTTCTCGTAAATTTCGGGTCGATGCCGGGCGTGTGCTCGCCAGCGCCGCGCTTTGGGGAGGACTTCTTTGCCGAAAAGATCTTGATATGTTGTGCTTTCATCTTGAGCATTGGCCGGACGTGTCGGAATTCAGTTGGGGCAGGATGTACGTCACATGGTCGGATGAGAACGGTAACTGCCGCCGCTGGAAGCCGGACGCGATCACCGCGTTCCTGATAATGCGGGTCCAACCGACTAAGCCTTCTGAATTCTCGACGGCACCTACCCGTAGCACAATGGACCGCATTCTGACCCAGTACTTCCGTGAGATCCTTCCCCACTCGGTGGATCGTCCCGCCAGTACGTTCGAATTCCTCAACTCCTGCCTGATGCACTTCGAACTTCGGCTGCCGCCATGCCTTGCACAGTATGCGTCTGGGGAGCAACAATCCTTTTCCCCGAATCCACAAACCTGGGCGCGCCTTGTTGGTGGCAAGTCAAAGCCGCTAGTCGCTTCGCCGATGACACGGAAGACTAAAGCGCCTGAAGGCTCTCGACAACTTGCAGAAATTCCGGCGAAAAAAGAATCGCCTGTACGTTTCAACAGCGCCGATTGGCTTACCACATTACGCGAATTGCTCGGTTCCGATACCGCTTCGATCCGACATGCGGAAGCTCTCAAGCGGGTCTATGCTCGTATGAAGACGCCGGGAATTAGCAGGGAAGAATCGCTTTTTTTGGCCTTTGCAGCCGACGCCCTTCGCAGCCGCAAAGGAAAGCGACTCCGGATGAAATCTGTCCGAGACCGAGTGGTGGGAATCGCTAAGCGACTGCCTGCGGTTCTCGACCTCAACGGTCCGGGGGCCTTGGCTCCGGAGCTACTGGCAGGCGCATACACGGTGATTTTGGAGGACGCGATCAGTCCGAACCAGCATCGCAAGCTTCGCAGCTACCTTAGAAACTGGCACCGCTGGCTGGTCAGCGCAGGATATTCGCAACGGGTGGACGATGCGGAAGTTTTTGGCAGTTCGTCACGAACTGACACCGTCGACGCCCGCCTAATCCTTGAAGACGAGTACCTCCGGGTCCGGAATCAGCTTTTGCAGCCAACGATAAATTTCGAAGACGACCGGAATACGGACCATGTTCTCCGTCACGTGGCCGGCCTGATCCTCGTCCTGGGGTACCGTTGCGGGGCCAGGAAAATGGAAATCCTGAAAGCCCGCTTGACTGACTTGCTCCTCGATAATCCAGCGGAACTCCTGGTGAGGCCATGGTCCGAGAGGCGGCTTAAATCACCAAACGCAGTTCGTAAGCTTCCGCTGTATGCGCTGCTTGATGACTGCGAGTTGGAAGCCCTTTCGAACTGGAAGGAACTCCGCATCCGGCAGAATAGGCAAACTCGTAATCCTTCACCCTTTCTATTCTACGTTCCTTCGCTCGACCGTCTGTTCGTTCCCGAGGGCCGAATTTTCCCGCTAATCAATTCCCTGCTGCGAGAAGCGACCGGAGACCAAGGAGTTCATTTCCATATTCTCAGGAAGTCCGGCGCGGGTACATGGCTAGCATTCGCGCTCCTCAGGCCGCCGCATGCGCCGTTACCAGCGTGGCTTTGTCAACCGAAGTGGCAGGCACAGAAGCGACGAATCGAAAATTCTGCATCCCTGCACAAGCGTCTCTATGCGAACGATTTCCAAACGCGCCGCCATTTGTTCCTGATCGCGCGTACGCTGGGGCATGGCTCGACCGAGGTCAGCCAGACAAACTATTTGGAACTTCAGGGCGAGCTGTTGACGATGTGGCTCGATGATCATGTTCCGATACTTAGCCAGATTCAGATTCAGGCGCTCGCGGGCGTTTCTCAGGCTACAGCGTCGGGCGTCCTCAAGAAAGGGTTGTACCCCACTCTCTGGGAGATATTCGGCCGACGGTGGAGGCGGCTGAAGATAAAGAATGGCCGCCCTCGGGCGATGCACAACGGCGTCTCAGAGCTAAAGCTCGAAGAGACATGGACTACCGCCCGCGAGAGATTTGCGATAAAGGCGCCTCAAGAATTGCTGGAGATTGAAAGCATTCTGATGGCGCTCAGCGAAGGCGCCACGATTGAAGATCTCACTTGGAGCTCAGGATGTTCCGTGCAGCGACTCGAAGCATTGTTTCGTACCGCACTCGATGCCTCAGACCTGACCGTATTGGGAGAACAATCCCGCGAGGATAAGCGGAGAGCGATCCATGTGCATAACTTCTTCCGCGACGGCCGGCGTCTGAGACCCGTCTACCCATCACCTCTTCGCGCATGGAGAGACTTAGAGGTCTTTGAAAGATTTGGCCATAAGGTCTTTTCTACGATGGACCAGGAGGACGGACAAAAGTATCTGCCCCTTGCTAGACACTGGTTGTACTCCCGCCGGGACGATCGCAATGGACTCGGGTTCTCTGCAGAACTACGGGGACTTGCCAGCGAATACTTGAGATTCATCCTTGATGTAGGGGTCGCGCCCGCGGAATGCCAAATTCGCTATTTCGGAGCAGTGGAAGACCTGGATGACTGGTCAGGAGGTCTTCCCCAGCCATTTCGCGATCGAGTTCAAGCGGTGGGGGTGCCATTTCATGAGAACGCGGAACGGACCGAAGTCGTTATTAACCTGGTCTTCGATTTTGCCGATAACCAAACTGTGCGCTCCGGCGCGTATGGATGGCGTTACTCCATGCTCATGGCCAGTCTGTGGTCAACGGCTTTCAAGGCAGAGCAGGATGTCGCGGAGAAGCGCTAAGACGCCCCTCACGAGCTGGCTGATTCTGTGATGAATAGGAGACACGACCTTGCCGCAGTGTTCGATATCGTTTACGGCCCCTCCTCTCGAAGTGAATCCGCTGCAATATAGGGATGAGCCACGCCTATGGTTTAGGAGGTTGACGATATGGCGCAAGCTCGCTGGCGACGATTCGCCCGAAGATCCGCTGATTCGCAATATCGAGTTCAAGCCTGGACTGAATATCGTCTGGTCACATCAGCTTCCGGGCCTTCCCTACGACGTGACCTTACCTCTGGATCCTGGGAAGAGCACTCTCGTTCGACTCCTTCGGTGCTGCCTTGGGGAGGATCAATTCGGTATAGCTGAAGACGAAGAGGCGATTCGGACAGCGTTTCCAAAGGGTGCGGTGGGGGCGGTCATTCATGTTGATGGGAAACCATGGTCCATCGTTCGCAGCTTTCGCAATCCCAAAATCGCGCTAGCCAATTGCGGCGACCAACTCGACGATTTGTGGGCCAAGTTCTCGGAAGCGGCTTCCTTTGCTGGGATCACTCCGTTCCTGGAAGCGATACGAGCCGCCTTATTTCCGAACGTGTCTCCGGATAGATTTCGAGATATCTGGGGAGTGATTCTCGGCTTTATAGCCCGCGACCACTCGGGAGGTTTCCAAGACGTTTTGCGTGGACGTGCACCGCACAACAATTCGGGCAAGCCTACGGCTCAAGAAACCCGCGTTAGCGTGCTTTGCGACTTGCTGGGCTTCCAAACTCCCCAACCGCCTGGCGAGCAAGCGAATCCGCGGCCGCAGAAGGCATCGCCGTCGCGCGCTTCGGATAGATTAATGCGTGCCACGATGGAAGACATCTCGAGACGTCAGAAAATTACGAACGGAGAGCACCTTCCCATCTCTGAGATGCAGGCCCGCTTGAACGAACGTCGGGAGAAGACGCTCATATCGCTTGGCGAGGCGGAACAATTGAAGGTTAACGCCGAACAGGATTGTGAAGCTAAACAGCGCGACAGAAAAATTCTTGCGGACGAGTTCGCTGCTTCCGAAAAGACCCTCGATTCCCTCGCTGCGACGAAATCGGATTTGACTGCGGCAATCGATCAGTTAAAGCAAAATCTGATTGCTCCCGGTACTGAATGCCGCGCCTGCAACCTTCCGGTCGATGAGGCAATCGGGAAAGGCTGCCTTATGCCGTCAGCTGGATGCGATCCATCGGCGATCGCTCAACGCATTGCAGATAAGGAAGCGCAGCTCATCGCGTTGGTGTCAGATATCTCAGAGCACGACCAGCGCATGAAGGAGTTGAAAAGACAGATCAGTGCGAAAGATAAGGAAATTAAACAAGTCACAGGTGTAATTGGTCGCCACGAACTAAGAGTGAGCGGGTTCAAGAAAACTCTCGGCGGTATTGAAAGCG
>Ga0265314_10002635_pt1 | contig 18083 bp, 16 predicted proteins | sample 4126metaG_FD_203106 | JGI IMG/M metagenome (GOLD analysis project Ga0265314, IMG submission 203106) | Rhizosphere microbial communities from Carex aquatilis grown in University of Washington, Seatle, WA, United States - 4-1-26 metaG | ecosystem: Host-associated > Plants > Roots > Rhizosphere >... | reverse complement strand
TCGCGCGCTTCACCGCCGCGCCGCGCCTGCGCCGTGTCGGCAACTGGAGACATCAAACACCCGGCCACAAACAAACTAACTACGGTTCTCAATAGCTGCATGGCGAAAGTGTACGGTACGCTGCGAATCTTCCGCACCGTTCACTCCCAGCTGTGACGCCGGGAGACCGATGTTGCAGCCGTGTCCGTGTTGCGAACTATGAACTGTGAACTTCAACCGGCTACCATCGCATCAGTGGCCTCAATCCACCGCCAACCCGCGCAATGGCATTTGCGTACCCGCACCCTCGAGCTCGGCGTCCGCACGCTAGTCATGGGCGTCGTCAACATCACGCCTGACTCCTTTTCCGACGGCGGCGCCTTCTTTTCAACTGAGGCCGCGGTAGCCCGCTGCATGCAATGTCTGGACGAAGGCGCCGACATCCTCGACCTGGGCGCGGAAAGCACCCGGCCCGGCTCCCGCGCCGGCCCCCCCGATGCCGCCGTCTCGGCCCAGGAAGAACAAGCCCGCCTGCTGCCCGTCCTTGAAGGAATCCTTCGCGCGCGCCCCGCCGCCATCGTCTCGGTCGACACCTACAAGGCCCCCACCGCCCGCGCCGCCTTCCGCGCCGGCGCGGAGATCATCAACGACGTGAGCGGATTTTCCTGGGACGCCGGCATGGCCCTGGTGTGCAGCCAAGCCCGCGCCGGCCTCGTCCTGATGCACACCCGCGGCCGCCCGGAAGAATGGCGCAGCCTGGAGCGCCTTGACGCGGATGCTGTTCTCGATTCCGTCCGCAGCGGCCTGGCCGAAAGCCTGCAAACAGCCCGCGCCGCCGGCGTCAGCGCTGACGCCATCGTTCTCGACCCCGGCTACGGTTTCGGCAAACGCTTCGAGGAGAACTATGCCGTCCTTGCCCGCCAGGCGCAACTCCTTGCTCTCGGCCGTCCGCTCCTCGCCGGCCTCTCGCGCAAATCTTTTCTCGGCTACACCCTGGCGCCGCTCCATGCCGGGGAACCCGCGCCGCCTGCCGAGCGCGAAGCCGCCTCCATCGCCGCCCTAACTGCGGCCATCCTCCACGGCGCGTCCATCGTCCGCGTGCACTCGGTCCGCTCCGCCGTTGAAGCCGCCCGCATCGCCGACGCCATCCTCGCCGCCTCCCCTGCCTAGATTCCACTTCGTGCCCTCGGCTGCATTGCCGTAATGCACAGCGCCGCACACGCCGCAATGCGCTAGAATCATGCTTTCGGTCAGCAGTGCAGTCTCGACTCCACCAGCAGAAAGCCCTCACCGTGCCCGAACAGCCCAAGCCCAAGCCCAAACCGATTACCTACGCGGATGCCGGCGTGGACATCGCCTCCGGCGACCGCGCCAAGGACCGCATCAAATTCCTGGCGCAGAAAACCTTCAATCGCAATGTTTTAGGCGGAATCGGCGGTTTCGGCGCCCTGTTCCGCCTTGACCTGCAGAAGTTCAAGAACCCCATACTGGTCTCCTCGGCGGACGGCGTCGGAACCAAGCTCAAGATCGCCTTTCAACTCGGCCTCCATCACACGGTGGGACAGGACCTGGTCAACCACTGCGTCAACGACATCGCTGTCCAGGGCGCCACGCCGCTCTTCTTCCTCGACTACCTGGCCACCGGCAAGCTTGACGCCGACGTGACCGAGGACGTGGTAACCGGCCTGGCCGACGCCTGCCGCGCCAACGGCTGCGTCCTCATCGGCGGCGAAACCGCCCAGATGCCCGGCTTCTACGCCGACGGCGAGTATGACCTGGCCGGTTTCATCGTCGGCGCCGTGGACCGCGACAAGGTCGTCACCGGCCAGGGCATCAAGCCCGGCGACGTCCTCATCGGCCTGCCCTCCACCGGCCTCCACACCAACGGCTACTCGCTCGCCCGCAAGCTCTTTTTTGAAGTGGCGGGCTACAAGCCGTCCCAGTACGTCACGCCCATCCGCGAGAAGGCCGGCGCGGCGCTCATGAAGATCCACCACAGCTATCTCCACATCATTCAGAAGCTGGTGGCCGCCGAGCTCACATCCGGCATGGCTCACATCACCGGCGGCGGCATCACAGAAAACCTGCCCCGCATCCTGCCCAAGGGCTCCGCCGCGCAAATCGAGATCGGTTCCTGGCCCGTCCTGCCCATTTTCGAGCACCTTCGCGAACTCGGCCAGGTCTCGCAGGAAGAGATGATGCGCACCTTCAACATGGGCATCGGCCTCATCGCCGCCATCCCCGCCGCCAAGTTCACCCGCTGCCGCGCGCTGCTCGATAAAGCCGAAGAGAAGTTCTACGTCGTGGGCCGCGTGGTCAAAGGCGAGCACCGGCGGGTGCAGTACACCTGAGCGTTCTCTTCTCAGCCGAAAAGCGTTGTGGATATCAAGCCGGAAATTGAGGCCAAAGTTCTAAGACTTCGTCTATAGGAGTGGCGTCGTCATAATGGGCAACGGATCCCGAGCCTATGCCAAGTCGCCACGGTGATTTATCGTGAGAATTGACATTTGCCCCTGACGGGCGAATGATGGTGGGGAAAATCAGCACATGGCATCAGCCCCTTTGAATCGTGCAGTCACCGGTCGCTCGCCCGAAGAGGAGGAAGCGCTCTTTGGGGACTACCCAAAGGTGTGCTATCGGAGAAATCCCCTCGAGTTTGTAGTTTCTGAGGTGCGCTTCCCCGCAATCCTTCGCATCGGTACTGAGCCCCCTGCGGCATTTCAAACGGAGATAGGCAAAGATTTTCCCCTCTTTAGTGAGGTTTCACAATTAGCATTTGCCCCTCCCGAGATTGTGAAATTCCTAAATGCGGCCAACGTCGCTCCCTCGGGCAAAGTCTACGAGTTTTCCAGCGCCGACGAGACATGGAAACTCTCGCTCAGTCGGGAGTCGATGGCGCTATCGTGCCACAATTACACCAAGTGGAACGAATTCCGAGCAAGATTCGAACGCCCTCTCGAAGCTCTTGCAAAAATCTACTCGCCTCCGTTCTTCGTACGCGTGGGGCTACGCTATCGCGACGTTATCTCGCGTAAGGGCCTCGGCATGGCGGAGATCCCATGGAGCGAGCTTCTTACGCCCGATATCGCAGGTGAGTTCCACACGCGCCCGTCAGAACTGATCGTGGCGGCATGGCGCCAAACTGTATTCAAGCTTCAGAGAGAAGACAGTCAAATACTACTTCAACACGGACTCAATCAGGTGCACCCTAAAGCGGAAATCTGCTACGTCTTCGACGCGGACTTCTCAACCCTCTCCAGAACGGAGCCTAGCCATGCCTTCGACGTACTCAGATTCTTCAACAAATACGCTTGGAGCATTTTCCGGTCTTGCATTACAGACCGCCTACACAACGCAATGGACCCCCAGCCGTACTAACTTCCTCCCTAGCGAGACGAGTGAAGGCGTTACAGGACATTGGCAAAAAGCGACCGGCCAGACACAATGGGATTGGTCCGTTACTGTGACCGGCGAACCAAGCGCATCGGCCCAACACGACGCATTTCTCCTGTTCGCTGCGTTGACGCTGCTTCAGTACATGCCTTCGGCGGGCCTCAAGGAATCGTGTGTCGCGCTGCAAGATATCCTTGAGTACTACAAGCACCCTCCACTTGCGCTCCTCTCGCCGGGACAGCCGCTTCGAGTTAAGGCAAAGCTGAGACCAGCGACAAGACAAAACAGCTTTCGCATTGCTGATGAGTAATCACGGAAGAGCCTATGAATGGGGACCAGCACGAAGCAATCGGGCAATCTGACATTCCTGAGAGCCGAGACGCTGAACCCGTTTTAGTACCCGCCGATACCGCCGAACAGGTTAATGCGGATCCCAGCTCGACAGTGGAAGAAGCGATCGATGCAGAACCGAGGCAAGGCGAAATACCGGACGCGGCCATTGCGGTTGCGGAATCCGATTTGAGCCACGCGGACAACACACAACTAACAACGGTGGAATCGACCGAGCCTCCGTTCTATATTCGGTCGGTCGAGAATGCGCCCATCCGCCAAGGCGAGATTCTCTCGAACGTCATGCAGCACAAGGTATTTTTCGAATCACTAGCCGATCCTGGCGGCCTGGAAGTACAGCCGGTCATACACGACTATGCGATTGTCCTGTCGCAGGATTGCGACCTTGAGCAAGATTTCAACGTTCGTCAAGCGATCTTGGCCGCCGGGGCGACCCCCGATCCGATGGACGACAAGCTGCTCCCAAACGTCCTACTGTGCTTTCTGGCCACGGAATCCTCGATGAGCGCCACATTGCCCGGAAGGGACATCCGAAAGCGCTTCAAGCAGAATAAGGAGGATCGGTACCAATACCTTCGTGCAGTCGAACCAGCTGACGACGCGGAAGATCAGGGATTACAGGCGCTTGGAATTGATTTTCGAAGGTATTTCACTGTCCCGACGGATGAACTTTATGCGCAAATTGGGTCTGATTGCCTGAGGAGATGCAGGCTGGCACCCCAGTACCTTGAGCACCTTAGCTGTCGGTTCGCAAATTTCCTATCTCGGGTAGGACTCCCCCGAAACCATGATGACTGAACCTCTAAGCCGCCTGCATGTCGGGCAATCACTTTGTCTGCGCCTCAACTCAAGATGACTCCGGAACAGATACACGGCCAACGCCCCCTCCGCCTCGGCATCCTCCTCTCCGGCCGGGGCTCCAACTTCCTCGCCATCGCCCGCAACATCCGCTCCGGAGCGCTCCCCGGCGTCGAAATCGCCCTCGTCGTCTCCAACATCGCCGACGCACCCGGCATCCAGGCCGCGCGCGACCTCGGCCTGCCCACCGCCGTCTGCGTCTCCAAAGGCCGCCCCCGCTCTGAGCACGACCGCGACATGCTTGCCCACCTTCACAGCGCGCAAGTCGGCCTTGTCTGCCTCGCAGGCTACATGCGCCTGCTATCGCCTGCTTTCATCCAGGCCTTCCCCAATCGCATCCTCAACATCCACCCGTCGTTGCTGCCCGCCTTCCCCGGCCTTGAAGCCCAGCAGCAGGCATTCGATTACGGCGTTCAGGTGGCCGGCTGTACTGTCCACTTCGTCGACGAGCACCTCGACCACGGCGTCATCATTCTCCAGCGCGCCATCCCCGTCCTGCCTCAAGACGACGCGCACTCCCTCGCCGATCGCATCCTCGCCGAGGAGCACATCGCCTACTCTGAAGCCATTGCACGCGTGGCCAGCGGCCAGTACGAAATCCAGGGCCGCCGCTACGTCCCGCGTTGAGCGTCAGTTTCCCCTCAGCGCCACCATCGGATCGATCCGCGACGCCCTCCGCGCGGGCACGTAACCCGCCAGCAGCGCCACCGCCAGCAGCGCCACCACCATCGACACAAATGTCGCCACATCCCACGGCGCCGTGCCGAACAGCAGCGCCGCAATCAGCCGCGCCACCGCCAACGACACCCCCAACCCCAGCGCAATGCCCGCAATCGTCAGTTGCAGCGTGCCACCAAGCACCGCGCGCAGCACCCGCCCCGCCGGCGATCCCAGCGCCATGCGGATGCCGATCTCCTGCGTCCGCCGCGTTACCGAATACGAAATCACCCCGTAGATTCCCAGCGCCGCCAGCAGCAATCCCAGCCCCGCAAACACCGCCACCAACATCATGAAGAACCGCCGCGGCGACACCGAGTGATCCACCAGCCGCTGAATGGGCACAAATTCCGCCACCGGCTGCCGTGGATTCAGCGCGCGCAGCGTCTTCATCACGTCGGGTTCCAGCGCCGCCGGATTCATCTGCGTCCGCACCACCAATTCCGCTCCATTCGGGCCCTCCTGCATCGCGGAGAAATATATCTGGTACCCCGCCTGTCCTTCCACGCTCTCCGCGTGCATGTCGTCCACCACGCCGATCACCCGCTCCTTGGTCTTTCCACTCACCAGGATCCCGCCTACCGCCTCCTGGCCCGGCCAGTAGAATTGCGCTGCCGACCGGTTGATCAGCACCACCTCTTCGCTGTGCGGCCCATCGCTCCACCCAAAATCCCGGCCCTCCAGGCGCATCCCCATCGCGCGGAAATACCCCGGCGTCACTACGTACACCAGCGGCGACGGCGCCTCGCCCGGTTTGTAGGTCTTACCCTCGGGCATCGGCGCGCCCCACGCGCGGTTCTGCCCAAGCGGGAGATAGTCCACCATGCCCGCCGCCTCCACTCCCGGTAGCGCGCTCACCCGTTCCAGAATCTGCTGGAAGATCATCCCGCGCTTCTCCGCGCTCGCCGCATCGTTCGGCGCGCTGTCGTCATCGAGCACGCTCACCGCCGCGGCATGCGCCGGCTGGAATCCCAGGTCCACCTCCAGCACCTTCATAAAGCTCCGCAGCAGCAGTCCCGCGCCCACCAGAAGCACAAACGCCAGCGCCACCTCCGTAATCACCAGCACCGAACGCAAACGCTCGTGTTTGCGGCTCGACCCCGTTCCTGCGCTCGTGTCCTTCAGCGCGTCGTTCAGGTTGCCTCCGGAAATCCGCAAACCCGGTAGCAGCCCGAACAGCACCGCCGCGCCAACCGCCATCAGCACCGTCCAGCCCACCGCCGCGCCGTCGATTCCCAACTGGTTGAATAGCGGCAGCGCCAATGAGCTTTGCTTCGATAGCCACGCCAAAAACCCGCCGGCCAGCGCCAGTCCCAGCACCGATCCGGCAACCGACAGCACCAGGCTCTCCGTCAAAAGCTGCCGCACTATCCGCCCCCGGCTCGCCCCCAGCGCCCCCCGCATCGCGAACTCCTTGCTCCGCGCCGTCGCTCGCGCCAGCAGCAGGTTGGAAAGATTCACGCATGCAATCAGCAGGATCATTCCCACCGCGGACCAAAGCACAGCCAGCGACCGCCGCAGCCGCCCCGTCACGTACTCCTTCAGAGGCACCGGCACCACGAAGCCCTTGTAGTTCCCCTTCGTGTCCGGAAACCTCACCTCGAAGTAGAGATCGCGCGACACCACGTCTGCCTCGGCCTTCGCCTGCGCCACCGTCACTCCCGGCTTCATCCTGCCAATGAACGTGACAATGTTGCCCTCGTTCCGCGCCTGGTCCAGGTTCAGCGGCGTCAGCGCGTCCACCTTCGCTCCCGGTGAAAACACCGCGCCGAAATCGAAACTCTTCGGAAGCACGCCAATCACTGTCGCCTGCCTGCCATTCAGGTCGATCGTCTTGCCCACAATGTTCTTGTCGCCCGCAAACTGCCGCTTCCACCACGCATCGGTCAGCAGCACCACCGGCGGCGCATTGTTCTCGGCATCGGCTGGCGTAAACAGCCGCCCCATCTGCGGCTGCACGCCCAGCACCTGAAAGAAATTAGCGATCACGTCGATTCCCGTCGCCGGAACCGGATCACCGTGCCCCATCAGCCGCAGATTGCCCGCCGTCGAAAACGCAAAGTACCCGGTCACGTCCTGGTACGACCGCGTCTCCGCCCTGAACTCATCAAACGCATCCGACGAATACGTCGAACACGACATCCCGCACTTCGTGGGCGGCGGCGCAATCCACACCAGTTGTTGCGGCTGCGCGAACGGCAGCGGGCGCAGCAGCACCGTATTCACCACGCTGAACACGGCCACATTGGCTCCCACCGCCAGCATCAGGATGCCCACCGCCACCGCCGTAAACCCCGCATCGCGCCCGAGCGTCCGCACCGTGTACCGCAAATCGTGCATCAGGTCCGCCCAACGGTCCTTCCACTGCCGCTTCCGTTCCATCCGCTCCCCCCATCGCTCGCCGATCCGCTGGATCGAGTTCAAATCGCCAAACTGCCGCTGCGCCTCTTGCCGCGCCTCGCTCGCAGACCATCCCCGCCCAATCAGTTCTTCCGTCTTCAACTCCAGATGAAAGCGCAACTCGTCCTTCACGTCCGCTCGGGCGTCCGCGCCAAATATCCGCGCATACCGCCTCCACATCGGCGTCTTCATTGCGCCTCTCCGACGGCCACAGGCTCAGCGAAAGGCCGCGTCACCGCCAACACCTTCGCCACCGCCGCCACATACGCCTCCCACGCCCGCGTCTCCCGGTGCAGGTACTTCCGTCCATCGTTGGTCATGCGATAAAACTTGGCCTTCCTGTTGTTTTCCGACAGGCCCCACTCGGCATCCAGCAGCGCCTTGCCCTCCAGCCGCCAAAGTGCCGGATACAGCGTGCCTTCCTCCACCAGCAGCGCATCGTCGCTGTGCCGGCGGATGAAGCTCGTGATCGCATACCCGTGCAGCGGTCCCCACATCAGCGCCTTCAGGATCAGCACGTCCAGCGTCCCGCGATAAAGTTCCAGACGGCTGGTTTCCGGTGTCATCCTCGCCATAAGTCTCCCCTAGAGCTACGAGGGAAGCCTCGCACAAGTTCCCCTAGCCACGCAAGGGGGAAACTTTCGCGGCCACCTGCCTCGCCTGAGTTAGCATTCCCTCAACGCCTTCGCGCCTAATCCGCAGCCAGGCCCGCCATGCTCTTCCACAACCGCACCCACGCCGGAATGCTTCTCGCTGGCCGCCTCGCATCCTATGCAGGCCGGTCCGATCTCCTCGTCCTCGCCTTGCCCCGCGGCGGCGTCCCCGTGGCTTATGAGATCGCCCGCGCCCTCCACGCCCCGCTCGACGTCTGGGTCGTACGCAAGCTCGGCGCTCCCCATCAGCCCGAGCTCGCCATCGGCGCTGTAGCTCCCGGCGGAATCCAGATCCTCGCCTCACGCCTGATCGCTGAACTCGGCATCCCGCCCGAAGAACTTGAGGAGATTTCAGCCCGCGAGCGCGCCGAACTCGATCGCCGCCTGGCTGCCTACCGTGGCAACCGCCCGCCTCTCGACGTCCGCGGCAAAACCATCCTCCTGGTTGACGACGGCCTCGCTACCGGCGCTTCAATGCGCGCCGCCATCGACTCGCTTCGCCCGCTTGAGCCGGCCCGCATCGTCGTTGCCGTTCCCGTGGCCGATCCCCGCGTTTGTATTCGACTCTCCCAGGAGGCCGACGAGGTCATGTGCCTCTACACTCCGCCCCGCCTGGATGCCGTCGGCCAATGGTACGAGGACTTTTCTCAGACCACTGACGAGGAGGTCCGCGGCCTTCTTGCCCCCATCAGCAATCGGTGAACAGTGGTCAGTGATCCGACTATCCGCGGGAGCGTCAAGGGATGAGTCGTCGCGCATTTTCGGTCCTTCTGGCGGGCTTGACCCCGGGATTCTGGCCTGCGGAGATGCTGAAATCGTATCGCGATGTGGGAAACGCCGCAATGCGGGACGATTTCGACGGTTTATTTTCTATTAACTCGTTTATTTTGTTGCTATTTATCTGAAATATACCGCCATGTGAACCATAGCCGAGGGGGGGAGGGGGGGTACCCCATTTCCCTAAAGCCGAAGGGCCGAATCCGCTGGTGTGGATTCGGCCCCGAAACCTCTTTATCGCATCGGTCGACGCGCTCAGGCGGTGATGGCTGTCACTGTCGCTCCCTGCCTCGGTTTCGGGGACGGGGGACGTTGTTACGTCTAGCGAACGGTTATATCACCGGGGGCGTTGCTGGGGTTTATAGAGCCAGGGAATAGGGAATAGGGAGCAGGGAGTAGGACCAGAGACGTGGGCAAGCCGACGTTGAACCCCTCTGACGGCGTTTTCACCTTCAGCGTCGGTCACCAGCGAATCGGGAACCAACAGGACCGGACTCGCGTAGGTGACCTTATGAAACGTGCCAGTTGCGTTGCGGGTGTAGCTTTCCTTGCGTGCAGTATCGCGGGATTCGCCGAGACAAAGATCCCTTGCAGCCAGAGTTTCGATCACGCGCTCGAGTCCAGGGCGGTGCTGCTGATCGATTCGAGGCCTGCGGGGCTGCATATTGTGGGCACCGACAAGGATGCAATTCATGTTTCGTGCACGGCGGGCAGCGAGGAAAACGCCATGGAAGTTTCATTTCACTTTTCGCCAACGGCGAAAGGGGGAAAACTGTCTATTGAGGGCGCTCATCTGCACAACGGGAACAACAACATCGAGGTCAGGATCGAGATTCCGCGAAGAACCAGCGTGAGCATCCGCATGATGGCCGGCGAGGTCAGGTTGGAAGCGGTCAAGGGCGATAAGGATATCGATATTGGAGCAGGGCAGGTCACGATCTCGTCGATTCACGAGGGGGAGTACCGCAGCGTGGACACTTCAGTGGGTGTTGGCGAAGTGAAGGCGAGTGCCTTTGGGGCAGACAAGGGCGGGTTTTTCAGGACCTTCAAGAAGGAGAATTCCAGCGGCGATTATCGGCTGCGCGCGCATGTGACGACCGGGCAGATTGAACTGCTGGGGAATGCGGTGGAGAAGGGCGAGGGCGCCAGGTCGGATTGAAAGTGGTGTTCGGGATAGACGGCGAACGGCCGTGGGCACAGCCGAGCAGATTCCCTGCGGGAATGACAGAAAGAAAGGCAAGGGCAAAAGCAAAGGCAAGAACAACGGCACGCCCACTCATCGCGCAAAAAGCCGCGCGATGAATGGGGCACAGCCCGGTGATGGTGGTGCGGGCGGTTGCCTGTTTATTTGCCGGCTGCTTTGGCGGCCGGCGGTGGGGGTGCGTTTTCGCTGGTTGGCGGAATTATTCCCTTGAGGCGCATGTACGTGACCATGTTCCCGTAGTGCTCGTCGGTATGGGCCGTATTGAGCGACATCATGGTTAGCTTTGCCAACTGGAAGCCGCGGAACTTGACCAGTTCGCTGCCGTTGGCGTCGGTCAGGGCGTCGAACGCGTTGCCGCAGTAGGCGACTGCTTCCTTAAGCGCGGCTACCAGATCGGCCTTCGAGGTCTTGGTCTTCTCAATGTTTTTGGCGGGGTTGGGCAGGCCCTGCGCCATGGCGCAGAACATGTTGTTGGCATCGGCCACATGGCCGACGATCTGGCCGAAGCTGCGCACCTCGGGCGTGGGCTTGAAGGCGTAGTTCTCTTCCGGCATCTTCTCCGCGGCGCGGACGACCGGGCCGCTTATGACGAAGTACAGCCCTTTCTCGCTGGCGGTGATGGGATTGGCCGGAGGAGCCGCTGGAGGTTGTTGCGCGGCGAGAAACACCGGCAGAGCTAACGATGCTGTCAACACGGCCTGAAGGTACTTATGCATTTTTCGACCTCGTCTGATGGGAATGGGGAGCCGGGACCAGAATAGCGCGGCCCGCCCGTTGAGTGCGATGAATCTGCGATGAACGGCGCACAGCTGATGGCTGACGACTGTGGGCTGGGGTGATGGCTTAAGATGCTTCGGGGAAGGAAAACGCCATGAGGATTTGCGGGAAGCGGATTTGGCCTGCGGTTGTGGGGCTTTGTGTGGCTGTGGGTTTTGGAGCTGGACTTGGCGCGGCGCGGGCGGCGGCGCAGACTGAGGTGGAGCGGGCGCGGGTGGCCGCGGAGGTGGCGCGGGTGGCAGGGAAGCTGCCGGCCGAGAGCCAGGAGGCGATTACGCGGCTGACGCTGCTGGGGCACCTTCCTGACGGAACGTGGAAGACGCACTCGGGCGACCTGGCGCATGGCGAGACGGTGGCCCTCGATGAGTCGTCGTGGGAGACGCAGAAGGTTCCGGGCAAGGCTCCGAAAGACGCGGTGTGGTTCCGGCAGACGTATACGGTGCCGGAGACGCTTTATGGCTACGACCTGACGGGGGCGCGGATCTGGTTTCAGTTCCACTCGTATGCGAACGGGCCGATGCCGGAGATTCTCTATTTCAATGGGAGGAGGGTGGCGCTGGGCGATGACCTGGAGCCAGTGGTGCTGTTTGACAACGCGAAGCCGGGCGACAAAGTGATCGTTGCGGTGAAGCTGATGCACACGGTGGATGAGAAGAATATTGCCGGCGCGACGATGAATATCGATTTTGCGGAAGGGCGGCCGAATCCCGAGGATTTGCGCGTGGAGTTTTTGAGCGTCGCGCTGCTTGTACCCACGTTGGCGCCCGGCGATGCGAGCAAGATGGACACGCTGAATGGGGCGATTGCGGCGGTGGATTTGAAGGCGCTGGATGGGCATGATGGGGCGAGGTTCGACGCGAGCCTGAAGGACGCGCAGGCGAAGCTGGAGGCGCTGCTGCCGCTGATGCAGACGATGACGTGGCACGTGAGCGGTAACTCGCACATTGATGCGGCGTGGCTGTGGCCGTGGACCGAAACGGTGGACGTGGTGAAGCGGACGTTTGGGACGGCGCTGCAACTGATGTACGAGTATCCGCAGTACACCTACACGCAGAGCGCGGCGGCTTACAACGACTGGATGGCCGACAAGTATCCCGACCTGAACAACCAGATCAAGGAGCGCATCAAGGAGGGCCGCTGGGAGATTGTGGGCGGCATGTGGGTTGAGCCCGATCTGAACCTGCCGGACGGCGAGAGCCTAGTGCGGCAGTTGCTGGTGGGCAAGCGCTGGTACCAGCAGAACTACGGCGTGGACGTGAAGATCGGGTGGAATCCGGACAGCTTTGGGTACACGTGGCAGTTGCCGCAGATCTACAAGAAGTCGGGCGTCGATTATTTCGTAACGCAGAAGATGACGTGGAACGACACCAACCAACTGCCGTTCAAGCTGTTCTGGTGGGAGTCGCCGGATGGGTCAAAGGTGCTGGCGTATTTTCCGCACGATTATGCCAACGACAATCTGAGCCCGTTGCGGCTGGCGCACGACACGGTGCAGGCGCGGGAGCGCGCGCCGGGCATGACGGACATGATGGATCTCTACGGGATTGGCGATCACGGAGGCGGGCCGACGCGGGCGATTCTGGACCAGGGGGAGCACTGGTCGATGCCGTCGCTGCCGGCGAAGGTGGTGCCGCAGATGGTGTTTGGGACGGCGCAAAGCTACTTCGATCAGGTAAACCTGCGGAACGCAGAAGATCCCACCGATGGGAAGATTGCTGCGGAGAGCCCGGTGTGGAATTACCAGTCGATTGCGAAGGGGTACACGCCGCCGCCGGAGGTGCCGGGCAAGATCTCGATTCCGACGTGGAAGAGCGAGATGTATTTTGAGTATCACCGCGGGGTGATGACGACGCAGGCCAATCACAAGCGGAACATGCGGGAGAGCTCGGAGGAGGTGCTGAACGCGGAGAAGTGGTCGTCGCTGGCATGGCTGGATGGGGCGAAGTATCCGGGGGATGCGCTGACTGAGGATTGGAAGAAGGTGCTGTTCAACCAGTTCCATGATTTGGCGGCGGGGTCGGGGATTGGGGTGATTTACCGGGATGCGCAGAAGGATTATGACTGGGTGCGGATGTCTACGGAGGAGATTGACGCGAAGGCGCTGACGAACGTTGGTGAGCGGATCAACAGCAACGGCGCGGGGGTGCCGGTGATTGTGTACAACCCGCTGGGGTGGGCGCGGTCGGGCGAGGTAAGCATTCAGGTCCAGGCCGGGAAGCCCATCACGTCGGCGACCGGCGCGCAGATTATTGAAACTACCACCGACCCTGCGACGGGCGTCTCCCACGTGCGACTACACGTTCTGCATGTTCCCGCGCTGGGATACAAGACGCTTTGGCTGGGCAGCGGCAAGGCCTCACCCGCTGGCGAGAGCGACGTTGCGGCCAAGGACGCGGGCGGCTCGATTTCCCTTGAGAGCCCAGTGCTCCGCGTCACTGTCGACAAGGTGACCGGATGCATTACGAGCGTGTTCGACAAAAAGAACAACTTCGAGTGGCTTGCCGCGGGGGCGTGCGGGAACCAACTCCAGTTCTTCCACGACAACCCGAAAGATTACGACGCGTGGAACATCGATCCGGGGACGCTGGATGTTCCGCCGATAACGATCAGCCAGGCGGATTCGGTGGAGTTGCTGAAGACCGCCGAGCCGGCGATTCGCGTTTCGTATCACTGGCAGGGATCGCAGTTTGTGCAGACGCTGAGCCTCTCGGCAGATGGCGACTACGTGAACGTCGGCAACCAGTTCGACTGGCACGAGTCGCACATTTTGCTGAAGGCGGCGTTTCCGCTGGCGGCGACGGGGCCGTTTGCTACTTACGAGATTCCTTATGGGACTATCGACCGGCCGACTACTCGGAATAACTCGTGGGAGAAGGCGCAGTTTGAGGTGCCGGCGCAGCAGTGGGCCGACCTGGGCGATGGGAAGCATGGGCTGAGCTTGATCAACGATTCGAAGTTTGGCTATGACGCGGTGGGCAATCTGCTGCGGCTGACGCTGTTGCGCTCGCCCAAGTGGCCGGACCCGGATGCGGACATGGGGCATCATCATTTCCATTACGCGCTGTATCCGCATGCGGGGACATGGAAGGATGCGCTGACGGTGCGCAAGGGGTTTGAGTACAACTACCCGCTGACGGCGGTGGTGACGACGGCGCATGCGGGAGCGCTGCCGGCGGAGCACTCGTTTGCTTCGGTTGAGCCGGAGAACGTGGTGCTGACGGCGGTGAAGAAGGCTGAGGATGCGAATGGCCTGATTTTGCGCGTATACGAGTGGGCGGGGAAGGCCGGCACAGTCACATTCCATGTCCCGCCGGGCGCGACCGCGGCGACGGTGACGAACCTGATGGAGAAGCCGGAGGGTGCGCCGCTTTCTGTGGAGGGCGATGTTGTTAAAGCGCCGGGCGATATTGTAAAAGCGCAAATCAAGCCTTACGAGATCCTGACTATCCGTGTGGATTATGCGAAGGGCGGCGAGGCGAAATAGAGCCGTCCGTGGCGGGCTGAAGCGACGCCCCGTGAAAACCTGGTGACGAAACAGGATGTAGGGGATCTGCGGTTTTCAGTGTTTACTGGAGTCATCAGGTGACTGCATCCGATGGCTAACAGGCCGCTGGTCAAGACGCTGCTGGCATTCTCGATCGTGTACTTTGTGTGGGGGTCAACGTTCCTGGCCATCCGCGTGGGCGTGCATGCAATGCCGCCGCTGATTTTTGCGGCACTGCGGTTCACGGCGGCGGGCGTACTGCTTTACGGCTGGACGCGGATGCGCGGGGAGCGTGCGCCGAGCGGGCGCGAGTGGGCGTCGGTTTTGCTGCTGGCGCTGCTGATTTTTGTTATCGATTATGGGCTGCTGTTCTGGGCGGAGACGCAGGTGGATTCCGGGATTGCCGCGGTGATGATGGCGACGATTCCCGTGTTCATGGCGATTGCCGACGTGGCGCTGCTGCGCACACGGCATTTCACGGTGGGACTGGGGGCCGCGCTGCTGGTGGGGCTGGCCGGGGTGGCCATCCTTACTTTGCGCTCGGCGGCGCTGGGCGCGGCGGCCATCAACGGAACGGGCGCGGCGGCGCTGGTGGTTGCGGCGATGTGCTGGGCAGTTGCGTCCGTGCTTACGCGCAGGCTGCCGCTGCCGGAATCGAAGATGGTGAGCTCGGGCGCGCAAATGCTTGTGGGTGGCGTGCTGCTGGGAATTGCGTCGGCGGCATTCGGCGAGTTTCCGCGCTTTCATCCCGCGGCGGTTTCAAGCGGCGCATGGATATCGCTCGTGTACCTGATCGTGGCGGGTTCGATCATAGGATTCACGGCGTACCTGTGGCTCATCCATCACGAGTCGCCCACGCACGTGGGCACATACGCCTATGTGAACCCTGTGGTGGCGGTAATCATCGGTCACTGGTTCGGCGGCGAGGCGCTGGGACTGCGGACGCTGGTGGGAACGGCGCTGATTCTGGCCAGCGTGGTGGCGATCATCACGACGCGGGCGGGTCAGCGAGCCAGCAAGTCAGCGAGCCATCAAGTGAAAAAGTGAATGCATGCAGAAGTGAGCCGGAGGATACGGATGCACTTGGCGAACGTTGGGCTTTGCGCGTAAGGTGAGGGGCATTGCGATGGCCGCAAGAACCGATTTCCCTTTCTGAGACGGAGAAGCCGCATGAGCAATCCCGGCGCAACTGCACCTGCCGCGAAGACACTGGCTGAGACTGACCTGACATCGAGCCCAATGAAGCGGCTGCTTTCGCTGGACGTGGTCCGCGGCATCACCATCGCGTTCATGATCATGGTGAACAACAACGGCGGATCGGGTTCATGGCGCTTTATGAATCATGCGCAATGGAACGGGCTGACGGCTACGGACCTGGTGTTTCCCACGTTCGTGTTTGTGGTGGGCGTGTCAGTAGTGTTTGCGATTGAGGCGCGGCTCAAGCGCGGCGCGAAGAGGGCGGAGCTGGCGCGGCACACCGTGGTGCGCGCGCTCGTCCTGGTGATGCTGGGGATCGTGGTGAACAGCTTTCCATTCTTCCATCTCGATCACATGCGGTTCTATGGCGTGCTGCAGCGGATTGCGGTGTGCTACGTGGTGGTGGCGCTGTTTTATCTGTTCGACCCGCGCGCGTGGACCAAGTGGGTGGCGCTGGCGGCATTGCTGGTGGGTTACTGGGTGCTGGTGCGCTGGGTGCCCGTGCCGGGATTGGGCGTGCCGGGGCGCGACATTCCGTTCATGGACATGAACTGCAACCTGGTCTCGTGGATTGACCAGCACCTGTTTCCGCACCATTTATATCTCTACTCGCCGGACTTCAACACGCGCGATCCGGAAGGCCTGCTTAGCGATCTGCCGGCGATCGGGACGGCGCTGATGGGTGTGCTGGCGGGGATCTGGCTGCGCACGGGGCGTGGCGTCTATGCCAAGCAGCGAGGGCTCGCCGCAGCCAGCGCTGTGAGCCTGGTGCTGGGGTACCTGTGGTCGCTGGAGTTCACGTTGAACAAGAACATGTGGACTAGCTCGTTTGTACTGGTGGCAGGAGGCTACTCGCTGCTGCTGCTGGCGCTGTGCTTTTGGGCAATTGAGGTTAAGGGCTGGCGCAAGGGCTGGACCTGGCCGTGGCTGGTGTTTGGCTCGAATGCAATTGTCGCCTACATGATCAGCGAACTGCTATCGAGTGTGCTTTGGGTGATTGCGGCGGGGACGGGGCATGGGCATCCGTTGTCGCTTGAAGGTTTCCTGGCGCAGCACACGGTGCGTCACATCGGCGACCCGGGGTGGTCGGCATTTGCCTGGTCGGTTTTATTTACGGCGGCGTGCTTTCTGCCAGTGTGGGTGCTGTGGCGGAAGAAGATTTTTGTAAAGATATGAGCGGGCGGCGAGGGCAAGACAGCGATGACCGTGCCGCGGGATGACGATGCGGGCGCAGGAGTTCGCGGACGCCGGCGCGCGGCGCTGGAGTTGGGCGCCGGCTACGGGTTGATCCTGGCCACGATCTGGACGCCGCGGCCGCAACAGGCTTGGTTGTGGTGGACGTCGGTGGCGTGGATCGCGGCCTCATCGTGGTGGTTGTTTCCCGGCTGGGCCGCGATGGGCTTTCGCCGCGGCGGATTCGTCGCGTCGCTGTGGGTTGTTGTGGCGGCGGGAGTCTTCAGCGCGGCAGCGTTGACGGCTGCGGCGCGCCTGCACACGCTGCATGAGCCGCACGGGCTGGCACGTTGGATGCTGACGTTCGGCGGCTACACGGTGTGGTCGTTTGTGCAGCAATTCCTGTTGCAGGGATATTTTCTGTTCCGCTTTCTGCGTTTGCTGCCGCGGCGCGAATGGGCTGCAGTGGCGGCAGCGGGGATTTTTGCGCTGGGGCACGTGCCCAATCCGATCCTTACCAGCGTGACGCTGGTGTGGGGGCTGGTGGCTTGCTTTGTTTTTCTGCGCTGCCGCAACTTGTACCCGCTGATGATGGCGCACGCGATTCTGGGGATCACGGTGTCAATCACGGTGCCGGGGCCGGTGATTCACAACATGCGGGTGGGGATTGGGTATTTAACGTATCGGGGACTGGCGCGATCAACAACACTGTTCCTGTGATCAGGCCCGACGGATAATGGATGTGGAGAATCCTTGTATGGAACCCGCAAACTCTGAGGAAGAGACAGATTTGCCGCGAGAGAAATTGACCGAACTTGACTCCACGTCGTGGGTTTTGAGCGAAAGAGATTCTGTGATGTTCATAGAAACGCTTCTAAATCCGCCTGAGCCGAGCGAGGGCTTGCGCGCTGCATACCGCCGCTATAAGGAGCGAATGGGAAACTGCACAGAATGAGCGATCTCAATGTGCGGTTTCAGCTGCCTTCGCGGGCCGGAACAGCCACAAATTCAGTAGCGTGAACAGCATTCCACCCACGATGAACTTGAGCGGCATGGGCGCGTGCGAGGGCGAGAAGAAGCCCTCAAGAATGCCGGCGATAACCAGCAGCGGGATGATGCC
>Ga0265314_10002634_pt1 | contig 18095 bp, 12 predicted proteins | sample 4126metaG_FD_203106 | JGI IMG/M metagenome (GOLD analysis project Ga0265314, IMG submission 203106) | Rhizosphere microbial communities from Carex aquatilis grown in University of Washington, Seatle, WA, United States - 4-1-26 metaG | ecosystem: Host-associated > Plants > Roots > Rhizosphere >... | reverse complement strand
TGCGCAGGTCTTTGGCGTGTTTTTCAAGGGTGTTGCGAATGTCTTTCCAGGTGCTGACGAACTGGCAGACTTTGCAGCCGCTCAGGCGTTCGAGTTCGTCCAGCACATCGTGGTTCATCAATCCGGCGCCGATGATCACGAGCACTTTGCCAATTTTGTCGGCAGCGATGAACTGGTATTCGTAGTACATGCGTTCCGGGAAAATATTCAGGACTTCAGGCGTAATGGCGTATTGAGAGGACGAGATGAACGGCAGGCTGAACTGCTGAACGATGGTCTGCGCAATGACTTCTTCGGAGACAAAGCCGAGTTTGACCAGCGCTTCGCCGAGGAACATGTTGCTCTTGCGCTGTTCCTCCAGGCCCATGCGGACCTGATCTTCATTGATCAAACCTTCCGCCTGGAGCAATTCGCCCAGGCGTCGTTTTGTCATTCGCGTAATGCGTGCCACTGATCCGCTCCGCTTTTAAGCCGTACTGCGAAAATCCCCCGGCCGTGAAAAGACACTATAAAAGGCGTCCTTACGCGACCTGAAACGTCTTCTTCATATCCTCCAGATTGTGCGTGTACTGGACGGCCGTTTCGTAGGTAATTTTTCCGCCTTTGTAGAGCTCAAGAAGGGACTGATTCATGGTGCGCATGCCTGACTTATTTCCGGTCTGGATGGTCGAATAAATCTGATGGACTTTGTCGTCGCGGATGTTGGCTCGAATGGCGTCATTGGGAATCATGATTTCACAGCTCAGGCAGCGGCCCTTGCCGACGCCCAGCGGCAGAAGCTGCTGGCAGAACACGCCTTCGAGAACGAAGGAGAGCTGCGTGCGAATCTGATTCTGCTGCTCGGCTGGGAAAACGTCGATGATGCGATTGATCGTCTGCACACAGTTCGAAGTATGCAGCGTGGCGAAGGTTAAATGGCCCGTTTCGGCCAGCGTCAGCCCGAGTTCAATGGTTTCCTTATCGCGCATTTCGCCAATCAGCACCACATCCGGGTCCTGGCGCAGCACGTGTTTCAGGGCTTGAGCGAAGCTTGTCGTATCCGGTCCGACTTCACGCTGATTGACAAGACATTGCTTGTTGCGGTGCACGAATTCGATCGGATCTTCGATTGTGATGATGTGAAACTGCCCGGTCTGATTAATCCAGTCGATCATCGTCGCCAGCGTCGTGGATTTTCCCGAGCCGGTCGCGCCGGTCACGAGGATCAGCCCCTTTGGCAGGTCGGTCAGTCTTTTACAGACGTCCGCGGGCACACCAAGCTTTTCGAAACTGGCAATTTCATAAGGGATAACGCGAATGGCAGTACCCACCGCGCCGCGCTGGTAAAACACGTTCACGCGGAATCGCCCAATGCCGGAGATGCCGAAACTCATGTCGAGTTCCTTCTCGGACTCGAACTTCGCGACCTGTTCGTTGTCGAGAATGGAGTAAATAATTTTCTGAGTCGTCTCGGCGTCCATCATGTCGTGCTCGGTCGGAACAAGCGCGCCGTCAATACGAATGCGCGGCGCCGAACCGGCGGTAATGTGCAAGTCCGACGACTTGCGTTCCATCATGACGCGAAGCAATTCTTCGAGAGTGACCACATCCGCTCCTCAAAACACCTAGTATGTAGACAATGACCCTTTCATTTACCTACACCCGAATTTCGGCAAGTCAACTCTTAGCCATGGAAATTCTGCACAATCTGGCATTTACATCTTTGTCGGTAAAATAGAGACGCGTCTCGCGTCAATTCTGATTCTTCCTTCTGCAAACATCTGAAGGACTTCTGGAAAAATCTCGCGTTCGGCTGATTGCACACGTGCAGCAAGGGAGTCCGGCGTGTCGCCAGCCTCAACCGTTACCGATCTTTGGGCGATGATAGGACCTTGATCGTATTGATCGTCAACAAGATGCACAGTGCAGCCCGTTATTTTGCAGCCGTGTTCAATCACTGCTTCGTGCACATGATGTCCATAAAAGCCTTTTCCGCCGAACGCGGGAAGCAAAGCGGGGTGAACATTGACCACGCGATCTTTGTAAGCCGGCGGTATTTTGAGCATCGACATAAAGCCGGCCAGGCAGATCATTTCGGGCTGATATGGTGCGAGCGCCTCAAAGATCGCCTTTGAAAACGTTTCGGCATCTTTGAATTTCTTCTTCTCTATTAAGAGGGCGGGCACGCCGCGTTTCTTTGCGCGTTCGAGACCAAAGGCGTCGGCGCGGCTGCTGACGACGGCCACGATGTCGACATCCAGTTTCCCGGCGTCGCGCTTCTCGAACAAATTTTCGAGTGTCGTTCCTGAACCGCTCAGCAGGACTGCCAGTCGAAGTCGCGCCATCGTTTTCTCCGTAATGCCAGATCCTTTTATTATACTGGCTTGCGCTCAGGCCGCATGGATATCACAATTCCAAAATGACGACTGCGATTCCGCCGCTCCCGGACGGCTTTAACGCCGAACACGAATTTCCCATTCTAACCCAGTGGGATTTTTTCAACCATGGCGGTGTCGCGCCGCTTTCGCGCCGCGCTTCCGACGCGTTGAAGACCTATACCGATCAGGCGCTGAACAACGCTTATCTCAAAGGCCATTGGTACGCTCAGGCCGAGACCACGCGCAAACTCTGCGCGAAAATCATTCAGGCTCAGCCGGAAGAAATCGCGTTTATCAAGAACACGAGCGAAGGCATCGCGTTCGTCGCCAATGGGCTCGACTGGAAAGCCGGCGACGAGATCGTTAGCACCGCCGTCGAATACCCGGCCAATGTTTATCCGTGGATGGACGTCGCTCAACGCTTTGGCGCGAAACATATCATGATTCCCGAACGCGACGGCCGCATCGACATCAACGAACTACTAGCCGCGATCACGCCGCGCACTCGATTGCTCGCGCTTTCGCATGTCGAGTACGCGAGCGGGTTCTGCAACGACATCGCGACCATCGGCCGTTACTGCCGTGAGCGCAATATTCTGTTCTGCGTGGATGCCATCCAGTCCATCGGCGTGCTACCGGTCGACGTCAACGCGATGAACATCGATTTTCTGTCGGCCGACGGGCATAAATGGATGTTAGCGACCGAAGGTTGTGGATTCTTTTACTGTCGGAAAGACTTGCTGACGTCGCTGCGCCCTGAAGTCGGTTGGTGGAACGTGGTCAACGCGCAGGACTATGGCAGCTACGATTTCACCCTTCGCAATGACGCGGTTCGTTTCGAGTGCGGTACTTACAACATTCCCGGCATATTGGCACTCGGCGCATCGCTGCAACTGCTGCTTGAAGTTGGAATCGACACCATTTCCCGGCGCGTTCATGCGTTGACGCAGCGGACCTGTGAGGGTCTTGCTGAAAAAGGATATCGCGTGATCAGCAGCCGCTTGACAGGTGAAAGCAGCGGGATCGTCTCGTTTTCACACGCGAAACTAGATCACAAGTCGATTGTGCGTGCATTACAGGAGAAGAAGATCGTTATCGTCCTTCGGGAAGGCCGGATGCGTGTATCGCCGCACTTTTACAACTCGGCCGAGCAGATTAATCGCTTGGTTGCAGCGTTGCCTTAACCTCTTTCGTCTCATTCTGAGTGAATTGGTGTATTCGGAATGATTAGCCGTTGATTTCTGCGGTGCGATAGGGTGTTATTGTCAGCAGAATTCATTTTTTCCGGTACTTTCATTTAGACCCATCGTCAGACCGGTGTGGAAGTCGGGGCTTCGCAATGGACAACGCGCCTAATGCTCAATCAGGCCTCTGGTACTGCGCGCGTTGCACCAAGCTGATCCACCCTCCGGGTTCGCCCGGGATCATCGAAAAAGAAGAGCACTACTGCAACGCGTGCGCTGAATCCGCCGGTTTTCTCAAGCCGCAAATTGTCGAAGCCGCCGCGCCGTCGATGCGAAAATCGCGCGCGGTGATTACGCCGGCGACGCGTACCGTCACGAGCACAAATATCCGTGCATCGGCGCGTTCATCTGCCGCTCACGCGCATCAGCCACCGGGTGCTGTACCGGAGAAGAAACCGTTTCCTGTAGCCATCGCTTGCGCGGCCGGCGGCGGCGTCCTGCTTATAGCGGGCATCATCTTGATCCTGACCAGCAAGTCCGATACGTCTGTGGTGCAAAACGGCGGTAAAAGAACCACTCCCGCAGTGGTCGATTCAAATTCTACAACAACCACGAAGCCCTCGGTGACGCAGATAAAACCTCCGGATAGTGCGGACCCGGCGCCGATGGTGCGCGCTCCGGTTGATCTCACGAAGCCGGAAAAGTCCGTCACTGCGCCGACACCGGAAGCAACGCCGAACCCAGCGAACCCATCGCCGGCGCCAGTTCCCGTTCCTCCGAAAAAGGACGAACAGGAGATTTTCAAGGCCGATCTTGCTGCAGCCGGCACGTACGCGAATAGCGAGAAGTATTCGGCGGCGCTGGAAGTTCTCGCCCGCCTGAAAAGCAGCTACGAAAAGTCGCCCTGGTGGGAGAGCCAGAAAAACTCGGTTCTGGAACTGGAAAAAACGGTGAATCAACGCGCTACGGAGCTTTCCGCGGAAGCCGATGACGCGCGGGGCCAGGCCGCGAAGAGCGACAAGCCGGAAGTGCTCGACAAACTTGAAGCTGTCTGGAAGCCGCGCCTGGCGGGGACGTCTTCCGGCGAAGGCTGGACGCTGCTCGAACCGTTGACATTTGAAACAGTCAATGGCTCGACGTTGGCGAAGCAATCTGACGGCTCGTTGCTGGTCGGAGGCGGAGATCCAGAACAGGAAGTTTACACGGTCACGGCTCAGACGAGCTTGATCGGCATCACCGCGTTTCGAATCGATGCGCTCACCGATCCGTCACTGGAAGGCAATGGTCCTGGACGGCACAACAATTTTGTCATGTCAGAAATTTCGGTGCAGGCCGGCCCGGTCAACGGCGGCACGCCCAAGCCGGTGACGCTGACGCGGCCGAGCGCGGATTATTTCCAGAAGGACTCTCCGGTTTTTGCGGTCGAATGTTCGATCGATGGAAATCCAAACAGCGGCTGGGCGGTGGCTGGCGCAACAGGCCGGCCGCACGCGGCCGTTTTTCAGACGGCGGTGCCGCTTTCGGACGCGGGCGGCGCGCGTCTGACGTTCAAATTGGAATTCAAGTCGCAGTGGGGCAAGCACATCCTGGGGCATTTCCGGCTCTCGGCTACGACCGCGAAATCGCCGCAGGACGGCACGGCCGCGCTTGCGACGCCGCCGCAGGCGCAGCCGACCGCCGATGTGCTTGTAGCGCAGCCGGCGCGCGGCGTGTTGAAAGCGATCGCCGAATCACGCGCGCGGATCGCCGAAGCCACAAAGCAGAAACGCATCGCAGATATCGGCGCGAAATTGGACCTGATCGAGCGCCAGATCAAGGGCCGTCCCCGTGTCATCGATCCGATTCTCAAAGCTCTCGACGAACTGGATATCCAGATTGCGCAGGACGCCGATGTGATCGAAAAATTCGGCGAACGCGTCGGCGGAATGCGTTTCGACGCCGGCGTCGTGCGTGACGGCGAACTGGCGATTTACAAAGCCGTCGTGAAGCAGGGCGGGGCCGGGGCGGAGGTGTTCTACGATTTCACGAACCCTGAGCAGTTCAATGCCTGGTTCTACGACAATCCGGCCAACGGAGGTTCGGCGGAACTCGATCTGAAAAAAGGCGCTGCAATTTTGAAGAGCGGCGCGCGGCACAACTGGGACGGCAAGGACCGCCGCGGTATGCCGATTTTCCGCCTTCCGTTTTATTTCCGCCCGGACGGCTGGATGGTGGAAACCGACGTGGCGATATTGAGCGACCAGAACAAACAGAACAAACCGGACGTCGGAATTCTTGTCTGGGATGGGACGACTAACGTCGCGCGACTGAGCGTGCAGGACAGCGCGCGCGGCATGCATGCCTTGTTCGCCTCGTCCACGCCCAAGCGTGAGAATTACAATTCGCGCCCCGCGCCAATCGCTGGAAAAATCAAAGAAAACGTGCGCCTGCAAATGTCCTGTGTCGGAGGCACAGTCGGCTGCACGATCACCAGTTCCACGGGAGCCAGCATCGTACTGCAAAAGGAACCGCTGGGCTTCGAGCCGCAGTTTGTCGGCCTTTTCATTCGCAATTCTGACGACGGCGAAAATTCGAGCGCGATATTTCAGGCGGTGAAAATCCAGGGTTTGCCCAATACAGAAAAGCTCAAAGAAATCCGCGACACGCGCCGCGTCATCGCCGCCTCCGCTGCGAAACAGGATCTCGTGAAACGCAACGTGTCGCTGAGACTTCTGGCCGAAAACCAGCTCATCCCGCTGCCGCTCGACAAAATTGCAAACTGGCCCAGCACCAAACGCATGTTCATCGGAGCCACCGACGACGAAAAACTCGTCTTCCCCGCGTGGGGCATGCAGATGGCGCAGAACATTCCATTTGTTATCAACGAGCCGAAGGGCGATTCGATCAACAACATCGTCGTCTTGAACGGACCGCAGGGAAAAGTGAGCGCCACAATGCCGCAATCGGTGGTGCTGCCAGTGAACGCGAGCGCCGGCGCGATCCATATTTTAAGCGGCATCAGCGGCTGGGGATTTCCAGGCGGCGAAGCGCGTTCGATCTCCATGATCGTGCGCGTTCAATACGACGACAATCAGATGGAAGAGCACAAGCTGCTCAATGGTGTTCATTTTGCCGATTACCTTCACGCCGTGGACGTGCTTGAATCCAAGCCGGGATTGACAATGGTTGGGCAGCAGCAGGTGCGCTATCTCGCGCTGCGCGTGGCGCGGCCGAACGCGACGATCAAGCAGATTGAATTCATCAAAGGCGACGACAAGACGGCGCCGGTTCTCGTGGCGGTGACGCTCGATAAGCGCGTGAATGTGGCCAGCGTTCCGTACAGCAACACCGGGGCGCGCGTGATCGCGGAAGGAAAAGTCGGCAAGGCGATGGCGTTTTTCGGGAAGGAATTCATCGACGTTCCGCACACTGCGGAACTCGATCCGGAAAAGATGACGGTCGAAGCCTGGATCTATCTCGAACAGTTAACGTCCGGCGGAGATTCGCGCCATTGGCTCGTTAATAAGAACCAAAACGAAGGTGCGAACGGCCACTACGCTTTAATGATCAACGGCGCAAACGTCGGATCGTACATGAATATCAACGGCACGGTTGAAGCGTGGAGCGCCGGCGGACTGCAATTGAAACAATGGCAACACATCGCGTTCACCTATGACGGCGTGACGCTGAAGGTGTATCTCAACGGAAACCAGGTGGCCGCGACGCCAGTGAATCGCACGCGCGTGCCGGGAAACACGCCGCTCACCATCGGCCGCCGCCAGGACGGATATGCGCCGTTTATCGGATTAATGGATGAAGTTCGCATGTACAATCGCGCGCTTCCCGATGAGGAAATTAAAGCGCACGTCGCCAAGCCGGCTGAAGCGTCCAAGGATGGCCAGCTGGGTTATTGGAGCTTTGATTAAATACTTCGCGGCTTTATGGCGCACTCAACGATTTTCCATTGTCTTTCGCACTGATTTTCAACAGAAATGGAACCGCGCGTTCAGCCCATTCGTCCGCAGTTGGATAGCTGCTCGCGTCGCCGCCGAAGCAGCTTTGCAGCATGTCCGTGTTGATGACGCCGGGATTGAGCGGCACCGCGGCCATTCCAGCGGGAAGTTCCTGTGCGAGCGCGTGGGTCAGTCCTTCGATCGCGAACTTTGTGGCACAATACGGCGCGACTTCGGGCGATGTCGAGCGGCCCCAGCCGGAACTGAGATTCACGATCACGCCGTTCTTTTTTGCGATCATGGCCGGTGCGAAATGTCGGATCACGTTGGCGACGCCCTTAATGTTCACGTCGATCACCGCGTTGAACTCGGCCGCGGGCACTTTCCACAGTGGCGCATTCTGATTGATCAGAGCCGCGTTGTTCAGCAGAAGATCCGGCGCACCCAGCGCCGAGATGACGGAATCGGCCCACGCTTTGACTTCGGCGTCGCGGGTGACATCCAGCGCGGCGAATGCATGAGGCTTGCCGAATTTTTTTTGCAATTCAGCGACGTGCTCTTTGGATCTTCCGCAGCCGGCGACGGTGTGCCCGAGCGCGATGCACTTTTCAACCATCGCGCGACCAAGTCCGCGCGTCGCGCCGGTGATTACGATCAGCTTTTTTGAGTTCATGCGTTGGCCCTTTGCTCCGCCAGAAATCGACGCGAGAAAATTCAGCGCACGGGCATGCCGAGAATATTGTCCGGCCCGGACGGCTGGTCGTTCGTGGTGGGCACGATGCGGCCGACGGTGCGGTTTTGGCGCGTCAGGTATTTTGCCGCGACGGCCGAGACCTGCTCGGGTTTCACGGTGCTGATCATCTGAATGTCGCGGAACAGATTGCGCCAATCGCCGGTCAGCGCCTGGTAATCGGCTAGCTCCTGCGCCAGGCCGAGATTCGCCTTTAATCCGCGAAGCACGCCGGCGCGGTAACGCGTGACCACGCGCTTCATTTCGTCCGCTGTCGGCGGTTCGACTTTAATTTTCTCGATTTCGTTGAGCAGGTTCGCTTCGAGTTCATCGGCGCTGACGCCTTCCGGAGGTTCGGCGCTGAACATGAACAAGCGCGGGAAGCGCGAGCCGGGTCCGATCCACGAACCGACCGAGCTGGCTTTGCGCGTCTTCACCAGTTTTGCATACAGCCGCGACGTGCGGCCAGATGTTGCGATTTCGTCGAGCACGATCAGTGCGGCGGTGTCGGGGTGGTTGCGCTCCGGCACGTGATAGCCCAATAAGAGGAGCGGCTGCGAGGGGAATTCGACTTCGACGCGCCGTTCGCCTTCCTGCGCGGGTTCGACGGTGACCGGTTTTTCCGGCTCGCCGGCTTTCGGAATGCGGCCGAAATAATCGCTCAGTGTTTTCTTTGCCTGCTCGACATCGATCGCGCCGGCGATCGCCACGATGGTGTTGGAGGGCGTGTATTGAGCGCGGTAAAAACGCGTGATCTTTTCGCGCGTGTAGCCAAGGATGTCGCTGCGATGCCCGATGACGGCGACGCCGTACGAATGCGCCTGGAACGCCACGCCGAGAAACGTCTCGTACAATTTTCCGAAGGCGCTCGAATCGGTGCGCATACGGCGCTCTTCAAGCACCACCTGCTTCTCCTTTTCAAGCTGGCGCGGAATGGTGTTCATGAAACGGTCGGATTCGAGCGCCGCCCACAGTTCGAGCTTATTCGAGGGCAGCGAGACGTGATAAACAGTGCGGTCGTCGCTGGTAAATGCATTCAAGCCGACGCCGCCGTTGCGGTCGATCACGTTCGAGTACTGATTCTGCTCGACGAACTGCTCTGCGTTTTTTACTTTCTCCGCGAAGGCTTTGACGAACTGCGTAATCGCTGCTTTGTCTTCGTCCTTCAGCAGAAAACCTGCCTTGTCCCAGCCGCCGAACAGCGCCGCGAGGTCCTGTTTGATCTTTTCATCCGCAGCGGCGCCCGCTCCGGTGCTGGTCACTTTCGCGAGCAGCGACAGAAACGGATCGCGCATCTCGGCCGGCATTTTCTGTTCGAAGGACTGAATCTCGTCGTAGAGCTTGTCGATTTCGGCGAACGCGGACTTTTCCGAAGCGTAATCGCGCGTGCCGATGTTCGCTGTGCCCTTGAACGCGAGATGCTCCAACTGGTGCGCGATGCCGGTGATGCCCACGCGTTCGTCGACCGAGCCGGTTTTGACGTAGGTGACGCACGAAATCACCGGCGCGTCGCCGCGCGGATACAGAATGATGGTCAGGCCGTTGTCGAGCTTGAATGAGACGATCTTTGCCTGGATTTCAGCGAAATCCTCTTCGCCGTGGGCGCAGAAGGAAAACGCAAAAACAAAGATCGAAAAGAGAACGGCTCCGAGGCCGCGCGTGTTTAAAAAAGTTCGGTGATGGAGGCTCACTTTTTTGATTTTTCCTTCTTTGCTTTTGATTGCGCTTTTGTTTTCGTCGTCGAAGCAATTTTCGCTTTGGCCGCTTTCTTTTCCAGCGCTTTTGGCTTGGGCGCGCGCTTCTGGCGAATCGCGCCCGGCGGAGCGGTCCTGGGCTTGTTTTTCAGGATGTCGGCTGAAGCCGCGCCGGATTCGACGGCCAGATTTATCGCGGTCCACAGGTCGTCGAGTTCGTCGTTGTCGGCTTCGCGCGGCGTCTCGAGAATCGCGGGCAAGTCCCAGACTCGTTTGTCGGAAAAGAGCGCGCGGAATCCCGCAGCGCCGATCTGTCCCTTGCCGATGTGTTCGTGCCGGTCGAGGTGGGAACCGAGTTCGCCTTTTGAATCGTTGAGATGCAGGCAGCGCAGGCGCTTCAGGCCGATCGTCGCATCGATCGTGTCCAGCATCTTCTTCGCGCCATCGGGCGTTCGGAAGTCGTAGCCGGCCGCGAGCGCGTGGCAGGTGTCGAGGCACAGGCCCATGCGATCGCACGCCGCTTCTTCGATCGTGGCTGCGACTTCTTCGAACGTGGTGCCCAGCGATGTGCCGCCGCCGGCGGTGTTCTCGACCAGAATTTCAGGCCCATTGGGCGAATGCTTCACGGCCTCGCGAATGCAATGCGCCACGCGCTTGCGCCCCGCATCGGCGCCCGCGCCCATGTGATTGCCGATGTGGACGACATAGAACTGCGCGCCGAGCTGCGCTGCGCGTGCGACTTCCATCACGAAACTGTCGCACGACAGTTTGAACAAGCGATCGTCGCGCGCGGCGAGATTGATCAGGTACGTTGCATGTACGGCGAGCGGGCCGACGCCGTTGGCCAGCATGTCGTCGCGGAACTTTTTGACGAATTCGGGGTCGAGCGGGTTTTTCTGCCAGCCGCGCGGGTTGCCGCAGAAAATCTGCAGCGCCTGGCAGCCCAACTCCTTTGCGCGCTGCGGCCCAATGCTGAAGGTTAGATGCATGCCGAATTTCATGAAAGCTTCCTTAACCGCCAGGGCGCCAAGTCGCCAAGAAGTAGGGAAAACTAAAAGGTTCCAGGCTTTTCGGGCTGGGGCGGCTTCTTTTCGTTCTTCTGGTTCTGTTCCTGTTGCTGATCCTGTTCGCGCATTGTCTTTCCATCCAGAATAATATGAATGCGGTCGCCGTCGCGCTTGAGCAGCTTGATCGCGATCAGCTTGTTTTCTTTGGTATTGTTCTTGTCCTGCTGGCTCGCCGCTTTAATGCCCGCGACCAGATGGTTGACGACCACGCGCGAGAGGAAAGGCGCGTCGCGGCCGCGCAGCACCAGTTTGTCGATGTTGGCCTGGCGCAATTCGCCGTCCACAATTTCGAGACGGAAAACGACTTCGGCATTGACGAACAGCGCTGCTCCGTCCGGAGCCTTCTCGTCCTTCATGGGTTGCGTGATCTTGAGTTCCAACTTGTCGCTGTCGACCAGTCCTGCGCGGAGAAAGAGCGGCACGTCCAACTTGCCCTTCGCGCGTTCTCCATCGAGGATCTTTTCCATCAAGCCGTTGAAGACCGTCGGCGTGATGTATTCCTCGCACAACGCATCGCGCTGCTTGGCCTGATCGATCGACGCGATGATGCGGTTGACGTCTTCTTCTTCGCCCGGCGCGAGTTTCAGCGCGGGGTACGTCGCGATCTTGGGCTCGGGTGCGTTCTTCAGCCAACTGACCGACTGCCAGATCAGGATGGCGACGATGATGAACAGAAAGAGAACGATGCCGGCAACCCAGAGAAATGCTTTCAGACAGCCTGAGGATTTTTTCGGCGGCGGAAAGGGCGAGGGCGTGGGCTGGCTGGGAACCGTAGGCTGGTCATTCATATGGGGCAATTCTAGCGGCGCGGATGTTTGCCGCAACCACATCGATTTTGTGCCGTGGAAAAGAGTTCTTTTTCCTGAAATGCGCGAGCATGCGATAAACGTTCGCTTTTTTGCTGATGCAACTGTCACCGACAACGAGACTTGCAGTAAAGTGAAAAATTCTTTGAAAAATCTTGTGCCAAAATGCAACCGCTAATCGTTTTAGTTCCCTTGAGAGTATCCCGTGAAGGCTACTCCGTCTTCGGCGCACCCAGGGCTTTCAGGCGGTCGCCGGCGGCTTCCGCGAAACTGCTCTTGGGAAATTCGGCGAGCATCTTGCGATAGTAGCCGATGGCTTTCTCGGGCTCCTGTAATTGCTCGCTGCTTTGCCCGGCCGTGAAGTATGCGGCATCGCGCCACGGCGATTTTTCGCGCTCAGTCAGGATGCGCAGCACCATCTTCTTGGCGTTGAGAGGATCGCCTTTTTTCAGCCCGATGTCGGCGAGTCCCAACAGTGCGCGTTCGGCGATGTCATCGAGATCGGCGTCCAGACCTTTATCGCCGAGCGCCTTGTTGAACGCTTCGGCTGCGCCGGCGGAATTGGCAGTATGCAAACGGCATTCGGCGAGGCCGCACCACGCTTCGCGCGCGGTTGCGCCGGCCGGGAATTTTTTCAGGTAGTCCTCGAAACCGGTGGCGGCGTCGGCGAATTTTGCGGATTTTGCGAGCGCCTGGCTGCGCGCCATCAGCGCTTTTTCGGCGAAGGGACCGTCAGCTTTTTTGTCGAGTACTTCCTTCCACGTGGCCTGCGCTTCGTCGAGTTTTCCGAGCTCATCCAGCAGCCGGCCGCGTTCGTAAAGTGCTTCGGTTGCGTACTGGCCGCTGGGATCGAGTTTCACGACTTCGGCGAACGCCTTCTCGGCCTTGTCCGGTGCGCCTAGCCGTTTGAGAGCCCAGGCGAGATTCAGGTTTGCGGCACTGCGCGCGGCGACGGGCAGGTCCTTCAAATTGGCTGCGGCGGCGAGCGCTTTTTCATAATTCGCGATCGCCGACGGATTGTCGCCGGCTTCAAACATGAAGTTGGCGATCTGGAAGGGCACTTCAAATCCCGCGACGCCGTCGAGTTTCTGCGTGGCGAGTTTTTCGAGCAGCGATTTCGCTTCAGCCGCTTCTTTCAATTCTTTGTAACAGAGCGCCAGGCGCAGCGCGGCGTCGAGCGATTCGGGCGTGAGCGGCTTGGTCAGATCGCCGGCGGCGGCAGCAAAATCTTCTTTCGCTTCCTTGTATTTCTTCGTATCGAAGCGCAGTTGCGCCCGGCGCAGCAGGCCCTGGCGGACCTCCGGCGCGTCGGCGGGACCGGCCGCGATCAATTCGCCGAGCGCCGCCTCAGCGTCGGCTTCTTTGCCCGGCTGGCCGAGAAGCGCCAGTGCGCGAATCAGCCGCAGCGCGGGCAGGCGCGATTTCAGTTCGTCGGTGTTGCCTTTCTTGATCAGCGCGTCCGCGTCGGCCATCGCTTCGGCGGCTTTTCCGGATTGAAGCCGCGCGGAGGCTCGCAACAGCAGCGCGGCATTGCGGCGGGGAGAGGCAGCGAGTTCGGGCTTGTCGATCAACGTCGACAACCGGGCGATGGCGGGCTCGAATTTGTTCTGTTTGTAGAGCTGGCTGGCTGAATCGAAGAGCGCGTCGGCGACGAATTGCGAGGCGGGGAATTCCGCGAGCAGCATGTCGATAAATTTCAGCGCTTCGTCGCTGTTGCCGATTTTTGCCGCGACCAGCGCGCGAAGGTAGAGCATCTCATCGCGGTAGGGACTCTTGGGAAATTTCGCCAGCGCGTCGTCGAGAATTTTTGCAGCGCCGGGGCCATCGTTGGATTCGTTTCGGCACCAGGCGAGTTTACGCGCCACGTCGTCGGCACGCGGATCGGCCGCTCCGGCCAGGTCGCTGTACGCCTTGAGATACTCTTCGGACTTTTTGAAATCCGGTTTGCGGAAGGTGAATTCGGCCGCGGCGAAAAGCGCGTCGCGTTTGAGTTCGGCGGTCGTCTTTCCATCCGGCTGCTTGGCGAGAAGTTCGAGCAGGCTCGTGATCTGCGCGAGCGCCTCGTCGGCTTTTCCGGCCTGGCCCGCGAGACGCGCCAGTTCGTAACGCGCGGCGAGGCCAAAGCGCGACTCGGGATAGAGTTTGACCACCTCCTTATAAGCGTCCGCGCCTTGCGGGCCGGAGAGTTCGGCCAGCAGCATCAGCGCGGCGGGGTGCTCTTCGGCTTTGCGTTTCGGATCGGCGATGGCGGCGGCGGAATCGGCGGCTTTGCGCGCGGACTTGATCGCTTCCGGCACATCCGTCAGCGACGCAAGCGCGCGGGCCTTGAGGCGCTCGATGGTCGCGCGTTCGGATCCCGCAGGCTGCGTGGAGAGATACAGATCGGCGATGACAAGCGCTTCGGCCTGATGCTGCGCATCCATCGCCGCATACACGCCGCCGGCGAGCGCCGTCGGCGCGGCGGGCGCAGTGGGAAATTCTTTAGCGACGCGTTTGAAGGCTTCGAGCGCCTCCGGATATTTTCCGGCGGCGAGCAGAATCTCGGCGTTGCGCACGGCCAGCTCTGCATCGAGTTCCTTGCCAGCGCCGCTGAGCGCCGGAGCGGCTTTCAGCGCGGCGAGCGCGTCGTCGTACTTTTTCAAAGCGGCCAGCGTGCGGCCCTCCATCAACTTCGCCCACGCGGCGCGCGGATGGTTCGGCGCTTTGGCGGTGAGCTGGAATCGCGGCAACGCGAGCTCGAACTCTTTCGCGTCAAAAAGAAGTGAGCCCAAACCGTCGCTGGCATCGGGGACGAGCTTCGAGGCCGGCTGAGTCGTGATCAGTTCTTCCCAATGCGTGCGCGCTTGCGCGGTATTTTTCAGCGCGTAGAAATCTTCGCCCGCGTAATACAGCGCTTCGGCGATCTGCACGGGAAGGGCGGGGTGGGCATCAGGCTTGCCGAGTTTGGGTTTGTTCTCTTTCAAGAACGCGTCCGCGGATTGCAGGCTCTTCTCGTACTCTTTCAGCAGGAAATGCACTTTGACCGCGCGCAACAGTGCTTCGGGGCGGCGAGCTGCGGCGGGAAATTCGGCCAAGAACTTGTCGTAATTCTCCGCAGCGGCCGGGTACTCCTTTAATTGATAGCGGCTTTCGGCGAGCAGCAGACGCGCGAGCTCAGCGCGCTCGGCCTTCGGATTGTCGGCGATGTATTTCTCAAAGGTCTCAGCGGCGAGTTTGTATTCCTGCAGCGTGTAGTAGCCGTGGGCTTTGCGGAAATCGGCGTCTTCGCCGGCGCGCAGAGCGGGTGTGGCGCACGCAAGAACAAGGACTGAGAAAAGTGACCAACACAACAGAGCGCGAGTTTGCTGCATTCGAGATTTAACCCTTTCGGCGAAGCAACCGTCACTGACGAACGGTTGCTGCTTATTGCCGAGCCATTTTCCCGACGCACGGGCAGCCAACAGCAGGCTGCCCGTGGCACACATTTCAGCGGGGACTGCCGCAATTTTGTACGGGCGAATGAACTGCCGCCGTAACTCAAGACGCCACGAGGCCAATCTTCTTCGCCTGAGTGTAAGAGTAAACGGCGTGCGGCGATTCGCCAAATTTGAAATTTGATTTTTAATTCGCTGAATTGAATTATCATGGGGCGATTATGCGATCGACGCGGCTTTTACTGCTGGCAATTGCGGCGGCAGCCCTGGGATGCTGGGCGCAGGAAGCGTCTGCAGTGAACCCGGAGCCGGCGTCTGCAGGGTTCGATTTTCTGATGCGCGGCGGCCCGATGACGTGGCCGATTCTGCTCGCAGGACTGGCCGGATTTGGTTTTGCGGTCGAACGCACGTTCAATCTGTCGCGCCGGCGACATCTTCCAAAAGAACTGCACAAAGATATCGTTCACGTCGTTGACACGCGCGGCGTCGATGCGGGAATCGGCCGGTGTCTGGACAACAAATCCTCGCTGAGCCGGGCGCTGTATGCCGCGTTGATGCGCTATGGCGCGGGGCGGCCTGACATGGAGCGGGCGGTGCAGTCGGAGTGCCGGCTCATTCTTTACGACTTGAACCGCAACACACGCGTGATCGGCGTTCTTTGCATTTTCGCTCCGCTACTGGGGGCTCTGGGCACGATTATGGGTTTGATCGAGCACTTCGAGTTTTCGCCCGGTCATCCGGCCGGAATCGCCAATGCGCTGATCGCGCTGGAATTAGGACTGCTGGTCTCGATCGTGTTGCTGGCGCTCTATTATTATTTAAAAATGCGCGCCGACGATTTTGTGCGCGAGATCGAGGAGTACGCGATCGAGTCCGTTGTGACGCTCGACCGCAAGGCGCGGCAGAGCATTCGGCTCATCGACGACATCGAAGAACAGATTCCGACGAAAGATATGCCGGTCGTGAAATCGACGCTTCCGCCCGACCTGGAAAAGGAATTCGAGGACGTGAGCCGCGAAGGCAGCGGAGTCAAAACAAGCATTACCACGCACACCGGCCTGACGGCCGCCAATCCGGAGCGCAAGCCGGATACTGCGGAGAAATGAGCGATGGCCGGGGAAATTATTATTCACGAAGGCAGAAGGTCCCTGGTGCAAATGTTCCTGGTAATGGTCGGATTTTCGCTGCTGCTCGGCGGTGCAAACGTGGGCGTGTATTACATGGGGTATGTTTCGGCGAAACTGATCGTCTTTACGGTCATGGCGATAGGGATGACCGCGTGGGCCGGGATCAAGGCGTTCCTTCCGGCCGGCGTGTTGTTGACACTGACGCCGGTGGGCTTGAAGTCAAATTTTGGCGCCGTGCGCGTCATGCCGTGGCAGGAAATTACCGCCATCGAAGTGAAAAAAGATAAAGATGCGCTCAATGTTTATGTCTCCACCAAAAAGGAATGGATAAGCATTGCAGGACATTCTCTGCCGGGCACGCCCGAAGAACTGGTCAGCGTTTTAAAACAGTATCGTGAAAATGTAACCGGCACCCCCATGCCGGCGGCGAACACTTCTGCGTCGAGCGCCAGTGGCGGTCGCGGCTGAAACTGCAGTTTAAAAAAGATCGGCGTTGAGTAGAACGTTCCGATTCATTTACGGAGAACAGCGCATGCCAGAAATTGATCCGCCGTCACGCATTTTGATGGGCCCCGGCCCGAGCAATGTTCCGCCGCGCGTTTACCGCGCCCTGATGATGCCGACCGTCGGGCACATGGACCCCACCTATTTCAAAACGATGGACCAGGTCCAGTCCCTGCTGCGCGAAGCGTTCGTCACGAAGAACGAATTGACGATCGCTATTTCGGGCACGGGCATGTCGGGCATGGAAACGTCGCTCGCGAATTTGCTCGAAACCGGCGACGAGATTGTGATCTGCAACGGCGGCGTGTTCAGTGGGCGCATGCCCGAGATCGCCCGCCGCTACGGCGCGAATGTGCGCGAAGTGAAGATTCCGTGGGGCCGCGCGACGAAACCCGAAGAAGTCGCCGCCGCTCTGAAAGAAAAACCCGCGAAGGTCGTGGCGCTGGTTCACGGCGAGACTTCAACGGGTGTGCTGCAGACGAACATCAAAGAGATCGCCAAAATCTGCCACGATGCCGGCGCGATACTGCTTGTGGATACGGTCGCAAGCCTTGGTGGAACGGACTTCCAGACCGATGCGTGGGATGTCGACGTGGTTTATTCCGGCACGCAGAAGTGCCTTGGCGTTCCGCCGGGCCTCGCACCGATCACGTTTGGCAAGCGCGCGGAAGAGATTCTGGCGAAGCGAAAAACCAAAGTGACGTCGTGGTATTTCGACCTGACGCTCATTCGGGATTACTGGAACGAAAAACGCGTGTATCATCACACCGGCCCGATCAACATGACCAACGCGCTGCACGCGGGACTCAGCTTGATTCAGGAAGAAGGCCTCTCCAATCGCGTCGCGCGCCATGCAAAAATGGCGAAAGCGCTGCACGCCGGCCTTGAAGCCATGGGCTTGAAATTGTTTGTGCAGAACGCGGCCGAACGCTGTCCGACGTTGACCACAGTGCTGGCGCCCGAAGGTTGCGACGAAGTCCTGACCCGCAAAACGCTGCTCGAACAGCACAATCTCGAGATCGGCGGCGGCTTGGGCGATTTGAAGGGCAAAGCCTGGCGCGTGGGATTGATGGGCGAAGGCGCGCGGCCGAATCATGTGCTTCTCTTCCTGAGCGCGGTCGGCGGGATTTTGAAGAAGCAGGGATGCAAGATCCATGCCGGCGCGGGAGTCGAAGCGGCAGCGGCGATCATTAACGGTTGAAGGTGCTGGAACGATTAGAGGCATTGAGAATTGAAGATTGAGAATTGAGAATTTCAAATTTGGGCAACGGTGGTTGCAGC
>Ga0265314_10002633_pt1 | contig 18095 bp, 12 predicted proteins | sample 4126metaG_FD_203106 | JGI IMG/M metagenome (GOLD analysis project Ga0265314, IMG submission 203106) | Rhizosphere microbial communities from Carex aquatilis grown in University of Washington, Seatle, WA, United States - 4-1-26 metaG | ecosystem: Host-associated > Plants > Roots > Rhizosphere >... | reverse complement strand
GACGGGCAAGAACTTTTCTGTGTACCAAAAACTGCAAATTCCTGCACCTCGAATCGGCTTTGATGGATCCGCAGGAGCCAGCGTTTGCAGTTTTGAGCGTGAGCGGCGCGGAAACCACCCGCGAAAAAATGTGCACGTAGGTGCAATGGAGCTGGAAATTGGCCGGCCTCTGCCGCCTCTACGGGCCGTGTGGTCGGTGTTTTCATTCGGCTTGGAAAAAGATGCACCATGGTGCATCGGTTGATTGGAAGGCTCGACTTTTCTTGCAAAAGTATGCACGTAGGTGCAATTTCTAGGGCCTGCGAAGCGCATGGAGGCCGGTTTACGCGGACGTTGGAACGCGGAACGGAGCTGCGAACAGCAAAATGGGGACGACAAACGCTCAAACGGCCTAGCTCCTTTCTTCGACTCCACCTCCTGCAATGTACCCGCATTCGTAGAGGTTGTAAAGACATAAATGGAATATAAGTGTATCGTCGGGCGATTGGGTGGTTACAGAGGCTGGGGAAGCGTCCTGATCATTGTAGGGCATAATTTGGAAGGCAGCCCAAACGCAGAGCGGAGCGGCCATGGACGAGCAGTGCAAGAATGCATATCGATAATGGTCTTCGCGAGTCGCGGTCGTCCACGCTGAAGGCGTGAAATCTTTTTAGCCCAGGGCCAGCGTCGCGCCGCCCTGGGAAAGGTCGTGCAATAAATAGAAATCCTTACGAGGTGGCTGTTGGGCAAGCTCGGCGGGAGCCGAGCAAGTTGTGTTTCCGTGTCGGTAAGGCGCACGTTCATCCGACGCGATTCACGTATGGCGATCTTTGGGAAATGAGGCGCATGCCACGACTCCTCGGCTTTCGCCTCGGTTGCCCGACGGCCACGGCGTGAGGATTTGGATTTTGACACGGCGCGACCCAGGGCGTCGCGCGGCCTGCTGCGCAGGCGCACTTTGCCCTGAGCAAAAAAAATGTCACGCTTTCAGCGTGAAGAACGACACGCCTTTAGGATGTCCGCGCTTGTGGCTGCAGTATTCGTGCCTTTCTGGCGCGATGTTCGCCTGTCATCCAGTGAGTAGACGGCAAGGATCTCGGCGCTATGGAAAGGCGGCGACATCAATCTTCTTGCGAATAGAAAATGTTGAAAAACGCATAGAAGGTGCCAATCTGATTACTTGGAGGTTGTTTTAGGAAGCGTTTTTAAATGGAGTGCGCCCAATGGGATTCCTGGATGGGTTCCAACGCAAGCCGAAACCTGATCAGGAGCAATCGAAAGAAACCGTATCCAAGGAGTCGCAGGAGCGCGGACCGAAGGTTGTCGGCACCTCCAAGGGTGGATCCGAATTGCTGAAGTATGGCGGCAAGGAATTTGGACATACGAAAATGGGTTTTACGGAAGAATCTATGCAGGCGAACATGGAAATTCGAGAACGTCATTACGATGAATTCTTTGGGGAAAGCGATACGGTTTTGCACGAAGTATTGCCGTTGGTTCCGCATATCGACGTGTATCGTTATCCGCCGACTTCGACTCGAAATTTCTACACATATGTAACCGGTGGCATGAGCGATCTGCCGATGCATTCTCCGGAAGAAACCGGTCGCGATTGCCGGCGCGTGGAGTTGGTATTCTATTCGGAATCGGAAAACAAACTTTACGCGGAATGGCTTCGCACTTTGGCCCACTTTCCGCACGACAACCATACTTGGCTTCATTGGGGGCACACGATGCCCAATGGTACACCGCCTACACCGCTGTTCGGAGAAGGCCCCCTGAATACGATGATTTTTATGGGCTCAATTCTTCGTCCGGATAACACATTGGGTGAGCTGCTGAGCATCGATTCAGATCCGGTTAATTTGGTCTGGGTTGTGCCGATCACGCAGGCTGAATGCGAATTGAAGCTCGAGAAGGGCGTGAGCGCGATCTACGATCTTTTTGACGAACACAAGCATCCACATGTTTTTTGCGGCCAGCGCAAGAGCTATGTGTAAATCCTCAGGAGCTATTTAATTCATCCGCATTTCAATTGCGGCGACGAAGCGAGATCCTATGGACAATAGGTGGGAATTGTTGGTCATAGGTGCCCGCGCACAAATGGCTGTGCGGCAGCCGGAAACCTATTCAAAATTCAAAATCGACTTCTCCATGCAGTATGAGTGGAACCTCGACCGCGCCGAAATTGTGTTCAAGAGCAACGGCCAAACGGTGGTTTCTGCAAGGCTTCAAATGTTGGGGAGCATTTGCAATCCCAATGGAAATTGGCTCTGGAGTTGGGCCAACGAATCGATTCCAGAAGGTTCCAAGCATCGTCTAGTTGAGGTCCGCAAATACGGAGAAACGAACGGTTTTACAAAACTGACCCTGGGGGAATGGCGGGCCAATGGTGACGATGGGCATGATGTTATGATGGTTGCCGCAGGGATTTTGGACGCCCAAGCATATTTTCACGATCACTACCACAACATGGCATTATTTTTCGTCCTCGACAGCTTTATCCGGATGGAACCGAAGAGCTAAAATAGGGCGAAAACAAAGCGGGCCGCCGAATGATCGGCGGCCCGCTTGCGATGACAACTAATCCAACCACCGCTTAGTAGCGGTAGTGCTCAGGCTTGTATGGGCCGGAGATCGGGACGTTGAGGTACTCGGCCTGCTTCTCGGTCAGCGTTTCCAGTTCCACGCCCAGCTTCTTGAGGTGCAGGCGCGCGACCTTTTCGTCGAGCAGCTTGGACAGGATGTAAACCTTCTTCTCGTACTTGTTCTTGTTCGCCCACAGGTCGAGCTGCGCGAGCACCTGGTTGGCGAAGCTGAACGACATCACAAACGACGGGTGGCCCGTCGCGCAGCCCAGGTTCACCAGGCGCCCTTCGGCGAGCAGAATCAGGCGCTTGCCGCCGGGGAAGGTGATTTCGTCGACCTGCGGCTTGATGTTGTTCCACTTGTACTTCTTGAGCGCCGCGACCTGGATTTCGCAGTCGAAGTGCCCGATGTTGCAGACGATCGCGCGGTCCTTCATCCGTTCCATGTGCTTGATCGTGATGATGTCGCGGCAGCCGGTCGTGGTGACGAAGACGTCGCCTTCGCGGCAGGCGTCGTCCATGCGGATGACCTGGTAGCCTTCCATCGCGGCCTGCAGCGCGTTGATCGGATCGACTTCGGTGACCAGTACGCGGGCGCCCTGCGCGCGCATCGACTGCGCGCAGCCCTTGCCCACGTCGCCGTACCCCGCGACGACGACGACCTTGCCGCCGAGCATCACGTCGGTGGCGCGCATGATCCCGTCCGGCAGGCTATGGCGGCAGCCGTACAAGTTGTCGAACTTGGACTTGGTCACCGAGTCGTTGACGTTGATCGCGGGGAAGAGCAGTTTGCCTTCGTTCATGAAGCGGTAGAGCCGGTGCACGCCGGTGGTGGTCTCTTCGCTCACGCCCTTCACGTTTTCGGCGCAGGCGTGGTAGAAGCCCGGATGCGTCTTGAGCGTCTTCTTGATCGACGCGTAGAGCACTTCCTCTTCTTCGCTCTCGGCTTTCTTGTCGAGGACCTTGGGGTTGTTCTCGGCTTCGCGGCCCAGGTGGATGAGCAGCGTCGCGTCGCCGCCGTCATCGACGATCAGGTTCGGCGTGCCGCCGTCGCCCCACTGCAGAATGCGGTGCGTGTAATCCCAGTATTCTTCGAGCGTCTCGCCTTTGACCGCGAAGACGGGGATGCCGGCCTTGGCGATCGCCGCGGCGGCGTGGTCCTGCGTCGAGAAGATATTGCAGCTCGCCCAGCGCACGTCGGCTCCGAGCGCCGTGAGCGTTTCGATCAGCACGCCGGTTTGAATGGTCATGTGCAGCGAGCCCGCGATGCGCGTGCCCTTGAGCGGCTGCTGCTTTGCGTACTCTTCGCGGATCGCCATGAGGCCCGGCATCTCGGTTTCGGCGATGTCGAGTTCCTTGCGGCCGAACTCCGCGAGCGAAATATCGGCGACCTTGTAATCGTCCTTCTTCTTGCCAGCCATCGAACAGTCCTTTCCTAAGAGGCCCGCGGGCGACGCGCCCGCGGTAAAGTTTTAAGTCCGCTCTAACCTTTGGCGTCGAGCACGTGCACGGTCAGGCCTTCCGCGAGGCCTTTGACGGAGACTTTCTTGGAGACGCGCGGCGCGGGCTTGGCCTTGAGTTGCTTTAAGGTGTTTTCGGTCAGGCCCAGGCCGCCGGGATGGTTCTGCGCGAGCCAGCCGAGCGCGAGGAAGGTCGAGTTGACGGTTTCGCCGAGGATATCGGGGCGCGCGTAATCGCGGTGCCCGATGGAGCCCAGGTAAACTTCGCCGGAGTGCAGCATCGTGTCGAGGCCCACGCCGGGGAGCACGACAAACGCCTGGCGTGCGGCCTTGAGCGCGCGTTCCGCGTGGTCCGCGCCGGAGAAGAACGCGAGGAAGCCATCGCCGACGTACTTCACTGGGATGCCTTCGTGCCGCAGGACGGCTTCGGTAATGAGGTGGAAGACGCCGTTGGCGTAGAGCGCCAGTTCGCGCGGCGGCACGGACGCCGCCTTTTTCGCGAAGCCCTGCAAATCGGAGCAGAAGACGGTCGCGGGGAAGGTGTCGCGTTCGGATTCGCGCGCGCCGAGGATCCAGTCGATGCTGACGTCGAGCAGGCGGCAGAGGTCCGGCAGAATGGCGATGTCGGGCGCGTTTTCGCCGCGCTCCCACTTGGAGACGGCCTGCGCGCTGATCTGAAGCGCGTGCGCAAGATCGGACTGCTTGAGGCCGCGCTTTTCGCGCAGCCCGCGGATGCGTTCGCCCAGCTTGACCAGATTCAACGCCGGCTCCTTGTTCCCCAATCGCGGGGATTATGGCCGCAGCGGGGGCGCCTCGCAATGAACCACGCGGCGAAACGGGTCAAACGGCGGTTGAGTGGTATCGGCTGGTTTTAGGGCGGTCCGGACGCGTTTTAGCCCACCGTCCAGCGCAGGCAGGCGGGCTGGCCGTCGAGGCGGATGTCGAGGACCGACCAGCCGTGGTCCTGGCGCAGCGCGAGGATGCGCGCGGCCTTGGGCAGCGGTTCGACCAGTTCGGCCTTCCGGACCGGACCGGCCAGGCGCACCTGCGCGGCCCCGGCGTGCGGGCATTCCAGGCGCAGGCGGCGGCGGCGCAGGTCGATATCCAGGCTGCCCACGCGCCCGATGTGGTCCCAGCGCGCTTCGAAATAATGCGTCTTGAGGAAGCCCGCGACGCACCAGTTGCCATGCTGCGGCACGTAGACCGGATGCGGATGCGCGGCGAAGAACGCGGCGGCGCGCTCCAATTCGGCTTCGGGAATGTCGTGGCCCACGCCCGGCAGTTCGGCGTACTCAAGCAGTGCGGGCTCGCCCGGCGGGGGCGGTGCGCCGTGGTACGCGCGCGCGTGTTCGACCGGGACGCAGTCGTCTTCGATGCCGTGGACGATGCGCAGCGGCGCGAGGCGGTTACGCGCGACGGTCACCCCGCTGCGCGAAGCGAAGGCTTCGGGATTCGTGCGCGGCGACGGCGCGATCCACTTCTCCATTTCGTCGCGGTAATTGCCGGCTTCGTTCCATTCGAACCAGCGCGCGTAATCGGAGATTCCGCACCACGCGACCGCGGACGCGCACAGGTCGGGGGATTTTCCCAGCAGCGCATAGACGTTGCCGCCGCCGCCGGAGGCCCCGAACGCGTGCGGCGCGTGGGTTTCTGAGCAGAGCTGCGGGAAGCTATGGCGCGCGGCGAAGAGCGCGTCCCAGGCGTCGCGGATTTCCCAGCCGTTGGCATCAGGCTCGCCCGTGGTGCCGGCGCGGCCGCGCAGATTCAGGTTGAGCGCGCAGAAGCCTTTGGACGCAAAGGCGCGCGCGCGTTCGCGCTGACTGGAGAGGTCCTGGTGCCAGCCGTGGAAGATCAGCACGGCCGGCCAGGGGCCCCCGTGCGCCGGCGCGATGACATCCATGAACAGCGTGACGAGGGGGCGCTCGCTGGAAGCGAACGGGACCAACAGATGTTCGGCGAGTTCCTTGGCGCGGCCCGCCATGGCGGTCCTCAAAATGGGGCAGAAAATTTCAGCGCGGCGATCCCAAGCCCACAAAGCCTAGCGCAGGACCGAAAAGATGCCCGGAAAAGAAAAGGGCCGGCGCAAGGCCGGCCCTCTCCGAAAGAATTTTAACGCGACTTAGTGCGGCTGGTTCGGGTTGTCGCCCATCTTGGGCTGTTCCTTCTGGTTCGGCATCTGATAGCCCGGCTGGCCGTTCTGCGGGACCTGGCCGTTGGGCGGGGTCGGGGGCGGCTGGCCGCCCGGACCCGGAGCTACCGGCGCGGTGCCCGGCGTGCCCGGCAGCGGCTGGTTGGCCTTTTGCTTGTCGGCGTCTTCCTTTGCCTTGCGCAGTTCGGCCAGCTTCTTGAGGCGTTCCTTGTCGGCGCGTTCGCGGGCTTCCTGTTCCTTCGCGAGGCGGTCGTAGTAGATGAACTTTTTCTCGCGCACTTCAAAGTCGACGGCCTTCTTGAATTCTTCGACCTTGCCCGTGGCGACGTTAAGCAGGTAGGCGTATTCCTTGGTCATGCCGGCGCCATCGCTGCCCAAGACTGATTCTTTCTGGACCTCTTCGTAAACGATGTTGCCGTCTTTGTCTTTCTTCGGCGCGTCAGATTCTTCGCCAGTAGCTGGGTCTTTAACTTTGACCATGACCATCTGCTTTACGGTTTTGGTTTCGCGATCGGGCTTGCTCACGATTTCCTTGAGCTGGTAGCCGGTCTGGAACGCGATCTTGGCGGGCTTCTTGGTCTCCGGATTGGTGAAGCGCACTTCGCCGTTCAGGGGCTCGCCTGGGGCTACGCGCACGCTGACCGGGGTGCTCCAGTCCTTGAGTTCCGGAACCCAGACCTTGACCGCGAAGGAGCCGAAGTACTTCATTTTGGCCTTCGCATCGTCCGCCATCAGGTCTTCCGGCACCTTGCCGTCGGTGGCGCTGAGGCGCAGAATGAAATTGGGCGGCAGGCGGTCGCTGGCGATTTCGGTCTTCGCTCCCGCGCGCAGCTCGACGTTCAGGTTCGGCGTCTTGGGCTTGACCAGTTCGTATTCCTTGGGGAAGGCCACCACGTACTGGGTGTGCCCCTGGATGTAGATGTTGTTCTCAAGGTGGAAGGGCCGGCCCACGAGCACCGCGTAGTAGAAGTAAACTTTGTTGGGCTGGACGTCCTTCTGGTCCTTGAACACGATCAGATCTTTGTACTGGTCGGGCAATTCGACCTTTTCGCCGGATTCCTTGGGCTCTTCCTTCTTCGGCTGGACGCGCACGACTTTGCCCGTGTCTTCGGTCTTGGGCTGTTCGGCCTTTGGATCGGGTGCGGTCACTTTGCCCAACTGGCTTTCGACGTCGCTGTAGTCTTCTTCAGGCGCCAGTTCGATCTCGTTCCAGAGTTCAAACTTGCCCGGGACCGGCTTGCGCTTGGGGTCCTGCTCTTCGCCTTCCTTGATCAATTCACCGGCGCGATAAATCTGGATGCGCACCGGATTGTAGTACTTGATCCCTTCGCCCGGCTTGGCCAGGCGCATCGTGACGAAGACCGTCCCGTGCTCGGCTTTGACGGAGAACTCTTCCGGCGCTTTCATCACGGCGTTGTCTTTATTGGTGCTGACGATTTCCTTGTCGCTCTTCTCAAACTGCGGGCGCACCGGATGCGGATAAAACGCGTAGGACGGCGCCGTGTACGTGGGCACGTTCTTGAGCCGGCTGTTCTGCTCTTCGAAGCGTGCGTCGAAGTTGGCCTTCTTCAGGTTGGCCGACGAGTACGCGTACGTGTCCGGGACCACGTTCTTCTTGAGCAGGTCCTGGAGCTTCTTGCTCGTTTCGTTGAGCTTGGTGGCGGTGTCGGCGGTGGCCGTATCCGAACCCAGCAAGCCGAATTCGAGCAGCACCCAGGCGATGCAGGCAAGCACCACCACGCCCATGACGATCTTTTCGATGTTCTGGAGGAACTTCTTCACGGCACACCTCCCTTAAGCAGTTCGCGATCCGATTTTTTTGGAGCCCGGGGCTTTACTTCTTCACTTCCTTGCCAAAGCCCATCTGGGCGATTTCCTTCGCATTGCCCTGCATCAGGTCGAGCAGCACGAGCACCTGCACGGGGCCTTCCTGATAATAGGTATTGATGCGCGGCGGGTCTTCAGCGCCGTCGACCTTGGGTCCCGGCGGGATCTTGCCGAACATATCCACGCCCGGCAGCGGCGCCGAGGCGCGTGCGGTGTCGATTTTGCGAACCACACCGAACCAGTGCGAGTTGTTTTCCAGCGCCTGAATCACCGGCACGACCGCGGGCAGGTAGGTCTTGAAGCGCACTTCGACCGACGTGACCGTGTACGGGCTGGGGAACTTGTCATCGCCCACCAAGGTGCCTTTGTTGAACTTGAGCGCGTCGCGGTACCACTCGCGTGTGCGCACGGGCAGCTTGACTTCGGTGATCTCGATGGAATCCAGCGCGAAGGCGCCATCCTTGTAGCCGGATTCCAGTTCGTCCTTCGCTTCCTGGGCGCCGTTGAACTTCAGGTGCGGCACGTCGACCTTGGTATCGATGAGCGTATTCACGACTTCCTGAATGATCACCAGACGCTTGACCCAGTCCTGGCGCTCCGAGTCCTTTTCGGGAATGCGCGCGCCCTCATACAGGTAGTCCTTGGTGAACGTCGCCGGCAGTGTGAACTTGGCCTTGTCGACGACCTTCTGGATGAAGAGCTTGCGCCAGTCGTTGAGCCAGCTTTCGAACTCGAGCGGCGTCTTCTTGGAAGCATCCGAGAATTCCTTGCCCGCGTCGAACTTGCGGCTTTCCCACGCCGCGGTCAGCTTCTTCCACTGCTCATCGAGATTGGAGCGGTAGGCCTGGGTCGCCGAGACGTGGCGCTCGGTCATGATGTCCTCGCCCTTATTGACCATCTTTTCGAGGTTGGAACGTTTGTCTTCCGCGGTCTTGCGCGTCTTGTCGATTTCCTCCTGGTTGGGGGCGAGCGCGAAGTACGCGCCGCCGCCGACCACGATGCCGACCGCGAGCAATATCCAGAAGACGAATTTCTTGACCTTTTCCACCGTTGAGCCTCCGTTCGGAGCTTAAGTTTCCTGTGTGCGGCGCCGGGGAATTTCGGTTACTCGGCCTTGTCCGGGTCTTCCTTCGGGTTCCAGCGGAACGCCACGTGGAACGCGGTCATGCGCATGCGTTCGGTGGAACCGGCTTCGGCTTTGCCGGGCAGCGAGTACCCGGTTTCGCTGTAAACCGGGCGGGATTCGGTGCGATCGGGCAGGTCGTTGTGATCGATGGTGACCTTGCCTTCGACGCCTTCGACGGATTCGAGCGCCTTCTTGAGCTTCATCAGCGCGTCGAGGTACTGGCCGCCTTCGCCCACCGCGACTTCGCCGGAGAGCACGACCACCAGCGGCAGGTCGATGCGCGCGTCCGGGGCTTTTTCGAAGGCCTTCTCGGCCTTCTTGAAGTCATGGTACGGGCCGCTTTCGGTGAAGATGCTGCTGTCGCTCTTGGAAAGGTCCGAGGTGCGCGTGTCGTTGGCGTCCTTCAGCACGCTCTTGCCCGTGACGTCGAAGGGCGCGCGCGAGACGTAGACGTTGGTCAGGTAGACGCGGCGTTCGTCGCCGAAGAAACGCTTTCCGGCATCGTCCTTCAGGTCCAGGAAGCGTTCGTAGACTTCCACCAGCTTGCCGCGGTCGCGGGCCGGACGCACGAGGCGTTCCAGGCGGCCCTTGTCCTCTTCCAGGCCCTGTTTGGCTTTGTCGACGTTGCCCTGTTCCTTCTTGGAGTCATCCAGCGTCTTGGTGACCTGCTCCTCGAGCGCGGCGACTTCCTTTTCCTGCTTCTTGCCGTGGAAGATTACCAGGCCCGCGGCGAGCACGATGGCCGCGGCTGCGGCGGCACCCCACTTCCAGGTGCCTTCCTTGGCCACTGCCTGCGCGCGTTCGTCGGGCAGCAGGTTGACTTTCAGTTCGCTCAGGCCCAGGCCCTGCAGCGCGAGGCCCACCGCGACCGGCAGCGTGGGGAACTCGTTGTTGAAGACGCCCGGGTTGACTTCCTGCGCCAGCGAGACGCGCTGCACGCCTTCGACCAGGTTGAAGCCGGCTTCGCGCACTACCGAAGCCAGCGTCTCGGCCATCTTCGGCAGGCGGAAAGTATGCCCGAGCAGGTAGGCCTGCTGGATCTTCTGGCCGCGTGCCTTGGACTTGAAGAAGCCCAGTGTGCGCTGAATTTCCGCGCTCAACTGGCGCAGCGTCGGCTCGATCACGCCCAGGATCTTGTCGGCCTGCTTGGACTGGCCGATATTCTTCTTGAGCTCTTCGGCCTTGTCGTACGGCACCTTGAACTTGTTCTCGAGCGAGCGCGTGATTTCGCGGCCGGCAATCGGGATCGCGCGCGAATAAATATGGCGCCCCTGCATGACCACGAAGTCCGTGCCCTTGTAGCCGGCGTCGAGCACCAGCGTCGCGCCCGTGGGCTGGAATTCGAACTGGATGAAGTTGAACAGCGCCACCGGCGAGACCGTTACGCCGACGATGTTCAGGTTGATCGAGTCGGTGAGCTTGAGGAGCTGTTCGACGTCCGCTTTGCGGATGACGATCATTTCGACGCCCTTGCCGCCGGCCGGGTCTTCGTAGACTTCGTAGCCCAGCTTGACCTGGTCGAGCGGGAAGGGGATCTGCTGCTTCGCTTCGAACTGGACGAGCTCGTGGATCTTGCTCTCGGAGCCTGGCGGGAGCTGGAATTCGCGGAACAGGCACAGGTCGCCCGGCAGCGAGACGAAAACCGGATCGCGCCCGAAATTATGGTTTGAAGTGAGCGTCTTCAGCGCGGCCGTTACTTTGGCCTGCTTGTCGGCTTCATCTTCGCCCGCCTGGATGTCGATAATATCGAACTCGGTGACGACCGCTCCGCCCCCTTTGCGGACCATCTTGACCGCTTTGACGGCTGAGTTCCCGATGTCCAGGCCCCACACGACGCTATACGCCATGGCTTCGCTCCCCTATGCCGGCTTGAGCCTCGCTGCATCTGACTGTCGTAAGCAGATTCAAAACTGTTGACCAGAATCCCCGAACATATCCCGCGGATCGGTCAAACATCGCGACGCCGAGCAACTCTTGCCCGTCTTTCGCTTCAGTTAAGTTGAGGACTATTAAGCAGTTTGATATTAGCATTCCGCTAGGGGAGTCAAGCAGGAAAAAGGCCTATCAAAACCCGCCCTAATATCGTCCTACCTTAGGCCAAGAGACTGCGGACTCTTAGCCTAAATCCACTTCCTCTTATATTGGGCCAGCACCAGTGGGGGCGAAATTACACCGTCGGCGTCACGCCCACCGCATCCAGGCGCTTCTTGGCTTCCGCATAGGTCTTCGCCGAGAGCGGCCCGCGCAGAATCGCGGCCACGTTTTCCTTTAAATGCGCCGGCTGCAGGGTGCCTGTGATGATCGTATTCGCGTGCGGATGCGTGAACGTATAGCGCATCAGGAAGCTCGTGCGGCTTTCGCCCGCGTCGAGCAACTCGTCGAGTTTGGCTTCGGTAAATTTATCCCAGCGCGTGCTCGCCCCCAGACCCTGCCCCGGTTCGCCGCGCGCGACGCCGCCACGAATAATGATCCCGATGCCCGCTTCCGCGGCCTTGGTGATCCAGTCTTCGTGTACGCGTTCGAGCGCCGAGTACGGAATCTGGAACGAATCGAAGACGCCCCACTTGATGTACTCGGGCAGGTGCGGCACGGTCGTCGAGATTGCGACGTGGCGGATCTTGCCCTGCTTCTTCATGTCCTGGAGCGCTTCGACCAGGTTCCCGTTCTTGCATTCATCGACGGAGCAGTTGTGCAACTGCATCACGTCCACGTAATCGGTCTTCATCCGTTCCAGGCTTTCGTGCAGCCCGCGGAAGAGGTTCTCGCGCGTCCAGACGTGCGGCGTCTCGTCGGTGTTTTCGTCCTTCTTTACGACCGTACAGCCGCACTTGGTCGCGAGGATGTATTCCTTGCGGCGCTTGCCCAGATACTTGCCGATGAATTCTTCGCTGCGCCCGTAATCGTTGGCGGTGTCGATGAAGTTGATCCCCGCGTCGACGACCGCATTGAGGATCGTGTTGGCCTGCTCTTCGGTCACAGGCCGCCCGCCCCAGATGCGCGAGCCGCGGACTTCCATGGCGCCATACCCCAGGCGCGAAACTTTCAAGCCGGTCTTGCCCAGCGTGGCCATCGGGAGCGTGGACATTGGGATTCTCCAAATTTGTGGGTTGGTTTAATAAAGGCACGCTTGGGGATACCCGCCGTATCAGGACAAGGCAAGCGGCAATGCCGCGCGCGTTTGGGATACCCTAATATTATATTAACAAAAATTAGTACGTATGAATACTGTCACGACCCTGCGCGTCATGCAGTCCTACTGCTTGCCACTGGGAACGAATTATAAAAGGAGCGGCTCGCCATGCGGAAATTCTTCTGGCCTTGCCTCATGCTGATCGCGGGTTGCGGCGCTGCAATTGGACAAGAGCGCGTGGACCACCACGGCTTCGTCGTCTCGCCCATCCCGCCTCAATTGGTGGTCGAGCGCCACACGCTGAACGAACCGAATATGCCCAAGAAGGTCTTCGAATTCATCGACACCTCCAATCCGGATTACATCAAGGTGTGGTCCAGCCCCGAGTTCAAAAGCTTTCAGAAGTATTGGAACAACACTGGATTTGTCTATGGCAACGGGGACACGCAGTTGATTCTGGGCTTTAAGGCGGGCAATCAGACGCTCAATTCCGAAAAGCCGCAGCCCGATTCCGACAACCCCAGCACGTATGGGGCATCCGGACCGGAAAACGACCCGCATTCGGATGCGCCTCAACCGCTGGCGACCTTCGACCGCGCCGATCCCAGCCTCGCGATCGGCGGCGCCAACCTCAATCCAGATATCCCCGGCACGCCTTACGCGGCGCTAGTCAGCTTTCTGGAATTGGATTCTAAAGCCGTCCGCCCTGCGCCTGACCAGGTGCTCGAAAATTTCGAAGCCTACTGGTACACGTGGCGCCGCACGCTGGGCTTCGAGAAAGATCCCACCAGCACGCTGCTGGGTGCGGACTTCGAGAAAGCGCTCAAAGCGCAGCAGAAAATTCGCGAGCGGCTCGCCGACCTGCTGGAACGTTCGAACAGCGATCCGGCGCAAGCCAGGCAGCTTGCTCCGGCCATCGCGCTGGCCGACGGCCAGGCCGCGGATCTGCAGAAGCGCATCGATGCTTTCGCGCTGCAAGCCGGAAGGCGTTTCGACTTCGTCAAGTCGGCGGTAAGCCTGCTGCGCCTGGCGCCGGAATCCAGCTTCGGGTCGGCGTACGCCCAGGTGGACACGGACCGGCTGCAAGCGCAGGTGACGCGCATTCTGAGCGGGCTGGGACTGATGGCGGGCGAAGAATTATGGAAGGGCCTCGCGCAGGACGCGCAGTGGCTCGCCGCGCATCCGGACGCCAGCTTCACCCCCGGCAGCGAAGCCGGGCGGCGCAAAAAAGCCGTCGAAAAAGTGGAAGCGCTGCTGCGCGAACCGAGCCTGCAGGCGCTCTACGTACTGGCCGGTTTTCTGCGCGACGAACGCCAGGCGCCGCCCGAACTCACGAAAATCGCCCTCGGCCTTTTCAACAAACTTGCCGCGCGCACCCTGACCCTCAAGCCTGAGATGCTTGCCACCTTCCCGCGTCTGATTGAATTGCTGAACGATGCCCAGGCGCCAGAGCTGGCCGCGCGCGCACGCGAAACGCTGCTCACGCTCCTGAAGCTCCGCGACGGCAAACCGGCCATTGCCGACTCAATCGCTGTGCTCGCGCCGCTGCTGGGCTCGACCGATCGCCCGCTTGCCGACGCGGTGGAAAATTTCCTGACCGCGCAAACGGGTCAGAAGCTGGGCCGCGACCCGCAAGCCTGGCTGGCCTGGAAAGAGAAAGTCGCGCCGCCGCCAGCGCTTCCCGACATCGTCATCATCAAGGCGAAGTAAACGTAAGAACAGAACGCGATTCGCTGAGGTTGAGACGCGCACCTTTGCGCCCCAAACCGCGGTAAAGCACATTTAACAAAGCGGCCCTGACAGGGCCGCTAGAGCCCCTCCCACATCGGCCCACTTCAAAATTCCCCAGCATTCGCCTCGGTGCCTCGCGGTGTGCGGTTTATATCTCCGTAGAAAATTCGGGCGGGCATCCTATAAGCCTCGCCGCGGCCTTTTCTTAAATATACCGTAATTGTATTGACTGGGCGCGCCATATCGGGTAATATATTAAGTATGGTGCCGGGTTCTGTGGATGGACACTGTCGTTGAAGGGGCAGCGGATGAAGGCGCAGCGCCAGCGCGAGAAGCCCTTGCATTCGCGCCATGAATAGGGAAAATGCGCACTACGTGCACATTTTTGTAAGAAAATTCGTACTCTGCTTTCCCCTATGGGGCTGGACTCATGATGAGGTCGTGGATGCAGTGAAAGGCGTCAGGCAAACTGGTCCTCGAGACATGCGCTCTGCGACTTACAAGCAAAAGATTCTTCCGATGTGCACACATTTGCAGTTTTCGCCGCGCCGGAAACCCCCGCCCGGCCTGGCCTTTATGAGAGTGTACCAACCATGCAAGATTTAAAAACCGATTTCGTGGTGCATCAATCTAACTCGCACGCGCGCTCTGAAGCTTTTGCAGGCTCGACGCGCGGCGCACTGACGCTCGCGTGCGCGTGGGTTTTGGTTTGCGCGAGCCTGCACGCCGGCGAAGGCGTGCCCGAAAACGCGCTCACCGCCACCAGCGTGACCAAGGCGCCGCTCATCGACGGCAACCTAGACGATGAAGCCTGGGCCAACGTCCCTTGGACCGCCGACCTGCACACTTTTCCTCAATTCAAAGCCTGCAAATTTCCTGGCCACGTGAAAATCGCCTACGACTTTCGCAACCTCTATATTGCCTTCGAAACGAAAGATCCCGATATCCAGGCCGAGAAACGCGAGCGCGACGGCGCAATGTGGGAAGACGATGACCTGGAAGTCTTCATCGACGCGGCGGGACGCGGCGACCACTACCTGGAGATCGGCGTCAACGCGCTCAATTGCGTTTACGATTACCTGATGATCCGCCGCGAAGGCGACCATGGACCGGGCGCGTTTCCGGAGATCACGCTGCGCGGCTTGCAGACCGCTTCCGGGCGTTTGAAAGACGGCGGCTGGACGGTCGAGATGGCGATCCCGTGGCACGAAATCCACAGTGCGCCGCGCGTACCGCCGCAAAAGGGCGACGTCTGGCGCATCAATTTCGTGCACTGCGACAAGAACAAGGACGGCTACATGGCCTGCACGCTCGCCGACATCAAAGGCTCGCACGAACCCAAGAATTTCCTGCCGTTGATTTTCGACGGTTCGGCCCTGGAAAAGCAGCGCGAAGCGGACGTGGCCGCCGCGGACCAGGCCCTCAAGACGTACGATCCTAAGCGCGCGGTCTGGCGGCTTGGCGAGCATCTCGACGATGTCGAAGCGGCTTCTTCGCGCACGGGGCCATTGCCGAAGGGGCGCGGTGGCTACGTGGCCAAGGAGTTTTTCGGGCGCGTCGCGAAGCGCGATCGGCCGGGCGCCGAACCCAAGGACGCGGGGCCGGTGGCGGTGGTGAACATACATCCGTCCGACCGCGATTTTCCCGACACCTACGACCACGTGTACGTAAAGCTTCCGAAGCTCGACGCGGAGAAACTGGTGCTCTGGTATCGCATGGACCCGAAGGTCGAAAAAGCCCTCGCCGAGGGCGGCGCCGACGGGGTGGGTTTGAGCGTCGAGGTGCAGGAGCCGCCGCTGGAAGGCCAGCCGCCCAAGTGGCGCCGCCTGGCGGACGTGTACCTCTTTTCGACGCATTGGGGCCTGACGGAAATTACGGTGCCGAAGGACGCGACGCTGCGCTTGTCCGTCGACCGCGGCCCGGCGACCTTTGGGTTCGACACAGGCGAAATCGCCCTGGAAGCCGAACCGGCGAAGTGAGTAGCGCCGCGGATTTTAAATCCGTTGCCTGTCGCAAAGAAGTAGTGGGAAAAAATGAGGGGGATGGGAATCGAACCCACGACCAACGGATTAAAAATCCGTTGCTCTACCAACTGAGCTACCCCCTCGAAGGGTATTGGCTGTTACGCGACGGCGAGCGCGCAGGACGGCTGCCAAAGCTCGAGCGCGCGGCGTAAAATACTTCACGCCCGGCCGTTTGCAACGCGCGATGAGCGGCTCGGCGCGCGGTACGCAAGCATGGGTGCGGCATGCCGACAAAGTCAAGGAGGCGGTGCGGAGGGCGCCCCGGCAGAATCCAATCGCAGTAGACAAGCATTCCGTCAAAGATATGCTTCCGCACTCTCCAAATCCTTGGCCAGTACCGGAAAAAATGGATGCGCATTAGGCCGGCAACCCAATGAATTTCATTTCCTGGGCTTTTGTAATTCTTTTTTGCATAGTCTTTATGTTCAGGTTAACGCTTGGCCGAAGGAAAGTGGAACCTGCGTTTACTTGGATACTGGTTATTTCCAGTACCATTTTCTGCGCATGGCATGTGCCCCACTATATCCTCATTATTGCCACAAGCATCGCGATAGACTATGGAGTGTCGCTGGCGATGGATCGCCACCCATTGGTCAGTCGAACTCGAAATTGGCTGCTGGCATTATCTGTTGCCACCAATCTGGGCCTTCTGGCCTTCTTTAAATACGCCGACTTTTTCCTGGAAAACATTTCTTCCTTTGCGAATTTTCTAGGCTTTCACGGTTCGCCTTTGCAGCTGGGGTTGGAGCTTCCGATGGGGATCAGTTTTTATACTTTCTGCTCAATGAGCTATACAATTGACGTTTATCGAGGCAAGCTGCGCCCGGTACGGAGTTTCAAAGATCTATACTTATTTTTGACCTTTTTCCCCCACTTGGTCGCCGGACCGATTGTTCGCGCCGAACAATTTCTTTATCAAATGAACCGAACCAGGCTGCTGAGCTGGCGGGTTTTTACACAAGCGGGCTATCTTTTGATTCGAGGCTGTTTTCTGAAGATGGTCTGTGCCGACAATCTCGCGGCGTTTGTGGGAGATAATTGGGATCAAGCCTACCAGAAGCAGGGTAATGGAGCGCTTGCCTGGATCTGTGTGCTAGCATACTCATTCCAAATTTTATGTGATTTTGAAGGTTATTCGAATATTGCGCAAGGCCTCGCATATTTGCTGGGCTATCGTCTGCCACTGAATTTTAATTTTCCTTACCTGGCCAGTTCATTCAAGAATTTTTGGGAACGCTGGCACATCAGCCTATCGCAATGGCTGCGCGACTATCTTTATGTCCCGCTCGGCGGGAATCGAGGCTCGACCTTTCGGACTTACCTGAATTTGTTGACGGTCATGGTTCTGGGAGGACTCTGGCATGGGGCAGCCATGACTTTTTTGGCTTGGGGTCTGCTGCACGGCCTCGCTTTAACAATCGAACGCATGCTCGGATTTAATCACGACAAAAATCGTTCTAATTGGTCTACTCGATTCCTTTGGTATGCAATCGTGCAACTAACGGTGCTCGTGACTTGGGTATTTTTCCGCAGTTATTCTTTGAAGGGCTCGTTTCAAGTCTTGAAGAATCTGGTTGCCGGGAGTTTTGATGAAGTTCCAAATTCGACTTGGGCCGCCTTGGTATTTGTTCTCGCACCACTCGGCATGCACGTTTACCGCGCCATTCTTGAAAGAGGATGGATTAAGCCTATGGGGAAGATTTCCAAAGCCATTTTGGCGGGATTGATGCTTTACGCGATATTTACCTGTTATGGAGAAAGCAATGAATTTATCTATTTCAAATTCTAGACCATATCGCCGGGAATTTATGGTTTGCGCGCTCCTTTGTTTGGGAGTTTTGGCGAGCCTGTGTGTGCTCGGCGCCCTGCTATGGAAAAAAACGCCCTTAAACACTCGAAAAATCGCCAGTGCCAGCATTGCATGGCCCGATGGGGACGAATATTTCCTGGCAAACGCTCGCCAGCCAGTGGAGGTCGGTATTTTTTATCACAAGCTCGATCCAGATTTGGAGGCAAATCTGAAGAAGGCAGAAATTCTATGGATCGGGAATTCGCGTATAATGTACTTGTTTAGCGGCGAC
>Ga0265314_10002632_pt1 | contig 18095 bp, 16 predicted proteins | sample 4126metaG_FD_203106 | JGI IMG/M metagenome (GOLD analysis project Ga0265314, IMG submission 203106) | Rhizosphere microbial communities from Carex aquatilis grown in University of Washington, Seatle, WA, United States - 4-1-26 metaG | ecosystem: Host-associated > Plants > Roots > Rhizosphere >... | reverse complement strand
CGCTCCTTGCTCCACGCGATGAGTTCTTCGGGCGTCGCGGTCTCGCCTTCGCGCAATATCACGTATGCAGCCGGAACTTCGATCAACCGCGGGTCGGGTACGCCGATCACCTGCGCCTGCTTTATTTTGGGATGCCGGTGCAGCACGTCTTCGACTTCGGCGGGCGCCACGTTTTCGCCGCCCACGCGGAACACGTCCTTGATGCGGGTGAGAAAGCGCAGCCGCCCGTCGTCGTCCATCACGCCCAGGTCGCCGGTATGCAGCCACTTGTTCCGGTCTATCGTTTTAGCCGTCTGTTCGGGCATCTTGTAATAGCCCTTCATCACGCTCCAGCCGCGCACGAGAATTTCACCCGCCGATCCCGGCTTGAGATCGGCGCCGCCGTCCGGATCGACGATGCGCACCTCGACGTCGTCGAGGATGTGCGCCCAGCCGTTGATGCGTTTCTCGAGATCGTCGGTGTAATACGACATGCAGACGTTGGGCGAGGCTTCTGATAGCCCGTACGCCTGGGTGACGCCGCGCATGCCCATGCGATCGACGAGCTGCTGCGTGACTTCAGGCCCGCACGAGACCCAGCCGCCGCGCAGGGTCAGCGGACATTTGGCGAAATCGGGATGATTGAGCTGCATCAGGAACATCGTGTCGTTGCCCGAGGTCAGTGTGCATTTCTCTTCCGACATCACGCGCAGCGCTTCGCCCGCGTCGAACGTCGGCGTCGAGAAGAGGGTCGCGCCGCTCGTCAGCGCGGCGAGCAGCGACAACGTGCTGCCCGCGACGTGATAGAACGGCCGCGCGCTGAAATAGCGGTCGCCGGCGCGGCAATCGAAGCGGCGCGCGATGTAAGCCGCATTGCGCAGCATGTTGTCGTGCGTGAGCATCACGCCTTTCGGATACGACGTGGTACCCGAGGTGAATTGCATCAACAGCACGTCGTCGGGTTGCGCGGCGTCGAGCGGCAGTTCCGCCGCGCGCGCGCCGCGCGCGAGGAAATCCGCATAGCTGACGGCGGCTTGCGGAACGTCGTTGCCGAGCACGACCACGTTGCGCAGCAGCGGCAAGGCCGTGCCGGGCAGTTGCGCATCGATAACCGGGCAGAACCCGCGCAGCATGTCGATGAAGTCGATTTTGAGAAAGCGGTCGATCACGAACAACAGCTTCACGTCGGCCTGCTTCAGGCAATACTCGAATTCGTCCGCTTTGAACCGAGTGTTGACCGGTACCGTGACCGCGCCGAGCGTGGCGGCCGCACAGAAGAACACCACCCATTCGATCGAATTGCCCATGCACACGGCGACGTGATCGCCGCGGCGCACATCGCTGGCATGCAGCGCGGCGGCGGCTTCCTGGACGGCCTGCCACAGCTGCGCGTACGTGAGGCGGCGTCCGGAAATCACGAGCGCTTCCTGCGCCGGGCGCTCGCGCGCTGCGTTGGCCAGCGTCGTGGCAAGCGTCTGGCGGGGCCAGTAGGAGTCTGCTGACACGCGTTGCACCTGCGCTAATCCGCCTTGATGTTCGCGGTCTTGGCGACCTTCGCCCATTTGACCATTTCGGCTGTGATCAGCCGGCTGAAGTCCTCGGGCGTGCCGCTGACCGGATCGGCGCCCTCGGACGCAAAGCGCTTGCCCGTTTCCGGCAGCTGCATGACGCGATTGATTTCAACGTTGAGCTTTTTGACGATCGCCGGCGGCGTGGCGGCGGGCGCGAGTATGCCCCACCAGTTGTTGGCCTCGTAACCGGGCAGGTCTTCGGCGATGGCCGGCACGTCGGGGAGCACGGTTGTGCGCTTCAAGCCGCCGGTGCCGAGCGCTTTCAACTTGCCGCTGCGAAAATGCGGCAGGAACTGGATGAGCGAGCCGATCGAGATGTGCGCCTGGCCGGCGATGGTGTCGACCATCGCCGGTCCGCCGCCCTTGTATGGCACGTGGATCATGCTCAGGCCCGCGGACGTTCTGAAGAGTTCGCTCGCAAAATGCTGGAAGCTGCCGATGCCGGCGGTCGCGTAAATCAGTGTATTCGGCTTCGCCCTGGCAAGCGCAATGAACTCTTTGACCGAGTTGACCGGCACGCCGGGGTACATGGCGAGCACCGCCGGGCCCGTGCCGAGCTGGGCCACGCGCGCGAAGGATTTGACGGAATCGTACGGCAGTTTGTATATCGCGGCATTCATCGTATAGGCGACGGAAATCATCAACAGCGTGTGCCCGTCGGCGACCGCATTCGCGGCAGTTTCGGTGCCGATCAGGCCGCCGGCGCCGCCGCGGTTGTCGATGACGACCTGTTTGCCGAAGCGCTCGGTCAGGTGGTTCGCCAGATAGCGGCCGATGATGTCGTTGCTGCCGCCGGGCGGAAACGGCACGATCAGGCGGATCGGCTTGGTCGGATAGCTGTCCGCAGGTTGCGCATGGGCGGCACACGCAATGACGAGCGCGCAGACGGCCAGGAGAGCTTGAAGCAACTTGACGGCAAAATTCGAAAGCATGAATTCTCCTGACATCCTGACGTGAAGCGAATTTCCGCAAAGTGGGGTGCACACCGGAGCGAAGCGATGCTGCTCCTCGGGCTCCTCCGGGCGCGGCTGGTTGCAGATCAAGTGCAGCGGGCGTAAAGAATAATTGTGCCCGGTGCCGGTGGCCGTTATTTTACACCGGCGCACGCGGCGTGGATTGAGGGGCGCCGGGATCATTGCAAATTGTCAGCGCAGAAGCTGCACTATAGAATCGATCGCGATGAAAGCCGTGCCCGATTACAACGCCATGAGCGACGACGCGTTTCGCCGCGAGGTCGGCGCGTTTTTCGAATCCGAGTATCCGCCGCACCTGCGCTATCTGCTGCGCCGCGCGCGCTGGGTGGAGATGAAACCCTGGTGGGACAAGCTCTACGCGAAGGGCTGGGTCGCGCCCGGCTGGCCGCGCGAGTGGGGCGGCATGGAACTGGGCGCGGCGAAAATGCTGATCTACATGGAAGAAATGGAACGCCATGGCGTCGCGCGCGCGCCGGAGCAGGGCATCACGCAGGTCGGACCCATCCTCATGCGTTACGGCACGCCCGCCCAGCAACAACATTATCTGCCGCGGTCGTTGTCGGGTGAATACATCTGGTGCCAGGGCTATTCCGAGCCGAACGCCGGGTCCGATCTGGCGAGCCTGCAGACTTCCGCCGTGATCGATGGCGACGAGCTTGTCATCAACGGGCAGAAGATCTGGACTTCGCTCGCGCACGACGCGACGCATATCTATATGCTGGTGCGTACCGACAAGGCGGCGAAGAAGAAACAACTGGGCATCAGTCTCGTGCTCGCCGACGTGAAAACGCCCGGCATTACGATCCGGCCGATCCGCAACATCGCCGGCCACGAGGAATTCTGCGAGGTGTTTTTCGACAACGTGCGCGTGCCGTACGCCAGCCTCGTCGGCCGGCTTAACGAGGGCTGGACGATAGCGAAGGCGCTGCTGTCGTACGAGCGGCTCACCATCGGCAGCCCGCGCCGGCCGGCCTACGCGTTGCGCCGCATCGAATTGATCGCGCGCGCGAAGGGTTTGTTCGCCGACAGCGGTTTTACGGACCGTTATACCGCACTCGCGCTCGACGTGCAGGACCTTGGTTCTCTCTTCGGACGCTTCGTCGAACAGGTGAAGCGCGGCGAGCCGCTGGGCGAAGACATCTCGATGCTCAAGATCTGGACGACCGAGACGTGGCAGCGCATCACCGATATGCTATTGGAAACCGGCGCCGAAGACGGCGTGCTCGCGGGCGTGCGCGACATCGACGGCGTGGAAGCGGACATACTTTCGAGTTTCTACTATTCGCGGCCCGGCACGATCTTCGGCGGCAGCAGCGAGGTTCAGCGCAACATTCTGGCGCGGTATGTGTTGCGGCTGCCGCCTTCAAATTGACAATTGATAATGGACAATTGACAACGCACGCATGACAAGATGCACTGAATTATTCATTGTCAATTATCCATTGTCCATTGGTGTTAGTCCGCCTTCATGTTCGCGGTCTTGACCAGGCGTGTCCACTTCTCGATTTCGCTGCGAATGAACGCGCCGAATTGTTCGGCCGTGCCGCCGACCGGCTCGGCGCCCTGGCCCGACAGGCGCTCGACGACATCGGGCATGTGCAGGATGCGCGTGATGTCGGCGGTGAGCCGCGCAACGATGTCTTTCGGCACCGCGGCGGGCACGACGAATCCGTACCAGCCGCTCGCCGCGTAGCCGGGCAGGCCGCCTTCGGCGATGGTCGGCAGTTCCGGCATGAGCTTCGAGCGCTGCGCGCCGGTCACCGCAAGCGCACGCAGTTTCCCGGATTTGATGTGCGGCACCACGATCAGGCTGTTCTCGTAACTCATCTGGACTTCGCCGCTCATCAGCGCGGTCAACGCCGGTGCGCCGCCCTTGAACGGGACGTGCACGATGTTCACGTGCCCCAATGTCTTGAAGAGTTCGCCGGCCAGATGCGTGACGGTGCCGCTGCCCGACGATGCGTAATTGAGCATGCCGGGCTTGGCGCGCGCGAGCGCCAGCAATTCGCGCACGTTGCGCACCGGCAGCGCCGGATGGACGACGAGTATGTTGGTGACGGTGACGGCCTGCGTCACCGGCGCGAAATCGCGCAGGCTGTCGTAGCCGCGGTTCGGGTAGAGGCTCATCGCGACCGCGAGCCCGCTGATCGATCCGAGCAACAGGGAATAGCCGTCGGGCGGCGATTTGGCGACCTGTTCGGTGCCGATCACGCCGCCCGCGCCGGCACGATTGTCGATGACGACGGGCTGGCCGAGCGTTTCGCCGAGTTTCTGGCCGATCGTGCGCCCGACGATGTCGGTCGGTCCGCCGGCGGGAAACGGCACGACCATGCGGACGGTCTTCGTGGGGAACGTTTGAGCGGGTGCTGAGCTGGCGAAGACCGATGAGAATGCGGCGATAAAAACAAGGATGAAGGCGGAAGGATGAAGGCGGAAAGAACACCCAAACCGCTGTTGTGCGTTTTTATTCATCCTTCATCCTTCATCCTTCATCCTTAGTTCTCCTACTCCGGTTTGACGTTCGCGAACTTGATCACCTTCGCCCACTTCGCGATTTCATCGCGCAGGAAGGTCGCGAATTGCTCGGGGCTGTTGCCGACCGGGTCGGAGCCTTCCGCTTTCAGCCGTTCCCTGAGTTCGGGGGAGCTGATGACTTTCAGCACGTCGGCGTTTATTTTCATGATGACGTCGCGCGGTGTTTTCGCCGGCGCGGTCAGGCCGTTCCACGCGACTGCTTCGAAGCCCTTGAGGCCGGATTCATTCAACGTCGGCACGTCCGGCAACGCGGGCGTGCGTTGCAGGCTGGTGACCGCAAGCACGCGCAATTTGCCGCCTTTGATCAGCGCGATCGCCGAAGTGACGCCGTTGTAGACGACGTCGAGATGACCGCCGACGATGTCGGTCAGCGCGCCCGCGTTGCCCTTGTAAGGGATATGCACCATTTTCACGCCGGCCATCGCATTGAAGAGTTCGCCCGCGAGGTGGTTCGAGCCGCCGGTGCCGCTCGAGCCGAAATTGAGCTGGCCCGGCTTCGCCTTCGCGAGCGCGATCAGCTCCTTCACGTTTTTCGCCGGCACGCCCGGATGCACCACCATCACGAGCGGTGTGGTGTTGATCAGGGTGATCGGCGCGAAGTCGGTGAGCGCGTCGTATGGCAGCTTGGCCAGCAGACTCGGATTGATCGTGAACGGCGCCGGCGTCACGAGCAGCGTGTAGCCGTCGGGCGCGGCCTTGGCGGCCATGTCGGTGCCGATAGTCGTGCCGCCGCCCGGACGATTGTCGACGAACGCCTGCTGCCCCCACATTTCAGAGAGTTTCTGCGCAACCGTGCGGCCGACGATATCGGTGCTGCCGCCGGCGAGAAAAGGCACGACGAGACGCACGGCCTTCGTTGGATAAGATTGCGCGCACGTAGCGCCCGCGGTCAGGGCGAGCGCGAGAGCGATCAGTTTTCCGGGCATGAACGTTCCTTTCACGCGCGTTTGATTTTGGCGGCAACGGATTGAGGTGCAACGCGCAGGCCGTCGAGCCGTGCGAGCGCGTCGCGCGCTTCGGCTTCGAGGCGCGCGACGATCGCCGCGAACGGTTCTATCTTGTCGGCGAACACCACGCCCTGTCCGCACGACAGCATGGCTTTTTCGTATTCGCCGGTCGTATAGGCGGCATGCGCGTTCGTCCCCATGATGTGGGGCAGGATCGCAGCCGTATCGCCGGGCTGGTCTTTCTCGATCTGCTGGATCATTGCGACGTGCCCGGTCTTCAGCGCGCGCTGCGTATTGCGCATCGATTGCAGGAGCAATGTCGTGTCTGTTTCGCCAGCCGCGACGAGGCGCTCCTTGTAGCGGCGGTCCGCCCACACTTCTTCGGCCACCAGAAAACGCGTACCCATCGCGACACCGTCCGCGCCGAGCGCAAGCGCGGCGACAAGCTGTTCGCCGGTGCCGAGGCCGCCGGCGACAATCAATGGAATTTTGATGGCGCGCGCGGCCGCGGCGGCGGCCACCATCGTGCCGACGGGCTCGACGCCCGGATGGCCCCCGGCTTCCGCGCCGACCACCGTCACCGCATCGACACCGAGCGATTCGGCTTTTTTGGCGTAGCGCACGCCCGGCACTTTGTGCAGCACCTTGATGCCGGCGTCCTTGAAGCGCTTCATATAGGCTTCGGGATTGTTGCCCGCGGTTTCGACGAAGCGGACACCTTCGTCGATCACGGCGTCGATCAGCGGCGTCACGCGGTCGGCGCCGTCGCGGCTCACGCGGATCATGATGTTCACGCCGAACGGCTTGCCGTTGGTGATTTCGCGGCAGCGCCGGATGCCCGCGCGCAACGCGGCGACGTCCTTGAAGCTCGCCGCCGTCATGAAACCCATCAGCCCCGCGTTGACTGCTGCGCCGACGTACTCGGGTGTGGCAAGCCACATCAAACCGCTCGCGATGACCGGCAGCCGGATACCGTAGAGTTCGGTAATGCGGGTTTTGAAAACCGGTTCCACGCGGCTACTTTAGAACGACCAGCGCATCGGCGGCGACCACCCCTTGTCCGGCTGTGCGCACGAACAGCGGATTGATGTCGATTTCCGCGATGCGGTCCGCATAATCGACGACCAGCAGCGACAAGCGCGACAGTGCCGTGGCGAGCGCTTCGATATCGAGCGCCGGCTGGCCGCGAAAGCCTTTGAGCAAAGCGGCACCTTTGATCTCGGCTATCATTTCGCGGGCCGCCGCACGACCGAACGGCGCGAACCGGCGCGTCACGTCTTTGAGCAGCTCGGTATAGACGCCGCCGAGTCCGAACACGACGACCGGCCCGAAGAAACGGTCGTTGACGGCGCCCACGATGACTTCGAGGCCGCCCGCCATTTCCTGCACGAGCACGCCGTCGATGCGCGCTTTCGCATCGTGTTTGCGCGCCGCTGCGAGCACGTCGCACGCCGCGCTCTTGAGTTCGTCGAGAGTCCGGATATTGAGACGCACGACGCCGGCTTCGGTTTTGTGCGGGATGTCGGCGGATTCGATTTTGACCGCGAGCGGGAAGGGCAGCGGCGTTTCCTTCAGCTGTGCCACCTCGTCGGCGCTCAGCAGCACCTCCTTGACGACGGGAATGGCGTAATCCGCGAGGATCTGCTTGGAGCGGTGTTCGCCGAGCGTGCCGCTTGTCGCCGGCAGATCCATGGCGATTTTCCAGGTGATGCGCGATTCCGCGGGCGGCCGTTCGGCAAATGCGCGTCGCTTCTGCGCAAACTCGTTGAGCGAGGCGAGCGCGCGCACGGTGCGTCCCGGCGAAAGTATGCAGGGCACGTGGTTTTCCTCGAGCAGCTTCATGACGTCCGCGTTGTCGTCGGGTGAGGTCGGCCAATTGAGAATGACGGGCTTGTCCGTCGCTTTGACGATTTCTATGAAAGTGCGCGACCAGGCGGGCGCTGCGCTGCCGCGCGGCGAACGCGCGATCACCTGGTCGATATTCGGATCGGCGATCACGGCCGCGATCACGCGGTTATAGGAGGCGAAAGCATCGTTGTAACCGTTGGCGGTCGCATCGACCGGATTGGCGACCGATGCGTACGAGACGACGAGTTCGCGCAGTTGCGCGGTCGTTGCGTCAGTGAGCTTCGGCAATTCGAGTCCATGCTCGATGCAACGGTCAGCGATCAACACGCCGGCGCCGCCCGACAGCGTGATGACGCCGACGCGGTTGCCGCGCGGCACGCGCTTCATGCGCAGCACTTTCATGACGTCGATCAAATCGTCCATGTCGCGCACTTCGATGAAGCCGCCCTGCCTGAACGCCGTCTGGAACAGTTCGTAGCTCGCGGTCATGCGCGCGGTGTGCGATGCTGCGGCCTGGCGGCCGACGTCGGTATTGCCGACTTTCCACACGAGGATCGGTTTGTTGAGTTCGAGCGCGCGCTGGCCGAGCGCGATCAGGCGGCGCCCGTCGGTGATGCCTTCCATGAACAGCATCACCGAATCGTTTTCGTCGCGTTCGAGGAAAAATTCCGCGAGTTCCAGCATCGAGATGTCGGCTTCGTTGCCGGTCGAGATCGCGTAGTTGAAACCGACGCCGTAGTACGCGGCGGTGGCGACGACGCCGAAGCCGAAGCCGCCCGATTGCGTGACCATCGCGCACGGCCCGGGTATGAGCGTCTTCAATTGCACGGTGCCGCCGAAGCCGACGCGCGCATTGTCGTGCAGGTTCAGCATGCCGAGGCAGTTGGGGCCGATCAGGCGCACGCCGGCGCGCTTCGCAGTGGCGGTCAGCTTCTGCTGCAGTTCGATGCCGTCGCCGCCGACTTCGCTGAACCCCGCCGACAGCACGATCGCGAACGGAATGCCCGCTGCGCCGCATTGCTCGATCACGCTCAACACGTGGTTCGACGACAGCGCGACGAGCGCGACGTCGCACGGCTTCGGTACCGCTGCGATGTCTTTATAACAGGTGAGTCCCTTGATCTCCGCATATTTCGGATTGACGGGATAGACCTTGCCTTTGAAACCGAATTCGGTGAGCAGCTTCAGCGGCTGGCCGCCGATGCGCGTCAAATCGTTCGAGGCGCCTACGACCGCGACTGCGCGCGGATTGACGAGGCGAGAAAAGTCCTGCACTTGGCGCGCTGACGCGCCGGCTGATTGATCCAAAGCGATTTCCTCTCGATGACAGGCGTATTCGCATTGATTTTACCTTGATTCATACGGCACCCGCCATTTACACTCGCGGTATGAATAACATTGCGCGGGCGTTGCTGTGCGCTTCATTGTGCGCGGCGAATGCAGTCGATGCGCAACCTGCGTATCCCGGTAAACCGATCCGCCTGCTCGTCGGCTTCGCGCCCGGCGGCGGCACCGACATTCTTGCGCGCGCGATGGGCGCTCCGCTCGGCGAACTGCTAGGCCAGCAGGTGACGATAGACAACCGCGCGGGCGCCGGCGGCATCATCGCGACCGAACTCGGCGCGAAAGCGGCGCCCGACGGCTACACGCTGCTGGTCGGCAGCTCCGCCGGCTTCGCGATCAATCCGAATCTGATGGCGAAGCTGCCGTACGACCCGGTGAAAGATTTCGCGCCCGTCGGCACGTTCGCGACGCTGTCGTACGTGGTCGACGTACATCCTTCGCTGCCGGCGAAAACATTGAAAGACCTGCTCGCGCTCGTTCGCGCGAAACCCGGCGCGATCAACTATGGTTCGGCCGGGCAGGGCTCGTCGACGCATCTTGCGATCGAGCAGTTCGCGCAAATGGCCGGCGTGAAGCTCACGCACATCCCGTATAAAGGCAATACGCCGGCGATGACGGCATTGATGAGCGGCGAGGTCGCGATGGTGTTCGATCCGGTGTTGACTTCGGCGCCGATGGTAAAAAGCGGGCGCGTGCGCGCGCTCGCGGTGACAACTGCGCGGCGTTCCGCATTATTGCCGGATGTGCCGACTGTTGCGGAAGCGGGCATCAAAGGCTATGAATCGGGCAACTGGTTCGGCGTCTTCGCGCCGGCCGGCACGCCGCGCGACATCGTCGAGCGGCTGAACGCGGCGATCAACAAGACGATGACGCGGCCGGACATGAAAGACAAGCTCGCCAGCCAGGGCGCCGACGCGTTGACGGGCTCGCCGGCGGAGCTCGCGGCGCTCGTGCAGCGCGAGCTCGCGAAGTTCGCGGCCATCATCAAGGCCGCCGGCGTGAAGGTCGAGTAAGCGTGGAGAAGCAACACCGCAATGTCATGGTGCTTTCGGGCACCCAGGCCACACTGCAAATCACCGGCGTCACCATGGTCGCGGTGACCGGGCTTGCCGGCTACGCGCTCGCCGACAACAAATCGTTCGCGACCGTGCCGTTGACCTGTTACGTATTGGGTTCTGCCATCACCACGATACCCGCATCGTTTCTGATGAAGGCGGTCGGCCGGCGCGCCGGTTTTCAAACCGGCACTTCGATCGGTATCCTGGGCGCGGCGATTTGCAGTTTCGCGATGTATATCGCCAGTTTCTGGCTGTTGTGCGCCGGGATGATGGTGATGGGCATGTATACCGCGTTCGGCAAGTATTACCGCTTCGCCGCCGCCGACGCCGCCAGCGATTCGTTCCGCGCGAAAGCGATTTCGTTCACCCTGGCGGGCGGCATTCTCGGCGGCGTCGTCGGCCCCGAGATGGCGAAGCGCACGAAGGATCTCTTCGCCGATCACATGTACCTGGGCTCGTACATGTCGCTGATGTTCGTGTGTCTGCTGGCGACCCTGTTGCTCACGCGCCTCGACATCCCGCGGCTCCCCGAGCACGAGCGCAAAGACCCGGGGCGGCCGTTGCGCGAGATCATGCGCCAGCCGGTGTTCGTCGTCGCCGTGCTCGCATCGATGCTCTCGTACGGGATCATGAACCTGATGATGACGTCGACGCCGCTGGCGATGCGCGCGCACGACCATCATTTCAACGATGCGGCGCTGGTGCTCGAATGGCACGTGATCGGCATGTATGCGCCGTCGTTCTTTACGGGTTCGCTGATCTACCGCTTCGGCGTGCTGAACGTGATACTCGCCGGCATCGTGCTGCTGTTCGCGTGCATCGTCGCGGCGTTGCTGGGCACCGCGCTGGTCAATTTCTGGGTCGCGATGTTCCTGCTGGGCGTCGGCTGGAATTTCATGTACGTCGGCGGCTCGGCATTGCTTACCGAGTGCTACACGCCGTCGGAGCGCGCGAAGACGCAGGCCGCCAACGACTTTCTGATTTTTACCACCATGGCGATTTCGTCGATGTCGTCGGGGTTGCTCCTCAACAAGAGCGGCTGGCACGCGGTCAACTGGGGCTCGTTGCCGTTTCTGACGCTGGCGACCAGCGCCACGCTGTGGTTGATGTGGAAGCGGCGCGGGCGGGCGGCGCCGGCCGTCGCCAAAGTTGCAAGCTGATCGCTGCCGTCATGCTTAAGCGTTTCTTGCGCGGTGTAAGTTAGGTTGCGCTGTGCGTCTTCGGCGCGGCGACTTTCGCCCAGCCGGCATCGCGTGCCGACCACGTGTATCCAGCGCGGCCCGTGCGCTTTCTAATCCCGTTTGCCGCGGCGCGCATCCTGCGTTCGCGGCATGAACCGTCCGGCATTCGCGGCGATCGTCGCGTCCGATATAAAAAGCGGGCCGGCGTCATCAAGGATGAGAAACTCGACGTGGCGGTTCGCAATGATTCCTTTATTCGCAAAAATCGCGATCCCGCCCTGACTTGAACATCCGCTTTCGAAGAGGGGCGGGCTCTCCGGGGGAAAAATGCTACTCGTCGGGTGAATTTTTCGAGTGTGTTGCAGTTAACCTGACGGGATCGCTGACTCTCACTTCCCGGCTCCATTCCAGCAATTCGTAATTTCCCTCGCGGAATCGCGCGCGGGCCATTTCGATCGTCATGGGATAGCGTGTCTGCTGCCACTGGCCCGAAATCGAGTCGCGCACTTTGAATAGATAGACGTCCAGCGATGGCATTGGCAGACTTTATGAATGAACGCGCGTCACGACAAACCACCCTGCCGGCTGCCGGGGTCGACGTGCAACATTTAGGTCAGAAGACGTTAACCATAAGATGGCACTTTTGATCTGGCGCCGGTTTGATAATAATCAACATGCGTTTAAGTTAGCTGCCGCCACAGGCTTGCATTGGTTCAATTGACTCCAAAAACGGAATTTTCAACGGAACAAGCTTGTGACGACTAGCGGCGGATATCCGGTCACGACCCTGGCGTGGAGGGACTAGGGCGTCCCATAAGCCGCCTCCTTCATGACACCGGCGAGCATGGCGTAAGCCGTGGCCCAGGCCGCACGAACCTCCTCGGTGTAAGCGTCCTGCAAGGTCAACGCCAATGTCCAGAGTAGCGCCAGTCGAACCGAGTCGTAATGCTCCGCGCGGACCCCGTAGCCTGCATGCCGCAGGCCGAGTTGCTGGATCATCGGCACGAGCGTCGACAGGTTGGAGAGGCCGCCCACGGCGACGGCCAGCACCTGCATGAAGTTTCGGCCCTGCTGGTTGATGTCACCCTTGAAAAGGGCGTTGGCCGCCGGCGCGATTTCGAACAGCCGCTTGTAGAACAACTCGCCGGCCGTTCTGGCGACAGGTTGGACGCTGCGGAACGTCGACTGCACGAGTTTGATTTGCTGCGGCGTCATGCTCATGGTGCGGTCTCCATCATGCGGGTGTGAGGGTGCGCTCTGCGTTCGGCATGGACGCCGCGCGTTGAAGCGCGAAGCGGCGGTTGTCGCGATTGCCTATCAACTGCCGCAATCGCGCAAGGTTCGCGATCTCGATATCCTTGCTCTTGATGGCGATAATCTGCAGATTGCCGAAGTGGGAGAGCGCGCGGCTTACGGTTTCGAGCTTGAGCCCGAGAAAACTCGCAATATCGCGCCGTGACATGGGCATCCGGAAGCGCGTTCCGGAACTCCCGCGGGCGGCAAAGCGCCTGGAAAGGTTGAGCAAAAACGTGGCGACGCGGTCTTCGGCGCCCAGCCCCCTGAGCAAATGCGTCATTCGGAGATTGCGTGATATTTCCTGTCCGATCAATCGATGGAAGTGCTGCTGCAGCGCCGGGATGTCGCGGGCGAGTTCCTCGAAATGCGAGTAGCGCATGCCGCAGACGCGGCTGTCTTCGAGCGCCACGGTGTTGCAGTTATAGCGACCCGCGCCGATTGCCTCCAGGCCGATGAGATCGCCGGCAGTCGGGAAGCCGATCGTCTGCTCGCGTCCATGGCCGTCCGTTACTGCGGTCTTCAGGAATCCGCGGTTGATGAGATATATGGACTTGAATGCGGAGCCGGCGTGATGCAGGTAGTCCTTGCGTTTAATCAGGCTGCGATGCTCTATGCGTTCGTTGAACCGCATCGACTCGCGGAACGTGAGATTGGCAAGCATGCGTGAGCGAATAAAGCCGCAATCCGGGCATACGCCGTGAGGCTGCACGGGCGGGAAAAGGTTTACGGGGTAAACGGCACTCATCTGTTTCTCTTGTCCAGGAAGTGCGGTGTCCGGGATCGCAAACGATCGCCGGGAACCACTGACGCCCAATTTAATGTCCCCGCCGGCGGACCCGGTTGATTTCGATCAACCAAACCGTTGTTGTGGCCGTTTAGAATTTCCCGAAGATGAGGATGACGATCACCCGTCCGTCGCCGGCATGCGAAATTTGAACGGAGATTGCGGGCGGGCGCAGCTATGCGCACAATGGGGTTCCCATAACAGGAGGAGGAACCCATGCGTATTCAATTTGTCGCTTTGACTTTGCTTGCCGCCGTAACCGTTCCCGCCGCCGCCCTGGCGGCGGAGCCCGCGCCGCTGCAGACGTTCATGAACAACAAGCAGATCATGGGCCTGATCGACAAGGCGAAGGCCGACCGCAAGGGCGATGCGCCCATGGTGGCTGAGCCGATTCTGCTGATGGCGCCTTATCGCGCCCAGCTCGAATACCGTCCCGGCAATGCGCCTGCCGCCGTGCATGAAAAAGACGCCGAGTTGATGGTCGTGCTCCAGGGCGCCGGCAACATCGTGACGGGCGGCAAGCTCGTCGACGAGAAGCGCAACAACGCGAACAACTTGAGCGGCTCATCGATCACAGGCGGCAATTCACAGGCGGTCGCTGTCGGCGACATGCTGATCGTGCCGTCGAACACCCCGCACCAGATTATTCCGACCGGCGGCGCGCCTATCGTGCTGATGACGATGCACGTGCCGCAGCCGGCGGCGAACTGGCCGCCGGCGAACTAAAAAACGGGATCGATATAACCTTCACGGAGCCGTGGGCTCCGCGAAGGCGCTATCAGCCCTGCGCGTTGAGCCAGAAACTGCGGAGCAGGGCCAGGCCGGGCGGAGGCGATCCGGATATGTCCGAGTTGCCGCTCCGCTTCACCCAGTTCGCAGTCGACAACGCGAGCAATTCGGATTTCGCGGGATGAAGCAGACCCATCTGCCAGTCTTCAAAACTGCGCGCGTGCACGCGCTCGTCCATGAGTTCGATTATGTTTTTGTGCTTGCGGCTGGCAAGAATCCTCCCGAACGTGGCATGCATCGATTGCGCGGGACCCTCGAAACACTGCATGAAGTTGCCGTCGCAAAAGAGCAGCACGCCGGTAATCGAGTTCTCCAGATTCAGCTTCCGTGCTTCCGTCAGCAGGGACTGCAGTTGAGCCGGAGTCATGTTCCCGACAGCGGCGCTTACGTAAACGATAGTGCGCAGATCGGTCATGTCGCGTTCGCCTGTGGCGCCGCGGGCGCCGTCAAACCGGGTTGAAGCGCGGTTGCGCCGCCGGTTCTCTTCATGAGCCATAGCCGCAGCTGCGCAGGAGTCAATCCCGCCGGCGCATTCAGTCTGTCCCGGTTAACGTAGTGTTTTAGCCCGTCCCGTGCAGCGGCAACCGCGAAGGCGAGGCCGGGCTGCGCGCGATTTTTTGCCGCGTCGCCGAAGTATTCCGTTTTCCATCCGTAACGCGATTCATAGACGAGCGCGAGAAATTCGCCGTCTTTTCTGATTTCGGCCTCGGTCCTCCGCGCTTCGATGTTCGCGAATATGTGACGCTTGTATCCGATGGTCACGTGACTGCCTCCAACGCCATTGAGTCGAAGTAATTACGGCACGCCGGCGTGGCTGCGCAGCATGAATGCCCAACTGTTGATCCAGGTCAAACAATCATGTTTTGGATGGCCGGGATTTCCTCAAGTAGCGGTACGGGGCGTCGATAGGGATACGTCGCGAACTGAACTTTTTCAGAATGTGCTGAATATGACCGCAATTCCAGGCAATGCAGAGGCTCCCGCGCTTCGCCAGTTCTGCGCACCGGACGACCACTCGGGCGGAGCGCCGGTATCAGGCTGGAAAAGCCGGATTTATACCGCCAGCTTTCTGATTGCAACAAAAATCCTGCTGCTGGTTTGCCTGTGGTCGGGGCTGCTCGTATATCTCAACTACGAAAAGCGCGCCGCCTACTCGGAAGCCGGGCAGAAGGCCGCGAGCTTTACCCGCGCGCTCGAGGAGCACACGCTCAGTACCGTACGCAGCATCGACCAGACTACGCTCTTCGTAAAATACCAATACGAACACCTCGGCGGAAAAGTTGATCTTGCCGCTTACGCAAGGAGCGGCATGTTTCTCGGCAAGTTCTTCAACCTTATCGGCATCAGCGATGCGGATGGATGGTTTTTCATGTCGGATCGCCCCTTGCCGCGAAGCAATCTGTCGGACCGCGAGCATTTTCTCACGCACGTGGCGGTCGATACCGGACGGTTGTTCATTTCAAAACCGGTGCTCGGACGATCCAGCGGCAAATGGTCCGTGCAATTCACCCGCAGAATCAATACGTCGAACGGCGGATTCGGCGGGGTGGTGATAACAAGTCTTGATCCGGCCTATTTCAGCCGCTTTTATCATTCGATCGACATTGGTGAACACGGCACGGTGTTGCTCGCCGGTACCGATGGCATCGTGCGAGCGCGCAACAATGGCAAGGATAGCGATCTCGGTCAGGACTTGAACGGCACGCCGCTGTTTCTCGCGCTGAAAACGAACGATCGCGGCAGCATCTATGTTGCGAGTGCCTTGGACGGTGTCCGGCGCCTGGTCAGCTATCGCACATTGGCCGACTATCCTTTGGTGGTGGCGGTGGGCATCGCCGAAGCGGAGATATTCAAGGGATATATCGAACGCCGAAATGTATTGCTCGCCCTCGGCGGATTGATCAGCCTGCTGATCGTCGCGACGGGCCTCCTGTTCGCCAAGCGCATGGAGTATCAGAACGAGGTCGAGGAAGCGCTTCGTCATGGTGAACAAGCGGCGTTGTCCGCAAACAAATCAAAATCCGAATTCCTGGCCAATATGTCGCACGAACTGCGCACCCCGATGCACGCGATCCTCAGCTTCGCGGAACTCGGCGTCCGCCGCAGCGGAGAACCGGACAAGATCGCCGGCTATCTCACGCGCATCCAGCAAAGCGGCAAGCGGCTGCTTTCTCTATTGAACGACCTGCTCGATCTGTCCAAGCTCGAGGCCGGGCGCATGAGGTTCGAGCCGGAGATGAGTCCGATACGCCCTGTCATTGACCGCGCCGTCGATGAATTGTCCGCGCTCCTTAAGCACCGCCATCTCAAAGTCCGTATCAGCGGCAATAGTGCATGCGAGCGGGCGTACTTCGATCTCAGCAAGATTGCCCAGGTCCTGCACAACTTGTTGGGCAACGCCAGCAAATTCGCGCCGGAGAACAGCGTGATCGACGTGTCGTATGCGGCCGATGCGCCGGGCGAGCTGGCGATCAGCGTGCGGGACAACGGGCCGGGCATCCCACCAGACGAGATCGATGCGATCTTCGACCAGTTCGTGCAGAGCAGCAAGACCAAGACCGGCGCCGGCGGCACCGGGCTCGGACTCGCAATCTGCAGGCAGATCGTGCAGGCCCATGGAGGGCGCATCTGGGCCTGCAACAATCCCGGCGGTGGCGCCAGTTTTGTCTTCACCCTTCAACTCGCTCCCCCGCAACCGGAGATACGGGCATGACCGCAAAACGTTACACCGTGCTGGTCGTCGACGACGATCCGGTCAATCTGGAAATCATCGTGGAACATCTCGATGATCTCGATTACGAGCTGGTTACCGCGGGCGACGGCGCGCAAGCCCTTGCATTGCTCGAGGCCGCGCCGGACCGATACGACGCCATGCTGCTCGATCACATGATGCCGGTGCTGGACGGACTCACGGTGCTTGGCCGCGTCAAAGCCGACCCGCGCTTCCGGAGCATGCCGGTGATCATGCAGACCGCCGCGGCGTCCCCGGAAAAAATCGCGCAGGGTCTCGAGCTCGGCGCGCATTATTATCTGACCAAGCCGTACGAAGGCACGGCGCTGCGCGCGGTATTGCGCACGGCCCTGGAGGGAGTCGCGCAGGCGCGTGCACTCGCGGACAAGATCCGCGAATACAACGGCACCATGGCGTTATTGCGTGGAGGCCTGTTTCAGATAAAGACGCTCGCCGAAGCGCGTCAACTCGCCGCCGCTCTGGCGAGCGCGTGCGGGAATGCCGAGATCGCCGCAATGGGACTTTTGGAACTGCTGGTCAATGCGGTTGAACACGGCAACCTCGGGATTACTTACGCCGAAAAATCAGCGCTTCTGAAGGACGATCAGTGGGAGCGGGAAGTGAACCGCCGCGCCGCCCTGCCGCAAAATGCGCACAAAGTGGTCGATGTGCACTTCGAGAGAACGGGGCGGGCGCTGCGGTTCCTGATCAAGGATGCCGGTGCGGGATTCAATGCGGCCGATTTTCTCGAGCTTTCGCCCAACCGCGCCTACGATTTGCACGGACGCGGCATCGCGATGGCGCGCAGGCTGAGCTTTTCGGAGCTCGAATATCGCGGTGCCGGCAACGAAGTCGTCGCCACGATCGTCGACGTCGCAGTGCCGGGTGTGGATCAGGCCGATCCAAAATTGCAACTCACGCAAGGGCTCCTCAAGGCGGTGGTGCGGACGCCGATACCCCGGGTACATCCCGTCAAGCCGGCGGCACTCAGCTCTTAGCTCATGACACGGCAACTATCGTGCCGCCAGGATAAGGCGGCGAGCGAACTGTCACGCCTT
>Ga0265314_10002631_pt1 | contig 18101 bp, 13 predicted proteins | sample 4126metaG_FD_203106 | JGI IMG/M metagenome (GOLD analysis project Ga0265314, IMG submission 203106) | Rhizosphere microbial communities from Carex aquatilis grown in University of Washington, Seatle, WA, United States - 4-1-26 metaG | ecosystem: Host-associated > Plants > Roots > Rhizosphere >... | reverse complement strand
CACGTTGTTGCGCGCCGTCAGAGTGTAGGTGGTCGTCTGGGTGGGCGAGACCGTGAGCGATCCGTTCACCGCGACGTTTCCGATGCCGGCGATATTGACCGTATCGGAGTTCTGCGTCTTCCAGGCGAGCGTCACGGCCTGACCAGCGCTGATCTGCATCGGGCTGGCGGTGAAGGACAGAATCTGGGCCCGGTTCGCCGCGCTGGTGGAAATTCGCACGCCGGATTCGCCTTGCCCGCCATGGTCATCCTTGACCACCAGGCGGAAGTTGTAGGTTTGCCCGGCTGCTGCCGTAAACGTTGGACGCGAAGTGGTCGGACCGGTCAGGGTCACCTGCAGTCCGGCAGTTTGAGTCCACAGGAAGGTGATTGGATCGCCGTCCGGATCGTAGGAAGCTGAGCCATCCAGCTGCACGGTTCCCGCCGCAACACCACTCAAGCTGGGACCGGCATTGGCCACCGGCGGATCGTTGCCCGTGCGGACGCGCCGCGTGACCACTTCATAGCGCACGCGCGGAACCTCCATGGGAAGCGCGTGCTCGGCCGCCAGGTATTCCTTGGGCCGGATCATGTTGCCGAACTGGATGCCAAATGCCGCGCGGCCGTCGTTGCCGGTGGAGATCATGGTCTCGTTGACACCGCCCTCGGCGGTGAGCGCGATCTTGCTGTTCAAGGGGAAGATCAAACGCACGGTTCCGCCGATATGATCGCCGAACGCCACGCTCTTGAGGTATCCGATATTGCCCTCGGCGTAGTTCTTGCCCCACAGGCCGATGGTCGCGTTGACGCCCGCCTGATCCACGATCTTGAGATAATTCTGCAGGATTACGTTGTTCTGGAAGACCCCATTCGCGTCCACGCCATGAGCGGTGTTGATGAGCGCGTTATCCAGGAACCCCTTGGTTCCGAAGATTCCCACGCGGCCGCGCGAGAAGATATAGTCCACCGCCAGCGCGCCTTCGCCCAGCGTTCCGCCGGTCTGGTTCCCGGCCAAGGTCACGTGCTTGAAGCTGGCGAACAAGCCGGCCTGCACGTGCTGTCCCAAGCGATCGACGAGACCGAAATCGGCCTGGCCTTCCTTCTGGCCCTTCACGTAATAATATTCGCCCTGCGCCTGGAAGCCGAAGCGCGTGCCCATGGTGTCGAAGAACCTGCCTCGGCCGGTGAAGGTCACGCCACCATTGCCGTCCGCGCCGACGTTGGCGCCCAGCAGTTGGAATTTCGGAGTCTTTTCCGCATCCAGCTGATTCTTGACCGCAGTAGCGACTTCGGTGGCCGTAGGCGGCGGGGGACCTTGTGGGCCGGCGGGCTGGTTCAGCCGAGCTTCCAAAGCTTTCTGGTTCTGCTGCATGGCGTCGAGATCTTTGCGCAGCGACGCGTTCTGGTCGGCAAGATCCTTGAGCATCTTGGCGATATCGTCCAGCTTATCCAGGCGCTTCAATACCTCGCTGCAGCAATCGGCTACGCCGGCCGTCTGCGCCGGAGCTGCATTGGTGATGGCGCGAATCGCGTCGCCTGCGCCGCCCGCACCGATGGTGCGGCCCTGGTCATCGGTCACGGTGAGCACCACGCGCCGGTTCATGAAGCGGATCACGTCGGTCGGACTGTAGACGGGGTTCGGGTTGGGAACCTTCGGCGCAGCCTTGCCGCGCGAGATGGTGTCGATCTGGCCGGTCTTGGCCCCATATTTCACCAGGAAGTCGCGTACTGTGTTCGCGCGCGCCAAGCCTAGCTTCTGGTTGAAGCTATCCGAGCCGATACCGTCGGTGTGTCCCTCTACGCGCACATGGTAGCCGGCATTAGTTTGCAGGAGCTCGGCTAACCGCAGCAGGCTGGGAAACCCGTCCACCAGGACCGAGGAATTGAAGTCGAAGTTGATCTCTTCCCAGTCATCCTTGCTGGCCTGAGTATCCAACCCTTGGGCCCACAGCCCCGTTCCAACCAGCAAAGCGGCCGACAGCAATCCTATGCATCTCCGTACCATGTGTACCGAGCCTCCTGAAGTGAAGATATTTTGCGACGCAGATTGCCATGCACGTTACTGGCCAAGGGATGCTGGCCAGGCAATCTACATTTATTCTAAATCGATGCGAGACTAAATTTCGCTACAGACAAGATTCGTCTGAGGGCATATTCGTTTCGCGAAAGGGCTTATTCGGAAGCTCAGCGCGTTACTTGCTCATGTGCGCGGCGTCTTTTTCGTTCTCCAGGCAGTAGTAGTCGAGCAGCTCGCTATCGAGAATCAGGGGCTGCTTCATCTGAATGGTCCAGGGCGCGGCGTAATACTTCGGATCGTCGATGGTGATTTCGATCTGAAGTGTTCCGTAATTCGGGCGCTGGATCCTTTCGGTTGTCTTGCCGGTGTTGGAGAGAGGGTTGCCGTTGGCGTCGAGCCACAGGTCGTCCCGGAACCCGATGGTTTGGACCACCAGCGTGTCTCCGTCCCACTTCGCTGTGGAATAACCGTTCCAGGTCGGATTCGGATCGACCGGAAGAGGCCGCCCGTCGAGGAAGATCTGGCGATACTGGATGTTGCGTTCGGTCAGGATGATGAAGCGCTCCGGAGTTTGGATGATCCGCTTGTAATAGTCATCGGTCCAGATTCGGGGAGCTCCTCGCGGCATGCAGTGGACGTTGGGATCCTGGACCTGGTCCCGCGTGCGCGCCTTCACAAAGTCGGCCACGCCTGGTTTGTAGGGCGGACCGCCCTTGAGGTTGGTGGCGATGTTCATAAACTCCCGGCCGATCTGACCGTCGTTGCACTTCCCGAGGCAATTTGCCAAGCTGTCCCAGCCCCACATTCCCGTGAAATCCGGATGCCCATCGGCGGTTCGCGGGGTGGGTGCGGTGAGATTGGGCTTGCCGTCGGGCGTCTTCGGTACATTGGCGGTCGGGTAATCCAGCCATTGGGCGAACATAACCGGTGAGAATGCGGCGAGTAGGAATGCGGATGCGAGGCGTGGCATGTGAACTTGAGCTCCGTTTTCAACGGTATCCCTGTTGCATGCAGCTTGTCAATTTTTGTCCTGGCGCGGTTGCAAACGGGAACTATAATGAAGTGGGCCTCGCGGTCGGGTAACCGCTCCGGTTCATCTTCACGATGGGCCGGGGAGGAAAGTCCGGTCTCCATAGGGCAGCATGCCGGCTAACGGCCGGGGGGACTCGCTCAAAGCGGGTTTTACGGAAAGTGCCACAGAAAATATACCGCCTGTTCCCGCAAGGGAGCAGGTAAGGGCGAAAAGGTGCGGTAAGAGCGCACCGCGGCTGCGGTAACGCACGCCGGCAGGGCAAACCCCATGTGGAGCAAGACCAAATAGGGGAGGAGGCGCGCAGGCGGGAGTCCGTCGCGCGCATAAAACACGGAGCGGCCCGCTCCGTTACGACTTCCGGGTAGGTCGCTAGAGCTGCGGAGTAATCTGCGGCCCAGAGGAATGGTTGCCGCCTGTGGCGCAAGCCGCGGGTACAGAAACCGGCTTATAGTCCGCGAGGCCTACAGAATAAACAGTGAAACACGTCCGCGCCGGACGTGTACAATTGCGATCAGGTGCGTGCCCGAGTCCTCATCTTCATCGTGGCGTATAACGCCGAACGGACCATCCAATCTGTTCTGCGGCGAATCCCTCCAGAGCTCTCCGAGTACGACACCAGGGTTCTGATCATCGACGATTCTTCGTCGGACGGCACCTTTGAGCGGGCGCGCGAGATCGAGGAAGCGCCGTTCCCAATAACGGTGTTGTTCAACCCGGTGAACCAGGGTTATGGCGGGAATCAGAAGATCGGTTTCCACTACGCGATCCGCGAAAAGTTCGATTTCGTCGCGCTGGTGCACGGCGACGGTCAGTACGCTCCGGAACGTCTTCCCGATTTGCTCCAGCCTTTGCTTGCGGGCGAGGCCGATGCGGTGTTTGGATCGCGCATGATCGATGCCGGCGGCGCGCGGCGCGGCGGTATGCCGCTCTACAAGTGGATGGGCAACAAGATTCTGACCCGCATCCAGAATCGTCTCCTCAAGACCAACTTCTCCGAGTTCCATTCCGGCTACCGGATCTATTCCGTGCGAGCGCTGGCAGGAATTCCGTTCGACAAGAACACCAACGATTTTCATTTCGATACGGAAATCATTATCCAGTTCGTCCGCGCCGGTCTTCGCATCCAAGAGCTGCCAATTCCCACTTACTACGGCGATGAGATCTGCCGAGTGAACGGCATGAAATACGCTTTCGATGTCGTGCGGACCACTGCGCTCTCCAGGGCGCAGGACCTCGGCATTTTGTATGAGCGCAAGTTCGACCTGGCGCCTGCTGGCCGCGAGCGTCTGCCGAAGTGGGGATTCGAAAGTTCACATGAGCTGGCGGTGCAGCGCGTGCCTTCCGGATCGAAGGTCGCGGACATCGGATGCGCTTCGGGCTACGTGGCTCGCGCTCTATCCGACAAGGGATGCGAGGTGACCGGCATCGATCAGTACCGCCCGCCCGCCGACGCCCGCGTTTCGAATTTCGTCAGTCCGAATTTTATTCTGGCGGATCTGAATAGCGGCGAGATTCCCGTGGATGCGGGCGCGTTCGATTACGTGCTGTTGCTCGACATCCTCGAGCACCTGCGATCGCCCGAGACCTTCGTGGAATCGTTACGCAATTCGCGACGGCAAGCCCGGGACGTCAGGGTTATCGTCAGTACGGGCAACGTGGCGTTCTTTATCACGCGCTTCATGCTGCTGTCCGGATTCTTTAACTACGGCGCGCGCGGGATTCTGGACCTGACCCATACGCGGCTGTTCACCTTCGCCACCCTCCGCAAGCTGTTCGAACAGGCGAATTATCGGATCGAGGAAATGCGAGGCATTCCCGCGCCGTACCCGCTGGCCTTGGGCGACACGGCCCTCGCGCGCTTCCTGGTTGGAGTGAATCGTTTCCTCATCAGGATCTCGCGATCCTTGTTTTCCTACCAGATCTTCCTGGTCGCCACGCCGCTTCCGTCTCTCGAAGTGCTGCTGGAAGGTGCGATCGCATCCGGAGATTCGCGTGTGGCGCTTGCTAACGCGGTGCCGGTAGCCACACTTCCAGACAAGCCCCGCCCTCGCGCCGATTCGCGGCGGTAATCGCGCCGCCGTGCTGCGTGACGATTCCTTCCGCCACGGTCAATCCCAGTCCCGTGCCGCGCGCGTCTAATCTCGTCGTCACGAACGCGTCGAAAATATCGGGCAGTACGTCGGCGGGAATGCCCGGACCGTTGTCTTCCACGGCGATCGCGATCCCCGGCTCTCCGGCACGATCGGCGCGCCGCGCACGCACATCGACGGTCCCGCCCGGAATCTCGACAGCGTTCACAGCGTTGCGCAGTACGTTTACGAACACCTGAACCAAGCGGTCTGGATTGCCGACCACGCGTTCTTCGGGGTCCACCAGGTTAGTGAAAGTGATCCCCGATGCGCGTGGATCGATCGCCACCAGTGCCCAGGCATCGTCGATCAAGCCGCGTGCCGCCACCGGCTCGGCATGCTGCTTACGGGCTTTCGCGAAGTCGACCAGGGTTTCGCTGATGGTCTGCAGGCGCTGCGTAACGCGCTGCATCCGGGCGAGTCTTTCGAGCGTATGGTCGTCTTGCGTCGTTTCGATGAGTTTTTCGATCGACCCGTGCAAAACGGCCAGAGGAGTGTTCAACTCATGCGCGACGCTGGCCGAGAGCAAGCCCAGGCTGACCAAGCGGTCTTGTTCTTCCAACCGCCTGAGGGCAGCGGCTAACTCGTCCTCCTGGCGGCGCAGCTCCGCCACGGTTTCATTGCGCGACTGCATGATCTGGCCGATCTCGTCGCCCAGGATTTCGCCGGGCGGAATCAGTTCGCTCCGGCGATCGCCGGCCCGGGTGGCCGTATCGGCTTCAAGCATCCTCTGCAAGGGCCGATACACGTACAGCGGCATAATGACCGCTTCGAGCAACACGACCGCGGCAATGTAGATGCTTCCTAGCACCACGAATAGGGCGATTTTGGCCCGAGAAATGGCATCCGCGTCGGCCACTTGCTTTTCAAACAAGGGAATTAGCGAGAAATAGGCGGCACACGCCAGCACCAGGAAGAACAAGTTGTGCAGTACCATCAGTTTCGGGCGAACCTTGAGGTTCCCAAAAGTTCTTGCTAAACTGTAACGAGTCCGGCTAGACAAGAATGGTTACTCCGCTTGCGCAAGGTATGCGGTCGTGGTAGAAACTATAGAAGCCCACAATCAAGTTGAAGTTGGGAAGTACCGGGAACCACGCTGCGTCCCGGCAAGCGGGTTCGGGTTGAGGACCATTACAGAAGATGGCTGCTATTTTCCCTAAGGCGTCTGACATCATTCTAAAAGTACTCGGCGCCGTGATCGGTCTCGGCGCGGTGGCCACTATCGGAGCTTACACCTATTACAGCTATCCGACGGTGATCGACACCGGCTACCAGCCGGAGCAGCCTGTTGCCTACAGCCACAAGCTGCACGCCGGGCAACTGGGACTCAACTGTTTCTACTGCCACTACACCGCCTATCGCGGATCGTACGCGGCCATTCCGGGAACCGAGATCTGCATGGGTTGCCACCAGAAGGTCAAGGACAAGAGCCCGCGCCTGGAGATGGTCCGGCAATCCTATGAGACTGGCGAGCCCATTCCCTGGAAAAAAATCCACGTAATGCCCGACTACGTTTATTTTAACCACCGTGCCCACATTACGGCCGGTGTGAGCTGCGTCAGTTGCCATGGCCGGATCGATCAGATGGTGGAAGTGCATCAGGAGAAGCCGCTCAACATGGCCATGTGCCTGGCGTGCCATCGCGATCCTGCGCCGAATGTGCGGCCCGCCGAACTGGTAACTCAGCTCGACTGGGTACCCGATCGCGATCCGCGCGTCATCGGTGAAGAGATCATCGCACAGAAGCACTTGCATCCGCCTACGAATTGCTCGGGGTGTCATCGTTAATGGAAAAGACGAGTTTAGTAAACATAACGCTGAAGAACACCCCGGCCGCGGCACCGGCGCCGGCGACTGGTCCTGAATACTGGCGCAGTCTGGATCAGCTCGCTGACACGCCCGAATTTCGCAATTGGGTGCAGCGCGAATTCCCAGAAGATGCCGCTGCCGTTCTGGATGGCAATTCCCGCCGCAGCATGCTCAAGATCATGGCGGCGTCGTTCGGATTGGCTGGATTAGCCGCTTGCAGCCGCCCGGAATATCGTTTGGCTCCTCAGGCTCGCGGCCGCGAGGATTACATCCCCGGCGCTCCTTATAACTACACCAGCGTTTTCTCGTTGGGCGGGCACGCTTCCGGTCTGGTGGTCCAGACCTACGAGGGGCGCCCGAGCAAGATCGAAGGAAATCCCGATCATCCTGCGAGTCTGGGCGCCGCTACGGCGCTGGCTCAGGCGAGTTTGCTGTCGGTCTACGATCCCGACCGGTCGAAGGCAGTTTTGGACGGTGGGAAGGAATCGAGCTGGGAGAAGTTCGAGGCCGCTGTTAAGGGGCTGTCCCTTGGCGATGGCGCTGGGCTGCGATTCCTGAGTCAGAGCGTGAATTCGCCGACGCTCGATAGCCTGCGCGCGGAAGCACTGAAGAAATGGCCCAAGGCCAAATGGGTGGAGTACGAGTCCATTGCGCGCGATAACGAACGCGCAGGTGCGATGCTGGCCTTCGGGCAAGCGGTCAACGTTCATCCGCAGTTCGATAAAGCCAAGGTCATCCTCTCGCTGGATTACGATTTCCTGGGCGCGGATTTCCCGACGCCGCTCGCGACGAAATTGTTTTCGAAGAACCGCCACGTCGACTCCGAGGCGGATCTTGAAAAGATCAGCCGCCTGTATGTAGTCGAGAGCCAGTTCTCATTGACCGGAGCGAACGCCGAACACCGCCTGCGAATGCAGGGCGGGGAAGTGCAGAAGTTCGCGACGGATCTCGCCGCGGTTTTGGGAGCGTCGCCGGTAGGCGGAGCGACTACAGGTGACAAGCGAACGAAGTTTATCGCCGCGCTGGCGAAGGATCTGAAAGCCGCCGGCAAGGAAGCCCTGGTGGTCGCCGGATCGCGCCAGCCTGCAATTGTTCATGCGCTGGCCCATCAGATCAATCAGACTTTGGGCTCCGCGGCAGTCACCTACACCAAGGCATCGTCGGCCGACCGGGTTGATTCCGGTGTCGACGCTCTCAAGACTCTCACTGGTGAAATGACCGGCGGTCAGGTTTCGACGCTGATCATCCTGGGCGGAAATCCTGCCTACACGGCTCCGGCCGATCTGCAATTCGGGGCCGCGTTAGCCAAGGTCGCGAATTCGATTCACCTGGGCGCGGAAGACGACGAAACTGCCGCTGCCGCGAAGTGGCATCTGCCGGAGGCGCACTATCTCGAAGCTTGGGGCGATGGGCAATCGACCGACGGGGTCGTCGCGATCCAGCAGCCCATGATCGAGCCGATTTTCGGAGGCAAGAGCGCCATTGAAGTGATGGCGGTGCTGCTCGATTCGAAAGATCGCAAGGGTCTCGACCTGGTCAAGAACTTCTGGATCTCGCAATGGCCCGCGGCTGCTCGTGAGAATACCTGGAAGAAGACGCTGAACGATGGAGTGATCGCCGGGACGCAAGCAGCGGAAGTTAAGCCCACGGTTGACGGCAAAAGAATCCAGGCTGCACCGGCAGCCGCGGCAAGCGGAATCGAAGTCGGATTCGTCCCCAGCGCAACCACATTCGACGGACGATTCGCGAATAACGCCTGGATGCAGGAAGCGCCCGATCCGATCACCAAGCTGGTGTGGACCAACGTCGCGCTGATCAGCCCGGCGATGGGCCGCGACAAGGGTTGGAAGGACGGCGACATGGTCGCCCTGACGCGCGGCAATTTGAAGCTCGAAGCCGCGGTCATGGTCCAGCCGGGTCATGCCGATAACGCCGTCACGATCGCGCTCGGTTATGGGCGGCCCCGGTCCGGCAGCGTGGGTACGAACGTCGGTTATAACGCTGGTCTGATCCGGACATCGGACAGTTTCTGGTTCGGCCAGGGCTTCGCCATCGCCGCTACGGGCGACAAGGCGATCCTCGCGAATACGCAAGAGCACGGCTCGATGGAAGAGCCGCAGCTGGTGGGCAGCATAAAGCCGAACACGCGCCCGCTGGTTCGCGAAGTGACCATCGAGGAATACAAGAAGAATTCCAAAGCGATCGAGGAGATGAACGAGGTTCCCGAGCTCGACTCGGTTTATCCGCAGCTCAAGTGGGAAGGTCTCCAGTGGGGCATGGCGATCGATTTGGGCGCTTGCACGGGCTGTAACGCGTGCGTCGTTGCGTGCCAGGCGGAGAACAACGTGCCTGTTGTCGGTAAAGATCAGGTATTGCGCGGCCGCGAAATGCACTGGATCCGGATGGATCGCTACTACGTCGGCCCGGTGGACGATCCGCGCGCGGTCGAGCAGCCGATCCCGTGCATGCAATGCGAAAACGCACCCTGCGAAAACGTCTGCCCGGTTCAAGCCACGACCCACAGCCCAGAGGGTTTAAATGACATGGCGTACAACCGCTGCGTCGGCACGCGGTACTGCGCGAACAACTGCCCGTTCAAAGTCCGGCACTTCAACTTCCTCGACTGGCACAAGAATTTCCTGGAGCGCCGGCGAATTGAGCCCGAGTTGATGCAGATGGTTTACAATCCCGACGTCACGGTCCGGATGCGCGGAATCATGGAAAAGTGCACCTACTGCGTGCAGCGAATCCAGGAAGCGCGCATCGCCACTAAGACCGATAATCGGCGCGAGTTCACGGGCGAAGGAGTGCTGACAGCCTGCCAGCAAACCTGCCCGGCGGACGCGATCTCGTTCGGCAACATCAACGATCCGAACAGCAAGGTCGCCAAATTGAAGAAGCAGGAGCGCAATTACGCCATGTTGGCGGAACTGGACGTGCGTCCGCGCACGACGTATCTGGGGCGGTTGCGCAATCCCAATCCGGAGCTGGAAGCATCATGATTTTCTTTTTGTCTGAAGTGGAGCAGGCTTCAGCCTGCAGCCGGGCTTCAGCCCGGTTTCTTCCGGTGCGAGGCTCAAGCCTCGCTTGCAGGCTGAAGCCTGCTCCACCAAGGAGAAGTGCATGAGCGCAGTCGTCCAACAAGATCCGCAGTTGTTGGAACTGAACCCGCCGCTGGTACAGGGCGCCAGGGATCTGCACGATCTCACGGACCAGATCAGTTCCGTCGTAGAAGCGAAGGTCTACGAGACCCCGCTCAAATACTGGATCACGCTGATGTGCACGGGTTCCGTCGTGCTGTTGCTGGGCGCGATGCTGACGTATCTGGTCAACACCGGTATCGGCGTGTGGGGTAACAATCGCCCGGTCGGCTGGGCCTGGGATATTACGAACTTCGTCTTCTGGATCGGTATCGGCCACGCCGGAACGCTGATCTCGGCCATTCTGTTCCTGTTCCGGCAGAAGTGGCGTACCTCGATCAACCGTTCCGCCGAAGCGATGACGCTATTCGCCGTGATGTGCGCGGGCATCTTCCCGCTGTTCCACACCGGCCGTCCCTGGCGCGCGTTCTACTGGCTCTTCCCGATCCCCAACACCGATCTCAACATCTGGCAGAACTTCCGCAGCCCGCTGATCTGGGACGTGTTCGCGGTATCCACGTACTTCACAGTTTCTCTGTTGTTCTGGTTCACCGGCCTGGTTCCGGATCTGGCCACGCTGCGCGATCGCGCCACCAGCAAGATTCGCCAGGTGATTTTCGGGATTCTGAGTCTGGGCTGGCGCGGATCGGCCCGGCACTGGCGTCATTATGAGCAGGCCTATCTGATCCTGGCGGGCATCTCGACGCCGCTAGTGCTCTCGGTGCACTCGGTGGTTAGCTTCGACTTTGCGACGTCGGTGATTCCAGGCTGGCACACGACGATCTTCCCGCCCTACTTCGTCGCCGGCGCGATCTTCTCCGGATTCGCTTGCGTCATGACGCTGCTGCTGATCGCGCGTTGGACGCTCAATCTGCAGAATCTGATCACCATCAAGCACCTGGACAACATGAACAAGATCATCCTGGTGACCGGTTCGGTGGTGGGCTACGCATACTGCACTGAGTTCTTTATCGCCTGGTACAGCGGGAGCATGTACGAGCGCTTCACTTTCCTGAATCGCGCGTTCGGACCCTACTGGTGGGCAGCATGGTCCATGTACACCTGCAACGTCTTCATACCGCAGTTGTACTGGTTCAGGAAGATGCGCACCAATCTGTGGGTGATGTTCGTTATCAGCATCACTACCAACATCGGCATGTGGTTCGAGCGTTTTGTGATTATCGCCACCAGCCTGACGCGCGACTTTCTGCCGAGCTCGTGGGGCTACTTCCACCCGACTTGGGTGGACATCTGCACCTTCATCGGCACCATCGGTTTATTCCTGACGCTGTTCCTGCTGTTCGCGCGCTTCCTGCCGATGATCGCGATATCCGAAGTTAAGGGTGTGGCGTCCCAGGAGAAACATTCATTTGCCGGACAGGTAGAAGGGAGCCCTTCACACACATGAGCGAAGCTTCTGATCCCGCGGTTCTCATCGCTCAGATCAAGGACAAGCTGGGCATCGGTGACGACAAGGTCTATGCGGTCATGGGCGAGTTCTCCGAGCCGGAGGATCTGGTGGAAGCCGGACGCCGCATTCGCGCGATGGGCTACACCAAGATCGACGCCATGACGCCTTTCCCGGTCCACGGCATCGACGAGGCCATCGGCGTTCCGTACTCGAAAATCGGTTGGATCGTGATTTGCGGCGCTATCGCCGGCATCCTGACCGCGCAGACTCTGATCTATTACGTCGGAAAGATCGATTATCCGCTGATCATCGGAGGCAAGCCGCTGTTCGACTTTACCTATTCGATTCCGCCGACTTTCGAATTGGCCGTGCTGTTCTCCGCCATCACTACTTTTTTGTGCACCTGGGGGTTGAGCGGGTTGCCGCGCCTCTACCATCCTTCGATGAACTACCGCAGTGCGCATCGCGCTTCCGACGATCGATTCCTTCTGGTGGTCGAGGCGGACGATCCAAAATTCGACGCGCAGAAAACCGCCCAGGACATGCGCAGCGTCGGCGCGAACGATGTGGAGGTTGTCGAGGGATGACCGCCCCACGTTATCAGTTAAGTTTGATCGGAGCACTTGCCGCGATGCTCGGACTGGCTGGCTGTTCCGGCGTCCAGCGCGATCCTCCGCTTCAGGTGTGGCCCGACATGCGGTTCCAGAAGAAATTCAAGCCGCAGCGCTCCACGGACTTGTTTTCGGACACCCGCGAGAGCCGCAGACCGCCGGAAGGCGCCATCGCTCGCGGGCACATGAACGAGGATAATCCGTTCAACACGGGCATGGATGGCAAGGATTACGTCGGCAAGATGCCGATCAAGGTTACCGACGCCGTGCTGACGGAAGGCCATTGGCGCTTCAATACGTACTGCTCGCCCTGCCACGATGAAACCGGTTTGGGGAAGGGCATGGTGCCGAAACGCTGGCCGGCCTGGCAGCCCCAGAACCTGATGGAGGACCGCATCGTCGAAATGGCCGACGGCGATATCTTCAACGTGATCACTTACGGACGGCGGACGATGCCGCCCTACGGCTACCAGAACCATCCTGAAGATCGCTGGGCCATCATCGCCTATGTGCGCGTGCTGCAACGCGCCGCCCACGGCACCATGAACGACGTGCCGTCGGAGCTGCAATCGAGCGTTAAATACAAGGGATCGGACACGCAATGAGTCACGCTTCTACCGACACGGCGAACTACCAACTGGAATCGGCCCGCTGGTCGAAGGGCCGCAACGCGCTGGTGCTGGCCGCTTTGATCTCCATCGTGGCCTGCATCGCCGGCTACATCCAGGATCCCGACCGTTTCTTCCGGTCCTACTTGATCGCGTTTTGCTACACCTGCGCCATCGGCCTTGCGGCGTTCTTTTTCGTGATGGTGCAGTTCCTGAGCGGCTCGGCCTGGAGCGTGACCATGCGCCGGATCATGGAAAACATTATGATCACGCTGCCGGTGGGAGCACTCTTGTTCGTGCCGATCGCCTTCGGTGTAAACCACATTTACTCGTGGACCAACCCGACCCTGATGAACTCGACTGGACTGCTGCGCGCCAAGTCGGGCTACCTGACCGACAAGTTTTTCATCGCCCGGACTTACGGCTATTTCCTGTTATGGTCGATCTGGATTTTTGCGCTCTACCGGCAGTCGATCAAGGCGGATACCCAGCGTTCCATCTGGCAGATGCGGATCGCATCCCGCTGGAGCGCCCCGGGGTTATTCCTGGCTGTCGCGGTCGGGACCCTCGCCGCCTACGACTGGCTCATGACTGTCGAGCCCAGCTGGTATTCGACGATCTTCGGGCTGTACTATCTGGCCGACGGCGCCGTGGCGTTCTTCTCGGTCATGATTCTGGTCTGCCTGGGATTCCGCAAAGCCGGCATCCTGGACAAGCAGATCAACATCGAGCATTATCACGACCTCGGCAAGTGGCTGTTCGCGATTACTTGCTTCTACACCTACATGGCTTTCTCGCAATTCCTGCTGATCTGGTACGCGAACCTGCCCGATGAAACCCAGTTCTACCGGCATCGTATGCCCGGCGCGTGGCTCTACATCAGCCTGTCGCTGCCTTTCATCCGGTTCTTCATTCCGTTCTTCACGTTGATCAGCCGGCCCGCCAAGCGCAACTTGACGGTCATCGGCGTTATGTCCGTATGGAGCCTGGTGGTGGTTTATCTGGACCTCTATTGGATCGTCATGCCGGTGTTCTATCCCAACGGTCCACAGATTCATTGGCTGGACTTCGCCACGCTCGGAGCAACGGTGAGCATTACTGGCCTCGTCTTCTGGAGCCGGTTCCGCCAGCACGCGCTGGTCCCCACAGGCGATCTTCGCCTGGAGCAGAGCCTGCACTTTGAGAATGCATAAGTCATGACAGAAGAAAAATACGACCACGAACTCCCGCATCACGATCCCAGCGAGGGATTCGATCGTAGCGAGCCCGCTACGCGCAAAATCACGATGTTCGTGATCATCAGCGTGATCACGCTGGTGGTGACCATCATGGCTCTGCAGTCCTACTTCGAGAAGGTCTGGAACGATGCGGTCTACGAGAAGGTGCTTTCCGTTCCTGGCGAGGAAGTGGGCGACCTGCGCAGCCTGTCGAACTGGCGCCTGGGTCATTACGAATACGCCGATCCCTCTAAAACGCGGGTTCGGATTCCATATGAGCGGGCCAAGGAGTTGTTCCTGGCCGACCAAGCCGCGGGTAAGACGTTCTATCCCGGCAAGCCCACTGAGCCGAAGCCGGAAGAGCCTGCTACACCGGCTGGCGCCACCCCAGCTGCCGGTGCTCCGGAAGCCGGAAAACAGCCCGAGGCAGCCAAGAACCAGCCGGAGGCTGTAAAGAAATAGGTGAAGATGTTCCGCACATTGTCGATCCCGGCCGCGCTGTTGGCGCTCGGCTCAACGTGTGCGTTCGCGCAGTACAAACCTCGTGCGGAGAAAGAGATTTCCGCCGCCGATGCCGCGAACCGCATTCCCGCCCAACTGGTGGGCGTCGGCATCGAGGAACATCTTGGCCGCGCCATCGACCTGGATCTGACCTTCAACGATGAAAACGGCAAGGCGGTCAAGCTCCGGGATTTCTTCAACAAGGGCCGTCCTGTGCTCCTGGACCTGGTTTACTTTAACTGCCCTCAATTGTGCACGCTGATTCTCAACAGGCAAGTCGAGATCATGCGCCAGATGCCCCAAACTCCGGGCAAGGAATACGAAGTCGTCAGCATCAGCATCGATCCGCGCGAAACGCCGGAAATCGCCAGCCAGAAAAAAGCGACTTACCTGGCGAGCTACGGAAAGCCCGCACCCGGCTGGCACTTCCTCACCGATCGCGACGATAACGCCAAGCGGCTGGCGGAGCTGATCGGATACCACTATCGCTGGGATCCGCGCATCCAGCAATACGCGCACCTGGCGGGGATCATGATCCTGACGCCGGAAGGGAAGATGGCGCGGTACCTGTACGGTATCAACTACCGGGCGCTCGATCTGCGCTTCGGATTGGCCGAGGCGGCCGAAAGCCGGAGCACGTCGACCATCGATAAAGTTCTGCTGTTCTGCTATCACTACGATCCCGTGGAGAACAAATACGTTCTGTTCGCGAACAATTTCATGAAAGCTGGCGGAGTGTTGACCATCCTGATCCTGGGAGGGTTTTTGTTCCGCATGTTCCGCGCCGAGCACCGCCGCAAGGAGCGTTTCGCGTGACGATCCGTCGGGTGAGGTCATGGAGCGGAGATTCGAGGAAGGGAAGTAATTAATGGACTGGCTGCGTGCATGGATGATGCCCCCGCAGGGCTCTGAATTCGCCAAAGAGATCGATTTCATCTACATGGCGTTGTTCTGGCTGTGCGTCGTCCTGTTCTTCATGATCGCGATCCCTTCGGTGTATTTCGCCTGGCGCTATCGCTATAAGCCCGGGCGCGTGACGCCGCATCAGACCCACAACACTACGCTCGAAGTTCTGTGGAGCGTGGGTCCGCTGATCCTGTGCGTCGGGATCTTCTTCTGGGGTTTGAACGGCTGGATGAAATACGCCGTGGCTCCGGGCGAGGCCATGGAAATTTCGGTCACCGCCAAGCAGTGGCTGTGGCAATTCGAGTACCCGGATGGCTCGCGCACCATCAACGATATTCACGTTCCCATCAACAAGCCAGTGAAGTTCACCATGACCAGCGAGGACGTGCTGCACGATTTCTACGTCCCCGACATGCGCGTGAAGCACGATATTATTCCCGGGCGCTACACCCAGATCTGGTTCACGCCCAACGTGCTCGGTCCGCACAATTTCACCTGCGCCGAATACTGCGGCAAGGATCACTCCGGAATGAAGGGCAATTTGACCGTCGACACCGATGCCGACTTCGCCAAGTGGATGGAAACCGGCGGCACCGAGTGGGAGGATTACTTCAACGGGAAGGATCCCAAGAAGACGCCGGCGGACTGGGGCAAGATCACCTATGAGCGTGTAGGCTGCAACTCCTGCCACACCGTGGACGGGAGCAAGAGCAAGGGCCCCAGTTGGAAAGGCGTTTACGGCTCGATGGTGGAACTGAACAACGGCACGTCAGTCCTGGCCGATGAGGCGTACATCCGGGAATCGATGATGCAACCGCAGGCTAAAATCGTGAAAGGGTTCGACCCGATTATGCCCACATTCCAGGGTTTGTTGAAGCCGAATCAGCAGAATGGACTGGTCGCCTACATTGAGTCGCTGAAGTAAGGGAACGGGGAAGTAGGAGAATGAGGTTAAGGCAATTATGGAACCGGTAGTCACAAGCGGTGCGCGGATCGGGGATCGCCCGCGCCCTAAGAAGAATTACCTGAATGAGACCAAGGGTTTCAAGAGCTGGGCGTTGACGGTCGACCATAAGCGCATCGGGATCATGTACCTGATCGCCACGCTCACCGCATTTCTGATGGGCGGGATTTTCGCGCTTCTGGTCCGCCTCACCCTGCTGACACCCGCGCACAAGCTGTTCGGCCTGCAGGTCACCGCGGAGACCTACAATCGCTTCTTCACCCTGCACGGCGCCATCATGGTGTTCCTGTTCATCATCCCCTCGATTCCCGGCTCTCTTACCAACTTCGTGCTTCCTCTTATGCTGGGCGCGAAGGACGTGGCGTTCCCCAAGCTGAACCTGGCGAGCTTCTATCTCTGGATGGTCGGCGCGGTCATGGCTATCGCCTCGATGATCATCGGCGCCGTCGACACCGGCTGGACGTTCTACACGCCTTACAGCACCACCACTTCCGGTACGGTCACGTTGATGACGGCCGCGGTTTTCGTTCTAGGCTTCTCTTCGATTTTCACGGGACTCAACTTCATCGCCACGGTCCATAAGCTGCGAGCACCGGGCATGGGATGGTTCGACATGCCGCTGTTCGTGTGGGGCATGTATTCCACCGCCGTTATCCAGGTCCTGGCGACCCCGGTTCTCGGGATCACGCTGGTGCTCCTGATGCTCGAACGCGTCTTTCAGATCGGCATCTTCGATTCGCGTATCGGCGGCGATCCGGTCCTGTTCCAGCACTTCTTCTGGTTCTATTCGCACCCGGCCGTGTACATCATGATTCTGCCCGGCATGGCGATCATCAGCGAGCTGATTCCGACGTTCTCGCGCAAGACCATTTTCGGCTACCGCGCGATCGCGTATTCCAGCGTCTCGCTTGCCCTGGTGAGCTTCATCGTATGGGGCCATCACATGTTCGTCGCGGGCCAATCCGAGCTGGCGACGGTGGTCTTCTCGGCCCTGACGTTCCTGGTGGCCATCCCATCCGGCGTCAAAGTGTTTAACTGGCTCACCACCATGTACCAGGGGAACATCAGCCTGGAAACGCCCATGCTCTACGCCATTTCCTTCCTGATGCTGTTCGCCATCGGCGGCTTGACCGGCATCTTCCTGGGGACCCTTTCCACCGACGTCCACCTGACCGATACCTACTTCGTGGTGGCCCACTTCCATTACGTAATGATGGGTTCCACCGTGACCGCCTTCATCGGCGGGCTGTACTACTGGTGGCCCAAGATGACCGGACGGATGTATTCGGAGAAATGGGGCCAAGTGACGGCGGTGATCTGGTTCATCGGCTTCAACGCGACCTTCCTGCCGCAGTTCATCCTGGGCAGCCGGGGCATGCCGCGCCGCTATTACAACTACCTGGATCAATTCCAGCCGCTGCACGCGTTTTCGACCGTCGGGTCCTGGATTATCGGGCTAAGCCTGTTCATGACCGCGGCGGTGCTGCTCGCGTCGCTGCGCAAGCCTGCGGACGCGCCCGACAACCCCTGGGGCGGAACCACGCTGGAGTGGACGACTTCGTCGCCCCCCATTACTCACAACTTCGAAGATCAGCCGGTGCTCGAACATGAGCCGTACGATTACCGGCCCAAGGCGGTGACGCACTAAATGAGTACCACCACACCGGACGTTCACCCGCACGGCGGGCACGATGAGCATGGTGAGCACAACCCCTACCATCAGCATCACTTCACTACGATGGAGCAGCAGTTCGATACCAGCAAGCTTGGTATGTGG
>Ga0265314_10002630_pt1 | contig 18109 bp, 11 predicted proteins | sample 4126metaG_FD_203106 | JGI IMG/M metagenome (GOLD analysis project Ga0265314, IMG submission 203106) | Rhizosphere microbial communities from Carex aquatilis grown in University of Washington, Seatle, WA, United States - 4-1-26 metaG | ecosystem: Host-associated > Plants > Roots > Rhizosphere >... | reverse complement strand
GCCCCGCCGCGGCGAAGCTTCTGGACGAGCTCGAGGGCGTCGGAAAGGAGGGCGGCGTCCTGGGCGAGGAGCTCGCGCTGCGCGACAAGGGAGCGAAGGTTGTAGTAGTCCCGGGCGACGCCGGCCTCGAGCAGGAGGAGGACGTTCTGGTAGTTGGCCCCCTCCGCCTCGGCCGACGCCCTGGCGCCCTCGATGGCGCGGCGAACCGACCCGAAGAGGTCCACCTCGTAGCTGAGCTGGAGCGGCAGGTCGAAGGAGTTGGCGGTGTAGGCGAACGCGGTGCCCGGGAACTCGACCTGGCGGTTGCCTGAGAATCGCTCGCGCACGGCGGTCCCCCCGGCCGTAAGGGCCGGGTAGGCCTGCGCCCGCTCGATTCGCGCCGCGGCCAGCGCCTGGTCGTAGCGGGCGAGCGCGGCCCGCAAGGTCGGGCTCGCGGAGGCCGCCTGCTCCTCGAGGTCGTCGAGCGTCCGGTCGTTGAAGATGTGCCACCATCCGGCCCGGCTCGCGCCGTCCCTGGGCTCGGCCTTCTTCCACGCCCCGAGTTCCGCGTAGGCGTCCGGTGTGGGTACGGCCGGCCTCGTGTAATCGGGGCCGACCGCGCAGCCGGCGAAGACGGCCAGCACCGCGGCGCAAAGGCCGCCGAGATAGCGATGTGGGGGGCGGGTCACGGCTTTGCGGGCGCCTCGGCGTCAACAGGGCTGACCTCGCCGCCCTCCACGAGCGAGTCGCGCGGTGCCGCGACCACGCGGGCGCCCGGGTTCAACCCGTCCAGCACCTCGATCTGGTTGCCGAAGTCCCGGCCGAGCGTCACCCGCTGAAGGTGGATCCTGTTCTCGGCGTCGACGACGGCGACCATGTTTCCGGTGGCGTTGATGATCGCGGCGTTGGACGGAAGCAGGATCGCCGGCTGGGCGGACGGAAAGCTAAAGCGCACCTCTGCGAACATCCCCGGGAAGAGCTCGCCCTTCGGATTGGGGAGCCTGACCTCCGTCAGAAGGGTGCGCGAGGCGCCGTCCAAGGCCCCCGCGAAGCGCGCGATCTCTCCCCGGAAGGCCCTGCCCGGGAACTCCGGAACGAGGACCTCGACGGCCATGCCCACCTTGATCGAGCGGACGTTGGCCTGGGGCACCGTCACCATGACCCGAAGGGTCTCGGTCTGGGCAATGTGGTAGATCTCGACGCCGGCGCCCCCATTGATCAGCTCCCCGACCTGCGCGTTTCGCGCGGTGATGACCCCGTCGTAGGGCGCCGTGACCTGCTGGAAGTCCTTCAGCTGGGCGAGCCGGTCGACGTTCGCCTGCGACGCGACGACCGCGGCGTTGGCACCCGCGAAGTCGGCCGCCTTCTGGTCGACGTCCTGCTGGGCCACGGCGTTCTGCTCTCCCAGGGCCTTCCACCGTGAGGCGCTCGTGCGGGCGATCTCAAGGTTGGCGCGAGCCTGCTCGAGCGCGGCCTTTGCCTGGTTGAGCTCCTGGTCCAGGTCCGGGCCCTCGATGACGGCGAGGACCTGTCCCGCCTTGACGTGGTCGCCCAGGTCCGCCGTCCACTTCCCGATGAAGCCCGTCGTCCGCGCATAGATGGGCGTGTCCTGGAGCGCCGTGATGGCCCCGGGCAGCGTGACGACGGCCGCCTTGGTGGCCCGGGTCGCGATGACGACGCTGACGACGGGCTTCGACGTCGCGTCGGTTTGTCCCTCGAGGGCGTGCGCCGAGCGAAGCCGGGGAAGGACCCCGGCGACGACGACGGCGGCGACCGCGGCGGCGGTGATGAGCAGTATGCTTGAGAGCTTCATGTTCGGCTGGATAGGGGGCTTCGAAGGGGGGCCGGAGGGCGGGTCATGCCTGGACTCGGAGCTCCTCCTCGAGCTCCGCCTCGGGCGCGTGCCCGGGCTTCTTCCTGAGGGTCGCGTAGACGACCGGCACGAAGAGAAGGGTAGCCGCCGTCGCAACGAGCAGGCCGCCGATGACGGCCCGGCCGAGGGGCGCGTTCTGCTCGCCGCCCTCGCCCAGGCCGAGGGACATGGGGAGCATGCCGATCACCATCGCAAGCGCGGTCATGAGGACCGGGCGAAGCCGGGTGTGGCCGGCAAGGAGCGCCGCCTCCCGCGAATCCTTGCCCTCGAGCCGCAGGTCGTTGGCGAAGGTCACCAGGAGGATCGAGTTGGCGGTGGCAACACCGACACTCATGATGGCGCCCATCAGCGACGGCACGCTGAGCGTCGTGCCGGTCAGGAAGAGGATCCAGATGACCCCGCACAGGGCGCCCGGCAGCGCCATGATGATGATGAAGGGGTCGAGCCAGGACTGGAAATTGACGACCATAAGGAGGTAGACCAGGGCGATGGCGAAGACGACGCCGATCCCCAGGCCCAGGAAGGAGGCGTCCATGCTCTGGACCTGGCCCCTGAGGCGGATCTGGCTCCCGCGGGGCAGCCTCTTCTCGAACTCCGGCAGGAGCTTGCGCACATCGGAGGCCACGGCGCCCAGGTCCCGGCGGTCCACGTTCGCGTACACGTCGTAGACGGGCTGGATGTTGTAGTGGCCGACGACCTGTTGGACGGAGGTGCGCTGGACGGTCGCCACGTTGCCGAGGACCTCCAGGGTGCCCGAGCCCCGGGCGATGCCGACCGGCAGGGCCTTCAGGGCCTCGATCGAGTCGATCGTGCGCTGCGGGGCCTGGGCCGCGACAAAGTACTGGATGCCCTGGGGGCTGAGCCAGTAGCTGGGCGCGATCTGGGAGGTCCCGGTAAGGGAGATGAGGACATTGTTCGCCACGTCTCCCTGCGTGAGCCCCAGCTGCTCGGCCTTCGTGCGGTCCACGTTGACCGCCAGCGCGGGGGCGTTTACGACCTGGTGGACGTGGACGTCGACGGCCCCCCGGATCAGGGCGACGCGGGCGGCGAGCTCCTTGATGAGCGCGTAGTTGCCCGGTGCGTCGGCACCCGCGATCTGGAGGTCAATCGGCGCGGGCAGCCCGAAATTGAGAATCTGCCCGACGATGTCGGAGGGCTGGGTGAAGAAGGTGCAGCTTGGCAGCTCCCTGTTGAGGCGCGCCCGGATCTTGCGCACGTAGGCCCAGGTCGATCCGTGCTTCTCCGGGTTGAGCGCCACGAGGATCTCGCCGTCGGCCGTGCCGATCGTGGCCGTGTCGCTGAAGGCGAGCCCGGTGCTCCCGTTCGGTAGGCCGATGTTGTCGATGATCGTCTGGAGCTCCTCGGCAGGGATCTCCTGCCGGATGATGTCCTCAACGCGGGTGAAGTACCTCTCGGTCTCCTCGATTCGGGTGCCATCGGGCGCCCGCACGTGGAGGCGGAACTGGCCCGCATCGACGATCGGGAAGAAGTCGCGGCCAAGGAAGGGAAGGGCGAGCGCGCTCAGCAGGATGAGGACAACCATGACGGCGAGGACCCGCCTGCGCCGGTTGAGGGCCTTGTCGAGGAGGGCCGTGTAGCCCGAGCGGAAGTTCTCGAAGTGCCGATTGAAGGCGACATGGACCCGCCAGAAGACGTCGCCCGAGTCCGCGTGCCCCTTGCCGTCGTCATGGAGGACGGGCTGGCCGCGGAGCAGGTAGTGCACGAACGTCGGCACGACGGTGCGCGACAGGAAATAGGAGGCGAGCATCGCGAACATGACCGCCATCGCGAGGGGGCCGAAGAGGAATTTGGCGGTCCCCTCCAGGAAGAAGATCGGCACGAAGACGATGCAGATGCAAAGGGTCGAGACGAACGCGGGGACGGCGATCTGCTGGGCGCCGTCCAGGACGGCCCGGACCAGCGTCTTCTTCATCATCAGGTTGCGGTCGATGTTCTCGATCGTGACCGTGGCGTCGTCGACCAGGATGCCCACCGCAAGGGCGAGGCCCCCCAAGGTCATCGCGTTTATCGTCTGGCCCAGGGCGTAGAGGCAGATGATCGAGCAGAAGATCGAGAGCGGGATGGAGAGGGCGACGACGAGCGTGTTGCGCCATGTGCCGAGGAAGAGCAGGATCATCGCCGCCGTCAGGAGCGCGGCGATCACAGCCTCCTTGACGACGCCGTTGAGCGCGGCCCGCACGAAGATCGACTGGTCGAACTCCGGCTTCATGTCCAGGTCCGGGGGGAGGGTGCTTCGGATGTGGGGAAGCTCGGCCTTCAGGCGGTCGATGATGTCGAGGGTCGAGGCGGAGCCGCTCTTGAGGATGATGGTGAGGGCCCCCCGGGTCCCGTCCTGGCGGACGATGTTCGTCTGGGGGATGAACCCGTCGCGGACCTGGGCCACGTCGCGGATGTAGACCATCGAGCCGTTCACGGCCTTGATGGGGAGGTTGCCCAGGTCGGCGAAGTTGGGGGGGCTGCTGTTGAGCAGGACGTCGTACTCGCGGTCGCCGATCTTCGCGGTGCCGGAGGGCAGGGTCAGGTTCTGGGACGAGAGGGCGAGGTTGACATCGCTCGGCGAGAGGCCCTTCGACTCGAGCGCCTTCAGGTCCAGGTCGACCATGATCTGGCGCACCTTCCCGCCCATGGGAAGGGGGACCGACGCGCCCTGCACGGTCGCAAGCTGGACGCGCAGGTAGTTGAGCCCGATGTCAAAGAGCCGCTGCTCGGAGAGCGTCTTGCTCCCGAGGCCGAGCTGGAGGATGGGCACGTTGGAGGCGTTGAAGCGGATGATGAGCGGGGGCGTGCCGCCGGGAGGCAGGATCCGGACGATGGTCTGGCTGATGGCCGTCACCTGGGCCACGGCTGCGTCGACGCTCGTGCCCGGGTGGAAGAAGATCTTGATGACGCCGACCCCGATGAACGACTGGGACTCCATGTGCTCGATGTCGTTCACGGTCGTCGTCATGGCCCGCTCGCTCGGCGTCACGACCCGCTTGGCCATCTCCTCCGGTGTCAGCCCGTTGTACTGCCAGATGACCACGACAACCGGGATGTCGATCGACGGGAATATGTCCTTTGCCATCTTCAGCGCCGAAAGCACCCCGAGGATGAGGATGAGCAGCGCCATCACCGTGAAGGTGTAGGGACGGCGAAGGGCTAGGCGGACGATCCACATGGAGATAAAAGGGCAAAAATGCTGCCAGCACGGAGGATTCTCGTAAACCCTCCATTCTGGGGATCAGGGACAAAGTGCAACTACAGGCGCTAGACGGCCAAAGTTAGAAATAGATGCGCAGTCGCGTCATAAGGAACTTTTAAGTCGCTTTTCCTTGCTAGAAACGCCGCCACCGATTTCGATCAACCGCATTTTTCCCTCATGAAAGTACTCGTCGCCGACAAGATATCGTCAAAGGGTGTGGCCTGGCTGCGGAAGCAGCCCGGCCTTGATGTCGTCGAGGCGTACGGGTCCTCGCCGGCCAAGCTCCTGGAGCTCGTCAGGGACGTGCACGCGATCGCGGTGCGCTCCGAGTCGAAGATCACGGCCGAGGTCATCGCGGCCGCCCCCCTCCTGAAGGTCGTCGGCAGGGCCGGGGTCGGGGTCGACAACGTCGACGTGGACGCCGCCACGGAGCGCGGTGTCATCGTGATGAACACCCCGTCGGGAAACACGATCGCGACCGCGGAGCTGACCTTCACGCACCTGCTGTGCGGCGCCAGGCCCGTTCCGCAGGCCGCGGCGTCCATGCGCGGCGGCAAGTGGGACCGAAAGAGCTTCTCCGGGATCGAGCTTTTCAGGAAGACGCTCGGCATCGTCGGCCTCGGGCGCATCGGCGGCGAGGTCGCCCGCCGGGCGCAGGCCTTCGGCATGCGCGTCCTCGCGTACGACCCCTACCTGGCCCCCAGCCGCGCCAAGGGAATGCAGATCGAGTCGGTCTCGATGGACGAGCTGCTCGCCCAGTCCGACTACATCACGGTCCACATGCCGCTGACCGATGACACCCGCTACATGATCGACGAGGCGGCGCTTGCAAAGTGCAAGAAGGGCGTCCGCATCTTCAACTGCGCCCGGGGCGGGATAATCAAGGAGTCGGCGCTCGTCGCGGCCCTCAAGAGCGGGCAGGTGGCCGCCGCCGGCCTGGACGTCTACGAGGAGGAGCCGCTCGCCGAGTCGAGCGAACTGAGGAGCCTGCCGAACGTCACCCTGACGCCGCACCTTGGGGCGTCGACGGCCGAGGCGCAGGACGCCGTGGGCGTCGAGGTCGCCGAGCAGATCGCGGATGTCCTCAACGGAGGCGTGATCCGAAACGCCGTCAACATGCCGTCCCTCGACGCCGCGACCCTCTCGGTCCTAAGGCCGTACCTCGACCTGGGCTCGAAGCTGGGGACGCTCGTCCAGCAGATCTCCCCGGACCAGATCGGTTCGCTGAAGATCACCTACTGGGGGAAGATCGTGGACATGGACGCGAACGCGATCACGCGCGCGATCCTGCGCGGCTGGCTCAAGCGGATCAGCGGCGACAACGTCAATTTCGTGAACGCGCCGACCTTCCTGGAGCGCCTCGGGGTGAGCTGCGAGGTCGTCAAGTCGACCGGGGAGGCAGACTACACCGAGCTGATCCAGGTCGAGGCGACGGCGAGCGACGGTGTCGTCCGTAGCGCCGCCGGGACCCTGATCGGGAAGGCAAGCAGCCCGAGGATCGTGTCCATCAACGGCCACGCGGTCGAGGTGGTGGCGATGGGCAATCTCCTCATCATCGAGAACAGCGACGAGCCCGGGATGATCGGCTACGTGGGGACGCTCCTGGGCAAGGACAAGGTGAACATCGCCAACATGTCGCTCAGCCGCCAGGAGCCGGGACAGACCGCGCTGATGGTCATCAATCTGGACAGCGAGCCGAGCGACGGGGCGCGCCGGGAGCTTAAGGGACACCGCGCCATACGGATGGCGAAGTTTGTGGTCCTTTGACCGCCTATGCCCGGCCTCGCATTCCAAAATGAGATGCTTCTGCCGCTTGTTTTCACGGGCGTCGCCGGCTATCTGCTTGGTTCGCTTCCGTTCGGGTTCCTTGTCGCCCGCTCGCGGGGAGTGAACATCTTCGAGGTGGGAAGCCGCAGCCCGGGCGCGACGAACGTCCGCAGGGTCCTGGGCAGCGGGCCCGGAAACACGGTCTTTGTGCTGGACGCCCTGAAGGGGGCCCTGGCGGCGGGCTGGCCCCTGCTTGTCGCATGGCAGGCCGTTCGCTCGGCCAGCTTCCCGGCCATGCTCGGTTACTTCGGGCTCGCCTGTGCGCTCGTTGGGCATGCGTTCTCCTGCTTCACCGGGTTCCGCGGCGGCAAGGGGGTCGCCACGGCGGCGGGGGGGATCCTCGTACTGATGCCCACCGTGGGCGCCATTTCCGCTGGGGTCTGGCTCGTCGTCTTCTATGCGACCCGCTACGTGTCCCTGGCGTCGATCCTGGCCGCCGTGTGCCTGCCGGTCCTCTGCTTCGCCTTCAACCGCGGCGCGCTCGCCCTCTGGGTATCGCTCATCATCGCCGTCTTTGTCGTCGTCCGGCACCGCGCCAACATCTCCAGGCTCCTGAGCGGGACCGAGAAGCGCTTTGACCGCGCGAAGCCGCAGGACAATAAGCCCGGGGACACTCCATGAAGGCCACGCGCACCATCAACATCGGGATCTGCGGACTGGGAACGGTCGGGCAGGGCGTCTGGAAGCATTTCAGCCGCATGCGCCGGGATCTCGAGGTACGGCTGGGCGCGCGGATCGTGCTGGCGAGGGCCGCCGTCCGGGACACGCGGAAGGCGCGGGCCGTCAAGGTTCCGGCCGGGAAGCTCACCGCGGATGCGCTCTCGGTGGCGACCGATCCAAACATCCACATCGTGTGCGAGCTGATGGGGGGGACCACCCTCGCACGGCAGGTCACCCTCGCGGCGCTGTCCCGGGGCAAGATCGTGGTTTCGGCGAACAAGGCGCTCATCTGCGCCCACGGCGCAGAGATCTTCGCCGCGGCCCGCAGGCACGGGGGGCATTTCCTCTTCGAGGCGAGCGTGGCCGGCGGCATCCCGCTCATTAAGGCGGTGCGGGAGGGCCTGGTTGCCAACCGCTTCCCGCGCATCTCGGGCATCCTGAACGGCACCTGCAACTATATCCTGACGCAGATGGAGGAATTGGACACCCCGTATGCGAGCGTGCTCGAGGAGGCAAAGAGGCTCGGCTATGCCGAGGCCGACGAGTCGCTCGACGTCGGGGGATGGGACACCGCCCACAAGGCGTCGATCCTCGCCTGGCTCGCCCACGGCGTCTGGGTGCGCCCGGAGCAGATGATCGTCGAGGGAATCGAGAGGATCACACCCGCCGATTTCAAGAACGCGGCTGCCCTGGGCTACGGAATCAAGCTGCTTGCGATCATCACGCGCGACTTCGCGACGAACGAGATCGTGGTGCGGGTGCACCCGACGCTGCTCCCGGAGGGGAGCGTGCTCGCGAGGGTGAGCGGTGTCTTCAACGCCATTTCGGTCACCGGCGACGTCGTCGGGACGACGGTCTACATCGGGCGCGGCGCTGGGCAGGACGCCACGGCGAGCGCGGTCATCAGCGACATCGCCGACTCGGTCGCGCTCCTTCTCCACGGCAAGGGGGCGCACCTCATGGCCGAGGACAGGCTCCCGGTGTCCAAGGGGGCGCTCCTTGCCCCACCGCAGAGGATACGCGGCCGCTACTACCTCAGGCTGACGGTGGCCGACCGGCCCGGCGTCCTTGCCCGGGTCGCGACGATCATGGCGCGCAACAAGATGAGCATCGCCAGCGTGATCCAGAACCCCTCGGAGAGGGCGGGATCGGCCTCGCTCGTCCTCACCACCCACGAGAGCGATGAGCGCTCGATGCGGGTCGCCCTGCGGGGCCTCACGGCCCTCGGAAGCGTGCGCGAGGCGCCGCTTCTTCTGAGGATCGGAGACCTCGGCGACTAGGCCCACGCGGATTTACCATACCATCATGCCCCGAATCGTGCAGAAATACGGCGGAACCTCGGTCGGCGACGTCGAGCGGATCAAGAAGGTCGCGGAGCGCATCAAGGCGACCCGCGACGAGGGACACCAGATCGTGGTCGTGCTCTCGGCCCGCGCCGGCGTCACGAACGAGCTGATCGCTCGGGCGAAGGGCCTGTGCCCGGAGCCGAGCGAACGCGAGCTTGACCAGCTCCTGGCGATCGGGGAGCAGGAGTCGATTGCGCTCATGGCGATGGCCCTGCACGGGATCTCCATCCCCGCGGTCAGCTACACCGGCGCGCAGGCCGGAATCTTCACGGACAAGGTCCACACCAAGGCGAAGCTCAAGATGGTGAACCCGAAGGTGATCCTCAAGGACCTGAACGAGGGGCGCGTCGTCATCGTGGCCGGGTTCCAGGGCATCGACGAGGAGGGGCAGATCACGACCCTCGGCAGGGGGGGATCGGACCTGACGGCGGTTGCGCTCGCGGCCGCGATCAAGGCCGACGTGTGCGAGATCTACACGGATGTCGACGGCGTGTACACCGCCGACCCCCGGGTCGTGAAGAACGCCCGCAAGCTTTCCGAGATCTCGTACGACGAGATGCTCGAGCTCGCGTCGTCCGGCTCGAAGGTGATGCAGTCGCGCTCCGTCGAGTTCGCCAAGAAATACGGCGTCATTTTCGAAGTCCGCTCATCGTTCAACCACAATCCAGGAACCACCGTGAAAGAAGAAGTCGCGTATATGGAGCAGGTCGTCGTCCGCGGCATCGCCGCCGACAAGGACCAGGCGAAGGTCATCGTGAGCAACATCGTCGACAAGCCGGGGTCGGCCGCGAAGGTGTTCCGCTGCCTGGCCGACGCCAACGTCATCGTCGACATGATCGTCCAGAACGTGGGCCGCCACGGGGTGGCGAACCTGACCTTCACGGTGCCGCAGACCGACAAGGTCAAGGCGGTGAAGGTCCTGGAGCCCGTGCTCGCCGCAATCGGCGGGGGCCAGGTCGCCGTCCACGAGCACATCGCGAAGCTCTCGGTAGTGGGCGTCGGAATGAAGACCCACAGCGGCGTGGCCGCGACGCTCTTCCAGGCGCTCGCCGACGTCGGCATCAACATCGACCTGATCAGCACCTCGGAGATAAAGATCTCGGTCGTCGTCGACCTGGACCGCGCCGATGAGGCCGTCCGCGCGGCGCATGCCGCGTTCGGCCTCGACAAGGTCTAGCGCCCATCGGGCAATGCGCTACGTCTCGACACGGGGAGGCTCCCCTCCGGTCGCCTTCTCGGATGCCGTGGCCGCGGGCCTGGCCCCCGACGGCGGGCTCTTCGTGCCCGAGTCGCTTCCCGACCTCTCCGCCGAGCTGGAGGGTTTCGCGCGGCTCGACTACCCGGAGCTCTGCTCGAGGTTCCTCGAGCGCTTTGCCACCGACATACCGCAGCCCGAGCTCCGGGAGCTTGTGGGGCGCTCCTACGCGGCGTTCGACCGGCCGGAGATCGCGCCCCTCCTTGAGCTCTCGCCCGAGGTGCACGTCCTCGAGCTCTTCCACGGGCCGACGCTCGCCTTCAAGGACATCGCCCTGCAGCTGCTCGGGAACCTCTACGCGCGCCAGTGCGCGGTGCGCAAGGAGACGATCAACGTGCTGGGCGCCACGTCCGGCGATACGGGAGCCGCGGCGATCCACGGCCTCATGGGCCGGCCGGGGGTGGCCATCTTCATCCTCTATCCCGACGGGAGGGTCTCGCCCCTGCAGGAGCGGCAGATGGCGTGCACGGGCGACCCCAACGTCCACGCCCTGGCCGTGTCCGGCTCCTTCGACCAAGCGCAGGCGGTCCTCAAGCAGCTCTTCGCCGACGGGGACTTCCGCAGGAGGAACCGGCTCTCTGCGGTGAACTCGATCAACATCGCCAGGATACTCGCCCAGAGCGTCTACTACCTGCATGCCTGGCTTAGGCTCAGCCCCGAGCACCGGCGTTCCGCGGTCTTCGTCGTGCCCACGGGCAATTTCGGGAACGTGCTCGCGGGCTGGATGCTCCAGAAGATGGGGGTCCCGATCCGCGGATTTCGCGTCGCGACGAACCGCAACGACATCCTCCACCGGCTGTTCACGACGGGGGAGTACCGGGTCGGCGAGGTGAGTCCGAGCCTCGCCCCCTCGATGGACATCCAGGTCGCGTCCAACTTCGAGCGGTTCCTCTACTACAGCCTCGGCCGCGACCCGGACCGGGTGCGGGCCGTCATGGGGGAGATCGGGGCGAAGGGGGTCTACCGGTTCCAGGACTTCGACCGGGACACCTTCACGTCGTCGCGCTGCGAGGACACGGAGATCCAAGGGATCATCCGCCAGGTCCACCGAGCCCATGGCTACATCCTGGACCCGCACACTGCCTGCGCGTTCAAGGGCATGGACTACTCGGGTCCCAGCGTCGTCCTGGCGACGGCGAGCCCGGCGAAGTTCCCGGAGGTGATTCGCGCCGCGATCGGGATCGAGCCCACCCATCCCACGCTCGAGGCCCTGAAGTCCAAGCCCCTTGTCAGGCACAAGATTGTGGCTGACGCAGCCGCAATACGTGCCTTCATAGAAACCCGCGCCGTCTAGGGCGCGCCGACCATGTCCACCAGCGAGATCAAGATCTACGACACCACCCTGCGCGATGGAACCCAGGGCGAGGGGATCAGTTTTTCGGTCGCCGACAAGATCCTCGTGGCGGAGCGGCTCGACCAGTTCGGCGTCGACTACATCGAGGGAGGGTTCCCCGGGTCGAACCCCAGGGACATCGCCTTCTTCGCCGAGGCGCGCAACCTGCGCCTTAGGCACGCGAAGCTCGCTGCATTCGGCTCGACACGCAGGGCGGGGGTCAAGGCCGACGCGGACCCGCAGCTCAAGACGCTCCTGGAAAGCGCGATGCCCGTCGTGACGATCTTCGGCAAGACCTGGCTCCTCCACGTGAACGAGGTCCTGCGCACGACCCCCGAGGAGAACCTGGCCATGATCGAGGACTCGGTGCGCTACCTTGCGGCGCAGGGGCGCGAGGTGATCTACGACGCCGAGCACTTCTACGACGGCTACCTCGACAACCCCGAGTACGCCTTGCGCACGCTCGAGGCTGCAGCCCGTGGCGGAGCGTCCAACCTGACGCTGTGCGAGACCAACGGCGGCAAGCTGGTTCCCCAGGTGCTCGCCATCACGGGCGAGGTCGTCAGGCGCTTCGGGGCGGAACGCGTCGGCATACACTGCCACAACGACAGCGGCCTCGGGGCCGCCGTCACGCTCGCCGGTGTCGAGGCCGGGGTCACCCTGGTCCAGGGCACGATGAACGGCTACGGGGAGCGGGTCGGAAACGCGAACCTGGTCACGGTGCTTCCCAATCTCGTCCTCAAGATGGGCCGTTCCATGCGGTGCGCCCCCAACCTGACCCAGCTCAGGGACCTCTCGCTCTTCTTCGACGAGCTCGCGAACCTAAGGCCAGACCCCAAGGCCCCGTTCGTCGGTCAGTCCGCCTTCGCGCACAAGGGCGGCCTGCACGCCAACGCGGCCCAGAAGGTGGCGCGCAGCTACGAGCACATCGACCCGGCGCTCGTCGGCAACCGGACGCGGGTGCTTGTCTCGGACATGGCGGGGCGCAGCAGCCTGGCGCTGAAGGCCCGCGAATTCGGAGTGGACCTCGACGAGAAGAGCCCGGAGCTAAAGGGGCTCATCGAGGAGCTAAAGGAGCGCGAGTTCCGCGGCTACGAGTACGAGGCCGCGGATGCGTCGTTCAAGCTGCTGGTCGCCCGGATGCTCGGGCGCAACCGTGAGTTCTTCCAGGTCGAGGGCTACAGGGTGATCGTCGAGCGCCACGGCGGCGAGATCTGGTCGGAGGCCACGGTTCGCCTGAGGGTGGACGGCGAGCCGATCCACACGGTGGCCGAGGACTCCGGTCCGATCGGCGCCCTGGACAAGGCGCTGCGACTGGCGCTCGAGAAGACCTACCCGGAGCTTCGCACGATGACCCTGCGCGACTTCAAGGTGCGCATCATCGAGGGCAACGAGGGGACGGGCTCCAAGACGCGGGTCCTTGTCGAGAGCGGGGACGGGCACTCGATCTGGGGCACCGTCGGCGTCAGCGACAACATCATCGATGCCTCGTGGGAGGCGCTGCGGGAGTCAGTCGAGTACCGGCTCTCGACCGCGGCGAAGGCGTAGGGGCTTAGTTTCCGCGGTCGCCGTAGATTATTCCCCGTCCGCCGGTGCCGAAATAGACGCGGCCGAAGACCCTCGGGTCGCCCGTGATGACGCGGATGTCGCCGAAGCCGTGCCTCGCGTCGGTGATCCGCACCCAGCGGCCCCCCGCGTCGTCGGAACGGAAGATGCCCTCGGTCCCTCCCACCTTGCCGACGATGAAGATGGAGGCGCCCGGCTGGCCCGGGGCCGGCTTGCCAAAGCCGATGAGCGTCGCGGTGACGCCGGCCGCCGCCGTGAGGGATGCGCCTGAATCGCCGGAGTGAAGGAGAACGCCCCCCGCAATGACCCAGAACTCCCCGTCGCGGCCGGGAACCGCGGACAGCCTCCCAGGGGCCGGTCCCCAGCGGCCCTTCTCGACCGGAAGGCCGCCTCCGGCCGCCTTGAAGCTGCGCGCCCCGTCGGTACTGACGACGATTGTTCCGGCCTCCGTGTCGTAGGCGTAGAATTTGGACGGATTGACGGTGTCGGCGGCGACGGCGAGGTTGACCGAGCCCCCGACGCAGGGAAACCACGTCTTGCCCCAGTCCAGGGTGAAGTGGGGAGCGACCCCGGTCGGCGACCAGACGACGGTCCGGCCGTCGGCCGAGATGGCGATCGGGCCCTCGCCCCTCCAGTACCGGCCGATGGTGCCAGGGGGCTCCGAGGCGAAGGCCCTCCAGGTCGCGCCGCCGTCGGTCGAGTAGCCCCCGGTCACCAGGTCGTTGTGGTAGCTGTTCCCCGAGCGCACGATGAATTCGGGATGCTTCCAGGCAAACGCCAGGTGGGCCGTGTTCTTGAGCGCCGGGGTCCCGAAGCGCCCCGAGGCGGGCGAGACCGAGAGGTCGTCATGGCGGAAGCCGTCGATGTCGGCGAGGCCGCTCAGGAGGTGGGCGCCCGACGGGGGGCTGACGAGGGCGAGGGGCACGGTCTCCTCGATGCCCTGGTCCTCAAAGGTCCAGAGGGTGGGCGTTCGCTTGTCGGCGTCGCTAAGGTCGTGGGTCGCCCATATCCCGAATCCCGTCGTGAAGAGGGCGTGGTCGGGGTCGAACGGGTCGACCTTGATGTCGGCCAGCCAGTGGTGGTTCATGGGCCTGGTGTAGGGAGCCGGGGAATGGTCCCAGCGGGCGTGCTCAAGCGGGGCGAGCCAGGTGCGGCCCCCGTCCCGGCTGAGGAACACCTGGTCGAAGGGGCTCCAGTGGTTCCATGTGCCGACAAGGACCGTGTCGGGATGCGCCGGATCGACGGCGACCGAGCCGTAGCCAAAGACGCTTCCCGCCCCGGGCCTCTCCGGGGTGACGTCGGCCCAGCTCCCCGACGCCAAATCGCAACGCCAGACGGCGCCGTCCGTCATCGAGTTGGGCCCGGCCTCGTTGCCGTAGCAGACATAGAGGACACCGCCCGAGGCAAGGGCCGCCTTCGTTGGCCGAAGCCCGAGCGGCTGGCCGGGGACGGGGCTCCAGGTGGCCCCGGCGTCCGTGCTCCTAAAGATGCTGGCATTCGGGGTGGAGACCGCGGCATAGAGGACGGGGGTCGGCGCGCCACGGGCGCCGGAGCGCGCATCGAAGAACACCATGTTGATCCCGACCTTCTGGGGGACGTAGGCCGCGGGGTTTGCGGGCACGGGCATCGCCTCGTCGTAGTCGGGGAAGGAGGCGACCTTGCTCCAGGTGGCTCCCATGTCGGAGCTTCGCCAAAGGCCCGAGGTCCGCGTGCCGAGGAAGAGCACCCGGTCGTCGTTGGGGTCGACGGCGAGGCGCTCGCCGTTGTTGCGGCCGTTCTCGTTCGCGCCGAACTTGAACGGAAGCTCCGTGCGCTCCCACGTGTCGCCGCGGTCCGACGAGCGCAGCAGCTCGCCGTTGGACACGCCCGGGCTCGTGTAGGTCCCGGCGGCGACGTAGAGGCGCCTCGGGTCGACCGGATCGCTCGCCAGGCTCTCGACCCCGTAGAGGTTCCAGTCGGTCTGGCCGGCCCAGTCGAGGAGAGGGACCCATTTCTTCGCGCGGGCGTCCATCCGGTACGCTCCCCCGACGTCCGTGCGCAGGTAGACAAGGCCCCGCTCGGCAGGGTTGAAGATGATCCCGGTCACAAAGCCGCCCCCGCCGATCGCAACGTTCTGGAACGTGTAGGGCTCCGCGGCCGGCGGGGCCGCGGGGGCGGGACGGGCCGCTGGGGCGAGCGCCAGCGCGGCAAGCGACGAGAGGACGAGCGTCGGAACGAGGGTCTTCATGGGGGGATGGGGAGAGGGTGACCGCCCGGCCCTTGCACGGCAAACGCGAAGGCGGGCTGCTAGAGGATCGGCGCCAGGAGCCTGCATACGTCCTCGAGGACGCTTGTCAGGATGTGGCGCTTCCTCACGACGGGCGGCACGCAGCGCTTCATCACGTCCTCGATCCATGCCCTGATCCTGTGGATCTCGGGCTCGGTGTAGACCAAGACCCCGACCTCAAAATTAACGAAGAGGCTCCTCAGGTCGAAGTTGGGCGACCCGAACATCGCGACCCGGTCGTCGACGACGATCGCCTTCGCGTGGAGCATGCCCGCGTCGTAGTGGAGCACCCGTCCGCCGGCCTTCGTCAGCTCCCTGACAAAGTTGCGCCGGGCGAAGTCGGTGACGGGGTGGTTCGACTTGAGGGGGACGACGACGGTCACGTTGCAGCCGGCCCGGGCCCTGACGATCATCGAGCGCAGGAGCACCTCGTCGGGGATGAAGTAGGGTGTGACAATCCAGATGTTGCGCTCGGCCTGCTGGATCATGGCGACGATGCCCTCGTAGAGGGGGTCGCCGGGCACGTCCGGCCCGCTGGCGACGACCTGCAGCTCGCATTCCCCCATGATGGGCGCACCGCCCGCTTGTGCATCACGGCGCACCGCATCCGGCGACTGGCGCACGGCGAAGCACCAGTCGGCGACGAACACCTCGCCCAGCACGACGGCGGCCGGCCCCTCGATCACGGCGCCGAAGTCGCGCCAGCGCTTCGCATACGGCGCAGGCCCCATGTACTCCCTTGCGATGTTTCGGCCGCCGACGATGGCGGTCGAGCCGTCGAAGATGGCCATCTTGCGGTGGCTGCGGAGATTTGCCGAGCCGCGGGAGGTGAAGGGCAGGACCGGCATGAAGCGCCCGACCTCCCCGCCCGCCTTGCGGATGGGATCCGTGAAGCCCCGGGACGAAACGAAGCACCCCAGGGCGTCGAGGAGGAGGCGCACCTTAACCCCCTCGCTCGCCCTCTTGGCGAGGAGCTCGACGATGCGCCGGCCGGTGGCGTCGCGGCTCAGGATGAACGTGGCGATGTGGATCGAGCTCTTGGCGGCGAGGATCTGCCGCTCAAGCTCGGCAAAATCCTCCTCGCCCGTGAGGAGGAACCGGACCCGGTTGCCGCCGACAGGCTCGAATCCCCCGGCGGCGGCGACGGTCTTTGCAACGGGAAGGAAGACGTGGCTGAGCTGGGTGACGCAGATCGGGGGCACGATCGGCAACAGGGCCTTCTTGTCCTTGGCCAGCTTGCGCAGCTTGCGTCCCCCGAGTAGCAGGTAAAGGGGGACGCCGAGCCAGGGGATGAACACGATCACGAGGAGCCACGCAAACGTGTTGGCGGGCGCGCGCCGCTCGCTCATGAGCCTGGCGACAAGGAAGAATGCGAGGAGGAAGCCGGCGACTGCCGATACGTGCGCCAGGACGCCGCCCGGAACAAAGCGGTCCACGAACTGGCTGAGCGCGCTCATACTAGGCTACAAGTATGCTAAGGAACCGGGGGGGCGAGGCACAAGTGCGCCGGGCGGACCGACATGGCCAAAGGGCGCCCGCCGGGCCGCCAAAATGATCCTTGACGGAAACCCTCGCACGTGGATGTTTCGGCGTTTGCTTTGGTGGAGTTGAGCAGTGGCCGCTCCGGAGACTGTAAATCTCCCGTCTTACGACACCGTTGGTTCGAATCCAACCTCCACCACCATTTGCGATCGTCAGGGGCGCAACACGAGACGTGATTTAGCCCGATTCTTCGTGCCGGCATCCTACGGATGTCACTGCCCTGCAGGGCGTTATGCTATCTAGTTGGTTCGCAAGACACCCTATCCAGACCCAAGGCCATGCTTTGACTTTGCATGAAATAAAACTACAGGTTTTATTGTGAAATCTACCGTGAGCATTACTGAAGGCCAGGATTCCTTTCCCGCAATGGTCAAAGCCGTCGAGAAAGGTGATGTTGTCACGGTCACCCGACACGACGAGCCCGTGGCGTGCATGATAGGGCATGCTCGCATGAGCGCGATTGCCGAGACCCTAGAGTTCATGGGAAACGCTGCCGCCATGCATGCGATAGGCGAGCACAAGGCGGGCCGAACGCAGTTTGGGAGCCTTGATGACATACCCTGATGAGTCGGCTCCTTCGCCCCTCGCTCCAAGTCATCGCCTTTGACGGCAGGCTGGCACCGGAGCCCAGGCGGGCCATCAAGCTGGCCCTCACGGCCCTCCGCAATGAGCAGGGAGAAATTTGCGCGCTCGAGGGAAATCTATCGGGCTATTACCGCCTTCGCGTGGGCCGGCACCGCGTCATCTTCAGCTATGCGGCTGACGGCGCCATCGAGGCTCTATTCGTCGAGGAGCGCCAGCTGGTTTACGAGATCTTCGAGGCTCAGTTTATCAAACGCCTGAAATCTTGAGGGCCCTGGCGGAGAGCCTTCGCGTGGCAAACGCGTGGTACAGGGTCCGGCTAACTCGCGCCAGGGACCATGGAGCCTCCAAAACGCTCCACCAATGCCTGGCGCAAAGGGGTCAACACGGAAGCCCAATCTCCATGCTGGGATTGTCGAAAAAGCCTGGCGGTGGGGTACCACGGGCTGTCCGTGCGCGCGAGCATCCAGCGCCAGTCGGGGGCATAGGGAAGGAGGACCCAGAGCGGCTTCCCCAATGCGCCCGCCAAGTGGGCGACGGAGGTGTCGACAGAGATGACCAGATCCAACTGGGATACGAGGGCCGCCGAATCGGCAAAGTCCGCGAAGTCGTCGGTGCAGTCGCGTATTGCGGGAGTCGACCGAAGGACAGCCGCATCACGTGGGCCAATGTCCCTCT
>Ga0265314_10002629_pt1 | contig 18112 bp, 12 predicted proteins | sample 4126metaG_FD_203106 | JGI IMG/M metagenome (GOLD analysis project Ga0265314, IMG submission 203106) | Rhizosphere microbial communities from Carex aquatilis grown in University of Washington, Seatle, WA, United States - 4-1-26 metaG | ecosystem: Host-associated > Plants > Roots > Rhizosphere >... | reverse complement strand
CGCGGTGTCCGACGGCCGCGAGGGGCTGCGCGAGCTGAACCAATGGCCGGTGCAGGTCGTCGTCACCGACATCCTGATGCCCGACATGGACGGCCTCGAGATCATCATGGCGATCCGCCGGGAACATCCCGAGGTGCGCATCGTCGCGATGTCGGGGGGCGGGCACGTCGCTTCCCAAGACTACGTGGGCATCGCCCGCACACTCGGCGCGCACCACACGCTGCAGAAGCCGTTCACCAACGCCGATCTCCTCGCCGCGGTGGGCGACGCCGCGTAGCGGCCGCTACTTCGCCCGTCGGTCGAGCACGCGCCGTACAGTCGACGCGAGCGCCGCCAGCGAGAACGGCTTGCCGAGGAAGTGGGCGTCGTCGTCCACGCCGTGGCCCGCGACGACGCGCGACGAGAAGCCCGACATGAAGACGTACTCGAGCCGCGGATTCTGCGCCGTCAGCGTCTTCGCGAGATCGCGTCCGTTCATGCCCGGCATGATGACGTCGGTGAGGAGGAGGTCGATCTCACCCGAGTGCTCGCGCGCGACGCGCAGGGCCTCGTCGGGGCTCTGCACGCCGAGCACGGTGTACCCCTGCGATTGGAGCGCGCGGGTCGTGAGGCGCAGCACCATCGGCTCGTCCTCGACGAGCAGGATCGTCTCGCGGCCACGCCCGGCGGTCGCGCCGGGGCCCGCTCCGTTCGACTGGGCCAGCGCGCCTTCGTGCCGCGGAAGGTAGACCTCGAACGTCGTGCCCCCGCCGACGGCGCTCTGCACCGACACGAAGCCGCGGTTCTGCGTGACCGCGCCGTAGACCGTGGCGAGACCGAGGCCCGTGCCCTCGCCCACCGCCTTGGTGGTGAAGAACGGCTCGAAGATCTGCGCGAGCACCTCGTCGCTCATGCCGCAGCCGGTGTCGGTCACGGAGAGGCGCACATACGCGCCGGGGAGCGCCTCGGCGCGGCCGGCGCACGCCGCCGCGTCGAGCACGACGTTCCCCGTGGTGATCGTGAGCGTGCCGACGTCGTGGATCGCATCGCGCGCGTTCACGCAGAGGTTCGCGAGGATCTGGTCGAGTTGCGACGGATCCATGAGGATCGGCCAGAGCCCCGTCGCCGGCTGCCACGCGAGCCGGATGTTCTCGCCGATGAGGCGCTGCAGCATCTTCAGCGAATCGGCGACGGTGGCGTTCAGGTCGAGGACGCGCGGCGCGACGTCCTGCTTGCGCGCGAACGTGAGGAGCTGCCGCGTGAGGTCGGCGCTGCGCGTGGCCGCCTTGTGCACTTCGGCGATGTCGGCGTAGAGCGCGGTGCCGGGCTCCATCTGCCCGAGCACGAGTTCGCTGTGGCCGATGATGACGCTCAGCATGTTGTTGAAGTCGTGGGCGACGCCGCCGGCGAGGCGCCCCACGGACTCCATCTTCTGCAGCTGGCGGTACTGCGCCTCGAGTTGTATGCGCTGCGTGATGTCCTGCTTCACGGCGATGAAGTGCGTGATCTCGCCCGCCGCGTCGGTGAGCGGCGTGATCGTCAGTTCTTCGGTGAAGAGCGCGCCGCGCCCGCGCCGGTTGACGATCTCGCCATGCCAGACGGCCCCGGCGAGGATCGTGTTCCACAGGTCACGGTAGAACGCGGCGTCGTGCTTTCCCGACTTGAGGAGGGCGCCCGGCGTCTTGCCGATCGTCTCCTCGGCGCTCACACCGGCGCTGGAGAGGAACGCCGGGTTGGCCCAGACGATGAACCCCGCGCGGTCGGTGATGACGATGCCGTTCGCCGCGGCCTCGAGCGCGGCGCCCTGCAGGCGGAGCGTCGCCTCGGCCTCCTCGCGCACCATCACTTCGCGCGCGAGACGCGCGTTCGACTCCTGCAGTTCGCGCAGCTGGCCGACGACTTTCTCGCCGGTGCTGGTGAGCACGTCGCTGAAGGCGCGCAGTTCGCCGAACCCGATGCTGTGGCCGGGCGGCGTGTAGTCCCCGGCGGCGTAGTTGCTCGCGAGCCGGGAGAGTTCGGCGATCGGCTGCTCGAGGAGGCGGCGGACGAGGAGTCGCACCCCGACCAGCGCCGCGGCCAGCGCGATGAGCGACGCGCCGATCGCGATGCGCAGGTCGCGCCGGATGTGTTCGGCGATGACGGCGCGACTGAAGGCCAGCGAGACCTCGCCCACCGCGTGCCCGTCCTTGAGCACGGTGTGGCGCGCCGAGACGGTATCGTCGCTCGGCCGCTGCTCGATCAGCTTCACATCGCCGGTGAGGGCCTCCGTGATGCTGATGCGCACGACGCGCTTGTCGTTCGCGAACGCATGGCCGATCGCCTCGGCGCGGTCGATGTCGGAGTCCCACAGCGGCGCGACGAGACTGTTCGAGAGGAGCTTCGTCGACTCCTCGAGTTCGTCGCGGAGGATCCCCTCCTCGATGCGCGGCGCGACGCCGGCGATGAGCGCGACGACCAGCAGCATGCTCGCCATGATGACTGCCGCCAACCCGATCATGAGGCGGCGGCTGATCGACACGGGATGCTGGGCCGTCATCGCGAGCGCCCCACGGGCCGGGCGCGCAGCGCGAGGGCGCGGGCGCTCGCGGAATCGGCCCAGACGTGCGCGATGGACGCGAGCGCGCCGCTCCGCGTGATGCGTCGCATCCCTTCCTCGAACTGCTGGAGGCCCCACGTGCCCCGCGGGTGCCGCCGGCTGAACCCGATGTACGAATCGAGACGTCCCACGGTGCCGACGCGTTGGATGCCGTCGGCGACGCGCGCCTGCGCGCTCAGGTAGGCGAGCGGCTTGCTCTCGTTCACGTTCACCAGCGCGCCGCGCAGCCGCCCCGCCGCGAGCTTGCGGAGGAGCAGGTCCTCCGACGGCGAATTCTCGAGCGTGATGGCGCCCGAGGCGCGCGCCCGCTCCACCGCCTCGGGATATTCGTAGCCGAGGACGGCGCCGATCACCGTGCCGCGCGGCAGCGCGTCGAGCGTCGCGGCCGGCAGCGGATGCGCCGCGCTCTGGAGCAGCGCCGCCTCGCAGACGAACAACGGCATCGCCGGAAAGGCGACGGCGGCTTCGACGTCCGGCGCGCGCGACATGCTGAAGCAGGCCACGACTTTCGCATGCACGACCATGTCCTTGCAGCGCGCGTAGGGCACCACGAGGAACGTCACGTCGATGTCGACGGCGCGGAACGCGGCGCGCACGACGTCGTTCGCATACCCGGTGCCGTCGCGCCGCGACCACGGATCGGCGGCATCCTCGACGGCGACCTGCAGCGACGCCCGTCGCGCCGGCGGCGTCGCGGCCGTCAACGTGAGCAGGAACAGCGCGCCGCGGATCAGGAGTCCGGTCATCGCCAGGGTCTGAGGTTCGGTGCCGCCCGCCCGCCGGCCGACGGCGCCGCGCGAATGGCGAGCGCTTGGATTCTACTGCGTGTCACGTCGTAATGCGACGTCGTCACAATGTGTGTGCACGTTTGAGAAACGTTCAGAAATTGACCGCGTCTCACGGACGCGAAGCGATGGACGAACCTATCTTCAGTGGTGATCGCCGGGCCGCTCCGGCCGGCGTTCGCCGGCGCTCGCCGGCGCGCGACGACGGTGCCGCGCCGGCGCGTCGAACTCGAGTGGGGTATTGCGTGGGCGCAGCGCGGGACGGATCATCGGAGTCGGTACGGGCGATGCGCCGCGGGCGCGACACGCGATGCGGTTGAGCGTTCGCGCGCCGCGCCGACGGGCAGCACGCCCCATGCGGCGCATTCGCCGCGTATGGGGCGCGGTCGTCACGCGCGAGACCGTGGCGTCGCTCGGCGATCTCGACGTCCTGCTCTGGATCCTCGCCGTCGTCGCCTGCGTCGCCTTCTCGACGCCGTTCCTCATGCGCGTGATCCCGCCGCGCATCCGCGCCCAGCAGACGGCCGCCGAGGTGAACCGCGGCTACGAACAGTTGTTCAACGCCGAGGAGGAGGCGCTCCTCCGCGACGGCAACTACATCGACCCCGCGCGCTTCGCCCGCGAGGCGGAGATCACGCCGCTCCTCGATCCGCAACTCGAGGTGCTCGAGTCGGCCGCCGACGACAACCACTGGTTCCTCAAGCTGCGCTCGCGGCGCGCGGGCACCGTCTGCACCGCGCTCTCGATGACGTACCTCACCCGCCGCGGCGGCGGTTTCCTGAAAGAATGCCGGCCGATCGATGTGCGCGATGCGCACGAGGCGCACGAGACGCACGATCCACGCCGGACGACCGACGCCTCGGCGCCGGCCGCGACCGAGGCGCCGTAGCGCGTCAGTTCGCTCCGACCAGCTGCTCGAACGTCTCCGTGAGCTGCCGCAGGCTGAACGGCTTCTCGATGAACGCGGCCCGCGGCGCGAACCGCGTGTCGGGGCGCGCGTCGAGCCCCGTGAATCCGGAGATGAAGACCACCGGCAGATCGGGCCGCGTCGCGCGCAGTTCGGCGACGAGCTGCGGCCCGTCGATGCCCGGCATGCGCACGTCGGTGATCACGGCCTCGATGCCGGGGTGCCGCGCGAACGAGTCGAGCGCGTCGCGCCCGTCGACGGCCACGACCGCCGTGTGGCCGGCGATCGTCGCCCAGCGCGCGAGCAGCGCGCGCACTTGCGCATCGTCGTCCACCACGAGCACGAGGCGCGTCGCGGCGGCGGGCGGCGGGACCGCGGTCATGCGCGCCTACTCGCCGCCGACATCGCCGAGCCCATAGTCCGCCATCTTCTTGTAGAGCGTCGTGCGCGTGATGCCGAGGATCTTCGCGGCCTCGGTGCGATGCCCGCCGGTGCGCGCGAGCACGCGCGCGATGTGGCGCCGCTCCACCTGCTCGAGCGACCGGTCGCTGGCCTCCCACGTACCGCCGGGCTGCTCCATGCCCGTGCGCGCGAGCGCCTCGCGCAGATGCGCGGGTTCCAGCACGTCGGCCTCGAGCGCGCCAAGGAACGATTCCTCGATCACCTGGTGCAACTGCCGCACGTTGCCCGGCCACGGCAGCGAACAGAGGAGCGCGTTCGCGTCGTCGGAGAGGCGCGTGGGGCCGCGGCCGAGCGCGATGCGCTGCGCATGCAGCGTGCGCAGCGCGAGGCTGCGGATCGCCTCCTCGCCGCGCGTGCGCAACGACGGCACCGCGAGCGGCAGCACGGCGAGCCGCTGATACAGGTCGGCGCGCATCGCGCCCGACCGCACGTCCTCGGCGAGATCACGCTCCGTCGTCGCCACCACGCGCACCGTCGATCCATTCGCGACGCCGCGGCCTTCGCCCCGCAGTATCTCGAGGAGCAGCTCCTGCGAGCGCGCCGACATGCGCTGCACGCCGTCGAAAAAGAGCGTGCCGCCGGCCGCCGTCGCGAGGAGACCGCGCGCCTGCGTGCCGTCGCCCTTCCGGGAACCGAGGAGCGCCTCGCACAACTCCACGTCACCCTCGCCTGAACACCAGACGCGGACGAACGGCTTCGCCGCGCGCGGCGAGAGCTGGTGCAGCATCTCCGCCACGACGCCCTTGCCCGTGCCCGCCTCGCCCACGATCAGCACCGGCGTCGTGTTCTGCGAGAGGTGCTCGAGCAGGCGCGTGAGCCGGCGCATCGCCGGTGAATCGTCGAAGAAGCCGTAGGGGTCGCTGATCTGCGTGCTCGACACGCGGTGCGCGCGCATCAGGCGCGAACGTTCGAGCCCGCGGTCGATCGCCGCGCTGAGCAGGTCGAGGTCCACGGGCTTCGTCTGCACGTCCTCGGCGCCGGCGCGCAGCGCCTTCACCGTCGTGCGCACGTCCACGTTGCCGCTGAGCAGGATCACGCTCGCCGCCGGATCGCGCCGGCGGATCTCCGTGAGCACCTCGAGTCCCGTGAGGCCGCGCATCCAGAGATCGACGATCACGACTTCCGGCGCGACTTCGTCATACGCCTGCAACGCGTCGGCGCCGTCGGTCATCACGCTCACGCGATGCCCGAGACTCTCGAGCTGCGAGCCGAGAAACCGGCCGAGACTCTCCTCGTCGTCGATGATCAGCAGTCGACCGGGCTCAGCGGACACGTGGCAAGTCGTCGGAGGAATTCCAGGGGAACCGTCAGCCCTCAAACTTCGGCCGACATGCGACCATCGACAAGACGCGTCCAGAAACTAGACATCGGTCGCGAATCGCACATCGCCGCCGAAACTGATGCGAACACCCCCTCGGACCCCATGAACGACGAAATCCGCGGCCGCGATGACGACCGCTCCATTCCCAGCGTCGGCGGTGAAGCCGATACCGGCGAGCGCCTCCTGCGCGCGGCCGTCGAGGCGTCGCCGTGCGGCAGCGTCGTCGTCAGCGCGGATGGCCGTATCGTCCTCGTCAACGGCGAGATCGAACGCCTGTTCGGCTATGGGCGCTCGCAACTCGTGGGGCGTTCGGTCGACGAGTTGATCCCGATGCGCCTGCGCGGCGCGCATGGCGTGGCGCGCGCGCGTTACTTCACGCATCCGGAGCCTCGCGCCATGGGCGAGGGGCGGCCGCTGTTCGGACTCCGTCGCGACGGCACCGAATTTCCCCTCGAGGTGGGCCTCACCCCCGTGCAGACCGTCGACGGCCCGTTCGTCGTCGCCGCGGTGGTCGACATCTCCGGCCGCGTGCGCGAGGAGCGCCGCCGCCAGTCGCTCGAGGAGGAACTCGGACGCCGCCGCCGCCTCGAATCCGTCGGTACGCTCGTGTCCGGCGTGGCGCACGAGTTCAACAACGTCCTCACCTCGATCCTCGGATTCGCCGAACTCGCCGGCGGCGCGCCGTCGCTCGCCGACGCGCAGCCGGACCTCCGGGAGATCGTCGTCGCCGCCACGCGCGGGCGCGATCTCGTGGCGCGACTCCGATCGTTCGCGCCGAGCGCGCCGAGCGCCACGGTGGCCGTCGACGTGATTCGCCTCATCGACGACCTGCTCCCCGCCCTCCAGCGCGCGATGCCGGCCGACGTCTGGGTGCGCACCGCGCATCCGGTCTCCGCCGCGGTCGCGCCCGTCAACGCGGGCGCGGTGCGCGGCCTCCTCGAGCAGGTGGCCCAGAACGCCGCGTTCGCCATGCCCGAGGGCGGACTGTTCGTGATCACCGTCGATCACGTCGAGGTGCCGGAGGGCGGGAGCCTCTTTCACCCCGCGCTCCGGCCGGGACGCTACGTGCTCGTCGCCTGCCGTGACACCGGCGCGGGCATGGACGAGTCCACCCGCGATCGCGCGTTCGACCCCTTCTTCACCACGCGCTCCCTCGGGCAGGGCCCCGGACTCGGCCTCGCGATGGTGCACGGCGTGATGCTCGAGCACCGCGGCGCCGTGCGACTCGACAGCGCGCCCGGCCGCGGCACGACCGTGCTCTGCTACTTCCCGGCGGACGTGTAGGACAGCGAACCCTTCGTCCAGTTTCTGGACGATGCGGAAGAGTCCGTCCCCGGCGGGCGATACAAGGATGGTCGCGCGAAGCCGCGCGGGCAGTCCTTCCTTGAAGATGCAGAGGCGCAGCGCAGATGCTTGGGAATTACAAGATCGGGTCGAAGCTGATCGGTGGCTTCCTGTTCGTCGCGTTCCTCGTCGCCTCCGTCGGCGCGATCGGGTTGTACTCGCTCGGCAGCGTGCAGGCCAACGCCGACGACCTCGGCACGAACCTCATGCCGTCGCTGCGCGGCATCGGCCTCGTGAACCTCGGCCTCGCCGACATGCGCCGTCTCGAGCTCGCGCTCCTCACGTCCAAGCAGGCCAAGGACGACCGGGCGTTCGCGGGCAACGAGAAGGATATGGACGAATCGATCGCGAACGAACTCGAGAAAGGCCTCAAGATCTACGAGCCGCTCCCGCAGGGACCGGAAGAGAAGATCGAGTGGCAGAAGTTCGTCCCCGCGCTCGCCGGATATCGCCGGCACGTCGAGGAGGTTCGCGCGCTGATCTCGGCGGGGAAGATCGACGAAGCGGCCTTGCTCGTCGCCAAGGGCAAGGGAGACTTCACGGCCGCCTCCGAGAGCGCGGACAAGATCGCCGCGCTCCAGGACACGTACGCGATCACTGCGCTCGCCCACTCGCGCGAGACGGGCTCGCGGGGCCGCATCCTCATCGTCGCCGGTCTCCTTCTCGCGGTGATCCTCGCCCTCGCGATCGGCGTCACGCTCACGCGTCACATCACGCGCCCGCTGCGCCTGGTCGTCGACCGCGCCGAGCGGCTGCGCGCGGTGTGCATCACCGAGATGAACGACGGCATCACGGCGATGGCGCGCGGCGACCTCAGCGCCGACGCGCATCCCACCACCGAACTCCTCCGCATCGACCGCAAGGACGAGATCGGAGAACTCGCAGCGACAGTCGACGGCATGATCGCGTCCACGCAGGACACGATCAAGAACTTCCTCGGCACGCAGAAAGTCATCCGCGACGTGATCATCGAGAGCACGTCGCTCAACGGCAAGGCCGTCGCCGGCGACCTCCAGGCGCGCGGCGACGCCGCCCGCTTCGCTGGCGTCTTTCATGACCTCGTGCACGGCGTGAACGAGATCCTCGATGCCGTCGTCACGCCCATCAACGAGGCGGCCGGCGTGCTCGAGCGCGTCGCCGAGCGCGACCTCACGGCGCGCGTCGAGGGCCGCTATGCGGGCGACCACGCGAAGATCAAGAACTCCATCAATACCGCGGTCGAGAACCTCGAGGAGGCGCTCGCCGGCATCAGCGCCTCCACCGACCAGGTTGCAGGAGCGGCCGACGCCATCGCCAGCGGGAGCCAATCGCTCGCGCAGGGCACCGGCGAGCAGGCCGCGAGCATCGAGGAGATCTCGAGTTCGCTCCAGGAGATCGAGGCGATGGTGCAGACCTCCACGCAGAGCGCCGTGAACGCGCGCGGCCTCGCCGAGGGCGCGCAGACGGCCGTCGAGCGCGGCGACGCCGGGGTCAAGGAACTCGCCGAAGCGATGGCGCGCATCAAGGCGTCGTCCGAAGCCACCACGAAGATCGTCAAGACGATCGACGAGATCGCCTTCCAGACCAACCTCCTCGCCCTCAACGCGGCCGTCGAAGCGGCCCGCGCGGGTGACGCCGGCCGCGGCTTCGCCGTGGTCGCCGAAGAGGTGCGCTCGCTCGCTCTCCGCGCCGCCGAGGCGGCCAAGAGCACGGCGTCGCTCATCGAGGAGGGCGCGCAGAACGCCGTCGCCGGCGTCGGCGCCAGCGAACGCGTCTCCACCGCGCTCGGCGACATCTCCCAGCGCACGACGAAGGTCTCGACCGTGATGGCCGAGATCGTCGCCGCGAGCGATCAGCAGCGCGTCGGCATCGAGCAGGTGAACGCCGCCGTCTCGCAGATGAGCGCCGGCACGCAGGGCGCCGCCGCCAACGCCGAGGAATCGGCCGCCGCCGCCGAAGAGCTGTCCGGCCAGGCGCAGATGATGCAGGACGTCGTGAGAGCGTTCGTCGTCGGCAAGACCATCGCCGCCGCCGACTCCGCCACCAGCGGGAACACCGCGGCGATGCGCACCCCACCCTCGGCCGCGCGCCCGACACGCCGGCCGAGTGCGCACGCGGCGTTCTGATCACCTGCACCATCACCTTCCGGCATCATGACCACCACACCCACGGCCCCCGCCGTCGCCGACTCGCGGCGCGCCGGGCTCTTCCTGACCTTCGCGCTCGACGCCGAAGAATACGGCGTCGAGATCCTCAAGGTGCACGAGATCATCGGCACCCTCCCGGTCACGCGCGTGCCGAACACGCCGCCGCACGTCTGCGGCATCGTGAATCTCCGCGGCAAGGTCATCCCGATCGTGCACCTCCGCCGGAAGTTCGGCATGCCCGAGAGCGCCGCGGGCGAGTCGTGCATCATCGTCGTGCAGGTGAAGAACGTGCCCATCGGCATCATCGTCGATCGCGTGAGCGAGGTCGTGCGCGTCGAGGCGAAGCACGTCGAGGACGTCCCCGAGTTCGGGGCCAACGTCAATACCGACTTCCTCCTCGGCGTCGCCAAGAACGACGGACGCGTGCGGCTCCTGCTCGACATCGAGCGGGTCCTCTCGGGCGACGATGCCCGTTCAGAAACGGCCGCGCCGGCCGATACTCAATTGATGTGACCAGCGCGCCGGTGACATGAGCAACGAACGCGGAATCACCGCTCGAACGCTCCGTACCGCCCTCGTGGCGGCCGGAGCTTTCGTCGTTCTGTACGCCGTGCTCCTCGCGACGATCGAGCCCGGCGCCGCCCGCACGGCGTTGCGCCTCACGGCGATGTTCGCGACCAACGCGTTCGCCATCTGGTGCTACCTCGAGCGCGCCCGCGCGCGCCCCGGCGAGGCCGCCGGCTGGCGGCTCTTCGCGCTCGGCGCCGCCTGCGGCATCGCGGGGAGCGCGATCGTGCTCGTCGCCGAGGCGGCCGGCGTGGCGAACCTCGCGCCGCGCGCGGTGTCGTTCGTGCTCGTTTGCGTCGCCGGGTTCATCCAGGCGCGCGCGATGTTCCTGTGGCCCTGGCACCGCAGTGAACAGCAGCATCGCGGCCTCCACATCCTCGGCAGCGTCATCTTCGCGGCGTCGCTGGCGCTCCTGTTGTGGATGATCCGCGGCTTCGAGAGCGGGCACGTCTCGCTCTCCTCGTTCAGCGCCGTCTTCCAGCTCGCGGTGATCAACACCGCCGCGCGCACCGTGCTCCTCGGCGGCGCGATCATGTTCCTGCTGAGCGAAGATCCGCGGCGCGTGCAGGGGCCGCTCGGCATGATCCTCGCCGGCGTCGTCATCATGGTGACGGCCGCGCTCGGCGTCGCGAGCACCACGGGCGCCGCGCCGACGGGCATCGCGCTTTCCGCGTGGTTCGCGTTCGGGCAGATGGTGCCGCTCCTCTTCGGCCTCTCGGCGTGGATCCCCGCGCCGCTCGAGACGGCGACGCCCTCGCGGCGGTTCCCCGAGCCCGCGGCGATCGCGCTGCAATACGTGCCGTTCGTCGTGACGGGCGTGTTTCTCGCGCAGATCGACGTGCACGACCGCCGCGAGTTGACCATCTCGCTCGCCGCCTTCCTCACGATCAGTCTCGTGGTCGTGGTGCGGCAGGTGGTCGTCTTTCGCGCCGTGCAGCAGGCCAACCGCGCACTCGAGGAGCGCGTCACCGAGCGCACGCGAAAGCTCGAGCAGGTGCAGGCCGTGCTCGTGCGCAACGAACGGCTCAACACGCTCGCCACGCTCGGCGCCGGCCTCACGCACGACCTCAACAACCTGCACGGCGTGATCGGCATGTCGGCGGAGATGATGCAGCATGACGTCGCGCGCGGCATGCCCGTGCACGACGAGCATCTCCGCGAGATCACCACGGCCATCACGCGCGCCGGCCGGCTCACCAAGCGCCTCATGTCGTTCGCGCGTGACGAGATGGGCACGGCGAAACCCACGCTCATCGATCTCTGCGCCGCCGTCGGCGCGCAGGAGGAGCTGATGCGCATGCTCCTGCCGCGCACGGTGTCGCTCACGCTCGCGCTGAACGCGCCGCGCCGCTACGTGCTCACGCCCGCGACGCTCGTCGAGCAGGTGCTCGTAAACCTCATCTCGAATGCGCGCGACGCGATGCCCGACGGCGGCGAGATCGTCGTGACGGTGCGCCTGGCCGAAGGCGCCGAATCCGCCCTCCTCCTCGAGGTGCGCGACACGGGCCACGGCATCCCGCCGGAGATTCAGGCGTCCATCTTCGAGACCTTCTTCTCGACGAAGGCCGACAAGGGCACCGGCATCGGCCTCGCCTCGGTGCGCGCGTTGATGCACGACGTCGGCGGCACGATCGGCGTGGAGAGCACGCCGGGCGAGGGAGCGACCTTCCTCCTGACCTTCCCGCTGCACGTCGATTCCGCGCGCGGCCGCACGAGCGGGGCGATGCGATTGGTGAACGACGCCGACGAACGCCTCCCGTTCGCCTCCTGAACGGGCCGGCGCGACACGCGCGTCACACGGAGAGCGCACCGATGAAGCGCTTCGCGAACAACGCCGCGTCGGCGCCGGTGTAGACAGTCGGTCCGTCCACGACGCCGGGTATCTGCGTGCAGTGACCGGTCGTCGCGTCAACGGCGACGAATCCCGACTCCGGCCCGGTCACGACGTCCGTGAGGATGAAGGCCGCCGCCACGAGCGGATCGTAGGCGAAGTACGGCTCGGGCGGCTGCTTCTGCAGGAACAGCTGCTCGATCAGCGCGAGGATCTCGAGCGCCAGCTTCGCCGCCAGTGTCGGCGGATTCCACGCCGCGCGGCACTTCGCGATGAACGCCGCATCGATCGGCACCTGCTCGCAGGCATCGAGCGTCACGAGCGACGTGCTGCCGCGGTGCGGATCGGTCGCCGCGGCACAGACCGCGGCCGCCGACGGCGGATCGACCCAGAAGTTCGCCTCCGCCACCTCGTGTCCCACCGGCATGTTGCCGGGACTCGTCCACGTGCCGCCCATCGCGAGAATGTTGAACCGGCTCGCCGGCGCGCGCATCGCCGCGACGATGTTCGTGAGCGGCCCGATCGCGATCACGTTGCGCGCCGCGCCGGCCGGCGGCGCGAGCGCCACCGACGCCGGATCTGTCTCCACCGTGAATCGCTTCGGCGCCGGCCACCCGAGCAGCTCTACCTGGTTGAACCAGCCTTTCTCGTTGGGAAAGTGATTTGGCTGATCGTGACTCCCGATGTACACCGGGATCGGCGTGTCGAACCCGAGTTGCTCCTGCATCGAAAGCAGCGCCTGGGCGCCGACGTGCGGGTCGGACTCCCCCTGCACCACCGTGAAGGCGCGGATCTGCGCCCGCATCGTCGAGAGGAGCAGCAAGATGGCGAGCAGGTCGTCGAAGCCCACGTCGGTGTCGATGATCGTCATGCGTCTGCGCGGTTGGAGGAGCGGAAATCGTAGCGCAGAACGCCGGACGCGGCAATTCGCAGGGACCCTGCGACGCCGCTGGCGCCCCGCCTCGCCGATCCGCATCTATATGGATGCGCGGCCGTCACCTCTACCCGACGTCCGGCGCGATTGGCCGATTCTCCAACACCGCCGCCGACGATGCCTCAGTCCCGCCGCGAATTCCTTCAGCGCTCGGCCGCCGCTGCCGCCGCCGCCACCGTCGCGCCGATCGCCGCGCACGCGACGGGAACAACCGAGCCGGCGACCACGGCGGCCGCCGTCGCGCCCGATACGCCCGCGAGCATCCGCGCCTTCGAACGCCGGATGCTCCGCGCCCGCCCGCTCCCACTCGGCAACGTCACCGTCACCGGCGGCCCGCTCCGCAACGCGCAGGATCTCACCGCGAAGTATCTGCTCAGCCTCGACCCCGACCGCATGATGGCGTACTACCGCATCCGCGCCGGGCTCGCGAAGAAAGCGGAACCCTACGACGGCTGGGACGGCGACAACAAGAACCTCACCGGCCACATCGCGGGACACCATCTCTCCGCCGTCAGCATCTTCTACGCGGTCACCGGCGACGCGCGCTTCAAGCAGCGCGCCGATCACCTCGTGAAGGAGATGAAGGAGGTGCAGGACAAGCACGGCGACGGCTACCTCAGCGCGCTTTCGAACGGGCGCGAGGCCTGGGCGCAGGTGATGAAGGGCGACATCCGCTCCGCCGCCTTCGACCTCAACGGCCTCTGGTCGCCGTGGTACACGCTGCACAAGACGTTCGCGGGACTGCGCGATGCCTGGCGCCACACCGGCAACACGACGGCGCTCGCCGTCGAGGTGAAGTTCGCGACCTGGGCCGCGACCGTCTTCGCGCCGCTCAGCGACGAACAGGTCGCCACCATGCTCAACACCGAACACGGCGGCATGAACGAGGTGCTCGCCGATCTCTACGCCGACACCGGCGACAAGAAGTGGCTCGCCCTCAGCGAGCGCTTCGAGCACAAGGCCTTCACCGACCCGCTCAAGCGCCATCAGGACAACCTCAGCGGCAAGCACGGCAACTGCCAGATCCCCAAGCTCATCGGCAGCGCGCAGCGCTACGGCTACACCGCCGACGGCGCCGACCTCGTGGCCGCGAGCTTCTTCTGGGACCGCGTGGCGCAGCACCACAGCTACGTGACGGGCGGCCACGGCCTCGCCGAGTATTTCGGCGAGCCCGACAAGCTCAGCCCGCGTGTGGACGGGCGCACCTGCGAGACGTGCAACTCTTACAACATGCTCAAGCTCACGCGCCGCCTCTTCTCGCTGCGGCCCGACGCGACCTACGCCGACTTTCACGAACGGACGTTGTTCAACCACATCCTCGCCAGCATCGACGACACCGACGGCCGCACGAGCTACATGGTGCCCGTCGGCCGCGGCGTGGAGCAGGAATATCAGGACATGCAGCACAGCTTCACCTGCTGCGTCGGCACCGGCATGGAGAGCCACGGGCTGCACGGCTACGGCGCGTACTACGAGAGCGACGACACGATCTACGTGACGCAGTTCATGCCGAGCGTGGCGAAGTGCGCCGAGCATCCAGTGACGCTCACCATGGAGACCGGCTTCCCTGACGGTGACACCGCGACCATCCGCGTGAAGACCACCGCGCCGTCGCACGCATTCACGCTCGCCGTACGACGCCCCGCGTGGGCCGGCGACGCGTTCGCCATCAAAGTGAACGGCACGGCGCTCGCGCAGCCGCCGGTCGCCTCGCTCGTCGATGCCGGGGCCGGCGGCCGCAAGGGCGCCCCCGGCAACGAAGCCACGCTCGGCTCCACCTTCGTGCGCATCACCCGCGCGTGGAAGGCGGGCGACACGGTCGAGATCGTCATGCCGAAGCGCGTGCACCTCGAAGCGGCGCCCGACAACAAGCAGGTCGCCGCCGTGATGTGGGGTCCGCTCGCTCTCGCCGGCGACCTGGGGCCGCGCGTCGATGGACCTGGTGCAGCACTGCGTGCTGCACCAGCCCCCATGCTCATCGGCGGCGACAAGCCGGCCGACATGTGGGTCGTCGCCAACGGCGCCCGCGCCGGCGACTTCGTCGCGCGGCAGGTCGGCGCGCTCGCATCGGATCCCGCCGCGCGCGCGGACGTGAACCTCACCCCGTTCCACCGCACGCACCGCCGGCGCTACAGCATCTACCACGACGTGTTGAACGAGAAGGAGTTCGCCGCGCGCGTCGCGAGCTACTCTGCGGAGCAGGAGCGGCTCAAGCGCCTGGAGGCGGCGACCGTGTCGAGCGTGACGATCGGCGACCGGCAGTCGGAGCAGTCCGCGAACTACCGGAGCGAACCCGCCGACCGCCGCGCCGATCGCGTGGAGCGCAAAGCGGGCCGCGGCGGCGCGGGGTGGTTCTCGTACGACCTGATGGTCGAGCCCACCAGCGAGACGGCACTCGTCGTCACCTACTACAACGAACTCGGACTCCCGCCGGCGAACGGCAACTTCGAGATCAAGGTCGAGGGGACGACCGTCGCGAGGTTCGAACCGAACGCGAGCGCGGTCGGATTCTACGATGCGCGGTACGCGGTGCCGCAGTCGCTCGTGGCCGGCAAGGCGCGCATCACGGTGCGGTTCGAGGCGAGTGGCGCCGGCCGGCGCGTCGTGCCGGTGTTCGGGGTGCGGGTGATTCGCTCGCGAGACGTGCCGTAAAGATGAGAACGCAGGGCAAGCGGGCAACGCCAAATCGGTGTTGCCCGCTTCCTTTTCCGTAGTCCTCGACCGCGCCCGGCGTCGAACTCGAGATCCTGTTTCGGGAGCCTGCGGCACGTAACGCCCGGATTGCGCGCGCATCGCGCGTTCCTCACGATTAGTTCGAGGTCCGGCGGCGGCATCCGGCGTGACGTTCACGGCAAAGGCGCTCCGAGTGACTCGCGGCTTGCGACCGTGCCCTCGCGGCGGGGCATCTCGCATGCGTCGCGGTGCGCGACGATCGCCGGGAGCCGTCGTCGACGACCTCTTTTGAGACACACTCGCCCCTCCGGTGCGTGTCTGCTCGACCGTCCCGCCACTGCCGCCCCAGCGAGGCTCGCATGTGCATGCAATCCAGCTCCGTCATCCCCTACCAGAAATGGCACTGGTCCGGGGACGAGGTCGTGCAGCAGACGACCATCCCCGCGTCTCGCCCCCTCCCGGGCACGCGCAACCGCCGCCGCTATCCCATCGACATCCGCGAGTTCCTCTCCATCGAGGGCAACGCCGTCGTGCGCCGCGAGCTCGGCCGGATCCACCGCCGGCTGAACGCGGTCGATCGCCTGCGCTTCCTCTCCCGCCGCGCGGGCAATTTCGATTTCCGCGTGAACCGCGTCCTGAAGTACTTTCGCGCGCATCTCCGGTTCATCGAGGCCGGCAAGCGTCGCGTCGACGACTGGCTCTTTCCCGCCGAGACACTCGCGAACGGCGGCGGCGACTGCGAGGACCTCGCCTTCCTCCTCTCGGCGATGCTCGAGGAGAGCGGCATCAGCGCCGACTGCCTCCGCGTCGCGCTCGGCACCGTCGTGGCGCACGACGCCGGCGGACGGCGCGATCACGACCACGTCTGGGTCGTCTACCAGAACGAGCGCGGCGCCTGGGAGATCCTCGAGCCGCTCGCGAACACCATGCAGGCCGTCGGCGCGCGCGCCGACAAGCACGCCTCCAGACGCGCACTGTCGAAGGAGGGCGTGAGCGTCGAGTACGTCCCGCACTTCGTCCTCAACCGCCGGCACCTCTGGCGCGTGCGCGGCCCCGACGTGGCCGCCGCCGCCGAACTCGCGGAGTACCTCCCCAGGCGTCGCTTCTGGGCGAAGTTCGACCCGGGCTTCGCCATCGGCGTGCACGAAGGGATCCTCGACGAAGCGCTCGGTGGCTCGCTCAGCGCCGACGACATGGCGACGGTGAAGCGCAGCAACATGTGGGTCGACGTCAACGTGCTCGCCTACGACCCGCGCGACCATTTCGACTTCGCCTACGTGCCCGAGGGCTGGAAGCGCGTCGCCGGTCGGCTCGCCACCGGCAAGCTCCCCGACCTCGCGCTCGCCGCGCACGGCATCTCCGACTTCTACGCGCACACGATGTACGGGGAGTTCGGGCCCAAGAGCGGCGGCAAGCTCGCGCTCTACGACCCGGCCAGCCCGCTCCCGTCAGACGCGTTCACGTACACGTTCTTCGAGACGCTCGGCATGCCGGGGAGCAGCGTCGATGCGGCGACCGCGGAGGCGCACTGGGACGGCTCGCTGATCAGCGGTCAGTGGTGGCGCTTCTTCACCACATTTCCGAAGGCCCTCAAGGCCGCGGATGACTTCGCATGGCGTCGCGCCCTTCCCGACCACGACACGCTCGCGGTCGATGCACCACAGGCAAAGAAGGGCGCGCCACACTTCTACGACGCCGCGACGTACGCGGCACAGTTCGTCATGCGCCGCGACGCCGCGGTGCGTCATGTGAAGCAGGCCTACGCCGATTGGAAGAGGACCAGCTGATGACACGCGAACTCGCCCTCATCGCCGTGCATGGGATGGGAAGGACCAAGCCCAACTACGCCGACGAGATGTTCGGTCAGGTCCAGGATCGACTGGGAGACGATGCGAGCCGCGTGTACTGCGGCGCCGTCTACTACCAGAACATCCTGCAGCCGAACGAGGACACCGTCTGGGGACGCGTCCAAACCGAGGTCGGCTGGGGGGACCTTCGCAAGTTCCTCCTCTTCGGCTTTGCCGATGCCGCGGGCTTCGAGGACGGCAAGGAAAAGCCGAACAGCGTCTACGAGCGCACCCAGATGGCGATCGCGGAGGCTCTCCTGAACGCGCGACGGGAAGTCGGTGACGGCCCGGTCGTCATCGTCGCGCACTCGCTGGGCTGCCAGGTCATCTCGTGCTACTACTGGGATGCCAAGGAGTACCAGGCGTCGCTCACGGACCCCAAACGACGTCCCGATGCCGGCATCTGGCGAGACCCTCAGTCCATTTCCGCCAAGACCGCCGGCGGTTCGCAGAGCGAAGCCGACGACCTGGCCTTCCTCGGCGGATCGACCCTGCGCGCGTTCCTCACCACGGGCTGCAACATCCCGATCTTCGTCGCCGCGCACGCCACCGTCGACATCCTGCCGTACACGAAGCCGCACTTCGAGTGGAAGAACTACTACGCGATGGCCGACGTACTCGGCTGGCCGCTCAAGCCGCTTTCACCGCAGTACGGAAACGTGGTCGAGGACTACCCCGTACAGGTCGGCGGCAACGTCTTGGAGCACCTCACCGAGAGCTGGAATCCTCTCGCCCACAAC